>Ga0209332_1000142_pt1 | contig 18697 bp, 17 predicted proteins | sample BlaSpr_A8_OM3_M1_FD_187974 | JGI IMG/M metagenome (GOLD analysis project Ga0209332, IMG submission 187974) | Forest soil microbial communities from Thunder Bay, Ontario, Canada - Black Spruce, Ontario site 2_A8_OM3_M1 (SPAdes) (version 2) | ecosystem: Environmental > Terrestrial > Soil > Boreal...
CGCGGCAGTTATTGTGTTATAGTCTGTAAGTTTGCGCTAGGTGCACAACTCCGCGCCACCCCAGATTCCCACCTTTTTCTAGTTGTACCACACGCTCCGTGCGAGCGAATTGATGAATTTGAGGAACACCTTTTGGCTCTCGAAGACAAGTACGACGATATAAAAAAGCTGGTCGATGCCGGCAAAGAGAAGGGCTACCTTACCTACGACCAGGTAAACGAATTAATTCCGCACGACGTGGTCAGTCCCGAAGACCTGGACGACTTGCTGACCACAATCGGCACGCAGGGCATTGATGTTCTCGAAGGCCCCAAACTGCCTTCTGCAGCGCTCGATAAAAAATTCGACGACGTTGAAGAGGGCGAGGACGTTGAACTCGACCTCACACCCGGAGCTCTCGAAAAAACTAACGATCCCGTCCGCATGTATTTGCGCGAGATGGGCACTGTTCCTCTGCTCACCCGCGAGGGCGAAGTAGAAATTGCCAAGCGCATCGAGCGCGGACAATTGCGCGTCCTGAAAGCTCTCTCCCGCTCCCCGATAGTAATTCATGATCTGCTCGCCATGGGCGAGGATTTGAAGAAGGGCGTGCGTTCTATCAAAGAAGTGGTCACCTTTGACGAAGAAGAAATCACCGACGAAATTCTGCAGAACCGGTTGAATGAATTCACCGGCAAGATCGACAACATGGCCAAGCTGTACAAGAAGGTGGCCGTGCTGCAGGAAAAATACGTTGCCGTCTCGCAGAAGAAACGGCCCAAGGACCATCGGCGCGCGCGCCGCAACCTGGCCCGCTCCATCGTGAAAGTTTCGCTGGCGGTGCGCAAGCTGGGCTTCACCAACAACGAGCGCAAGCGCCTGATTGACCGCGTCAACAAAACAGTCGATAGCATGCGTTCGCTCGACCGCCAGGCTGGCAACCTCGAGCGCAAGGCAGACGCCACCCGCAGTGAAGATCAGAAAAAAGAATATCGCCGTCAGGCTCGCTCCGTAAGAAGCGAAATTGAAAAGCTCGAACAGGAAGCCGGATTGTTGTTCCTGGAGATCAAGCGCACGCAGCGCGAAATTATCCAGGGTGATATGGACGCCGAGCAGGCCAAGCGCGAACTGATCGAGGCTAACCTGCGTCTCGTGGTTTCAATCGCGAAGAAATACACCAACCGCGGCCTGCAGTTCCTCGACCTGATTCAGGAGGGCAACATCGGCCTGATGAAGGCGGTCGACAAATTCGAATATCGCCGCGGGTATAAGTTTTCAACTTATGCCACGTGGTGGATTCGGCAGGCGATTACTCGCGCCATTGCTGATCAAGCGCGTACGATTCGCATTCCGGTGCACATGATCGAAACCATCAACAAGCTGATTCGCACCTCGCGCCAGCTTGTGCAGGAACTCGGACGCGAACCAACGTCGGAAGAAATTGCCAAGCGCATGGACATCCCTGTCGCAAAAGTTCGCAAAGTTCTGAAGATCGCGCAGGAGCCGATCTCTCTCGAAACTCCGATTGGCGAAGAAGAAGATTCGCATCTCGGTGATTTCATCGAAGACCGCGCCGTAGTCTCGCCCGCTGAGGCGGTGATCAACGTGAACCTCAAGGACCAGACTGGACAGGTCCTGCGCACGCTGACTCCGCGCGAAGAAAAAGTCATCAAGATGCGCTTCGGACTCGAAGATGGCAGCGAGCACACTCTCGAAGAAGTCGGCCAGTCGTTCGCCGTGACGCGCGAACGCATCCGCCAGATCGAAGCCAAAGCGCTGCGGAAACTAAGGCATCCCTCGCGCTCGCGGAAGCTGCGAGCGTTTATGGATGGGGTAAGGGACTAAGCTTCCCGCTTGTCATTGAGTGTTTGACGGACAGTGTTCAGTGCGAAAGCCCCGAGTCAAGTCTCGGGGCTTTCGCTTTTAGGTTCTTAATGCGGCAGTCGTCATCCGGCAGTCGTCGCGGCGCGCCTATCCGGAAATCCGCCTTTGCTAAGAGCATTCCATGTTATTTGCAATAATCCTTCGGTGAGATAATAATCCTACTATTAACATCTTGACGGACTATAGAAGATTTGTCATACTGATACACGTGAGTATGACTGATAAGCTGGAAACCGTATGGTTTACGACCAAAGGGCAGGTTGTCATCCCGCTGCGCCTGCGCAAACAATTCGACATCGAGGACGGGACCAAGGCGGTGGTCCAAGCCACGCCTGAGGGAATCCTTCTCAAACCCATGACCGCGGCGCTCATCAAGCGCGGGCGCGGAATCCTCAAGCGTACGTCAGGAGGCAAGCCGCTGACTGAGGACTGGGCTGAGCACAGGAAGCAGGAACGCGCAGTCGAGGGGCGCCATGCCGGCTAAAGTGCTCGACAGCTTTGCTCTGATCGCCTACTTCCGCGACGAGCCGGGCGCGGAGACGATGGAAGATCTGCTCGTCTCCGCTGGCAGGAAAGACAGCCCGCTCCTCATGACTGATGTGAACTACGCCGAGGCGAAGTACTCCATTGTGAAAAAAGATGGCGCGCAGGCGTGGGCGGAGGCCGCGAAGGTCCTCCAGGGCCTGCCGATTGATTTTTGTTCGACGACCCGCGCGCTGGCCGATACCGCCGCCGATTTCAAGGCGCGTTTCAAATTGAGTTTGGCCGACGCCTTTGCCGCCGCGCTGGCAAAGGAAAGGAAGACTGAACTCGTCACCGGCGACTCGGAATTCAAGCCTCTCGAAAGGGAAGTCAAAATTCACTGGCTGAAATGATCGCAGCCCTGCTAGAACCGAATCCGGGGCGAAGAGGCAGATTGCACCGGCAAATTCCAGCCCCGGAGGGGCGGCATACGATAGCCCAGAGTCTGCTCTGAGCTTGCCGAAGGGACGTAAGTCTGGATAAGTCTCCGATAAATGGAACCAAGTCCCGTAGGGACGACAGAAAGACGCGCGCAGAGGAAAACGGACCTTCCCAAACCGGCATCCCATCCCGAAATATTTCGTCCCTGATCGTGAAAATACATTCCCCGCAAAATACAATCGATGACGCAACAGGGTCGTTTGGAGGGATAGTGCCAGCCGGCATTGGACGGCGCCTGGTCATCGCGTTCGAGTGGCTTCAGCAACTAAGGGTTCCTTCATCCTCTGACGTCACTCGAACCCCTACTTCAGCCCAAAGCACGGATTACTCGCGTCTTGCGATCGGTTGCGACCACGAAGCACCCTTCCCAGTTGCTTACGTCCTCCTGCTGGAATACTTCCGCGACGCGCATGATGAGGCTTTGACGATCCGGAGAATGAAGCCGAACGAGCAAGATGCCACAGTGCGTTCCAGGAGCGAATCGGCGCATGTCGGAAAAATCCAGATCCTGGGTGATCAGGAATCGCTTATCTTGCTGCGCGGCATCCCAGACTTCGCGGTCGCTCTTGCCACTCAGGTTCTCTTCGGCAACGGTGTGAACATCGTGGCGGAGATTCGCCAAGACCGCGGCGAGATGCGCAGGAAGATTTTCGTCGAGCTTGATCCTCATCGGATGTGCGGAGTGGCCGGGACTGGCAGGTCTTCTTCGGCGGAAGCCGCGGCGAAGGCAATCGCCGCCTGCACGTCCTCAGTTTTCAGGGCAGGAAAACCGGCGAGAATTTCTTCGATGGAATCGCCAGCAGCCAAGCTGGCCAACACTGTGCGAAGCGTGACCCGAGTGCCCCGAAAAACCGGCTCGCCGCCGCAAATTTTCGTATCCCTTAGGATTCTGTGTTGGTGGTTCATCGGCGAAATACCCTTCAGAGCTCGCGGGGCCCTCAGGTGAGCATCATACCATTGGGGCGAAGTGGGCCGAAACATAAAGGACCAGAGAGAGGTCCTTCTCTGGTCCCCTTGACGTTAACCGTCAACGTCCTTGTCACGGTGGGTTCTTAACGTGTAACGAGTACCATCACAGGTTTAACGTCATTGAGAGGACGGTACTGCCGCAATACTTTAGCGTCAATTGCGACCGACGAGATACTGTCACACGGCGACGATTGCTAGGAGGTTCAGGTCAGGTGTCGAGGACTCGACGCGCAACCCAAACAAGCATCGCTGCAGCGCTGAGAAGTAACCCAAGCCTGAACGTCGCCAAGCTGTGACTGCAGAGTCCTTCGGGTTACTTACACTCTCTAGCGACAGGACCCATCAAAAGTGCCTTCAACTGAGCGCCTCCTGACAGGCAATTCCTGTTCAAATAATTGTCGCAATGCCCAAAACAAAATCAATAAGAAATGTTTTCAGATTCTTGATCTACAATTTTGACCCGTGCCGGTTCCGCCTGGACTTTTGCGTCATAGCGCGCGTCTTGATTTCTGACTGGAACGGAATATGATTCATGAAATGAGTGGCAGTAAACGTGGGGAGACCCCCCAGTTTGGGGATTTCGTCGTGGGACAGGATGAGTTTGAAGACCTGGAGATCCGTCCCGCCCTGACTAGGAATCTCCATCATTTATATGACAAATCGCGCAGTCAAGCTGTTAGGCAATTTGTCCTAGTCGAAAAGCCGCAGGTCACATATCTGTGCGGGGTGACCCTCGTCGAGAAGGACGGCAGGTTGACACCACGCTTAGACCTCTCCGTCAGAGACGATGCGGGTCACACGAAATCGGGAGGAATTGATGACCAACCGAGTCCCCGCGGCGCCAAAGCGCGCGTAAACCTCGATGAATGCCACGAGGCTTTCTGGAGTCTCTTGTCATACTTGCAGTCCCTCCGTCAAGTTGAAGTCCCTAAGAAGAAGTTCTCCCTAGTTTCGGAAGAGGAAAGCGAAATCGTAAGTGCCATTCGCGAAAGAGGAGTGCCCAGCCTAAAAAATATCATTGCCCAGCTTTCTGAAACTCCAGGCCTAACTCTTTCCAACGAGGACATCAATCAGCTGCTAAGAAGAAGGGAGAAGCTTGGAGAGTTCCAGAGGGCGCTTGCGACACACGGCGATGAGAAATGGTGGCAATCGTTCTTCGAGGAGAATAAGTGGATATTCGGATACGGACTGAACTACCAGATATTGAGGCATGAACAGTCCCAACCGCACCTTGGGGGAACAAACGTCTCAGGACGAGGGGGAAAGAAGGGCGACTACCTGACTTCGACGGGTGGAGATGCGCGCTTCACGGTGCTGGTCGAAATCAAAACGCCGGTGACTCCGCTTCTTCAAGGATCGGAGGAAATTCGGAGCGGGGCGTGGAGTTTGTCCAAGCAGCTTACCGACTCGCTTACCCAGATACAGGCGAGTGTAGCCGAGTGGGCGGACAGGGGGGCAAGGCAGCCGGATAATTTGGACAGGTTCGAAGGTGCGGGGATTTATACAATTCAGCCCAAAGGAATCGTAGTTATCGGCTCCCTGAGCGAGGTGAAATCCGTTAGGAGCAAAAGGGAGACTTTCAGCGCTTCCGCAGTTCGACTCACGGCATGGACCTGCTCACCTTCGACGAGCTCCATTCCCGCGCCAAATTCATCGTAGAGCAGAAGGATTGAGGGCTGCTTGCCTCCGCAGCAAATCGATTCCGGTTTCCGCAGCGTGCGCAAACCTGCGCACCGCCGGCTGCCGTCCCTGCCGCGCCCGCCACAGGTCGTACTGCGACTGCATGTTCATCCACAGCTCTGGCGTCGTGCCTAACGCGGCCGAGAGTCGGATGGCCATTGCCGCGGAAATCCCTGCCTTGCCGTTGAGTACGCGCGAGAGCGTCACCCGCGTAATCCGCAGATGAGCCGCCGCTTTGGTAACAGCCAGGTCTCCCAGGTATTCGCGAAGAACCAGGCCGGGATGGGGCGGATTGTGCATGCGCATTGTGGCCTCCTAGTGATAATCCTGATAGTCGACGAGGACTGCGTCCTCGCCTTCGAATGTGAACGTCAAACGCCAGTTTCCGCTGACGCTGATCGCCCAGTGATCTTCGAGCTCTCCCGCCAGCCGATGCAGTCTCCAGCCTGGGGCGTTCAGGTCGGCCGGCTGGCTCGCATTGTCGAGCGCGAACAGCTGTAACCGAAGCTTGCTCGCGTGCTTTGGCTGAATCCCAGCCTTCGATCCGGTGCGGAAGAACTTCTCCACGCCCCGGTGCCGGAAGCTCTTGATCACAATGTATAGTGTAACGATACATGCTACACAAGTCAACGACGCTAGTTATAACGAGTTTCCCGTCTCTCATCAGAATGATCGTGTCCCGGCGCTTCGCTCCTTTTTCTGAAAAGTCGGGCGCCTGTGGAAATCCCCCCAATTTTTGGGTCAGATGACCTTGCCTTGGTCTTGATTTCCCGCTTCAATAAAAACATAAGGCGGCATTCGCGAATTTTTCCACGAATGCCGCTTTCTTCGTTCTGAGGTGGGGGAATGAAACAGCGGAAACATAAGATCAGTGACAAGAAGCTGCGTGGGGAATGGGCGGAGATGCATTTCATGGGGCGGGCGACCGACCATGACTTGCCGGTCAGCAAGCCCTGGGGAGATTCGAGGAGTTATGACTTTGTGGTGGGATGGCCGGGGCGATTTGTGGCGGTGCAGGTGAAATCCACCATCTTCGAATTGGAGGAGGGAGGCTATACCTGCGGCATATGCGGCGGCGGCCGGAAGCCTTATCCGCCTGGCTCGTTCGATTTTCTGGCGGCTTACGTCATTTGGGACGACGCATGGTACATCATTCCTGCAGAAATGATATTGGGGCAGGCAAGGATCACGGTGTATCCGCAGTCGGCGAAGTCGAAGTATGCGCGCTATCGCGAGGCGTGGCATCTGCTGGGCGCCGGGGCGGACCCTGTTGTGGGCCGGATCGACAGCATTCATGGCTGTGCCGAAGAATTCTGGGAGGAGCGAGTGGAATGAGCCCAGGCAGTTTTTTACACGAATTCGTGCGGCGTCCCTTTAACAACGTGCAAGTTCATGCTTTGCCATCATGAACATTCTTTGCCGGAGATTTTTTCCGCGCTTTTCCTCAGCCTTCCACAAGGAAGGCTTGTCCTCCACAGCTTGTTCACACGAGCGTAAGGTTTTTCTGTTGCCGGTCGTAACATTCTCGCGCAGAGTGGGTGCAGCGAAAACGTTGGAACTCTCAACGCTTGCCGAACGATGATTGCGGTGACGCTGGTGGCAGCTGGCAATTCTCGAGGGTGAATTGCCGGGGGGAATCGGAAATGCGCGCGAGCGCGTGCTGGTTGCCCGGGCATTGCGGCCTCCTCCACTTCCTGCTCTAGTAGCAGGTTGGGCCGCTGGCCGCTGCATAGGTTGCGGGAAAGCGGTTCTTTGAATCGCGATTTCGCAGCCCGTACTGGTAAAGTAGCACTCCTAGCGGGGCGCTGTCTGACCGGTACCGTCGTCTCCCCACTTCGTGGGGTGAAGGCATAAGAGAGAGATCCACGGAACGATGCGGTCGGGTGGCTGGCCCGGCCGCATTTTTTTGGCTTGACTCCTTATTCGCCGTTTGTTCTCCTAGGATTGATTCGCATTGTCCCCTATTTGTTTTGGAAGCGTTAGCGCGCCAAACTTTTTTTAGAGCGACGCAGTTTTCCAGAGGATGCGCTTCGCTTTCACAAGCTGTGTCAGGGTAACGTGCGGATGGTGCTGTTAGACCTTTGGAGACATAGACACTAAGTGGCGACGACCGATTACATCATCAGCACTCTTCCCGCGAACGTAGAGGCCGAGCGCTCGATTCTGGGCGCGATCCTGCTCGACAACTTTGCCTACAACCAGGCCGCTGAACATTTGCGGATCGAAGATTTCTCTCTCGATTCGCACCGGCGCATTTATTCCCGCATGGTTGATCTGGCAGAGTCCTCGCGTCCGATCGACATGATCACGCTGATCGAAGAGCTTGATCGACACAAAGATCTGCAACCGATTGGCGATGTTGGATATGTATCGAGCTTGCTGCACGGCGTCCCGGACCGGCCGAGCATAGAGCATTACGTCAAGATTGTTCGCGATAAGGCTTTGTTGCGTGGGCTGATTCATGCGGCGAACACCGCCATTGCGCGCGCGGCCGATCAATCGGATGCGGCCGAAGACGTGCTCAGCGATGCTGAAGCTGCGATCTTTCAGCTCTCGGAGAAGCGCATTGGGCGCGGGTTCATGGGCGTGCAGGAGATTGTGCGCGAGTCGTTTGGCTCGGTCGATGCACTGCTGCAGCGTGGTCAACGCATCACTGGACTCGCCACGCACTATACCGATCTCGATGAGATGACGAGCGGGCTGCAGCGCTCGGATCTGGTGATTATTGCGGCGCGGCCTTCGATGGGCAAGACCGCGTTCGCCATGAACATTGCTGAGAACGCCGCGGTTGAAGATCAGCAGGTGGTGGGAGTGTTTTCGCTGGAAATGTCGCGCGAGGCATTGCTGATGCGCTTGCTTTGCTCGCAAGCGAAAGTCGATGCTCACAAAATGCGTACGGGGTCGCTGTGGCAGGATGATACGCGGAAAGTCGTGCGGGCCATGGAGCAGCTGGCGCACGCTCCTATTTTTATCGACGACACGCCCGGCATTTCGCTGAGCGAGATGCGCGCTAAAGCGCGGCGGTTGAAACAGGCGCAAGGCAGGCTTGATCTGATCATCGTCGACTATCTGCAGCTTATGTCGGGCGGGAGCAAGCGCTATGAAAACCGGACGCAGGAAGTATCGGCAATTTCGCGTGGACTGAAAGCACTGGCTAAGGAGTTGAGCGTGCCCGTGATCGCCCTGTCACAGTTAAGCCGCGCCCCCGAGAGCCGTGGCGGAGATCACCGTCCGCAACTTGCCGATTTGCGCGAATCGGGATCGATTGAACAGGATGCCGACTTAGTTATGTTCATCTTCCGCGAAGAAGTTTACAAGCAGGACGATCCTGATCTGCAGGGCAAAGCCGAGATCATCATTAGCAAACAGCGCAACGGTCCCATTGGCCGGATCAACCTTGCCTTCCTGAAAAATTGCACCAGATTCGAGACAATGGTCGAGGGTGGTTTGCCGCCCGAAGAATGACGAAACGATACAGGAACTACTGTAGTTATGAGCGGTAAATCCCTTAGCCAGTTCGAGTTGCACCTATCGCTTCACCTGTGGAAAATCTTGTGAATTGCTGGCTCCCCGAATAATGTCCTGCAGCGTACAGAGCCGCGCGGTATCGGCAGGCGTAGTTTTTACGCTTCTAAGGCGCTGAATAGTAACCAGTTAGACAATTCACTCAGTATTAACATACATTTACATGGGGAAATGGCTTCGCGCTTCCGCTTTTGAGATTTGCACATTTTCGCGATTCGGACTTCCAGGACCGCGGCAGCGCAGCACACCAGGATTCTCCTTGTAGAATGCGCCTAATTGCTGTCTTCCCCTACCTTGAGGACAGCCAAAAAAGCTTCCTGTGGGATGTCGACGCGGCCGATGCGCTTCATGCGTTTCTTGCCTTCCTTCTGTTTCTCGAGCAGCTTGCGCTTGCGGGAAATGTCACCGCCGTAGCATTTGGCGATGACATTTTTGCGAATGGCGGAAACCGTTTCGCGGGCGATAATTTTCGCCCCGATGGAGGCCTGGATCGCCACCTCGAACATCTGCCGGGGAATCAGTTGCCTCATTTTAGAAACCAGTGCCTTGCCGCGATCGTAGGCAAAATCCCGGTGCACGATGATTGAAAGCGCATCCACCGGCTCGCCCGCTACCAGAATGTCGAGCTTGACCATGGGCGACTCCCAATAGTCCGCCAGGTGGTAGTCGAGTGAAGCGTAGCCGCGCGAAACCGATTTGAGACGATCGTAAAAATCGAGAACAATTTCATTCAGGGGTAACTCATAGTGCAACATCACGCGCGAGGAACTGACGTATTCGAAAGTTTTCTGCTTGCCGCGTTTGTCTTCGACCAGCTTTAAAATTCCGCCGACGTATTCTTCATTGGTGAGAATTGTAGCCAGGATCACTGGCTCCTCGATTTTGGCAATCTCGCTGGGATCGGGCCAGCGCGAAGGATTGTCGACCTCGATCATCTTGCCGTCGGTTTTGTAAATTTTGTAGCGGACGCCGGGCGCGGTGGTGATGAGTTCGAGGGCGAACTCGCGCTCCAGCCGCTCCTGAATGATTTCCATATGGAGCAGGCCGAGGAAACCGCAACGAAAGCCGAAACCGAGCGCTACGGAACTTTCCGGTTCAAAGAAGAACGAAGAGTCGTTCAAACGCAGTTTTTCTAGAGCTTCGCGCAGCCGAGTGTGTTCGTGCGCGTCCACGGTGTAGAGGCCGGCGAAGACCATGGGCTTAATTTCTTCAAAGCCCGGTAGCGCTTCGAACGCGGGGTTGGCGTCGTCGGTAATGGTGTCGCCGATTTTGGTGTCAGCGACATTCTTGATGTTGGCGATGAGAAAGCCGACTTCGCCCGCTTTCAACTCGCCAATTTCTACCGGTTTGGGGGTGAGCACGCCGAGAGTTTCCGCGTCGAATGTTGTGCCATTCGACCACAGACGAATTCTCTGGCCCTTGCGCAAAGTACCCTGGAAGACGCGGGTGAGAATGACGACGCCGCGATAGGCGTCGAACCAGGAGTCGAAAATAAGCGCCTGCAGCCGGTTGTCGGGATCGCCCTTCGGTGGAGGCACGCGCTTCACAATTGCCTCCAGTACGTCAGGCACGCCCTGGCCGGTCTTGGCGCTGATGAGTACGGCATCGGAAGCGTCGAGGCCGACGGCGCTTTCGATCATCTCTTTCGTGCGCGGGATGTCGGCACTCTGCAGATCGATTTTGTTGATGACAGGAATGATTTCCAGGCCATGATTGATCGCGAGATAGGAGTTGGCAAGAGTTTGCGCCTCAACGCCTTGCGACGCGTCGACTACCAAAAGCGCGCCTTCGCAAGAAGCCAGCGAGCGCGAGACCTCATAGGAGAAATCGACGTGACCGGGAGTGTCGATCAGGTTGAGCTGGTAAGTGTTGCCGTCGTGCGCGGTATACATCATGCGGACGGCGTGGGCTTTGATGGTGATGCCGCGTTCGCGCTCCAGGTCCATGGTGTCGAGCACCTGGGCCTGCATCTCGCGCATGGTGAGCGATCCGGTGAGTTCCAGCAGGCGATCCGCCAGCGTGGATTTACCGTGGTCGATATGCGCGATGATGGCAAAGTTGCGGAGGAAAGCGGCGTCCATAGGTTGAGGGCTAATCTTTGATTTTAACAGGCGGAGAGCAGTTCTCAGTTTTCTCAGCTCTCAGCTCTCGCTCGTTTGCACCCTTTGCGTACAGAGTCGGCCTTTCTTCGGTAGAATTCTGCCCTGTGATCTATGGAAGGGGATACCATGCGCCGATTATTCATTGCCATCCTCATCGTGACAGGATGTTGCATCGCTCTCGCGGGCCAAACGCTTTCGCCTGAAGTGCAAGCCTTCGTGAAGGTTGACGCTCCAATTGTTGCCCTCGCCCACGTGCGCGTGGTTGATGGGACGGGGGCCGGCGCACGGGAGGATCAGACGGTTGTAATTTCCAAAGGAAAGATCGAGTCAGTTGCAGATGCGGCCTCGGCAAATATTCCCAAAGATGCCCAAGTAATAGATCTACATGGGTACAGTGTGATCCCCGGCCTAGTGGGCATGCACGATCATATGTTTTATCCTGTCGGCAACGTGGTGTTCGGAGAAATGGCTTTCAGCTTTCCCCGTCTCTACCTTGCGGGAGGAGTGACCACGATCCGTACGGGTGGATCGCTTGAACCTTATACCGATCTTGAGATCAAGAAAAAGATTGATGCTGGCGGAATGCCAGGGCCGAAAATTCACGTCACCGGGCCGTATCTGGAAGGCGCAGGGTCATGGGCGTTGCAGATGCACCAGCTCAGCGGTCCTGAGGATGCGACTAAGACCGTGAATTACTGGATGGATGAAGGCGTGGACAATTTTAAGGCGTACATGTTCATCACGCCGGCAGAGCTTGCGGCAGCCATTGCAGCGGCGCACAAACGGGGCGCGAAAGTTACGGGTCACCTGTGCTCTATTGGCTTTCACGAAGCGGCCGCGCTTGGAATCGACGACCTGGAACACGGGCTGCTGGTCGACACTGAATTCCTGCCCGGGAAAAAGGCGGGCGAGTGCCCGGAGGAACCGGAGAATCCAAATCTGATCGCCAAACTCGACGTCAATGCGGGTCCGCTGCATGACATGATTCAGGATCTGGTAAAGCACCATGTGGCGGTCACTTCGACGCTGCCAGTGTTTGAGATGGGAAGTTTCCCGGGCAGGCCGACGCTGCAGAAACGTGTGCTGGACGCATTGTCACCGGACTCTCGCAGCGCATTGTTGGAGCGAAGGGTTCGATCGAGCGATGCCGGCGCTCTACGCAAGGAGCATGGCAGCGAGATTTCGCCCTGGCCAGCGGCGTTCAACAAGGAGATGGAATTCGAGCACGCCTTCGCGCAAGCTGGAGGCCTGCTGCTTGCCGGATTAGACCCTACCGGCATGGGAGGTGTGATTGCCGGCTTCGGAGATCAGCGCGAAGTCGAATTGCTGGTGGAAGCTGGATTTACGCCGCTGGAAGCGATTCACATCGCAACGTTCAACGGCGCGCAATATCTTGGCGAGGAGGGGAAGATTGGGACCATCGCCGTGGGAAAACAGGCCGACCTAGTTGTGATCAAGGGCGATCCATCGAAGAAGATCGAGGATATCGAGAACGTGGAAACCGTATTCAAGGACGGCATCGGCTACGATTCAGCCAAGTTGATCGAATCGGTGCGCGGCGTGGTGGGGAGCCGCTAAGTTAAGTTACTAGTTGCCGGTTGTCAGACCCGCTTGCATGCTTATTCTTGCTTCAGCGTCGCCGCGCCGCCAGGAGTTGCTGCGCAATGCCGGTATTCAATTCGTCGTGCAGCCCGCCGATATCGACGAAACACCGATGGCCAATGAATCTCCGCAAAATTGCGCGGAGCGGCTCGCGCGGGATAAGGCCTTAGCAATTCTTCAAAGCCGGCCGCAAGACTATGTTCTGGGGGCGGACACGATTGTGGTGGTAGATGACAAAACCCTGGGCAAGCCTCGCGATGCCGCTGATGCCGTCCGCATGCTGCGTTTATTGTCCGGACGCACGCACAAAGTCATCACTGGGGTCTGTTTAGTAACGCCATCGATGGCCAGCTCCGAATCAACCTCAGACGGGCGGGAGGCGAGAACTGTTTCCGAGACTACGCTGGTCACCATGGGCAAAATCTCGGACGGAGAAATCAGAGATTATGTCGCGACGGGCGAGCCCATGGATAAAGCAGGAGCTTATGCCATCCAGGGCATCGCCTCACGATGGATTGATCGTATTGAAGGTGATTACAGCAATGTGGTGGGAGTACCGGTAGCGAGGGTTTACGCGATGCTGCGCGAACAAGGAGCAATTTAGGTTACCGAGGACTGGCCGTTAAGAAATCCAAATACGACGGCGCCACACCTAAACTTTTTTCTCCTCTTCTTTTTCTTTCGTTTCCTTCTTCGGTTCTTCGCCTTCCTTCATCGCGGCTTTAAAGTTCCGAATGCCTTCGCCCATGCCCTTGCCCAGCGAGGCAAACTTGCTGGTGCCGAAGATCAGAAGGATAATCGCGATGATCAATATCAAGTGCAACGGTTGAAATAGACCTTCCATGATTCCTCCACAGTCTAGCCGGGGGCCGGCAAATGCGGCGCAGCGACCGGACTCCCTGCGAAAAGTCTAGGCCATGCCAAGCAGGGAGTCAAAAGAGCGTACGCTGCGCAGTGGTCGGTTGCGCATCTGAACAATTGAATGCTTACCGAGGCAGCCGCGGGAAGTCTAATCTCTCCGAATGAGTATTAGGAGATAAGTGTGGGAGGAATCGGTGATTCGCAAACGTTGCGCTTTTATATTGGGCCTGTGCATTGTGTTCCATGTTGTTTGTCTAACATCTGTTCTAGGACAGACACAGACCGGCTCCGCGCCAGAACACCGCAAAACCAGCGAACCTTACACTGGCGACCTCACGATTTTCGACTCGCCTGGCCGCGCGGAGCGGCTGCAGATCAATCATGTGATGGATATCCTGGCCATTACCCCGGGAAAGGCAGTGGCCGATATCGGAGCGGGATCGGGCTGGTTCACTGTGATAGCGGCGCGGAGAGTTGGCGAAGCGGGAATCGTATATGCGGTTGATATCAATCCGGAGTCGATTCGCTACGTCAGCGATCGTGCGAAGAAGGAGCAACTGCACAACGTCAAAACCATTCTAGGCAAAGGCGACAATCCTGTTCTTCCCGCTGCGGCGGTGGACTCGGTTTTGCTGTTGAAGACGTATCACGAGGTGGCGGAGCCGGTTACGTTTCTACGAAATCTGAGGGCGTCGCTGCGCCCTGGGGCGAAGGTTGGAATCATCGACCGCAATGGAAATGGCGAAAATCATGGCGTGGGCCGCGACGTTGTGATCCAGGAAGCTCGGCAGGCGGGTTACCGCTTGCAGGAACAATATGATTTTGTGAAAGGCGACAAGATGGATTATTTTCTGGTATTCACTCCAGAACCGTGACCTCGTCGACGACCGACCAAGTCGTGCGAGTCGAGTCGGCAAAGATTGCGAGATCGGCATCGGAAGCCGTCCCTTGCGGGCTCGCCCATGCCGCTTCCATACCCGGCCGATCATCGAACAGCATATAAGTCCTTCAGTGATCAAACGCTTTCGATCATTTCTGCAAGCAGCAGCGCCCGGCGCGGTAGCTCGGAAATGACGATGTATTCGTGCAGCGCATGTGCGCCTTCGCCCACGCCGCCCATGCCGTCGAGCGTGGGAATGCCCATGCCAGCGGTGAAATTTCCGTCGGAGCCGCCTCCCACCGAGGCTTCCTCAAGCTTCCATCCAACTTGAGCCGCAATCTCGCGCGCGGTATTGAACAGCGCCGCCACGCCGGTGGTTCGCTCCATTGGGAGGCGGTTGATGCCGCCCGTCACCTGCAGTTTGCAATGCTTGTCGAACGGTTTTAGGGCGCGCAGCGTGCGGTCCAGACCAGCCGCCTGTTTCGCGCTTTTGATGCGCACGTCGATTGCGACCGAGGCCTCGGCGGCAATCACGTTCGTGCGGGTTCCGCCTTGGATAATGCCGGGATTGACCGACACACCTTGCTTCAGGTTGCTGAGTTTGGCGATCACCGCGATCTGACGAGCCAGTTCAAGAATCGCGCTGTGACCTTTTCCAGGATCAAGGCCGGCATGCGCGGCCACGCCTTCGACGAGCAGTTTGTATTCGCCGACGCCCTTGCGTGCGGTTTTAACAGCACCACGAACTCCGGCGGCGGGCTCAAGCACCATCACGCCGGCAGACTCTATAGCCAAAGACTCGGTGATCTTACGCGAAGAGTGGCTGCCGACTTCTTCATCCGAAACCAGAAAAACTGTTACGGGCCGTGTCAGCCCGCCGTGCCACTGTTGCAGCGCTTCAATCGCGTAGAGCATCAGGGCAATGCCTGACTTCATGTCGAGAACTCCGGGCCCGCGCAGAAGGCCGTTTTCGATTTTGCAGGGCATCCTGGCCAGCGTTCCCAGCGGATAAACCGTATCGCAGTGTCCGAGCAGCAACACAGGCTTGCGGTTTGTAGAAGCTGCAGCAGCGGCAAAGTCGACCTGCAGGCTGTCGCCGAAAGTGTCGCTGGAATGAAAATGAGCTTTGCCGCCGAGGGCCTCGAACTTCGAGGCGATGAGAGCGGCCACACGATCGACGGCCTGCTTGTTATCGCTTGGCGACTCGATCTGGACCAGCTCGCGAATCGTTTCGACGATCTGGTCTTTACGATCCGTAAAATAACGCAAGCGATCCATGCTCGTGTTCCGGCGCGCAGTTATTGTTTTTTTTGCTTTCTTCTGGGTCACTCATTCCTCTCGTCTGCGCCGTGAAATGCGGCGCGGTACAGTATAATCTTCAGGCTGATTGGGGCGAACTCGAAGATGGCGCTCGATATTCACGATATTTTGAAAATACTTCCGCACCGTTATCCGTTTCTGCTGATTGATCGGGTGCTGGAGTTGAAGCGCAAAGAGAGCATCGTTGCCATCAAGAACGTCACGATCAACGAACCGTTTTTCAACGGCCATTTTCCCGGATTGCCCATCATGCCGGGTGTGCTGATCGTGGAAGCCATTGCTCAAGCTGGAGGCGCGCTGCTGCTCACGGAAGTGGAAGATCGTGAAAACAAGGTGATGGTGTTCACCGGCATCGAGCGGGCGAAATTCAGGCGGCCTGTGAGCCCCGGCGACCAGTTGCGAATCGAAGTGGAAGTGAAGGGCTGGCGCGTTGTTCCACGAATGACCGCAGCCAAGATGCACGGGGTCGCCTATGTCGCGGGCAAGCGCGTGGCCGAAGCGACTGTGTCATGCCAGCTGATCGACAGCTCGCGCGGCCGTGCCGACAACTCGGAAGGCGCGGACGACGATGCGCCTGCGGAATGAGGAGCGATCAGGCAGCCTGCGCGATGAAACAATCCCTTCTGAATGCAATGATTCGATGAACGTTCATCCCACCGCACTCATTGACCCGCGGGCCAAGGTTCCAGCTTCATGCACGGTTGGTCCTTATTGCGTAATTGGCGCTGACGTCGATCTGGGCGAGCGTTGTCGACTGGTTTCGCACGTGGCTATCGAAGGGCCGACGAAGATTGGCGCAGATAACGCATTCTTTCCTTTCTGCGCAATCGGCATGGCGCCGCAGGATATTTCCTATCGAGGCGAACCGACGCGCCTGGAGATCGGCGACCACAACGAGATTCGCGAGAGCGTCACGATCAGCCGCGGCACGGTGAAAGGCGGCGGGCTTACCCGAGTTGGCAGTCACGTTCTCATCATGGCTTATGCCCACATCGGGCACGACAGCGTAATAGGCGACCATTGCATGTTGGTGAACGGCGCGACGTTGGGCGGGCATGTGACCGTGGAGGAATGGGCGGTGGTCGGCGCGCTCTGCCCGGTGCATCAGTATGTGCGCATCGGCGCACATTCGTATGTCGGCGGCGGAACAACCATCACGCAGGATGTTCTGCCGTTTTCCATGACATCCGCCGCCCGCAATACCAATGCTTATGGCATGAATAAAGTTGGACTGGAGCGCCGCGGCTTTTCGCCGGAACGCATCCGCAAGATTCACCACGCCTATAAGACGCTGTTGGCGTCGAAGATGAATACATCGCAGGCTTTGGAGAAACTCAAAGCTGAGCCCGACCGCAGCGAAGATGTGGATCTGCTGATCCGCTTCATCGAGACGTCGGAGCGGGGAGTGATTAAATAGGTGGTCAGTGGCTTGTAAATGCGTCGCTGATCACTAGCCACTGGGCACTGACCACTGCTTATGCAACGCATTGGCCTTATCGCCGGCAATGGCAAGTTTCCTTTGCTCGTGCTCGACGCGGCGCGCGCGGCGGGTTACGAAGCTGTCGTGGTCGCGATCAAGGAAGAGGCTTTTGCCGAGATCGAAGACCACGGGGCGGCTTCGGTTCACTGGCTGTCGTTGGGCGAACTTTCCAAGCTGATCGAAATTTTTCATCGCGAAAGTGTGAGCCGCGCCATCATGGCGGGGCAGGTGAAGCACAAACAGATTTTCTCCGCCATCCGGCCGGACTGGCGGTTGGCCAAGCTTCTGCTCTCGCTTACCACGCGCAATACCGACAGTTTGTTAGGCGCGGTAGCCAAGGTCCTGGCGGAAGAAGGGATCACACTGGAGAATTCCACCTGGCTGCTCGAACCGCTGCTGGCGAAGGTAGGTGTGCTTACTCGCCGCGCTCCTACCGAGCAAGAACGCAAGAATATCGACTACGGGCGCGGCGTGGCCCGCCAGATGGCGCAGCATGATATTGGGCAGACCGTCGTAATTGCGGAATCGGCGTGCGTAGCGGTCGAGGCCATGGAAGGCACCGACGCCACCATTGAGCGCGCAGGGCAAATTATGAACTCGTTGCGCGGCGACGCGTCCACGCTCAGCCGTGAACTTACGGTGGTCAAGATCGCGAAACCGAATCAGGATATGCGCTTCGACGTTCCGGTGATCGGAGTGAAGACGATTGAAGTGATGCAGGGAGCGGGCGCGACCTGTCTGGCGCTGGATGCAGGAAAGTGTCTGCTGCTGGATGGAGAGAAAGTTCTCGAAGCTGCGAATGCGGCCGGGATCGCGGTGGTGGCGGATGTGCAGCAGGATGGACGTTGAACATGCAGGCGATGGCTTGTCGGCAAAGGATTGATCCGGACAGAAAATGCGCTTATATTTCTTCCATCTGGCGTGGCCGTCAATCCAGTGCCTTATCGGTCAGGCCGAGTCGGAGGATCAATGCCCGCCGGCACAAGCGATGAAGCAACCGCTCTCATCATTGAGAGACTGAATGCGAAGGACGAGCTGACGTATCAGCGCGGAGACGCCCTGGATGTAAAAGTCAGCATTGTGCTCCTGGTAGTTACGTTTCTGGCTGGACAGTCCATCGATTTGTTCGCTAAGGGAAACCTTACTTGTCTTGGGAAAGCCGCCCAGATCGTCGCGGCCGTATCTCTGGCCCTGGCAGGAATCCTCGTATGGGGTCAGCTCTGGCCACGCGAGTATGAAGTCGAGGCAGCAGAAAAACTTCCCGAGTGGAGAGCGCAATTGGAAGAGTTCTACCGGGGCGATCCAGATGCATCGGCGAAGGTCTTAACTGTGCTCACGAAGGGGATCATGGATAGAACGACGGAGAGGATCCACGCCAATGATGCGATGAACAGGGCTAGATCTTCCCTCCTCTTTTGGTCCGTTGTACTCACAACGCTGTCGCTAGGAATT
>Ga0209332_1000143_pt1 | contig 18686 bp, 6 predicted proteins | sample BlaSpr_A8_OM3_M1_FD_187974 | JGI IMG/M metagenome (GOLD analysis project Ga0209332, IMG submission 187974) | Forest soil microbial communities from Thunder Bay, Ontario, Canada - Black Spruce, Ontario site 2_A8_OM3_M1 (SPAdes) (version 2) | ecosystem: Environmental > Terrestrial > Soil > Boreal...
GCCAGACCAGCCCGCCGCATCGACCGTCCCGCCTGCGGTATCGACCGATACTCAGACGGCTCATGGGGACCTAACCGCTTCGGCCGCAATTTCCGACCCGGCCGCTCCAGCCCCTTTGAGCGAATCTGAGCAAAGGATTCAGGACATGCAGAACTTATTTCAACAGCGGAAACAAATGACCGAAGAAGCTCGGAAGCCTCCCGCCAATTAATCCACTTTTGCCTTTGCGGATATGATGTTCAAGTTCCGTCGCAGAATAATCCCTGCCTAACACAGTTAACGATTTGCGGAACTCTTTCGCTCCTGAATGCAACTTGCAAATAGAGTGGTTGGCGCTCCGCGCAGCTAAACAGTTCCTCTTCGCCGATTGCCAATAAAATAATCGATATGAGCTTCGAATAATGCTCGCATACAGTGCTTGGAGACTTTCTCGAGCACGATCAATAACTGATAGCGGTATTAATCGCAGGGTAGGTCATTCAAAAGCACAAACAGCAACTCTGCCTTGCTGCTCTACCAAGTGTTGCCCGTAAGGACAAGGGTCAGAGGCCGCTTGAGCAGGTGGCGTGGAAGAAGTCTGAATAGGCCGCGCATTGGCAGGTGGTGAAGCAGGGCTCAATTTTCCGTTCTGAGGAACCGGAGACATCGCGGATGACGGTAGAGTGCTCCCTTTTGTAGTCTTCGGATCCTTACTCTCTACGGGCGCGGTTTGTGGGGAAGGAGTAGCGACTGGCGGAACGGACGCAGGACGGACGGCAGCCGGAGGCGCGCCGCTAGCCTCGCTGGCGGTCGGCGTTTTGAAGCGGACTTCAACGCTGTTCCCGGCGCCCACGTCTACCAGTTTCAAATTCTGGTCGTTAAGCTCCTGAGAACGGATGATGTGTGGTGTGATCGAAAACACAATCTCATTTTCAGTACGGTCTTTCGTATCTTGTCCGAATAGGTACTTGAGGATCGGGATCTTGGTCAGCCAAGGATAGCCGCTCAAGGATCCTGTTTCCGAGTCCTCCAGAATTCCGCCGATCAGATTCACCTCGCCATCTTTCAGCCGCGCCTCGTGCTCAATTCTGCGCTGCCCGATGATCGGCTCGCTGATGCCACCGATATTCTGAGTACCGGTAACCGAGGAAATCTCCAGCACCATCTTGAGCGTCACGTCGCCACCAGAATGAATGTGGGGAGTGATGTCAATATTCACGCCAACATCCAGATATTGAAATTGGGTGTTAACTCCGCCACTGAGTCCAGATTGGAAAGTACCGGTTGAGATAGGCACACGATCGCCGATTTTCAAAGTTGCCTTCTCGTTGTCCAATACCCGGATTTCAGGATTCTGAATGAGTTTGGAGTTGCTGTCACTCATTAGGAACGATAGCGACGCTCCCGGTATGCTGACTTGAAAATTGCTCGCAACCAAATTACGAATTGAATTCAGCGTAAAACCGCCGCCGCTGCCACTGGATGATCCGCTGCCCGAGCCCGAGCTTGACCCCGAGCCGCCGGTCCCGGGTACGAGTGTGATACTCGCAGAGGTCGGCACATTGGTTCCCAGGGTGCGCAACCGATCGCGGCTGATTTCCATAACCGCGATGTCGATCACCACTTCGGATTTCGGCTTGTCGATGTCGGAAAATAACTTCTCGGCGAGAATCATCTGCGCCTGGGTGCCGCGCAGGATAATCGCACTCTGCGCCGGCACGAGCTGGACACGACTCACATCAAGCATTCCCTTAACAGTATTTGCAGCTTCCTGCAATTCGGTGGGACTGGAAACGTTCTTCAAGTAAAAGGTCTTCATGACGTTGTTTTGAAGTTCTTTACGTTTACCGGAAGTATCGGAAGCTACAAATATGGTATTCGGCAAGGCCGGTTGCCAGAAGGTCTTGGTCTGTAGAGCCAGCATGTTCAGAGCGTCGCGCGGCGTCACATCATTCAATTCCACGCTAATTTTCTGCGGTTTGAAATCCGCGTCGAACAGCACGTTGACACCGGCGAGTTTGCCCAGAACCCTATAAATTTTGTCTGCGGTTTCTGTCATGCGCAAGTTTGTCAAAGCTGTGGGAAAAGCGTGTAACTCGATTGGGCCCTCAGCGTCCTCAGCGCTCTTGGCCAGAGGAGAGGGAAGTGCGACTCTGGCGTCTTCGCGCATCGCCTGCTTTCGCATGGCGTCGGTTGTACGGCGAATTTCTTGTTGCGCAGCGAAACTTGCACCATCTATTTCCGCGGCGCGCTGGAACTCAGCCAGCGCCTCGGCTAATTTTCCCGCATCGCGCAGCAACTGTCCCTTGCGGACGTGCTCGTTGGAAGCATAGAAACGCAAGCGCAGGTATGCCTCTAAATATTTCGTGTCTTTGGGTCTGGACTGGTGCGCTTTCTTGAAGCCTTCGAAGGCCCGATCATAATCGTTTTGCATCTCGGCCCTAACTCCGCGCTTGTAGGCTGAGCTAGCCTGATCGGCATATCCGGGCAAACAAAAAATAAAGACTAACGCTAAAACCAACAGGATGCGCAGATTTGTCATGATGCCTCGACCAGATCTCAACGTGATGCGGTTGTAAGGCCGGGTGCCCGAGGGAGGTGTCTCACCGGGAACCGACCCCAGAATTCCGGTGGGGGATGCGCCATCATCGGTCAAGTGGCGTCATTCGTACTTGCTCTAGAGCAAAGATGATCTTTTTTTCACTTTTCTAACCTCGCGCCTCACGAAAAATCAAAGAACCCCAGTAGCTGCACGGCTTTTAGCCGAGTTTCCCTTTTGATTCGTCTGCATCTTCGAAATTTCTTCCTCGGGTATTTGCTGTAGAGCAACGACAGCATTTTTAACGGTGCTAATGTGCGAGCACTACAGTCGTAATTCTCCCCCGAAAAGTAGAACTGCATTTTCTTTGGTGAACGTGCAGTCGTTAGTGGCGGATTCCAATTCCTCCGTGCGAGGAGGATTGGCTGTACTAACTTGCAACATGGTCTCGGGACAACGAACAGCACAGCTTAATAAGGACCGCAACTCTGGCGGCCAGAGTACTTGCGATCAGGTGAAGAACCTGCGTAGTACCGCGCCAGGCTTAGTGAAGGATTAAAGGTATGACTAACTCAGTAGATCCCAGGTTCCCCCAAAAGTGGAGAAGGAGGCACACGGTCATGATCAAACCGTTGCAAATTTGGTTGTTAGTAATTTTTAGCCTCGCCGTTGGAACCGCGAGCGGTCAATCGTTCCGGGTCCAATGTCCGACCAGCACCATTACTCACCCGGCTAGTCTCAACAACAATAGTTCCGAACCTGCCTACACCGGACCCACGGCCCTTACCCTAGGCGCCAACGGATATCTGGTGCCGAGTGCGAACGTGAACGGCGCAATCAAGTGTCAGCAGATCTCGGGCGGCGACGGTTTCTCAACCATGGCTGACGGCACGCAGACCTTCATGTTCTCCTTCGGGCCGCTCTCGGGACTTGCGGACATGGTGAATGGCCAGCCTGGAACGCAGTTCCCAAATGTTTTTAATACCGTGTATACGGGCACTCTTGTGCCTGGCGATCCAGCCACAACCGACGGTGCAAGCGACGGCAGCGGGTACGTACCGGGCACTCTCGGAGCCTTTACTTTTAACGGCGCCGTCGGACTGGCGCCCGATTCCGATGCCATCGCAAATGGTACATGCGCCGCTCCGTGTCTCGATGGGCACGTGGATCCACGCCAGATCATGGACGTCGGAGTAATGAATGGCAACATCCCGGCACCGTTGATGGCAATCGATGAGGATGACGAATTCTTCCTCACCCTTACCAACGTGGGCATGATCATGCGCCCCGATCTGTTCGAGCAGCACACCGTCCACTTCCACGGGTATCCGAACGCTTCATCGTTTTACGACGGCGTTCCCGATGCCTCAATCGCGATCAACATCGGCGGCAGCTTCACTTACTACTATCTCGCGCCGGATGCTGGCACTTACTTCTGGCATTGCCACATTACTCCCCCGGAGCATTTGCAGATGGGCATGGTCGGGCAGCTTTATGTCCGCCCGCGACAAAATCGAGTTCCGGTTAGTAACAGCCTGTACACCGCACTTCAAGCCCAGCAAACCGATTTGCGCACAGCTTGTAACTCAGCTTCCGATATCCTGTGCAGCAACCCATTGCCTACAGTTAAAACGGCAAGTCAAAGCACCGATCCGCTGACGGGCCAGCCGTACAAGTATGCCTACAACGATGGCGACGGTTCGACGGCATACGACGTCGAGTATCCCCTCCAGATCCACGGCTTCGATCCCAACTTCCACTTCGTCGGCATGACGTTCAACCCGGAAGCCTTTGTCGACATGAAGGACAAATACTTTCTGCTGAATGGACGGAGCTACCCGGACACTGTTACCGCCGGCCCATTGGCGACGCAGACCTCCGACGGCAGAAGTCATTTCTCGCAACCCTTGCCGTCGATCATCAACATTCCGGCCGGCGGAAAGGCACTGCTGCGTATTTCCGATCTGGATGTTACCGAATATCAGACGCTGGCTTCATTGGGCATTCCGATGAAGGTCATCGGCCTTAACGCCAAGCTGCTGCGAGATCAAGCAGGCAACAACCTGGCCTACAACACCAACTCCATCACGCTAGCCGGCGGGGAGTCGCTGGATGTGATTCTGGATGCCAGCAATACATCGATGTATCCGTCGGGCAGTGTGTTCTATCTCTACACCCCCAACCTCGATCACCTGTCGAACGACGCCGAAAATTTCGGTGGGCTGATGACTGAAGTCCGTATCAATTAGGAGTGCGGCAATGAGGGCGACGAAAATGAAAACAATTTCGAACACACGACTGCTTCTGGTGCCGATAGTGGCGGCGTTCCTGCTCATGTCCACTGCGGCCTACGCTGCCGCTCCTGGAATCACCGGCCTGAGCTTCAACTTGACGGCCCAGCCGGCTTACCTTAACCAGCCCGATGGCGCGCAGGTTTATGCCTGGGGCTACGGGTGCAACGCCGCTCCGAGCGCCTTTGCGCCCTCAACGATCAGCGGTGCGACGTGTCCATCGATGCAAGTTCCCGGCCCCACGCTGATCGTCAATGAAGGCCAGACGGTGACGGTAACGCTTAGCAATGGCCTTCCCAGCGCCGCAGGCAACACATCGATTCTGTTTCCGGGCTTTAACGTGACCACGACCGGCGGTGTACCCGGACTCATGACACAGGAAGCCGCGCCCTCTGGTTCTGTGACGTACTCCTTCACGGCATCTACGCCCGGAACCCACGCCTATTACAGCGGAACACAGGGGGACTTGCAGATCGAGATGGGCCTGTATGGAGCGATCATCGTGCTCCCCGCCACCGTCCCAAGCGCGTGTACGAGCGGTCTCGCAGCCTCGAATAAGGCTCAACAAGGAGCTTGGGGAGAACACGATTTCCGCCTATCGGCGGCCGCCTACGATCACGACAAGACCTGCTACGACCGGGAATACCTGTTCCAGTTCGCCGAGATGGATGGCAACATTCACCGCCAGGCACTGGCGCAAGTGACGGCCAGGACTGGCTGTACGCCAGGAACCATGGGATGCAGTCTTGAGGTCCCGACCGAGCCTTACCATCCGTCGTATTTCCTGATCAATGGGCGTTCCATGCCGGACGATATGGATGCCAACTACGGGGTCGAATACCCGCACCAGCCCTATAACGGTAATCCTCATATGCATCCGGGCGAACAAGTCCTGCTGCGCATCATCGGCCAGGGTCGCTGGCAACATCCGTTCCACGAGCACGGCAATCACGTGCGCATTCTGGCGCGCGACGGGAACTTGATTCTCAGCCAGACCGACGCGGAAAGCTTGGCCGGACCACTGATGTTCACCACTACGACAACCCCCGGCGTAGCCATGGATGGAATTTTCTATTTCACGGGACGCGGGCTGAACTGGGATATGTACGGACACAATCCTAGTTCAACCGACTCGAATGCCACGCTCTCCTGTGTCGCGGATAGCAATGGCTACTACACAACAGCGCCACTCGGGGCGATCAATTATTACGAGTGGTGCCAGGACCATAACAAGCCACTGCAGGTTGCTCCTTTCGGCGACGTTGAAAGCGGCGGTCCTGCAACTCTGCCCGATCCGGATATCTTCACCAACGGCGCATGGTACAGCGGCAGTCCTTACCTCGGTCCGGACGCGACCACGCGTGCTACTGGCCCCAATAGTAATTTCCTCCCCTCCAACGTCCAGGCCAACCCGGCAAACGAGCGAGGTTGGGCGTTTATGTGGCACTCGCACAATGAGCGCGAGATCACTACCAACAACGTTTTTCCTGGCGGAATGCTGATGATGATGCTGGTTGATTCCCGGGAATTTGTTATCGACGAGTCGAACTAACGTCTGAGGATCTTGAGGAGACTAGAGCCATGCGATTCAATAACCTTAAACCGACTGCAAAAACAGCCTTGATGGCGCTATCGATTCTCCTCCTCGGAGTGGGAATGTCAGTCGCCCAGCAGCAAGTCAATCTGACCGCTGGACCGGCGACTCTAACCACGCCCGATGGCGCAACGGTGCCGATGTGGGGCTATAGCTGCGGCGCGGTTGTGACCGGCTCGACCGCGACATGTGGCCCCTTGAATACGCTGGCGCCTGGCTGGTCCCCGGTTGTGATCACGGTCCCAACGGGACAAAGCCTGACGATCAATCTGACGAATAATCTTTCGTTTACGCCAACGGGTAGCACGACTCCGAATACCGTGCCAACGTCGATGACGATTGTAGGTCAGTTGGGTGGTGGCCTAGGATCGACAGCGAAGATAGTTCCAAGCCCAACACATCCTCCGCTTTCCCCGACTTGGCCGGTCGCCGGTGGCACCGCGACATTTACACCCCCACCTCAGGGACCACGCGTGCAGTCATTCTCTACCGAAGTTGCAGCTGGAGCGACGACGGCCACGGCCTTGACTTGGACAAATCCTCGGCCGGGCACATACCTTATCGAGTCTGGCACCCACCCATCCATTCAAGGTCCCATGGGCCTGTATGGAATTCTGGTAGTCACCAGTGCGCCGACGGCGACAGCGGGTACCGAGACCGCGGCTGGTACTGCGTATCCTGGCGTGCCTTATGACGCGGAGATCGCGCTGCTGCTCAGTGAAATCGACCCGGTGCAAAACAACGCCGTCAATGTCGCGGTCAACAGTGTGGGTTTCAGCGAAACCGCGGTGTGGTCGGGCCAGCCGGGAGGCTGCGGCTTCCCTGGCTACCCAGGCACGCCAAACCCGAACTACCAAAGCTGCTATCCCCCCGCCGTGAATTACTCGCCGCTGTATTACCTCGTTAACGGAGTTGCGTTCAACAAGACCAGCGCCTCAACCTCGTTGTTTCCAACTTTTCCGACGACGGTAGTTCCCACCGGGACATCGACAGGATCGGTGCTGGTGCGCTTCGTCAATGCCGGATTGCACATGCACGTGCCTTCGATCGTAGGCAGCCTTACCACTCCGATCGGACCTAACGGCACCCTCAAAACGGTTTCGGGATTTACCCTGATCGCCGAGGACGGGAATCCTCTCCCGGGAGTTGGCCGCGTACAGAATGAAGTGTTCATGGCCCCGGGCAAAACTTACGACGTGATGATCAATGCGCCCGCCGCCGGCTCCACGGCGCCAGCCTTTGCCGCGTATGATCGCGAGTTAAGCTTGTCGGGCAACGCTATCAACCGCGACGCCGGCATGCTCGCTTATATCAGCGTCAATGGCGCGGGACTACCCGCCGCCGGTGAACTCGGCGCTGCGGTAGCAAATCCTGATGTCTACAACTCATTGCTTCCGTGTGCTGCAACCCCATGCCCTGCATTTGTCATTTCGGACCCATCCAAGGGTGTGATCGCGAACGATATCAACGTGTATGGCGTAAAGGTTCTAACACAGCCGACCAACGGCACGGTGACTCTGAACACGAATGGCACCTTTAGTTATGTTCCCAGCACCGCGGGCACGAGCGCTACGCCGGACTCCTTCGTTTACGAGGCGAACGGGAACCCAGCGATTTTCGCAACTGTCACATTGGGTGCGGCTGCGATTGAGGGGGCGACCGGTATTACGGTTAACAACATTACGTATACGTCAAAGTTGGCGACCTATCTGAAGATCGCACCCCCCGGCATCTTGTCGGTTGACAGCGACGGAATGGGCTATCCCCTTACTGTTGCTTTATCAACTATTTCGGGCATGCCGTCGTGTTCGCCAACCCAGGGGCCACCATGCGTCACCGTGGACGCGAACGGCGGATTCACCGCCTCCGTCACAGGACAAGGCACCTATTCCTTTACTTACCAAGCGAAGAATTCTCAGGGGACGCTAAGCCCCTCGGCGGCCCCGGCTACTGTAACGCTAATTTTCCCGCAGCCGAGCAATCTTCAAGTCTCGGTTATAGACGGCACATCGAAAGCCGCTCTCGCTGGGCAAGACTATCGCTGGGTTATCGAAGAAGACAGGTCTTTCTACATCGACCCCACCAAGACGGCGAACCCCGGACCGAGCGGCCCGATCACTCCCGTCCTGGGCGTGAATTTTCACACTAGTAATATGACCTATGTGGCGCAAGGCTGCACAGGACCGCTCTCTTGCGAATCGGGCCAGACGGTAGTGGATCCCTCGACTGGAAGCCACGCGCCGACGGTGTGCGATTTAGGCAATGGAGCCTGTCGGCCCGATACCACTGGCAATGGAAGCACTCCTGTCTTTCCTAGCCAGGTGGTTCTTGATCCGACCAAACGCTATTACATTTCGGTTCTCCCGGGCGATGCCGCCAATCCATTCATTAACGGAGCTACGCAGGCCTGTGCTGCATACACCGGCGTCAACGTGCCGCCCAATTGCGGCCACGGTATGGGCGGCGCTCCGATTGCCGCTGGGCAGGGGTCGGTGACGGTAGCGGTGCAGCAAGATCCCTACCCGCCTGGGAAACTCTCAGTGAACGTGTTCGAGGACGACTTCCCATTGAATGGTGAGCAGGATGCCGGTGGCGGAGTCGATACATTGGCTCCGAACGAGCCAGGGCTAGGAGGATTCAACATCGTCCTCTGGGACGATATGGGCGGCTCCGGTGACGTAACCGGACAGATGACCTATGACATGTTCAACCAGCCGCTGACCAACAGCCTGGATGGGCAGATCGATCCAGCCACAGGACAGAACGCTTGCCCGGTTACGAAATTAGGAGGCGGTATCACGGGCATGATTGTTACCTGCCCGAAGTATGAGTCGGACGGCCTAACTGTTTCGCCGTTGGCTGGGCAGGCTCTAATAGCTAACCTCATGCCGGGAAGGTTCAGCGTACAAGCAATACCAGGAGCCGACCGAATTGCGGCCGGAGAAGAATGGCTGCAAACCAACACGCTGGACGGCCAGAAAGCCCACGATTCCTTCATTCGGATCGGCGAGCCGAGCTATTTCCAGGAGTTCGGGCCGGCGGGTTTCCATGTTTCGATTGGCTTCGCCAACCCTAAAATCATCAATAGCCGCCTGGCGGGTGTCTGCGCCGGTCTCACGCTCCCGGCCACCTGCAACAGTACTGTCACGGGCATGGTTACGACCTCGCGCGTTAGCCGCACGCCCGATGAGAGGCTTTACGCCAGCGGTTCGCGCGATTCCTACTATTTCACTCAGTGCTTCGTGAGCATAGGGGATCCGGATGGTGAAGATTTCGCCTTCGCCAAGTGCGATGCCAAAGGAAACTTTAGTATCTCGGGTCTTCCCCCGGGCAATTGGAGACTTACCACCTTCGATCAGTGGAATGATCAGATTGTGGACGGCCTTTCTACGCCGATTGGACTGGGCCAAGGCACCACCACCAACCTAGGAGAAGTTGCGGTGCAGCAGTGGCAGGCGAATGTCTATACCCGGACTTTCATCGACGACAATAAAGATGGAGTCTCGCAGACGAGCGAAGCCGGAATTCCTTTGATTAATACCGCTGTCCGGTACCGTGATGGAAGCTTGGCCAACAATTTGGCCACAGATTTCAACGGTGTCGCCAATTTCAACGAAACCTTCCCATTATTCAACTGGTACGTGGTTGAAACGGACACGACTCGCTACAAGAACACTGGAACCCACGTAGTCTATGACGCCGGCGGACCCGCCGATGGCACAGCGGCATGCGGACAGAATGGCACTGGCTATCCACCGTGTGGAAATTCGACAATTGGCAAATACCTAGCAAACACTGTCGAGCAGATATCGGTGCCCCTTGAGCTGCGCGTCCCGGGCGCAGTATATTGCGACAAAGCGGACTGCGTCGGCTACTCAATTGCGGCGCCTGGCACCACCGCCCCGCCTACCAGTGGCACCAACTACCTTTCCACCGGCCGTATTGATCCTCCTTGGGTTGGAGTAGAAGGCTGGCAAGGCTTCTCAGGTCAGAACAACTTTATCGAATTCGGCAAGACCCCGTACACCCCTGGCGAAAATGGCGGTATCAAGGGCCATGTCATCTATGCCTCGACTCGTCCCTTTGATGACCCGCAAATGCTGGTTCAGACGCAATGGGAGCCCCTTGTACCCCATGTCACCATTAACCTCTACAGGGAGGGGACTGCTGCTGACGGTGTTACCACGACGCTTACTTTGGTGGACACGACCCAGACCAGTAGTTTTGACGATTGGGCGCAAGGATTCCGGTCCGACGGCAAACCGAACATGAACTGTCCGGGCCAGTCCACCAGCGATCTCTTCTATTTCTCGCTATATAACCAGCCGTTCTATCTTGATCTGTATAACAACGTGCTGCACGGCAACGGCGCTACGACCCCATTGCCTTACAACTCGCAGTTCAAATGCTATGACGGCATGCACAACTGGAACCAGTTGCAGCCCGCGCCTTACGACGGCATGTACAAATTCCCGAGCATCACCGCCATCGATCCCAATACTGGGAAGATTACTGGTACAAACTGCGCTGCAACAGTTTGCTCGACCAATCCGACCGACGGTACCCCGATGTTGCCAACTGGCACCTACGTAGTCGAAGTCGTCCCACCCGCTGGCTTTGAACTGGTGAAAGAAGAGGACAAGAACATTCTGATCGGCGACGCGTATATAGCGCCCGCAACTCAGGAATTCGGCGCCCTCGGTAATATTTTCATCATGCCCGACCAGGCTCAGGTCGGCAGCGCGTACAACGCTAACAACGCTCAGAATTCGACCCAAAGTTTCGGAGCTACTCCGAATAATGGGATCGTCCCCGGATTTGTGCCAGAACCCACTTGGCCTTGCATCGGCGAACTGCGAATCGTGCCGGACTACATCAGCCTATTTCCCCAGTCCAACCAAGTCGCGCCGTTCGCTGGAGCGAGTCGACATCTGTGCGATCGCAAAGAAGTTACGCTGGGAGACCAGTCCTCCTCGATCGCCAAGTTCTACATCTATACCTCGACCCATATCGCCGCTAAATTCACCGGCGTAATTACCGATGATTTCACCTCGGAATTCGATCCCTTCTCCCCGATGTTCGGTGAGAAGTTCGCGCCGGCCAACATGCCAATCGCAATTAAGGATTGGACGGGATACGAGACCGCGCGCGTCTATTCCGACTGGTGGGGAGACTACGACGGCATGACCTACTCGACGTGGGAAGTGAACCCGCCGAACCCGACCGGGTATTCGCCCACGATGATGATTTATTGCATGAACGACAGAGGAGCGGGCCTAACGCCGGATCCTTTGTACAACCCCGCGTACAGCCAGTTCTGCTATGAACTGCCCTTTATGCCGGGACAAACTCAGTACCTCGATACTCCAGTGGTGCCGACGTCCGCTTTCGTAGGCGCCGGATACAACAATCCCGACTGCGCCTACCCGGACGCGACGCCCGCGATCAGCGAGGTGGATGGCGACGGAATAGGACCTTGGGTGAGCGCGGCCAACCATACTTTGACGATCAAAGCTTTGGGTGACCAAACTGTAACGAATTACGCTTACTCGGGGCCCGCTGCAACCGCGGCTCCTTTCAATCAAAAGACCACCACCCGCCACTATGGTTTTGGCTCACAGGGAAGCGTTACCATCGGCGGGGTATCCGCACCCATCGGCAACTGGAGCGACACGCAGATCACGGTGACAGTGCCGCAAGGTGTGCCAGCCTGCGCGATTCAGCAAGAGGCGCAATACGGTGGCTCAACCGCACAGTGCGGCCAGTTAGTCATCACCAGCGGCAATGGCAGACAGTCGATCGACACCGTGACAGTGACGATCGGTGGTAAAACGCCGACGGTCCTCAGCGGTGGCAGCACGCTTCAGAGTGCGATTGATCTTGCCGCCCCTGGCGACCTGATCATCGTCCCGGCCGGCACCTACAATGAAATACTGTTGATGTGGAAGCCGGTACGGCTGCAAGGTGTCGGAGCCGCCAGCTCCCTCATCAACGCAAATGCCCAGCCTGCAGGCAAGCTGGATCCATGGCGCAGAGAGGCGAGTTGCTTGTTTGGAATGGCGCTCAACGGCCAGCCCCTTACCGCCGGCAATACATTTGATCCCAGTGGGCAGTACAGTTGCACCGCGGGCAGCGGTCCGAACGGGAACTGGAACTTCTTCACAAATAATGCCAACAATCAGCCGCAGGTTGACCGCTTACCGTTAGAGGGAGTCCTCGGTTGGGACACGACCGTCAACGGCAATCTGGCTGAGATGTTGCAAGAGCCGACCTTGATGGGCGCCTACGAAGGAGCCGGAATTACGGTTCTTTCAAAAGGAGTCGATACTCACGGAGCGGCGGGATATTACGGAACCGGAACCGCAGGAGAGGCCGCCTTCCCCACGGGTACTACGGTTCTCAGCACCGCCAATTGCGGTTTGAATCCGGACCCGTTCCCAAGCAACTTCCAATGCAACCCCTCGAGCATAGACGGCTTGACCATCAGCAGCAGTTCCCAGGGCGGCGGCGGAATTTGGCTCCACGCGTGGGGGCACAACCTGCAAATCGCCAACAACCGGATCAGCAACAATACCGGAACGCTGACTGGCGGCATCAGTGTCGGCCAAGGCGATTCTCCCGACGCATACATCGCGGGAACCGCTGCGGACTCCGATCCAGGATCTTGCATCTCTGGCAATGGCCTTCCAACGAACGCTCAACTACCGTACTGCTTCAACACAAACGTGAACATGCATAACAACTCGATCACCTTGAACTCTTCCATCGGTGACGAATTGTTCTCGTCCACACCAGCCGGAGGTGGCGGCGTCACCATATGCACTGGAGCCGACTACTATAAGTTCAACTACAACTGGGTCTGCGGCAACCTCAGTACAGGTGACGGCGGTGGTCTGGTTCACATCGGTTACAGCTGGAACGGGGATATCGAGCACAACTCGATCCTGTTCAATCAGAGTACGAATCCGACTGTTCCCGCCAACGGCGGAGGCATGATCGTGATGGGCGCTCCCCCGGACGGCTTCACGGCAGCGGGTGTCGAATGCGGCAACACTGTGGCTGATTTGGATTGCGTCCCCGGACTCAGCGACGGCACCGGTCCCAATCTGGTGATCAATGCCAATCTGATTATGGGCAATGCCGCCGATAGCGGCAGCGGTGGCGGCTTGCGCTTCCAGGGCGTCAACGGCACTGAGGTGACACTGTTCCCGTCGAATCCGGCGCAGTGGAACTCGGTCAACGTCACTAACAACATCATCGCCAATAACGTTGCAGGCTGGGACGGCGCTGGCATATCGCTGCAAGACGCGTTGAACGTCAACATCATTAACAATACGATTATGTCGAACGACACTACCGCCTCGTCGGGCGTGCTCTTCGACACTCTAGGAGCCCCGCTAGCCAGCAGCACTGGCGCCAATTGCACGCAAAATAACGCGACCACATCGTGCCCTCAACCCGCCGGCCTGGTGGCAGTTGGAAATAGCCCACAGCTAATATCGGGTTTAGCCGGGGTTGGGCCGCTCACTTGCCCAACAAACCATCCAAACTGCGCGAGCGTGTCGTACCCATACTTGGCGAACGACGTGTTCTGGCAGAATCGCTCGTACTATATCGGCGTAGGCGCTCTCAGCTCGCAATACCAGCAAAATGTGGTCTCGCTGTACAACGCATTCACTCAGACAGCAGCCGCGAATCAACCCTCGGCCGAGGCTACGCAGTCTAACGGCAGCGGTACCATCATCACTGGAGGCACCGGCGCATGCACCCCCGGTGCGAGCTATTGGGATATCGGCGTGCGCGGAGATACCGGCCCTAGCAACCACGGATCCGGGTTCACGCTGGCTCCGACCTACTCAGTAATAACGGATGTAGCTGACTATTCTGCCTCGAACAACTCGGGGGCCAACCCGACCGTTGTTAGCCAGTATTGCAACGGCTCGCGAGTGCCACCGGAATTCACGAGCGGAGGCTTCAACGTGCCTCCGGGTATCTCCGACGCTACTGTTCCGAATCCAATCTTCAATTTGACGCCGACCGCGACGGTGGACGAGGGCAATAACTGGATCAATATGTCGTGGGGACCGTTGGCGATGGCGAACCCGGTCAACGGTACCGCGCTCGGCAACTTCTCGCCGGCAACCGGTTCCCCGCTCATCGATTATGTTCCAAACACGTCTCCCACGTTCGCGGTTGCGCCGACGACTGACTTCTTCGGCAATCCGCGTCCCGATCCTGGTGTCCCGAACAGAATTGACGTCGGTGCGATCGAGATCCAACTCACTCCGACGCTGACTTCAATCTCTCCTGCCTCGGGCGCTCGTGGCTACACCGTTCCGGTGACTCTGACCGGTACTTACCTGACGGGCGTCACGGCGATCAACGTAGGGGGAGGAGGCGTTACCGCCACTGGAATAACGGTGGTAAATTCCACGACCATCACAGCAAACTTCGTGATCGCGACCACTGCCACCCTCGGTGCACAGACCGTCACGGTCTCGGCCGGAGCAGCAACCGTCACCGGTTCGGTCACCTTTACGGTTGTCAATCCACCGGCACCGACGCTGAACTCGATCACGCCCGTTTCTGGCGTCAAGGGAACCAGCGTCCCTGTAACCCTTAGCGGTACGAACTTACTCACCACTACGGGCATCAACGTTTCAGGAACAGGCATTGTCATCAGCGGTATTCACGTGGTGAACGACACTACCGTTACGGCTACATTTGCAATCGCGAGCAGTGCGACGACCGGTGCTAGAACCGTCACCGTCAATACGCTCGGTGGTACGAGCGGCAGTGTCAGCTTCACGGTTGTGCCGTCCCCAACACTGACCTCGATCGCCCCCACTTCGGGCGTAAGGGGAAGCAACGTTGCGGTTACACTCAACGGCACCAACCTGACTGGAACAACCGCGGTGAACGCTGGTTCTGGCATCACCGTAACCGGGATCAACGTGGTGAGTGACAGTGTGGTGACCGCTAACTTCGCTATCTCGAACGGTGCTAGCACCAGTGCGAGAAGCGTGACTGTCTCCGTTGGAGCCGCAACCAGCAATGCCGTGACGTTCACGGTTACTGCTACAGTAACTCCGACTCTAACCTCAATCAGTCCCAACACGGGTGTAAAGGGCACCAGCGTTGGGGTAACTCTGACAGGAACTGGCCTGACCGGGACGACGGCAGTGAACGTGAATGGCGGCGGAATCACCGTTACGCAGATTACCGTGGTGAACAGTACTACGGTCACGGCGACCTTCGGGATCTCCGCTTCCGCTAGTGCCTCGGCCAGGAACGTCAGCGTCTCTGTTGGACCCGCGACCAGTAATAGCGTGACGTTCACGGTGCAAGGTCCAACCCTGACTTCGATCGCTCCTAATACGGGCGTTCGCGGCACCAGCGTTCCGGTAACTCTAACTGGCACCAATCTAACCGGAGCAACTTCGTTAACCGTTTCTGGAGGCGGCGTCTCGGTCGCGGCGGGTACCTTTAATGTGGTGAATTCCACTACGATCAACGCAACCCTCAACATAACAGCCGGCGCGGCGGTGGGTGGTCACAACATCAGCGTGACAACTCCGATTGGAACCTCGAACACGGTCACGTTCACCGTAAGTGCTGGGGCGGTCCCGACGTTAACTTCGATCGCTCCTAACACGGGCGTTCGCGGCACCAGCGTTCCGGTCACCTTAACCGGTACCAACTTTACGGGAGCCACCGGGTTAGGCGGCCTCGGGGCGGGAGTCTCAATCGCCAGCGGCAGCTTTAATGTAGTTAGTTCCAGCAAGATCACGGCGACGTTTGTGATTTCGAACGGCGCTAATCTCTCGAGCAGGAACGTCACCGTTACAACGCCAAGCGGAACTTCCAACTCCGCGACGTTCACGGTGCAAGGGTCGACGCTGACATCGATTTCGCCGACCTCGGGCTTGCATAACACCACTGTTGCGGTGACCCTGAATGGAAGCAACCTGACGGGAGCCACTTCGATCAGTGCAGGAAGCAACATAACCGCCACCAACATCGTGGTGAGTTCCAATGGGACTCAGATTACGGCGAATTTCGTGATCGCGAATGGCGCCGCGCACTCGACCCGGGATGTCACCGTGACCACGCCGATCGGGACAACCCCAGCCAACCCGGCCGTGACGTTTACGGTGAACTAAACAACTGTATCGGCCGGACCTCCAGACAAAACCCCTGGATGTCCGGCCCGGTACAAAACAGTAGAGAGCACGTTAGCGAGTAATGAGAGACCTGATGATTCGATCAAGCATCTTCACCAACCTGCTGCTATGCGGAGCTCTGTTTGGACAGAGCGCCGCCCCAACCACGACTGCGGTCCAAACCAAGCCGTCGGTATCCCCTGTGGCTGGGACTCCGGTGCCGGGAGTTCCATACCGCTATCAGCCAAACCGGTTCGCGGGTAGGGCCGGAGCCTATTACCGGCTGGTCTGGGGAGTTGAATTCCTGGGGGTAAAGTTGACCGAGTCGGGCGAGGTCATCCGATTTTCCTACTACGTGCTCGACGCGGACAAAGCCAAGCCGCTGAACGATAAAAAGTCTGAGCCTTCCTTGATTGACCAGCAGGCCGGAGTCAGGCTAGTGGTCCCGTCGCTGGAAAAGGTCGGGCAACTTCGTCAGAGCAGCACGCCCGAGGCGGGCAAGGCCTACTGGATGGCGTTCTCGAACAAAGGCAGAATGGTCAAACGCGGAGACCGCGTTAGTGTGGTGATTGGACAATTTCGAGCCGACGGAATGGTGGTCGATTAGCGGCGGCTCAGTTTTTTCCGCGCACAATATTTGCCGGAGAATATTTGAAAAACCGTGGTCAACTATCTAAAATTTTCCCTTCCCCCTTTTAACCGAAACGAGTACAGAGGAGTGCTACCCATGCTGAAGAAGAAGTCGCTATTTCTGAGCGTCCCGTTATGCCTGTGTTTTTCGTTAGCCCTGGCGACCGCCGATAGCAAGACCGGAACGAAAACCGGCTTAACTGCGGCCCAGATCGTCGAGAAGAATGTCGCTGCCCGTGGTGGTCTCAAAAATTGGCGAGCAGTCCAATCAATGTCGTGGGCGGGCAAGTTAGACGCTGGGGGCGGCTCCGTTGACCGCAGCCGAAGATATGTTGAAAACAGCAGAAGGAGAAATCCCAGCAAGGTAGCGCTTACAAACAACCAGGATGCGAGCGCGAAGGCGGAGGACACGCAGGTGCAGCTTCCGTTTGTAATGGAGATGACTCGCCCAAACAAGTCACGAGTCGAAATTCAATTTGCCGGCAAGACTGCGGTGCAGGTTTATGACGGAGCCAACGGTTGGAAGGTGCGTCCTTACCTTAACCGGAACGATGTAGAGCCGTTCACGGCGGAAGAAACGAAGTCCGAGGCGGGCAAGGGAGCTCTGGACGGTCCCTTGGTCGACTATGCGGCGAAAGGAACGAAAGTGGAGTTAGAGGCCATCGAGCCGGTGGAAGGTCAAAATGCCTACAAGCTCAAGCTTACGAACAAGAATGGCGACGTGCAACATATCTGGATCGACGCCGAAAGTTTCCTGGACGTAAAAGTTGAAGGCGCACCGCACCGCATGGATGGCCGTATGCGAACCGTGTGGATTTACCAACGCGATTTCAGGTCCGTCCAAGGTGTAATGGTTCCCTTCGCGCTGGAGACGGCGGTGGATGGGTACAAGGAAACGCACAAAATGGTCATCGAGAAAGTAGAAGTGAATCCGAAGCTGGATGACGCATTATTCGTCAAGCCCAAGGTGTAGGGCTGACGCGACGAAAGAAAATCTCGCAATAGGCTCAATCTCGCAATATTTTCGCAGGCTGTGTCTGGGGCAAGGACTTATGAATAAAGCAGCGGCGATTTCCGCCACCCTCCTCGTTGTGATCTGCGCTTTTGTGGCCGGCCGCTATACCGGCAAATCACATCCTGAATCGGAGCGGGGTAGCGCCCGGCGCATTCTTTATTACGTGGATCCCATGCACCCCGCATATCGCTCCGACAAGCCTGGAATCGCGCCGGATTGTGGCATGCCTTTGGAGCCGGTTTATGATGGGGAGGATTCGACCGCTAAGCTCCAGCTGCCGCCGGGCGCGATTTCGATCAGCCTCGATAAACAACAGTTAATTGGCGTGCGGGTTGAGCCTGTCGACACGAACGCAGGGCCGCGTATGATCCGCACATCGGGCCGCGTGGTGACGGATGATAACCGTGTCTACCGCTTGATGGCCGCCACCGAGGGTTGGGTACAGTCTTTGCAGGACAGTCCTGCCGGTACTGTG
>Ga0209332_1000144_pt1 | contig 18484 bp, 18 predicted proteins | sample BlaSpr_A8_OM3_M1_FD_187974 | JGI IMG/M metagenome (GOLD analysis project Ga0209332, IMG submission 187974) | Forest soil microbial communities from Thunder Bay, Ontario, Canada - Black Spruce, Ontario site 2_A8_OM3_M1 (SPAdes) (version 2) | ecosystem: Environmental > Terrestrial > Soil > Boreal...
GGGAGTTAGAGTGCTCGCTACGGAGCCAATGTTGATGATGCAGCCACCCTTTTCACCAAATTGCTTTACAGCACGTTTGGAGGTCAGAAGAAGTCCGAGGACGTTGGTGTCGAACTGGCGGTGAAACTCCTTTTCGTTTATGTCCTGCAAAGGCAGGTAGGCGAAGACGCCGGCATTGTTAACGAGTACGTCCACATTGCCGAGTTTCTTTTCTGCCTCGTTAAAGAAGCGATCGATTTCTTCCGAGGAGGTCACACTCCCTTGTACCGTGATTGCCTTTCCTCCGGCCACTTTGATGTTTTCCACGACGCGGTCTGCGCCAGCCCGATCAGAGTTGTAGTTCACTGCAACGGCGGCGCCCGCATTCGCCAGCGACAACGCGATGCCCGCCCCGATTCCTTTCGATGCTCCTGTTACTAATGCGACCTTTCCATCAAGTTTTCCCATACATCAATCTCCTCGCTTCGACGATCTAGTCTCCGGCATGGCCGGCTTTTCAGGACCGACCGCATTCGTCACGCTCTAGTTGGTTCTGCCTCAGCCGCCTGTTCCCTGGCCCCTGTCGTTTCCGATTTGACCCATTTCAGATCGAGCAGAAAAATCGAGTAGAAGAAGGTTCTCGATTTTGGAATCCAGATCTCGAGCAACGGCGATAGCGTCCATGTTGCCGTATGGCGCCAGGAGGCTGGCCATCCTGTCATACGACAAGTGAACGCCATCGCCTCGCTCATCCACCAGAACGGTGACCGGAGCGTACGACCCCGCTTCTGGCACATGCTTCGCCATTTCCTTCATGACAAGCGGATTCCCGATCACAAGCCGCACTATCTTCGGCGTGGTGAGCCCCGTTTCTTTGCGTAGAATCGCCCCATGATCAAGTTCCATGAACAACATCAGTCCCGTCTTGCCTAGGTTTCGATCAATCATCTCTTCCAACTCAGCGAAAGTGCCTGCTTGCTTGGACGCCTTCGCGAATTCAACCAAATCCAGCCGCCCAACCGCATCTTTCAGTGCGGACACGACAGCCTCGAATGGCACGGAAGTTGTCACGCTAAAACGCTCGATCTCGAATCTTCTAGTGGACATTTTCATCCTTCCTCCTTGCACAAGGCCCTGTTCTCGAATCGACCCGTCTAAATCTCCGCTGGGACGATGGCATCGTGGGCAGGTGGGGACTCGACCACGAGCACCTCTTACGTGCAGCGATACTCTAGATCGTGTCCCCGCGTGCCAACCTGGTGGTCCATACTCGTTTGCCGATGAACCGAAAGTGCCGCATCAAGGTTAGTTCTGCAGAAATCGCAGGGTCTGGTCGAGAAAAGCGCTGTGATACTGGAATATAGCTCCGTGTCCAGCATCAGGAAAAATGCTCAACTCAGAGTGTGGCAGCTTGCGCGCTAACTCCACCGAATTGATCGATGGCACCATCACATCGGTGTCGCCGTTCGCCACCAGCACTGGGTGTTGGATGCTGTCCAATGAGGTCGGCTTGGGCGCCATGCCCCACTTGGTAATCGCGGTCACCTGAGCAACAATGGTCTCTTGTGTTGCAGGCAGATCGCGGTCCTGTTTTCGAGTGTCGAGACGCTGGAGAAATTCCGCAGCCGCCTTCTGGCCGTCATAAGACTGTGTGAAAAAGAGCGACTGCTTCGGGTGCTTCTTCTCGGCTGTTGCCTTGGCCACGGCGTTCTGCAACACGGCGCCCACGTTGCTGACCCCCTCGCCGCCGGCGGTCGAAGTGCCTGCCAGGATCATCCTGCGGACGAGATCGGGATGCTTTTGCGCGATAACTTGAGCAATGAAACCACCGAGTGAGAAGCCGAGCAGGTCGGTCTTCCTAAGCCCCAAAGCTCGAATGAAGGCCACCGCATCCGTTGCCATATCATCGATGGTGTCTGGCGTTGTGCCCTTGGAGCCTCCGACTCCACGGTTATTGAAGACGATAACGCGGTGTTTCTGGGCCAGGCTGTCAATCGTTCTCGGATCCCAATCATCGAGAACAGCTGTTAGATGGTGAAGCAGTACGACCGGAATGCCATTCTTTTCGCCGGTCTCTCGATACGTGAAGGAAGTCCCGTTCACGTCAACCGTTTTGGTAAGCGCATCAGCATAAGTATTCGACATCGTTTTATTTTCTCCTCATCTAGTTTGGTTTAGACAGACACATCGAATGAGCTGAGTCCTGTCTGTCAAAAGCTTGGATTATGTATGAGACCGAGCGGTCGCATATTAATTTGTAAAATCTAGATCTTCGTCGGCGTCAGAGATGCTCTCCGTCGGATATGCGACCGACCGGTCCCAGGGGGGCTCATAGACACTGTAATTACGGTAAATGCATCCCGGGACCGCTCGGTCTCATCCAACTTGCTTGCGGTGCGAGATCAGCGAGCAGGCGGTCGCTGAATCAACTTCACGAGGGGGTGGCAGCGTGCGCAAAGGCGAGGCGACACGACAGGACATCATTCGCAAAGCGGCCCCAATCTTCAATCGGAAAGGGTATAGCGGCGCCGCCCTGTCCGATCTCATGCGAGCGACAGGGCTAGAGAAAGGCGGGATTTACAGGCACTTTGAGAGCAAAGAAGAGCTTGCGGGAGACGCCTTTGAGCACGCTTGGAAAGTTGCAATGGATGCGCGCTTCGACGGAACAGAGGAGATCCCGAACACCGTTGATCGTCTCAAACAAATCGTGCGGAACTTTCGCGACCGACGCGCTGGACTTGTGCCCGGAGGCTGCCCGCTGCTGAACACGGCCATCGATTCCGACGATGGCAATCCTCAGTTGCGAGCCAAAGCCCGCCAGGCTCTCAGTTCCTTGATTGATCGTCTGCAATCAATTGCCGAGGAGGGGCAACGACGAGGCGAGGTGCGTGGCGATGTCGATTCGGCGAAACTGGCCACCTTAATTGCAAGTACGCTTGAAGGCAGCATAATGGTGAGCCGTTTGCAGAAGAAGGAAGAGCCTCGTGACCTTGCCGTCCGTCATCTGGAGGAATATCTCGAAACCAAAGTTCGTGCGCGGAAATCGAAGGCCGGAGCCGACAAGCCATGAGTACTCAAGAAATTCCCTCGCAAGCGGACTTCAGGGAACGCGCAAAGACGAACGATGTTCCCATCGCGCGGCTGATCGGATTTGAGGCGAAAGACATCGCTGATGGGCGCGCGACGGTCGTCTTGGCGGCCGGACCACAGCATGCAAATCCCATGGGAACGCTGCATGGCGGAATTCTTTGCGATATTGCTGACGCCGCGATGGGCATAGCATTTGCAAGTACTCTCGCCCCAGATGAATCCTTTACTACCGTGGAATTGAAAATCAATTTCTTTCGCCCGGTCTGGCAGGCACAACTCAAAGCGGAAGGGACGGTCGTGCGGCGGGGCCACACGATCGGCTACGTCGAGTGCACCATCACCGACGAGGAGAACCGATTGATCGCGAAAGCGGCTTCCACGTGTATGGCACTTCGCGGCCAGAAGGCCGAAGGACGGTAATCCTCTTACTGCTTCCTGAACGTCTGCTCATAGAACAGCTCTCGCAGGCTAGCCCTCGACATCAACGTGCTGAACACACAACGTGTGAACGCGCCATCGTCAACTAAAATCCCGGCTCAGAAAGCTTCATAGAGCCGGAACTGAATGTACCCTAGAGAAGAGAAAAAAACTCGTCACTGAGTCGACCTGAATGGTAATCACAAGCTGACTTCACAGGACCGATGATTTAACATCGTTAAACGTGCCGGACGCAACCTCGGCGATTCGTCTTAGGGCTGGCCGAGTCTTTCCCCCTTTCGCAGCAATCCTTATTCCTGCCAGCGTGCTTTCAAAGAAATCGGCAAGACTCTCAATGTCCGTCAGAGTATCAAGTTCGCCTTCCATCTGAGCTCGTCTCAATGTGTCCATGAGCGTGTGACGCTGTGCGTTGGCAGCACGGCGTGTAATTCGCGTCACGTCTTCATCTCGCATCCCAAACTCACAGATGGCATTAATCCCCATGCAACCATCTGTACTGGAAAGATCTTTGCGTTCTGAAAAATGAACCAATGCGCTCCGGATAGCAGCAAGCGGTGACCCTGGAGCTTGGAGTTCGACATTAATGGCTCGAACGTTTTCCGAGACGTAGAGTTCGAGAGCCTTCAAGAAGAGGGAGCGTTTGTCCCCGAAAGTGTCATACATGCTTTGCCGACCTAACTCCATTGCACGCATCAGCTCGTCGGTCGACGTGGCGGCAAAGCCTTTTTGAGAGAAGGCGGATATGGCACGATGAAGAGCTCTCTCTAGGTCAAATTCCTTCGGTCGGGCCATTTCCATCTCTCCTCGTTGTCAATTATGCGATGTATCCCCCATCGATTGTGAGGCTTGCCCCTGTAATGAATCCGGCCTCATCGGATGCAAGATACGAGACAAAACCCGCAATCTCCGACACATCCGCCATTCGCGCCAGTGGAATCAAAGTCTTCACCGCTTCAGCGTGAGGCGCACTCATGTCAGTCGCCGTCGGACCAGGCTGAATATTATTGACTGTAATAGTCCGAGGAGCGAGATCGATGGCGGCCCCTCGCACCAATCCGGTAAGGGCCGCTTTGGTCATGCTGTAAATGCTAGCTCCCGGAAATGCTGTGCGGACGGCAGTGTTGCTGCCGATCAGGATGATCCGTCCTCCATCCTTCATGGCTTGTGAAGCCGCTTGTATACCTACAAATGCTGCGCGGACATTAACGGCCAACATGCGGTCGAAGTCTTCAAGGCTGTAGCTGTCGATGGTTCCACGGATCATAATTCCGGCGTTGTTGACGAAAATATCTATTTCCCCCAACTCTTTCACAACTTGATTCGCTGTTGCGCGAATGTCCTCAGCAGAGGCACTATCCGCCTTAATCGGGAGTGCCTTGCCGCCCGCAGCATCTATTTCGCTCGCGAGTCGCTTTGCCTTCTCTTCCGAGTTGAAATAGGTAAATGCGACTGCAGCGCCATCTGAAGCAAGCCGCCTCACGATTCCTTCGCCAATCCCTCGTGAACCACCTGTCACGAGAGCAACTTTGCCTGCAAATGATCGACCGTACTTTTCCGTCATGTCCATCCTCCAGAGTGGGCCCAACCTGTCTTATTGGATTATATTATCCAGAATAAGGTTCAGATTTCTCTCCGAGAGAAACTACGACAGGTCGATTTGAACCTCCTGATGCCTGGTGGCTGCGAACCCTGCACAATTCTACGAGAATCGTTTCGCCATCAAGTACACGTACTCATGGCGACCGTGAACTCAAGATGAGGAAACCAGCACGCTACCACCTATACTGAGCGTTTTGACAAGAAAGATAACCTGAAGTCGTCCTCCGGAGGCATCCAATGCGAACACAAGGGGTCCACCCGAGTGAGGTTCTGACGTTAGCATTTTTGATCTTAACAATGGGCCTGGCGGCTGCGCGCTCTTCGAGTGCCGCCTCCGATGATACAAAGGCCGCCCCTCTCAAGAGGGTCGCGGATATTCCCATGCCGGGCCCAGCCAACCGCTTCGATTACCAAAGTCTTGATGCGACCCAAGGGCGGCTCTACATCTCTCACATGAACGCTAACCAACTCGTCGTCTTCGACACTAACAAACGAGAAGTCGTGGCAAACCTCGACGGCTTTTCGAGCGTACACGGAGTGTGGGCAGTTCCGGAACTTGGCAGAGTTTATGCATCGGTGACGGGAGAGCACAAAGTAGCCGCTGTGGATATGAAAACACTAAAAACGCTCGCCGAGGTTGGTCCCATTAAGTACCCAGACGGCATCGCCTACGCGCCGGGCCCCCAGCGTGTCTTTGTATCCGACGAACACGGTGATGTGGACGCAGTAATTGATACGAAAACGAATTCGCTCGTGGCGAGTATTCCCCTCGGAGGCGGCGCAGGCAACACCGTCTACGATTCGGGTTCCGGACACATTTTAGTGGCCGTTCACGAGAAGAACGAACTTGTAGCAATCGATCCGGCAAACTTGCAGATCATTGGCCATTACCCCATGACCGGCATTGAGAGCCCGCATGGCATCGCATTGGATCAGGCGGGACGACTCGCATTCGTGGCTGGAGAAGACAACCACACGCTAGCCGTCGTAGACCTAACTACTATGAAGGTCCTAGCCACACATCCTGTTGGTAAAGACCCTGATGTGCTGGCCTTCGATCCCGGACTCAAGAGGCTCTATGTATCCGCCGAATCCGGCAACGTGTTCGTCTTTCGGGAAGATGGAAAGATCCTTGTCGATGAAGGACACATCTCAATTCCACACGCCCATACCGTGTGTGTTGACCCGCACACTCATCTTGTCTATTTTCCTTTGGAAAATATTGAGGGGCATCCGCTCCTGCGAATCATGGAGCCAACCACAACGCAGTGAACATTAGAATAAGCAACATCCTTTTGCAGGGCTTCGCCATTAGGGAAAGGTGGGATATTTTCGTTCGCCAGCGGTGGCGCAAGCCCAACTATGAATTTTCCTCGGGCGGTCGAAGGCCTACGAACTCCCTATATAGCAACAGGTCGTACACAATTTTCAGCGTTCCCGCGATGAAGAATGGCGCGTTGATCAGGGAAGGCCGAGCAAACATCAATCCCACAAACAACGGACTAATCGCGGCACCGGTGGTTCGGGCCACGCCTGTAATACCGGCGGCAGCGGAGCGTTCCTCCACGCTGACCACAGCCATGGTGTACGACTGCCTAGTCGGTACGTCCATTTGACTGATACTGAAACGCACCAGCAGAACCAAGACAGCCAAAGAAAGATTCGGCATCAGTGGCACGAGAATCAGCAGAATGTTCGAGGGAAGGTGCGTGATAACCATGGTGTTGATAAGGCCGAAGCGTGAAGCAAGGCGCGACGCCAGTAGTGCCGAGATTCCGGCAAAGATATTCGCCCAAAAGAAAATGACGCCGAGTGTCGCTGGGTTTACACCGAAGCGCAGATAGAACCAATAAGCAGCGAAGCTCTGCACCACGAAGCCCCCTGCAAAGGAATCAAGCGCGAACAAACTGGCGAGCTTAGCCACCACATGACGTGAACGACCGATTCCAAAAATGCTTTTCAAAGCCTTGGGAGAAGCGGAGCTTTCTCCCGGTAAATTTACTTCTGCAGCAGGCGAAAGGCGCGTAAAAAGGAAAGCCAAGCAAATACCCAGCGCGGCATAAAGAATAACTACAACACGGTAGGTGCTCACCGGCCTCATCGCGGTCTTCTGCAGCTCGTGCGCGAGAGTCCCTCCACAAAGCGCACCGAGCGCCGTCGCCAATGAGCCAGCCAGCGTGTACCAGGCAAACACCTCTGTTCTGGTCGGGCCAGGAATGACGTGAGAAAGGGCGGCTTGCTCAATCGACAGAAACGGCCCCACCTCATTGCCGCTTGGGCTTATAACGCCAATGGTGCCCGCGAGAATCAGAAGCAAGAAATTGTGAGTGAACGCGAAAGCCAGACCGGCAGCAGCCATCAGAATGGCGCCGATAATGAGCATGCGCCGTCGCCCAATTCGGTCGGCGCGGGTAGTGAGATAAAGGGAGACGACAGTATCCCCGACAAGCGTCAGCGTAAGCAGCAGGCCTGTTTGGGAATCGCTGAGTCCAAGGCCAATCAGGTAGAAAACTAAGACTACAGATAACGAGCCATACGCGAACAGTCGTATGAATCGCGTAAAGAACAGGAGCCACCCATCACGTGTCAGGGTTCTGAGCGCGCTGGGCATTGAGTGGGTGGTCAGCATCGTTATCTATACCCGCGATTTTCCATAGTCCTGTGATCAAGTTGGCCGCAGCAACAGCCCCGCTATGGCCGCGCAGCCTATGAGGACTGGTTCAGGAACTTTCCAGCGAAAAAGCACAGCGAGACTGACAATCGCGATCGCGAATGTGGGCACGTCATAAATTGAACGGCGGGCGAGCACAATCACTGCGCCCGCAATGGCTCCAGTCGCCGCTGCGGTGACGCCTCGCACAAAAGCATTCAACTGAGGGTTCTTAGCCCAGCGTTTGTACGAAGGTGCGAGCAGCACGACGACCAGATAGACTGGGAGAAATATTCCGAGCGCCGCGGCTGTCGCACCCGGAACTCCAGCCACTATGAAACCAATGAATGCAACAGTGATTACGACCGGTCCCGGCGTGATCATGGCAACGGCAACCGCGTCAACGAATTGATGGTCGGTTAGCCAATGATGTCCTTGCACTACTCCACCGTAGAGAAATGGCACGACTGCCAGGCCGCTTCCGAACACGAACATTCCGGCTTTTGCAAAATAGAGGAATATTTCCAACAGAGTGCCGTTTACCCCGAAAGTTCCAAATGTAAACAAGAGCGGAATAACGCTCCGTGTTTGCATATGCATTGGATAAGCCTTGACCAGCACGGAAGCTACGCCACCGAGCAAGAATAGCCAGATGATTTCACGCGAAGTCCATGCTGTGCAGACGGCCAGAATCGTGAAGATTCCCCACAGCAATTTGTCTTTCCCGAGTGTGAGTTTGGTGAGTTTGAACGCGGACCGAGTAATGATCCCGATCACGGCTGCGCCGATTCCGTAGAACATACCCTGCATCCACGGCAAGCCGCCAAAGCGGACGTAAGCTGCCGACAAAGCGAGCACCATCAGAAAGGAAAGCAGCACGAACGCCACTCCCACTGCTGTAGCTCCTAGCACGCCGGCCCGGATGTAGCCGAGGTAAATCGCCAGTTGAGCTGCCAGCGGGCCGGGTGCTAGTTGCGCCAGAGCTAATCCTTCAAGGTAGTCTTCTTTGTTGATCCAGCCACGCTCGTCCACGAGATCCTGCTGCATGTGACCCGCGAGCGCGATGGGTCCGCCGAATCCCACGGTTCCCAGCCACAAGAAGTAGCCAACGAACCGAGGGAAGAACACCTTGGTCAGCGGATGCGTCTCCGTATCGTTTTGGTGGCTCATTTTGCTGAGTTTGCATTGTCCAGTGCTGCTCGCAAGCCCTTCGCAAGTTTTGCCGCAGCGTCATTTGCCCAAAAATGCATAAAGAACAGGCGTGGCTCTTCCTGGAGCATGTGACTGTGAAGTGCAGTGACCTGAATTCCATTCTGCCGGAGAGCCTTGATCACCGGATTGACTTCGCTCGCTATAAGGACGAAGTCGCCGGTGATGGCCGCTTTGCCGCCACCCGTCGGCTGGAAGTTCAAAGCCGTCGCCAGTCCCATTGAGGTGGGGACAGGCATTCCTGCATCCGTTATCTTCTCGGCTCTGGGAACCCCGACTTGATACACGCCTCCGTTGACCTTGCCCTTGTGTCCGAGAATTTGATCGATGGCGGCAGTGTCCATTTCGAGCGCCGGGGGAGCGTTCGGAGGTTGTGCGGGGGCGGGTGTCTTCGTCAGTGCAATCACCTTCTTCACACCGTCAGCCAATTTGACGGCATCGCCGTGGCCGGCAATGTGCATGTACATCACGCGTGGCGTCTCATGCAGAACGTGATTGTGCAGCGCAGTCATTTGCAGCCCGTTTTCTTGCAGTGCCAACATAACGGGTGACACCTCGTCTTCGGCTAGTACAAGGTCGCCCATGAGCATCGCGTCCGGGCCGGGGCTGCTGAACGCGACCCATGAACCGAGCGCCAGAGTAGGTTTCACCTGGACGCCATCGACAGTAACCTTCATGTCGCCGCGTGGAAGTCCGAATTTGTAGGCTCCGTCGCCTTGCAATTGGCCCGACCGGCCGAGAGCTTGTTCGACACCTTTCCAGTCGTTAGCAGCCGGAGCCGTTTGCGCCACCACCGCGCAGCTCAGCACAAAAAGTTGAAACAGCGCCAACACACCTATTTTCCTAGTCATGATTCCTCCTTAGATTTACCGGATTCCGTTGTAAAGCCCTTCGATCATTTCCGTGCCTCTGCGCAAGACCTCTTCATTCCCTACGCCCTGTTTGTTCCATCCGTCTAATATTCGATCTATCCCAAGCGCTTCGGTCCTTCCAAAGTGTTCATCCGCCAAGTCAGCGTCATGAATCGCCTCCGCGACAAGCCTCAACTTGGAATCTTTGATATTGAAGGTCTTCACGAGTGTTTCAAAAGTGCAGTCGTTGCCCACGTGACCGAAGCCGCCAGCGTTGAACATGTCGAAAGGAATCGCATTAGGATGGCGCCCAGGGTCTTTGTCGAAAGCGAACTTCGCGTGAGAATCGATGTAGCGCAAGATCAGCCACGCAGAAGAAACGCGGTCGATTCCGGGTTGTGGGCGCGTGATCCACGTTCGCCCGACGTAGTCTTTGGGATTCTTCTTTCCTTCTCTTGCTTTTTCTTTGCTGTCATCGCTTTCGAGTTGGCGCACAGCTTCTTCTATTCGAGCACGCATGGGAGATCCGAAGAAGTCAATTTCAACGATTTGCTGTAAGCGCCTCTTGAGACGCAAAATGCCAGGTTCCGACTTGTCACGGTTTGCCGGTTTCCCGAACTTCTTCAGTTCCTTTTCGAGAACTTGATATTCGCGGGTTCGGGCCTCGTTGAACATGTGCTCAATCTGCTCGTTTCTAAGCTCGTCGAAGGTACACACGTGCGCAACGGCGGCCTGTCCTTTCGAGCTGCGAATGGATGTGCCCAGCCACTCGAAGCGCTCCTGGTTCGTGGAATTATTGGGAAGCACATACCCCGAAGCGGGAAGGGCGACTGCGCCATATCTCTGAAGCTTTCTCCACACGCCGACACGCTCGCTCGCCTTTGCGGTCGGCAAGGTGAAGACAAGCAAGAGCCAAGGTGCGGGTTGCTGCCTAACGGATATGCTCATACCACTGTTTGATACAGTTATAACATATGTTCATGCGGGCCTAGTAGGATCCCATTGTTTGTGATCCCACCAACTTACCGATAAATGCCCTTGCCTCTGTAGCGTCGTACAGGGCTTAGACAATGTTCATCAGAGCTGACATGAAGTCACTTGAGTTGATTCGAATGTTCGCGAAGGACGCTAGGAGAACGGACAGGAGCTTCTGGAAATGCTGGGAAGATAAAGGGTACCGTGACAGGGCGACGAGATGTTATTTGTCTTAAGTTGCTGATTTTGAAATCGCTTACATCGCAGTGACGGTTAGAAGGCAGCGTTCTAACCGGCCGGAGCGGCAGCCGACTAACGGAGTCATTGAATGCTTTTTCCGCAACCCCGAGAAGAAACGTCACAAGCCCTCTGCGATACGCTCAGTAGATAAATTCCGGTGTTGCTGAGCGGCCAAAACCCGAGCCGTGACCAGTACGATCTCAACTTCCGAAGGGCCTCGCCTTTGCTTACGTTCGGTAACGCAAGTCTTTTCAACGCTTCTTGATCCTCCGCAACGGACGGCGTGAACTGTAGCGGCCAAGGCTTGCACGCCACCAACCCGCACCCTGTACCAAAAATGTCGATCGTACGGTGAATGGCGGACTCAGCGATCCCTAGTCCTCGAAACTTCGGATAGATCGCGACGTAGTCGATGATCAGTAGATCTAGGTCTACCACTTCGAACTCATTCTGTATTTCTTCTTTCGGATAGCCAGTTTCCACGTCGAAAAGATGCTCCCAGTATTCTGAGATGTCGCCAGAGATGCCATCTCCAAGCCCTTCCGCACTGATGCCGTGGTCCAGTGCCTCGCCGAACTGAACGAGTGAAGCTCCAATATGCCCGGCGTCCTCTTTTCCACCGCTTTCCGGTTCGGCAGTAATCCTTCCAAGAATGGAATGGACGAAGTCAGTCTCAACGGAGTCGTGCAGATCGGCACGGATCACAAACTCAACACTCGCAACGACATTCTCATCGGAATCGGTTTCTTTACGCCTCTCAGCCAATGTTTTAGTCGGTTTCATTTCCCGTTACCCCGCTTTTCTGAGCTTCCTATGCACCCGTTGCACGACGCTTTCCGGGATTTGGAGCGTGGTATAGCCTCGCTTAAACCGTGTTTCACCGTTCTCCCACTTGATGACCCCAGGTTCGTCGGTGAAAATACGCCGGATTGTTCGTTCGCTTAAGCCCCACAATTCAGCGACTTCACTCACGCAATAGTGTTTTTCAAATGCCACACTGGCCGGCATCGCTGGCTTGCTTGGAGGAGAGTAGCTGGGCTGGGGAGAGGGTTCTGTTGCCATAGCACACCGTGTTTGATGTATGTAATACGGGATTGAAATCTCGTCAAACGGGCGATTTACTAGACGCCAGAGACTTCTGCGCTGGTCATGCGAAGGGGAACGGGCCTATTTTGGCGATTTTCGGTAATTAGCCCGTTGGTGGTATCGGTTGGTGCGATTTGGCTGTGACCACGAAATGGGTGGTGACGGGTACGCCGCACCTGAATAGCGAAACCGGTACCCAGTAGACGGGTTTTGTACTAGGAACGTGCCGCGCGCCTCACGACTCTGCCCGAGCGCCCATCCGCTCTGTTTATAACCGGAGCCGCGGCGTTCAGACCCATTGTGGACCATGCGGTACGCACACTCGTTGCAAGCCTCTGCTGCCGCTCAAGAACCCAAGGAGCGTAGTGCTTCTGTGTGATCAGCACACTGGAGTGACCAAGCAAACGTGAAACCTCTTCCAAGGGCATGCCCGCAAGGAGGTACTCGACTGCAAAGGTGTCTCGCAGCATGTGAAGGTGGGCTGGCCTGGAGTTGCCATCAACCTCCAAAAAGAGCTTGGGATGCGTCTCGGTAGCCTTGTCCAGAATCTTCCCAAAGATTTTGATCCAATTCGAAACTTCGCTCTTACGTTTGCTGCGACCACTCCAAAAGAAATAGCTCGGATGTGTGTAGGCATTGCGCGGCACGTTGCGCAGTTCCTCGGCCACGTCGTGCGGCAGCAAACCATAGACGGCGGAACTTGCTTTGCCCTTGACCTTTTTCTGGTACAGGAAAAGGGAATCATCGTTCCGTAGCTTGTCTCTGGACAGACACGCAGCGTCGCCGGCCCGCAGGCCGCTCCAACGCAGAAGCTTCAAATACGTGCGTGCACGGCGAGCGCTCACGGTATCGCCATTCTTCTTGCCGTCGCGACTGTCATAGAGCCACGTTGCTTGAATCAACGCATCATATTGTTCGCGGGTGAAAGGCTGCGTCTCATCCTGCTCCGGAGCAACTTTCTTGATTCTCCTGGCTGGATTCTCTTTCATCCATCCTTGTTCGATACAAAAGAAAAAGAACGTGATAACCCGCTGGTGCTGGTTATGCCGGGTGGTGGGTGCACCGGGCCACGAGTGGATCCACCGGCGCATGGTCTCGACGTCCAACTCGGAAAGGCGAGCAACCGGTGGCTTCTGTTGCGCACACCAGTTCAAGAGTCGATCTTCCAGGGTAAGGCGGTACTTTGCGCGGGTCGCCTCTTCACGGTTCAGACGTTCGACTTCTTTCAAAAACAGCGCAACCGCATCCGCGATCGGTACTTCGCGTGCCTCGCTCCTTCGGACTTTTGCTTCCAGTTCGCGCTGAAGGGCCTGCTCTTCCGCCCTTTCCCAACTACGTGTCTTTGCGCTGACCTGCCGCGAAGTATTCTCCCTGTAAACGTAGAGGTACTTCATGCAGTGGCACCGTTTCCAGTACGGCTCACCGTTCTTGGGGCAGGATTCTTGGTGGCGCGTGTAGACAGTAACGGTTTGGGTCGAAAGCGAGGCCGGCGGATTGATGTCCGCCGCTACTTCTAGACCGATCGGATGTGACCCCATCGACTCAACTCCACAGACTGAGTTTGGAGAGCAGCTCTTTGTAGCGCGAAGAGCCGAAACTGACAAACGGCCATACGCTCAGGCGAACTCTCTGTTTCGGAGAGTCTAGCAGATCGTTCATTCAGTTTTCATTCAGTTTCAAGAGGGAATCTGCGGAATTGCTGAATATGTGGAGGTTTAGGTTGGTTGCGGGGGGTGGATTTGAACCACCGACCTTTGGGTTATGAGCCCAACGAGCTACCAGACTGCTCCACCCCGCAACAAAAGAATAACACAGCGGAGTGAAGTCAGCCTATGCCAGCTCCCCCTCGAATCTCCTGGGCAGAGCTTTGAATGCAGTGCGGATCAGAAAGTTTTTCGTCGATCCGCGTTCGTGCTTGCCGGACTTCTACCCAACAAACGAATTAACGGCTCAATTTTTTGCGCTCGCAGGCGTCGACGATTTTTTTGGGATCAATAGCGTCGCGATCAATTTGCTCCTCAATAATTTTTCCATCTTTGCCGATGAGAAAATTGACGCGACGTGCGGCTTTGTATTGGTCGACGTAGATTCCGTATTGGTGACTGACGTCTCCGCCCCAATCGCTGAGTAGTGGGAATGTCACTCCGATCTGGTCGGCGAAGGCTTTATTGGCAAACGCGCTGTCCATGCTCACACCCAGGACCTGGGTGTCGGCCGCTTCCAGCTGTTTCAAATTCTGCTGGAAGGCCTTCATTTGCGCGGTTCAACCACCGGTGAAGGCAAAGATATAGAACGCCACGACCACATTGCTCTTACCTCGATACTGGCTTAGAGAAATTTCTTTCAGATCGCTCCCGTCAAAATAGTGCAGCTTGAAATCAGGTGCGACGTCGCCTATTTTCAGCTTCATCGGTTCGGGTGCGGGCTTGCTGCTTTGGGCTTCAAGCAGCGGGCAGACGACTGCAGCCGCCAACAGCCAAAGTCCAAAATTTCTCGACACATTTTTCAACTTCATCAAAAAGTCCTCCGCGACGGCTCCTTTAGCCTAATCGCGATCGGAAGGCAGGTCAAAGCGGCGAAGTTGGTAAGGCTGATGCCTAACGCTTGCCTTGCTTTGTAAGGGAACAATGACTCCGTACAATGGATATAGAGAAGTGCTACTAGGACCCGACCGAGTCTGATGAGCCTTAAGAACCTCAACGACATCCTGCTGAAGGTCAGCCTAAGCCATCGCGACCGCGTCATGCTGCAAAAGGGAGCTCTCGGTTGGGCGCCGATCTCCGCTGCCGAGATTTATCGCAGCGTAGTCGGCGTGTCTCGAATGCTTGAATCGTGGGGCATTCGCAAAGGGGATCGCGTAGCCATTCTTAGCGAGAATCGTCCGGAGTGGACGATTACGGATTTTGCGGCTCTGGCTCTGGGCGCAGTGACGGTGCCGATCTATTCCACGCAGACAGCCGATCAAACGGCATTCGTCCTCAATAATTCCGGGACACGCGTCATCGCAGTTTCCACAAAAAGCCAGTTAGACAAAGTGCTGACCATCCAGCGTCACACTCCGGTCGAGAAGATTATGGTGATGGACGCGGTTGAGACCCCTCACGCGGTACATATGCAGGGACTGATGCTGCACGGGCCAACTGGCGCTGACCCCGAGTTTAACGCGCGGGCGCAATCGATTGCGCCCGACGATCTCGCAACAATTATTTATACGTCCGGCACAACCGGAACTCCGAAGGGAGTGATGCTGACCCATGGGAACATGGCTTCGAACATTGCGTGTTCCATGGAGGCTTTTGGCTTCGGTGAAAAGAACGAAGTGAGCGTATCGTTTCTTCCGTTATCTCATGTGACTGCGCGGCATGTGGATTTTGCGCTGCTGTACCGCGGCGTGGTGCTGGCGTATTGTCCTGACATTTCGCAACTGGCGCAGGCTTTGGCGGAAGTGCGGCCGAATATATTTATCGCGGTACCGCGAGTCTACGAAAAAATTCGGCAGCAGGTAGTTTTGAAAACCGTGGGATTTCCGAAGAGCGCGATTTATCGCTGGGCGCTTTCGGTTGGGCACACACATCGCAGCGAGATATTAGTTGGCAAACGGCCGACGTCGATGTCGTGGGAAATTGCAGACCGATTGGTGTTTTCGAAAGTGCGCGCTGGCATGGGCGGCAACGCAGAAGAATTCATTTCCGGAGGCGCGCCGCTGGGCCGCGAATTGGCAGAGTGGTATGCCGACATCGGCATTCCTATCCACGAAGGCTACGGGCTGACCGAAACTTCGCCGGTGATAGCTGTGAATACACCTGCCGCACATAAAATTGGCACCGTAGGGAAGCCGCTAGCGAACGTTGAAGTGAAAATCGCGGAAGATGGCGAAGTGCTGGCGCGCGGGCCTTCGATATTCAGTGGGTACTGGAACCGGCCCGATGAGACGCAGGCCGTATTTGTGGATGGCTGGTTTAAGACAGGCGACATCGGAGATCTAGACAGCGACGGCTTCCTTTCGATTACGGACCGCAAAAAAGACCTGATTAAGACTTCCGGTGGAAAGTTTATTGCGCCGCAACCGATCGAGAATTCGCTGAAGCTCAACCCGCTGATTGGAACAGCGGTAGTGATCGGTGACCGGCGCAAGTTTCCGGCGGTACTGATCTCGCCGCACTTCCCTGTTCTGGAAGATTGGGCGCACGCCAACCAGATCGAGTTTGCCTCGCGTCAGATGCTAGTGGCGAACTTGAAAGTGCAGGCCCTCTATGAGGGAATCATTGCCGAGCTAAACAGCAATCTGGCACGCTTCGAAAAACTCAAGCGCGTGCTGCTGATACCCGAAGAATTCTCGGCTGCCGATGGCACTTTGACACATACCTTCAAGGTGCGGCGGCGCGGGATTGAAGATCGATACCGTGGCTTGATTGACGAGATGTACGCTCGGGCGGAAAGTTCCGGCGGATAAGCCCACTCTGCCGTTGAGAGACAGGTGTCGCCGAGCAACCGACAGGCGAGACGCTTGTCGCTCCATCACTGGCCGCCTTCCACGCCATAGCCGTACAATAAGGACCATGATCGACTCTCTGGTAATCGCTGGCAGGCAATTTCGTTCCCGCTTGATCGTAGGAACCGGCAAATACAAATCTTTTCAGGAAACTGCGCGCGCGCTCGAAGCGAGTGGCGCTGACATGGTAACGGTGGCCGTGCGCCGGGTGAATCTTGATCGCAGCAAGGAGTCACTGCTTGATTACATCGACCCGAATAAATACTTTATCTTGCCGAATACCGCAGGCTGCTATACGGCTGATGACACGATCCGCACAGCACGGCTGGCGCGGGAAGTCGGCTTGTCTGACTGGATCAAGTTAGAGGTGATCGGCGATCAGGCGACGCTGTATCCGGATGTGCAAGCGACGCTTGAGGCTACCACCGTTTTGGCAAAAGAGGGTTTCACGGTAATGGCTTACACCTCCGACGACATCGTCTATGCGAAGCGACTTGTCGATGCCGGAGCCGCGGCCGTCATGCCGCTGGGGGCTCCCATCGGAAGCGGCTTGGGCATTCAGAACACGGTAAATCTCCGAATCTTGCATGAGTTGATAACCGGCGTCCCGTTGATCGTGGATGCTGGCGTCGGTACAGCGTCCGACGCGGCGATTGCCATGGAACTCGGCTACGATGCAGTGCTGATGAATACCGGCATCGCGGGCGCTCAGGAGCCGGTGCTGATGGCAGAAGCGATGAAGCATGCGGTGCTCGCAGGACGACAGGCATACATGGCGGGTCGAATGCCGCGGAAGCTATACGCCACTGCCAGCTCGCCGCTTGAAGGCGTCGTGCGTTGAATCGGGAAGTAGAGTGATTGCGCCGCAAGTTGGGTGAAATATTTGAATGGACGGGCGAGGATGCCCGTCGCTCCACCAAAAAAAGAGGGGCGGCCAATGCGGCCGCCTTTTTGATTCACGGACTTCTATCCTTTCAACATTTTGACGCTATCCACATGGATCTTGTCGCCGTCGACGTGTCCCGTTACGGCAACGTGATGCCCGTAGTGATCTTTAAGAGATTCAGGATTATCCACGGTCAGGACCTTCTGGTCCGTGTCAGTAACAACGACTGGACTGGCGCCCGCCTTGATGCACTTTTTCGTGCATGCTTCCCCGTCCGCGTTGGCATTCTTGGCTCCGCACTTGGAGTTGCTGACCCAACCCTTAACGGTTTGAGTATCGCTGGCAAATGATAACGACGCGACCGACATAATCAGCGCGCCGGCAAGCAACAACAAAAGTACTTTTCGCATGTCACCCTCCTAATAGTTACCACGAGTGCTGCAGCTGTGAACTTTATCACAGAATTCAGCACTTACGGAGCGGATGAAAAAACTGGCTTGTCAGACTTAATTCGGGTATATCATGGCGGGCAACTTTGTTAGAACCTCACTGGAGGATCGAATGTTCTCGCCGCCGCACTTCGATAAGTTAACGGTACTTTTGACGTTACTCTCAATATTACTCATGGCCCATGTTGCGGCCGGACAGGATTCCTCAACAACAATACTTCGGTTGCAACGTTCCAAGGCCTATTTGAACCTTGATACAAATGTTGTTCATGCACAGGGCATGAACGGCATTACTTACGGAAAATCGGGCGACGTGTTCAGTTATCCCAACTCCCTCGCATGCCTTCTGGTTTACGGCGATGGCAAATATGTATTAGAGAAGAGAGAGGAGGCAAATTTAGGCAGGCCAAAAATTAAGATTGCTCAAGGATCTCTGAGCGCCGATGATCTGCAGCACCTCAAATCCATCCTCGACGATGAAAATCTAAAGAAAGTTGCCACGCCCAAACCTCCCGAACTGCCCGACGATGCCGTCTCGAT
>Ga0209332_1000145_pt1 | contig 18444 bp, 13 predicted proteins | sample BlaSpr_A8_OM3_M1_FD_187974 | JGI IMG/M metagenome (GOLD analysis project Ga0209332, IMG submission 187974) | Forest soil microbial communities from Thunder Bay, Ontario, Canada - Black Spruce, Ontario site 2_A8_OM3_M1 (SPAdes) (version 2) | ecosystem: Environmental > Terrestrial > Soil > Boreal...
GACTTCCGTTGGTATGAACTTGAAGCTGAGCGGCAAAAATCTTTACCACAGGGGGGCACTGAGGTAGCACAGGGAATCACGGAGGAAGACTTCCGTTGGGTGCGTTTCGCTGACACTGGCTTGGCGATGTTATTGCCGACTAACGCGAGACGCGGCGAGCCGCGTCTCTACAAATGGGTTTTCAACTTCTCCAATCTTCGGGCGGCTTCATCCAGTGTCTCAGGTTTTTTGCAGAAGGCGAAACGCACCTGTTGGGCGCCGTCTTTCGGATGCTTGTAGAAGCTTGATCCTGGCACGCATGCGATGCCGATTTCTTTGACGAGATAGGCGGCGAACTCTACGTCGCTGGCAAAAGCAAATGCGCTGATATCCGTCATCACGTAATACGCGCCACGCGGGCGGTAGCAGTGGAAGCCAGCTTTCTCAAGCGCCGGAATCAGGTGATCGCGGCGGGTCCGGTAGCGTTCCGCTAATTCGCGGTAGTAATTCGCTGGCAGATTCAACGCGACTGCTCCCGCCTCCTGTAATGGCGCAGGGGCGCCGACGGTTAAAAAATCGTGCACTTTGCGAATGGCGTTCGTGATTGCGGGCGGCGCAACCGCCCAACCCACTCGCCATCCGGTCACGCTGTAGCTTTTTGAAAGCCCGTTGATGGTGATGGTTCGGTCGCGCATGCCATCGAGTCGAGCCAGGGAAATGTGTTCCGAACCGTCGTAGAGAATGTGCTCGTATATTTCGTCGGTGATGGCGAGCACATTGTATTCGACGCAGAGGTCGCGTATCAGTTCCAGTTCTTTCCGGTTGAACACCTTGCCGGTTGGGTTGTTTGGCGTATTAACGATGATGGCCTTGGTGTGACGTTGAAAAGCGTGACGCAATTCCTGTTCGTCGAAGGTCCACTCGCCTCCGGATTGCTGCGGAGGGCGCAGGCTGACATAGCGTGGCTTGGCTCCGCTCAAAATGGCGTCTGGTCCGTAATTTTCGTAGAAAGGCTCGAAGACTACCACTTCGTCTCCGACGTTACAGATGGCGAGCAGAGTTGCGATCATGGCCTCGGTCGAGCCGCAACAGACCACAACTTCTTTTTCGGGATCGACCTCGATCCCTTGCCGGTCTTGCATCTGTTTTGCTATTGCCGTTCGAAGACTTTTCGCGCCCCAGGTGATCGCGTATTGATTGACATCAGATTCGATAGCTTGCTGAGCGGCGCGTTTGATTTCGGCTGGAGCGGGAAAGTCAGGGAATCCTTGGGCCAGATTGACGGCGTTATATTGCATCGCCTGCCGGGTCATCTCGCGGATCACCGACTCGGTAAAATGCTCGACTTTGTCGGATAAGAATTGTTTGGAACGGGCGAAAACCTGGGTCATGGGAAGAAGGCTAGCACAAGGAATGTTCTTCGGGCTCGCAGATGGTGGCAGGTCAGTTGGCGAAACCATTTACCACCAAGGACACGAAGGTACACGAAGGATGCAACCGCTGACGCCCGAAAGTTCTCTTTGAGTGCGCTAAGAACACATCCCCGACCCTCACATCCCGGCATAGAAGCGAATATCCCGATAAAAGATGCAGTGGCTTTGCAGAAACCATGAAAGCAGAAAAAGAACGAGCATGGAAGCGGAGCTCCAGCAGAACATTTGAACCGGCAAAGTAGAGATGAGCGGTGGAGTGGGGAGACCCGATTCCCCCTCGCGAAAGATCAAGCCGCTAACCAGACAAATTCCGGCTGCGAGGAGCAGCAGTTGAAGAGAAGTGTAAATCCTTTCGTGGAGTACGATTGTGGGATCGAGGAAAGCTGTATAAAACATGCCATACAAGGAGAGGATGCAGAATACCAACGTGAAAGGTTTTGCGATTTCGGTCACGGTGGAACCTCGCGCGACTTTTATTGTAAACCTTGTGTAGGGCTAGTTTAGCGGCAGTCATCGATGTGGTCTAAAAGTGTGTGAGAGGGGACGAGAATCAAACCTGTTCATCGGAACCTGCATCTGAGCAGCCCGGTAGAGTTTTCGATGGCATTGATCGAACTTCCTTATAAGTCTTGGCAGCGGGCAAAGGGTTGCCCACCCATTCCTATTTTTCTTTGATTCTTTTCGGTGGGTCGGTCGAGGAATTCGTGGATGCGAACTCAATATACGGCATCAAAGGTCTGGCATTAAAAGTCAAAAAAAGATGTTCAAAAGTTTAACGAAACTTCCGCGAATCCATTGGGTTCGCAATACAAAGCGTTGGAGAAAAAGAAATCTATGACTAAGCACCTGAAGAAGTTTGGCCATTGGAGCGCCCTGCTCGCATTGGCGCTCGCAACCGCGGCCCTGCCCATTCGAGCAGCGGCGCAAGACGATCAAGGTGATGATCCCCCAACCCGAGTCGCGCGACTCGGCTACATGGAAGGTTCAGTTTCCTTCCAACCCGCAGGTGAACAAGATTGGGTTCAAGCCGTTGCCAACCGTCCCATGACAACCGGCGACAAACTCTGGGCAGACAAAGGCTCCCGTGCTGAGTTGCAGCTCGGTTCAGCCGTAATTCGCCTCAGCGAAAATACTGGATTCTCTTTCCTGAATCTTGACGACCATACCGCACAGATTCAACTTACATCGGGCACGCTTAACCTTCGTGTTCGCCGTCTCGACCAGGGTGATGCCTACGAAGTGGACACCCCGAACCTGGCATTCACAGTTGATGGACCAGGGAACTACCGCTTAGAGGCCAGCGAGGATGGTACCTACAGCGTCGTTAGCCTGCGCGATGGACAAGGCGAAGCGACCGGCAACGGCCAAACTTATACCATCCATGCCGGGCAACGCGCTACTTTCAATGGCACTGATTCGTTGAACGCCGACGTGGAAAGCAACAACTCGCCTGACCAGTTCGACACCTGGGGCGACGGCCGCGATCATCGTTACGATGATTCGCGCTCGGCTCACTATCTATCCCACGACGTCGTAGGCTACGAAGATCTCGACGACAATGGCGACTGGCGCGACGATTCCAACTACGGCCACGTCTGGTATCCCAACCATGTGGATGCGGGCTGGGCGCCGTATCACGAAGGGCATTGGGATTGGATTTCTCCCTGGGGATACACATGGGTTGACGACTCCAACTGGGGCTATGCTCCGTTCCACTATGGACGCTGGGTCAGTGTCAGCGGCCGATGGGGATGGGTGGCTGGACCTGTAGATGTAGCGGCAGTATATGCGCCAGCGCTGGTAGTTTTTCTGGGCGGCGGTCCCGGTGGCTTCGGCGGCAACGTAGGATGGTTCCCGCTAGGCCCGCGTGAAGTTTATGTTCCGCCCTATCAGGTCAGTCGTGGATACATGAACCAGGTGAACATCAGCAATACCACGGTAAACACTACCGTAGTCACGAATGTCTACAACACGACTATCGTCAACAAGAGCACGACAATCACGAACGTTAACTATGCTAACCGTGGGGTGCAAGGCGCCGTGACGGTTGTTCCGCAGCGTGCTTTTGCTGGCGCGCAGCCGGTGGCGCATTCCGCAGTTGCCATGAACCAGCAGCAGCTCGCGGCGGTTCCTGTAGCCGCCCGGGTTGCGGTTGCTCCGACACGCGAAAGCGTGCTGGGAGCGAAGGCTTCGTCAGCAGGTCATGTGAGCGCGCCGCCCGCAGCTGTGGCGAACCGTCAGGTGATCGCGAAGCGAACTCCTCCGCCTCCACCGGTGCCATTTGCCAAACAGCAACAGGCGATGGCGGCTCATCCGGGACAACCCTTGCCGAAGCGGGAGATGCAGAGCCTGCGTCCCGCCGCCGCGGCTGCGCATCCGATGGTTAAGCAGGCGCCTCCGGGTAAACCGGCGCAGGCTACCACCGGCCACCCAATGAATGCTGGAAGACCGGGTCAGCCGGGACAACCAGCACCAAACCAGCCGGCGAACCGGCCCGGACAGCCAGCACCGAATGAGCGTCCTGGAGCGGCGAACCAGCCGAACCGCCCGAATGAACCGGCGAATCGACCGGGACAGCCAGCACCGAATGAGCGACCGGGAGCGGCTCCGGCTCAACCGAATCGACCTCCGGCTAATGAGGCGAACCGGCCTGGTGCAGCACCTCAAAGGGATGATCGTCCGCCGTCCGCGCAACAGCCAGCGGGTCGTCCCGAGGCGAATCGTCCGGCGGCACAGCCGAACCGTCCAGAACCGGCACAACCGAATCGGCCAAGTCAACCTGAGCCAGCTCGTCCGCAGGCCAATCGTCCTGCGGAACCACCGGCGCAGAACAATCGTCCAGCGGCCCAGCCGAATCGTCCAGAACCGGCACAACCGAACCGGCCAGCGCAACCTGAGCCAGCTCGCCCGCAGGCCAATCGTCCTGCGGAGCCGCCGGCGCAGAACAATCGCCCAGCAGCACAGCCCAATCGTCCAGCAGCACAGCCCAATCGTCCGGAACCAAAACCAGCCGAGCCAGCTGCGCGTCCGCAAACGCCGCCTCCGGCTCAGCGTGCCCCGGAGCGCACGCCTCCACCGGCACAGCATGCAGCGCCGCCCGCGGAACGTACGCCACCGCCGGCGCAACACGCAGCGCCACCGGCAGAACGTACGCCTCCGCCTGCAGCAAAGCCTGCGCCTGCGCCTGCGCATCCGCCAGCTAAGACACCCCAAGAGAAAAAACAGGAAGAGGATAAGAAGAAGCCTCCTGTCGGCTAGAGCGCAAGACGTCAGGAAGTTAAAAGGCATCCCGAGGTTCGGGATGCCTTTTTTTATGGATCGATTGAAGCAGCTTTATTCTTCGGACGGCCGCATTCGTCCGTTGCGGATGTAGCGGTTGTGCCAACTCAGGCATTCGTTCAGTAGATGAGGAGTGTGTTTGCCAAAGGAGAGGCGCTCGGCGCGCTCCTGATAATCAAGGAGCATTGAGCGATAATCCGGGTGAGAACAGCGTTCGATGATGAGTTTTGCTCGTTGCCGAGGGGACAGCCCTCGCAAATCAGCGAGTCCTTGTTCGGTTACGACTACATCGACATCGTGTTCGGTGTGATCAACGTGCGACACCATCGGCACAATCGTAGTGACGGCTCCTTTGTGCGCGGTGGACGGCGCCATGAACATTGACAGGTAGCCATTGCGGGCAAAATCCCCGGAGCCTCCAATGCCGTTCTGAATGCGCGATCCCATAACGTGCGTCGAATTCACGTTGCCATAAATGTCAGCTTCAATCATTCCGTTCATTGCGATCACACCAAGCCTGCGAATAATCTCCGCGTGATTGGTAATTTCCTGCGGGCGCAGGACAATCCGATCGCGGTAATTTGCCATCTCGGCGTTGACTTGAGTCATCATCTGAGGACTGAGAGAAAAGGCGGTTGCCGACGCGCACGTGAGCTTGCCACTCTTCAACAACTCGATCATGCCGTCCTGAATGACTTCCGTGTACGAGGTCAAGTTTTCGAAGGGCGCTTCCAGCAGATCGAGCAAAACCGCATTTGCGATATTTCCTACCCCGGATTGAATCGGGAGAAGGGAAGGGGGAATGCGACCTTTCTGAACTTCCCACGCTAAAAAGTCCAGGATGTGATTCGCGATGCGCTTCGAACTTTCGTCGGGCGGTTTGAATGCGCTGTTGCGGTCGGGAGAATCGGTAAGGACGACGGCGGCGACTTTGTTCAGAGGAACCTTCAGGTAGGGGGTGCCGATGCGCTGCCCTGGATGCACGAGGGGAATTGGCTGGCGATATGGAGGCGGTTGCATTCCGTAATAAATGTCGTGCATGCCTTCGAGTTCTGCGGGCTGCTTTTCGTTCACCTCGAGAATTACTTTGTCGGCCTGCTCGATCCAGGTGCGGTTATTGCCAACGGAGGAACTGGGAACCAGTAGTCCATCTTCGAGAATTGCAGTGACTTCGATTAGCGCCCAGTCCATCTTCCCGAGGAAGCCGTATTCCACATACTGCGCCACGTGGCCGAGATGGATGTCCATATATTCCATCTCGCCGGAATTAATCCGCTTGCGAGTTTCAGGATCGGACTGATAGGGCAAGCGAAGTTGAATGCCACCTGCCATGGCGAGCGCGCCGTCCAATTCGGGGCCAGTGGATGCGCCGGTAAAAATGCTGACCTGAGCTTTCTGACCTCGGAGGTTCGCGTCGGCAATGCGGCGTGCCAGCGCGAGCGGCACAGCTTTCGGATAGCCCGAGCCAGTGAAACCGCTCATGCCGATACGGGTGCCGAATTCAATTAACTCGGCGGCTTCGTCGCCGCTCATGATTCGAGACGCAAGACTGGAATTTAAAACTCGAGAACTGATCGAGGCGGACGTGGCCATAGCAGATCCTCACAATCGCCAGAAGATGGCGGAGGATGGCAATGATGCTACGGTCTGGTTCTTAAGTTTGTGATCGGGATCACTGGCAGGCGTGACGGGTCTACGCTGGAATTCGAAGCAGTTGGGGTTGTGACATGCCGAGTTCTCTGCGGAAATTAATTCGTCGGCGGTGAGGAATGAGTCGAGATTCCCAGATGCTTCATTTTCGATTGCAGCGTGGTTCGTTTCAATCCCAAACGCTTGGCTGCACCCCGCGGGCCGCCTATCTTTCCATGGCTCTCCCTCAAGGCGCGGAGGATGTAATCCCGTTCTGCCGATTGCAGAGTTTGATCGGAATTTTCCGCGTCAACCTGAGAGGGCTCGAGCACATTTAACGGAGCGACCAGCACAGAACCTTGGGTAAGAATGACAGAGCGTTCTACAAAATTCTCCAACTCGCGCACATTTCCCGGCCAATCCCAAGCCATAAGCGCCTCCATGGTTTTCTTGGGAATGCTGGTGATAGATTTGTTCATTCTCAGAGCGCACTTCTGCACGAAATGCTCTACCAGCAGGCGAATATCTTCGCGGCGCTCGCGTAATGGTGGCACCCGAATCGGGAAGACGTTTAGCCGGTAATATAAATCGCTTCTAAATTCGTTCTCTCGCACGCGATCTGCCAGATCGGCATTGGTTGCCGCGATCAAGCGGAAATTTACTTTTATCGTATGATTGCCGCCCAGCCGTTCGAACTCCTGATCCTGCAGAACTCGGAGCAATTTTGGCTGTAAGGCCGGCGCGATTTCGCCGATTTCGTCCAGGAACAATGTGCCGTTATCCGCCAGTTCCAGCCGGCCGATTTTCTTGCTGACGGCGCCCGTAAAAGCGCCTCGCTCATTCCCGAACAGCTCGCTTTCCAGCAATCCTGATGGAATCGCCGCACAATTCATTTTGATGAAGTTGTTACTGTGGCGCTGGCTCAAGCGGTGAATAGCTCGCGCCACCAGTTCCTTGCCGGTCCCAGTTTCTCCGAGCAGCAGCACGGTAGCATTGCTCGAGGCCACTTTGCCCACGTGTTTCATGACTTCTTGCAGGGGCTTGCTTTGCCCGATGATCTCGCCGAATCCCAGTTCGGTGTCGATTTCCTGTTCGAGGTAGAGCTTTTCTTCGGTGAGTCTTCTTTTTGCTTCGCGTAATGCTTCGGTGGTTTCGCGAAGCTCGGTGACGTCCATGCTTGCCGCAGTAATTCCCACCACTTCGCCAGCCGAGTTCAGGAGTGGTTCAATCGTGGTGTCGAAAAAATGCTTTTTGCCGGAGTCTGTTATCTCTACGTCGTGACGGATGCCAACACCTGTCTTCAGCACTTTGCGCCGGATCTCCGCCATGCGCTCGGCTTCCTCGCGCCCGAAAAGTTCATATGGAGTTTTACCGAGATATCCACTGGCCTCGGAAACGGTGGGGTTGTACATCCATGTGTAGCGCAAATCCCGATCCTGATTGAAGACGGAGATTGGGGAATTTTTCAGTGCGACGCGGAAGCGTTCTTCGCTTTGTCGCAGCGCCTCCTCAGCTTTCTTTAGCTCTGTTACATCGATCGATGCTCCCACCGCGCCCAGTATCTCGCCATTGTCTGCGAGCAGAGGCACGGCATTCACTAATGTCTCCCGTTCCATCCCATCCTTAAACGCTATGGTCCAGGGACTTCCATAAATTGGTTTTCCGGTTGACGCGGCTTGCTGCATTGGCAGCAAATCAGCGGGCAATTCCATACCGTTTTGCATCAGCCGGAATTCGGGCTGTTCTTCGAGTAGCGCACTCTTCGAAAAATTTTCGGATTTGAGTGTTCGCAGTTCTTCATACGCTGCGCGGTTACCTGTGACACGGCGGCATGCACGGTCGCGCGAAATGTAGACCGGAACCGGAACCGCATCCAGGACTGTCTCCAGTTCCTTTGCTCTGGCGCGCTCGCGTCTTTCGCTGTCCCGTAGTTTTTGTTCTGCTTGTCGCTGTTCGGTGACGTCACGGGCTACACACGCCACCCTGTCGATGCCGGCTGGACCTTCGATCGGGGAGTAAGTTATCGACGTATCCCGAATGCCCAAATGGGGATATTCATAACGAAGTTCATGGCTTACGACTCTGCCGGCAAAGCACTCGTCTATTTTTTCTTTGATCACGTCGAATAGTTGCGGCGTGACAACTCCGCTCAGTGATTGCCCCTCGATAGTTGCTCGAGTCAGTCCTCTCCAATTCAAGGCGGCTCGATTCGTCATGACATACCTGTAATCGCGATCTACGACCACGATCATTTCATCGACGTTTTCTAAGATTCTCTCGAACTCATGCAGTCGCTCTTCCGCTCGTTTTCGTTCGGTGATGTCGCGCAAAACGCAAGCTGCGCGATCTATCCCCTGCGGCCCTTCTACAGGCACGTAGCTGATCGCTAAAGCCCTATCGCCCATTACTGGATACTTATAAGTAAGTTCAAAATTAACCACGTTTCCTTCGAAACACTGATCCATTTTTTGCTTAACCACGTTTTCGAAGACGCCCGGATTCAGCATCTCAGCTATTAATCGTCCAACAACCTGGTCTTGAGTTAGCCCGCGATATTTCAGAAATGCGCGATTTGCGATCACGTAGCGATAATTGCGATCTACCACGACGATCATCTCTTCCAGATTCTCGACGACTCTTTCGAACTCCCGCAATCGCTGCTCGGCCTTTTTTCTCCCGCTGATATCACGCGAGACCGCGACCCAGTATTTCCGGTCCAGTTGCACGATTTTCAAATTCAATTCGACTGGAAATGTGCTGCCGTCCTTGCTCTTGGCCTCTGTTTCCAAAAGTGCGCAACCATCTCCCTGCAATTGCCGCGTTATCAAGTCTCGAAGTCGGGTCACTCGTTGCTCCTGCGAGTGTGGAGTGGATCCCGAGTCAATGTCAGCAACTGTCAGAGCCAAGAATTCTTCGCGCGTGTAGCCTAGCCCCAGGCAGGCTTTTTGATTAGCGTCCAGGATCCGGAGGGTATCTGGGTCGATTACTAGAAGAGCATCGTTAGCTTGGTCAAGAAGTGCGCGAAACATTGTAAGTTGCTGCAGTGTGAGTTCCTGTTCGCTTATAGTCTTTCTCGATCTCTCGCTAGTAGCGCTCAGCGATTGAGGCTGAACTGGATCCAAATCAGCGGGCACGTTCTTTTCTTCAGGGTGCGATGCCATGACTCACCCGTCCTTAATGCCACTAAAAATCAAAAGTATTACAGAAGATTAAGCGGCGACTTGTCTAATCCGAGAGAGATGGTTCGAGGAAGTTCTCACGGACGACTTATGCGGGAGAGTTTACCAGAATATGATCATTGGTCACGATTTGACTATTAAACGGCGGTTCGGAAAGCTCAAGAACAAAGTTGCCAATGTGCTTCTGCCGGTTTCAATCCTAACCATGACATAGGCTCAAAGGGCGCGTCCGCCGGGAGTTTTCTACTATCTTCGGTAATCTTCCCGCGCCATGCTTCGTTGTGTACTCTGTTTATGAGCCATAACATTGCCTATCAACATTCACCGCACGCTATCTGTTTGACACTATCGATCCAGTCCAGGATGCCACTAACTCTATGTCTTCGCCAGCAAGTGCACCGAATGTAGTCCCTACTTCTCCTGTTGCAAGACCGGCTGGCGCTGCAGCTACGGCCGCAGTTTCCGCACCAGCGACTCTTTCTACGCCGGCGCTTTTGGCGGCTATGCTGAAGAGTTCGGAGCGCATCAGCGATCTGTTTTTCAGTCCGGGAAAGCCGCCGTTGGTGGAGATCAGCGGTAAGTTGGCGCCGGCTGGCGTGACTCGCACTCTGACTAGCGACGATACGCTCAAGATCGGCTGCGACTTAATCGGCAATAACTCGCATGCGGTAAAAAACCTGAAGGAACTAGGCTCATGCGACGTATCGTACAGCCTGCCCGGCGCGCATCGGTTTCGAGTGAATGTCTTTATGCAGCGCGGCTCTTGCGCCATCGTAATGCGGGTAATTCCTAGCGTAATTCCGGATTTCGATGACCTGCATCTGCCCGAGGAATTGAAGAAGGTTATAGGTTTGCGCAACGGAATTGTACTGGTGACGGGTCCAACTGGATCGGGAAAGTCGTCAACACTGGCGGCGATCATTGATCGAATTAATAAGGAGCAGTCTTATCACGTCCTAACGATTGAGGATCCCATTGAATTCCTGCATCCCCACAAGAATTGCATTGTGAATCAAAGGGAATTGCACAGCGATACCCCCAACTTCGCTCTCGCTCTAAGGGCGGCATTGCGACAGGCTCCCAAAGTAATTCTGGTGGGAGAGATGCGTGATAAGGAGACGATCGAGATTGCGATGGAGGCGGCCGAGACTGGTCACCTGGTACTCTCCACGCTCCACACCATTGACGCCTCAAAGACCGTTGAGAGGATTATCGGAGCCTTTCCCTTGGCCGAGCAGCATACGGTTAGAAATCGCCTGGCAAAAAGCTTTCGCTATATCGTGTCCCAGCGACTGGTTCCGCGTAAAGATGGCGCGGGGCGGATAGCAGTCATTGAAATATTGAAGGGTACTCTACGCACTCGCGAATACGTTGAGAAGGGCGAAGCTGACGGCAAGACATTGCTGGATGCTATGCGCGTTGGCGATCAAGAGGGGATGCAGCATTTCGATGGCGACATCGAGCGGCTGATCCGCAGCGGCATGATCGACATGGAAACAGGACTTGCCTATGCGACGAATCCGGGGAATCTGCAGTTGGATCTCTCCGACCTAAGGTTGGAAGCAGAGAAAGTGAAGGCCGATCCTTTGCTGGAAACAAGCGGGCGTTGATGTGGATGATTAGCCTCCAGCGTCTAACGCTGGTGATTAATTCGGGATCTCAACGATTTGTGATCTGCAGCCACCTTATCTTCCAATGTGATGTGCGCTAGGAAATTGCTGCTTGTGTGCTGTTTTTGGGGTTTAGCCGGGCATGTAGGGTTAATAGAGTTGATGCTCCCAGGGCCTAAAGCTGGTATTTTTGAGCTGTTTCTAGAGGTACTGTACCTAATCTTTTCAATAAGTTACGTCCGTAAAATGCCTCGAATTGCAGCTTAACCCCGATTTTCAGCCCTTCATTGCCTTCTTCGTGCGTAACGGCCGCAGATTCAATAGGATCAGTCTGAGCGAATCCACCCATCTACGCATTTTAAACAGTGCAGTAGCTTGTGGAATATTTCCCGTTAGTTTTCGGGAACGTGCGACACGAAGCGTGAACTCCCAGCTGAGGAAAGCGAGAGCAAAGAATGCATAAGCCGATTAAGTATGTTGAGAAGGCGGTAACGGTTGCGGCCACGGGCGCGTGGGCGGTATTTGAGCGGCTGAACCGCGTCAAGCCGAATGTTTCGCCAACTCCGAAGTGGTCTGATAAACCGCTTCTTAAATCGTGGGAGAAGTCGAAGCCGCCGCTGGGCTGGCCGCGCTCGACCGACTCGCTTTGCCCGAAGTGCGTGCCGGAAATTCGGCAGCAGATTCTCGACGGGCATCTGCCAGTCGACGTTCTGATGAACGAAAAAGTTGGCGAGATCAAGGCGCAGATTATTGAGCGCGACGGCAAGATCTGGATGGTAAAGGATTGCGAGAAGCACGGCCACTTCGAGGATCTGATGTCGATTGACACGGAGTTCTCGCAGCATTTGGAAGATGTTTTTCCTGGTCGCGATATTAAGGCCCATAACGATGAGAAGTTGCATCATCATGGTTCGTCGACGGTGAAATACGGCCGCGGATCGGTGCTGACTGTTGATCTTACAAATCGCTGCAACATGATGTGCGATCCGTGCTTCATGGATGCCAACCAGGTCGGCTATGTGCACGAGTTGACTTGGGACGAAATCAAGACCGTGCTGGACAACGCGATTACCATTAAGCCGCGTCGTCAGATGTCGGTTCAGTTTTCTGGCGGCGAGCCGACTTTGTCGCCGTACTTTTTGGACGCGGTCCGTTATGCCCGCAAAGTTGGGTACAACAGCGTGCAGGCGGCGACGAACGGAATTGAGTTCGCGAAGAGCTTTGAGTTCTGCCAGCAAGCGGTTGAAGCGGGCATGCGTTACGCCTACTTGCAGTTTGACGGCATCGGCAATGCGGCGAACGATCACCGCGCCGTCGGCAACTTGTTCGACGTGAAGTTGAAGGCGATCGATAACCTGCATCGCGCGGGCTGCGAGATTGTGCCGGTAGTTACGATTATCAACGGCATTAACAATGAGCAGGTCGGACGCATCATTCAGTTCGCTCTCGACAATCCGAAGAAGATCGGGTTCCTGAGCTTCCAGCCGGTTTCGTTCACTGGGCGTGACGAGGCCATTACCGACGATCGCCGACAGGCGCAGCGTTACACGTTGGCTCATCTGGCGCACGACGTAAAGAATCAGACTGGGTTTGGCGTTCCGGCGCGCGACTGGTATCCGATCTCGTTCATGAGCACGTTCAGCGATTGGGCTGACGTGATGCACGCGCAGGATTCGAACAACGACTGGGGCCAGCTTTCATGTGGATGCCATCCCAACTGCGGTACCGGCATGGCGCTCATGATCGATAAGGAAACCAAGGAAGCGGTTCCGGTCACGGCGTTCCTCAAGGGCGATCAGTTGGCCAAAGATATTGCCAAGGTCAATGACGCGGCGCGATCGAAGTTCTGGACCGTGTTTGGAATGGCGCTGGCGCTGATGAAGAACTACGATTCCTTCCAGTCGCCCACGCACTTCAAGATGACTGACTTGCTAAAGAAGTTCGACAAGAACTTTAATGCTAGCGGCAAGAATTACGGCAAGGTTGGTCCGGATCGTACGATTGACGACGTGATGAAGCGCCGTCAGGATCGCTGGAACTTCCTGTTCATCGCGGGAATGTGGTTCCAGGATCTGTTCAACTACGACTTCCGGCGCACCGAGCAGTGCATCATTCCTTACGCCACGCAGGAAGGCGAGATCAGCTTCTGCGCATATAACACGGGCGTGGGATGGCGCAACATTATCGAGAAGATGCACATGACCTCGACGCTCACGAAGTGGTATGAAGAGCACGGACGTCACGAGATTTTCGCGGGCGGCAAGAAGGTCAACATGGAAGATAAGGAACACGCTCTTTATCTCCGCGAAGAAATTGTCACCCACGAAGTGCAGCACGATCTCGACAAGCTGGGCATTGCGAAGACGGCGCGCGAAGAGAAGAAGCGCGCTCGGGACAGCAAGGCAGAAAGCGTCAAAGTTAATAACAACAAGGTCAAGAACGATGCGGCCTACGACGCACGCATGGCGCAACTCTATAGGGAAGTTGTCTTGAAAGAGAAGCCGGCTACGTCGAACGAAGGCGGATTCATTCCGCTGGGTGCGATCGCGGGAGCGATTGCACAGCCGAAGGGGATTTCTCCAGCGCCCAAGCAGACTGAAGAAGTCGGCGAGCCAGTAGCGGGAGACTAATAACAGCTTCTGCCACGTAACGAAAGAAGGCCGCTCAAACGAGCGGCCTTCTTCTTTGGTTTTGGTTCGGGATATGGTTCGCGGCTATCCGGGGCGGTCAGCTAAATTCTTGCGACCTTGTCGGGAGGTTGAAAGAGCAAAGCTCTCATGGAGGCGATCAATCGGTCGATGCCTACTGCCGACTTGGAGATTACTTCATTAATGCCGGCTGCCTGTGCCTCTTTCAGCAACGGGCCGGAATCCTGCATGGTGTACATGAGTAGGGCGGTTTCAGGAGCGGTCGTGGAAATATGGCGGGCAGCCTCGAGACCGTTCATTACGGGCATCGAAAGATCCAGGACGACCAAGTCCGGACCGAGTTCTTCAACCATGCGGACGGCGATTTCGCCATTTTCCGCCTCTCCGCACACCTGCCAGTCCGTTTTCGCCTCTACAGAAGAGCGAACCATGCGGCGCACCATCGGGCTATCGTCAACGATCAGTATCTGTTTGGGCATCGCAACCCTACTTTAATGCCCTGGCAAGTTGCTGGCCGAGCCATAACAGGACGGCGGTCGGCGACGTACGGAGGCAATGGCTTCACTGTAGTCCACTTGGCCGAGGAGTCAATAAAGCAAATGCTGTACCGTGGCGTACATTTAGACGGCTAGGGGGTATTTTCTAGACCGGCAGGGATATTTTCGTGTTTTGCGAGGACGCGCACTTGCACGAGATGTGGCGGTCCGTCTGGCGTTAAAGAAGTATAAGTTTGTTTGCGCTAGCGTACTGAAGTGGTCTCGATTTCATTACCATTTTGGGAAGCGAATACCGTAAAATCTCAGATAAATAAATATCGTCAATCCTGGGCTTGGGGGAATGTGACCGAACCGAACTAAGTTTCGCGATGGAGGCTCTTCGTGTCCAAGCCTAAGAAAACGCAGTCAAACGAAATACCGCGATGCATCAATTCCAGCAATTTTGAACCGGCCGGTCGAACTTCGCAAGAACCGAAGTCTTCACAGAATGGCGCGAAAGAAAAGACGGTCGCGGCGATAAAAGAGTTTCTCAAACAGAATTCATCAGGCATGCGGCTACCGCGGGAATGCAAAGAGTGCCGCTCTCCCATGCAATATCTCGATGCGTACTTCTGGCTTGATGGCACGGATGTCGCGTCGGTGATACCGCTGCCGTTTTGCCCCGTTTGCCAGCCCGACGTTCTGACCTCGCTGCGGAGAAGGCGCGGGCTGGGAAGTATCGATATTGCCGAGGCCAGTTAGTTCTCGTTAATTTCCGACCGCCACTGGACAGACGTCCTCCTATATCCTATGGATTATGCCGCTACGCCAACCGCCAGTCATAGACAGCGAGCTCATTCAGATCGTGGATGCCGCTCTCGCGGATGCAACGCGGCGCAGCGGTGATTGGCTCGCATGCCGTCCCGGTTGCACGCAGTGCTGTGTGGGTGTATTTGCAATCAATCGACTCGATGCGGCCCGATTGCAACAGGGAATGCTCGATCTCGAAAAGTCTGATCCGGTCCGGGCTGGGCGGATACGCGACAGGGCAGATGATTCTGTAGCCCGGCTGGCCGCGAATTTTCCCGGTGATGCCGAGAGAGGCATACTCGACAAGCGCGTGTTTGAGGAAGGCTCAAAGCCAGAACAACGCTTCGCAGAATTTGGCAACGATGAGGTCTGCCCGGTACTCGATCCCGAGAGCGGCTTGTGCGAACTGTATGCATCTCGACCCATGACCTGCCGCACGTTTGGCCCTCCGGTGCGCTCTGAAGGAGGATTGGGTGTTTGCGAATTGTGTTTTCATGGAGCAAGTGAGGAGCAAATTGCGGCTTGCGAGATGGTGCCAGATCCCGATGATCTCGAAACGAAATTATTGCGGAAGTTGCCGGCGGGCCAGGCGATCGTTGCGTATTCCGTGAGTAGAGATACTTCCCCTTGGAGGGAGTAAGAGCGTTCCGAGACTTCGCTTATCCATGTTGTTAGAGTTGTTAGATTTCTCCCCTTCGACACTTGTGTTTCCAGTTGCGAAATCCTCCATAGAATTATTAGAGCGTGCTTAAGTCTCCTTTCGATACCAACGGTATCTTTCGCCTCAAGTTATTAGGATGTTAGGTTTGTAGCACGGCACCTATGCAGATCAATGACTATGACCTTGTTGTGATTGGAAGCGGCCCGGCAGGACAAAAGGGAGCGATTTGCGCGGCTAAGATGCGCAAGAAGGTCGCGATTATTGATCGGCGGCTAACTATGGGAGGAGTTTGCGTTCATACGGGAACGATTCCGAGTAAAGTATTGCGCGAGGCTGTGCTGTATCTGAGTGGCCTGCGGCAGCGGTCTTTTTATGGCCGCGGGTATGTAGTAAAAGACCGCATCCTGATGTCCGATTTAACTTTGCGAGCCACAGCGGTGATGACTCGTGAGGTTGATGTAATAAAAGCGCAGTTGCGGCGAAATTATGTGACCGCGCTGGAAGGGGATGCGCACTTTGTCGATCCGCATACCATTGAAATCGTAAGCGAAGAGGGCACTCAGCAGGTGTGCGGCGAGAAGATACTGATTGCATGCGGCACACGCCCGGCGCATATTGACGGGATTCCGGTGGATGGGCAGCGCATCTTCGATTCTGACCACGTGCATGGCCTCGATGAGATACCGCGAGAATTAATTGTTGTAGGGGCCGGCATCATTGGCTTGGAATATGCGTCGATGTTCACTGCGCTTGGAGTGAAAGTGACGTTGCTGGACCAGCGTCCGACGCTGCTGGATTTTGTGGACCGCGAAATCATCGAGAGCCTGTGTTACCAGTTGCGGCAATTGGGAACCGTGTTCCGGGTAGGCGAAAAGGTTGTGAAGGTGGGCTTTGATGACGAGCGCGATAAGGTTTTCGCGATGCTCGAAAGTGGAAAGAAAATCCGGGGTCAGGCCCTCCTGTATACGATTGGACGTAAAGCCAACAGCGACATGCTGAAAATTGAGGCGGCCGGTTTGGCGGCCGATGATCGCGGCAAATTGACGGTGAACGAAAATTTTCAGACCATGGTGCCGCATATCTACGCGGCCGGCGATGTTATTGGCTTTCCCTCGCTCGCGAGTACTTCGATGGAACAAGGCCGCCTTGCCGGTTGTCACATGTTCGGCAAGCCTAGCCGTTTGTTGCCAAACCTGATTCCGTTCGGTATCTACACGATTCCTGAAATTTCCATGGTGGGCGCCACCGAAGAGGAACTTACACTTAGCAAAACTCCTTATGAGAGTGGTTTGGCGCGTTACTCGGAGTTGGCGAAAGGGCAGATGCTGGGCGATGATCAAGGCCTGCTAAAGATATTGTTCGATCCTGAGAGTCTGAAGCTTTTGGGCGTGCACATTATAGGAGAGCGCGCGGCGGAAATCGTTCATATTGGACAAGCGGTGCTGGCGATGGGAGCGACCATCGAATATTTCCGCGACACCGTATTCAACTATCCGACCTTAGCCGAGGCTTATAAAGTGGCCGCGCTCGATGGACTCAATAAGCTGTGAGATACCATGGCAGCTGTGGTTCATTCGATCGGGCTTCTCAATTTTGACTGCGCCTTCCACCAGCGACGTACAGCTACTCCCGACCAAATAGCCTCGACCACTCCAAACGGCCATGCGCCTTGCAGAAAGCCGTATGCGGAGCCGAGTATGCAAGCTACTGCAAATGCGAGGATGAACCACGTGCTGCGACTTTCCAGTGCATAGGTCACAAGCATCGCCGTTACTGCAACCAGACCGAATAGGGTAAGCGTTGTCATCTTAATTTAATTTATCTCTTGGCCTTGGACTGCCTTCAGTGTTCTCGTCGGAAATACATCTTGGCGAATCATCCTACCCATTCTTAACATAGTCGGGTTTACTGTAACCTCGAATTTATTGCAGCGTCGTCGCGGATAGGAGTGAACCGACACACGAACGAGAATGACTGAGACTTCACAAATCGAACAATTCGAAACGCGGGATGCTTCGCTGGCCGATATTGCAATCGTTTTTTTGAAGCTCGGCACAATTGCCTTTGGCGGCCCGGCCGCGCATCTGGCGATGATGGAAGAAGAATTCGTGCGCCGCCGGCATTGGATTACGCATGCGCAATTTCTTGACCGGCTGGCGACGGCGAATCTGATTCCCGGTCCAAGCTCCACCGAAGTAGCAATTTTTGTGGGGCAGCTCAAGCGCGGATGGCGCGGCCTCATCGTTGCCGGGTGTTGTTTCGTCATTCCGGCGGCTACGATTGCGGCGGTAATCGCCTGGGCCTATATGCGTTTTGGCTCGCTGCCTAAGGTTGAAGGCATCTTCTTAGCGATCAAACCGGCCGTGGTTGCAATCGTAATTCAGGCCTTGATTAAGATGGGGCGAAGCGGAGTTCGTACGATTTCGCTGGCTCTGATTGCAGCACTGGCAGCAGCGTTAAGTATTCTTGGCATCAGCCCGGTGCTGGTGCTCGGGGTTGCGGGCTTAGTGTCGGTCGCGGCCTTGACGATGAAGAATCGGCTGGTAAGTATTAGCGCGACTGGATTCTCGAAAAATCCCGTCTCATTTCATACGTTCGTCGGAGTGTCGAAGTTTATTGCAGCAGCAGTTGCAGTCGGCGCCGCGGGAGTGACTGTTCCGGTCGGCCTTGTGCGCCTGTTCTTATCATTCTTAAAAATAGGATCGGTTATATTCGGCAGCGGATATGTCTTGCTTGCATT
>Ga0209332_1000146_pt1 | contig 18318 bp, 11 predicted proteins | sample BlaSpr_A8_OM3_M1_FD_187974 | JGI IMG/M metagenome (GOLD analysis project Ga0209332, IMG submission 187974) | Forest soil microbial communities from Thunder Bay, Ontario, Canada - Black Spruce, Ontario site 2_A8_OM3_M1 (SPAdes) (version 2) | ecosystem: Environmental > Terrestrial > Soil > Boreal...
ATCGAACTCGCGTCCATCGGGGCGGCGCTTGTGATCGATGACCTGATCGCGGAAGATGCGCTCCCGCATTTTTTCGTAATATTCTTTCAGCTTCGCTTTGGCTTCGACGTCTTCTACCGGGATAGCTTCGAGCAATTCTTTTTCCAGCGAGCGGACTAACTCGTGGCTCTCGGCTTTCGGATGTTTCGCGGTGTCGAGCGCTTCTGAAAGGCGACGGCCGATCTGCTTTTCCAAACCCTTGAAGTACGTCTCGTCAACTTCCGGCGGGGTGACTTTGCGCTTCGGCTTGCCGGCCTTGCTGCGCAATTCATTGATGGCGGCGCAAATCTTTTTGATTTCTGTGTGCGCGAATTCGATCGCGTCGACCACCGTCTCTTCTTTAACTTCTTTCGCGCCCGATTCGATCATGACGATGGCATCGGCGGTGCCGACAACCATGATGTTCAGCAGGCCATCGCGCATTTCGGCATACGTGGGATTGGCAATGAAGCGGCCATCCACGAGGCCAACGCGCACGGCGCTGATGGGGCCGAGAAATGGAATGTCGGAGAGAGTCAATGCGGCGGAGGCGGCGTTGATGCCGATGACATCGGGATCGTTGTCAGTGTCGGCGGAAAGGACAAAGGCGATGACCTGGGTCTCGCACTTGAATCCGTCGGCGAACATGGGGCGGATGGGGCGATCGATCTGGCGGCTGGTGAGCACTTCACGCTCGCTCATGCGGCCTTCGCGCTTGATGAAACCGCCGGGGATGCGTCCGCCAGCGTAGGTGTATTCGCGGTAGTCGACGGTCAGCGGGAAAAAGTCGATGCCGGTGCGGGGGTCGGGATTGGCGGTGGCGGCGGCTAAAACTACGTTGTCGCCAAAGCGCACGACGGCCGATCCGCCAGCTTGTTTCGCTAATTTTCCGGTTTCGAAGGAGAGTTGTTTTCCGCCTGCGATATCGACGGAAACTTTTGTGGCTTCAGGCTTCATAGATGATCATCCTTTTGTGATGGCAGGAGGGCATGCGCTCGGGCGCGGAGTACGCGTGGGCAGGCGGATGCCAGGCGGCGGTTGGGAACGCACTTTGCTAAGGCTCTCGGAGTATTGGGACCGGCCCCACACGGAGCCGATCGCGCTATTATTTGCGGATGCCGAGCTTGGAAATAACGGTTTTATACCGTTCCGAGTCGTACTTCTTCAGGTAGTCGAGCAGGCTACGGCGCCGGCTCACCATCATGAGAAGTCCGCGGCGCGAGCCGTGGTCTTTCTGGTGCGTTTTGAAGTGTTCCGTCAACTGACCGATGCGTTCACTCAGCAGAGCGATCTGGACTTCGGGACTTCCTGTATCGGTAGCGTGCGTGCGATACGTGTCAACGACGGTTTGCTTTTGCTCTCTGGCTAGCACTTACCTGTTGCACTCCTGTCTCTTCTCGTTTTCGTAACGTTTTTGATGGTAACACGCGGGTGATGGGGGTGGCAAACAATAGAAGCATCGTGGGCATGATCGTAGAAACATGCGCCCACAAACTCAGGCGAGCACCCGACTTCGCTGGTGGTGAGCTGGGCGTCCCCGACCACGATCATACTGGACGGGCGAAAACCTGACGGGCGAAACGCCCGGCGCTCCATTAAAAGCTGATCTTCAAAATAGTGCCGTTGACGCCGACCAGCCATCCCGCTTTCGGACTCGCAAAAGCGACGGCCCAATAGCCGGTCACACCGGGAAGCGTGAACCAACTGTTGCCCTCATCTGGAGTCCACGCCGCTCCGCCAGCATTGGCGGTGATCACAACTGCGCGGCCGCTCGCGTCTCCTTCTTGAGTCGCACTCGTTCCTGCGCGGCCAACGTAGGCTAAGCCGTAAATTGCTCCGGTGACGGGAGGCGCACTTGTCAACTTCCAAGTCACACCGCCGTCGTCCGAAGTGGCGGTACGCGCATTGTTAGGATCTGCTGGGTCCAAGTCTCCGCCGCCCACGACGCCGTTCCATGGATTGCGGAACGCAACCGTGAAAGCGCCCGCGCTCGGCGAACTGACGATAGGAGTGTCATAGGCATTCCATGTATTCGCCCCGTCTCTGGTGCTAAGGATTCTGGCGACGCTCGATCCACCGGTTGCAATCCATGCATTCCTTCCGCCCTCAGTAGCGACGCAAGTGCCACTGGCTGCAAACGATGCTTCTCCCGGCAATGCTGGCGGCATATTGCTGCTGATGCTCTGCCAGGTCACTCCGTCGGTGGTACGAAGATCGGGAAACACTCCGTTGACCGAGTCGCTGTGGGAGATGCCGCGCTTCGGCGTCCAGAACGCGAAGCAATCGTAGAAAGCACTCGGATTCTGGTTCTGGAACTCCATCGTCCACGTCGCGCCGCCGTCGGTCGTTTTATAAATGCGAAAGTCGGTGGGGTTATTCCCGATCGATTGCAGATAGGCGACCTTCTCGCTGAAGCCCTGCACGTCGCGGAATTGCAGTGCCTCTGCTCCGGGAACCACACTAGCTTTCCAGGTTGCGCCGCCGTCGGTTGTCAAAACAAATGTTCCGCCGCGACCGGAGGCCCAAACTACGCGGGGGCTCACCGGACTGACCGCAATCAATCCCTGGGTCGTTCCGCTATTTTGCGGAGTGAGCTTGGGCTGATGAGCGCTTGGGGGCATTTCCGCAAAGCTGAGAGTCGCGATGGCAAGAGTGGCTAGGAAGAACAAAGGCAGAAGGCGTTTCAACATGGCGATTTCTCCGGACGCAAAGTATAGGCCCGGCTTCAAAAACGTGTCAAACACCACTACTGACACGGAGAATCGGCATGTCGCATGGATTATCCCGCCTCCGCCCAGAACGGAGGATCGCAATCTCAAGATGTGATCGTCTCAATGTGCGTCGCCAGCCGAATCAAGGTTATACTAGGTAGACAATTAATCGTGATGCGGAACTTTTCTGGTTTAGTCCCGGAAAAGCCGGCAAACGAATTGAGACGAACGGATTAATTGGAGAGTTGGGCGGGGCCGCCCGGCGCTCCACGAACCACAGGACGGTGCCAGCCAGCTATTGATATTTTATTAAAAGAATTACGGGGGGATTGTGAATGCCACGAGGCCGATCTACTTTTACCAAACGTCAGAAAGAGCAGGCGCGCCAGCAAAAACAGCGCGATAAAAACGAGAAGAAAACGCAACGGAAGCAGGACCAACCGGAAGGCGTTGTGGTTAATGAGGAAGAAGAATTGCGTCAGATGCGCGAGCATGCCGCCGAACAGGCTGCATTGTTTGGTATCGGCAGCGATGACGACGAACCTGAACCTGTTGATTTATTCCCGCCGCACAAGCAAGTCAGCCGCTAGTTAGCATCGCCGGAGCTTGCGCTCCGGCGATGCCAGTTTTAGCCCACTAAAAATCTATTTCATGGCAAGGACGGGCGAGGACGGCCGTCGCTCCACTTTCTAGACAAATACTTCGCCGGGCAATTTGGTTAAGGTGCGGGAGGCCAGAGTGTTTGCTATGAATCTTTTTGGCTGCTCGCTGGCGGAATTTTTTACTTGTTTGCGTTCGATGCGCAGTTTTAGGGCCCGCTCGATACTTCGCAGATCCATATTTTCGGCTGCGGAGAAGAGAGTCGAAGCTCGTCCCTGCAAGCCAGCACGCCCGGTTCGGCCGACTCGGTGGATGAAATCTTCCGCCATCTTCGGCAAGTCGTAGTTGATGACGTGGGCTACATCGTCGACGTGCAAGCCGCGCGATGCAACGTCGGTTGCGACCAGAACTTGATATCGGCCTTCCTGAAATCCGCTCAGGGCGCCGTTGCGCTGCGATTGCGTGCGATCGCCGTGAATCATGGCGACCGAAAAGCCATCCCGTTCCAGATCTTTTGCAAGCCTTTGGGTGCCGCGCTTGGTGCGGGTAAAGATCAATGTCTGTCCTTTTTCCGCATAGAGCAATTGCCGCAATACGTCGAGCTTTTCGGAGGGACGAACTTCGTAGGCTTCGAGCTGTACGCTCTCCGCGGGCTTCAGTGTTGAACCGAGCGCTACGCGAACCGGATCACGCGTGTAATCGCTCACTAACGAGGCCACCGATTGCTCCATGGTCGCCGAGTAGCAAAGCGTCTGGCGGCGCTGCGGCAGAATCTGCAGGATCCGCCGGATGGCGGGAAGAAAACCCATATCCAGCATGCGATCCGCTTCGTCGAGGACGAGGATTTTGACGTTGCGCAGGTCGGCGAATTTGCGGGTGATGAAATCCTGCAGGCGGCCAGGAGTAGCGATCACAAATTCGCATCCGGAGCGCAGGCTGTGGATCTGGGCCTTTTCGGCGACGCCGCCAATAACGAGCGCCGCCTTCGGCAGGTTCTTCTCGCGCAGTTGTTCGTACTGCTCATGAACCTGCATGGCGAGTTCGCGCGTCGGCAGGAGCACCAGGGCGCGAACGCCCTTCGGTGCATCTTTCCTGGATGATTCGGCGCGCAGCATCTCGATGATTGGAATCAGGAACGCGAGAGTCTTGCCAGTGCCGGTTTGGGCCGTGCCGATGACGTCCTTGCCTTCGAGGGCAGGAGCGATACCGCGGGCCTGGATCGGTGTAAGTGTAATAAATTGAGCTGCCGCCAGCTTCTGCTGCAAAGCAGCAGATAGGGGCAGTTCTGTAAACGTTGTCATTCGATTGTTTTCTTTCTGGAGGGGCCTAATGTCAGTATCTCGGACTTGCAGGAAGTTCTCAGTTCCCGGTTCTCGGCCAAACCCCAAACAGGGATCAGCTAAGCCTTTAAAGAACTGGCAACTGAGAACTTAAACAGTTATCGAGAGTTCGCACTGCCGCTCGCAATTAAATTGGCGCTGGAACGAACGGCGGGCAGGAGAGGCGGAGGTGACGCGGATCCAACAGGATCCCCGCTTAACGAGCAAACCGTAGCAAAAGCGTTAACAGCAGTATAGCAGATGCGCGGGCAGATTGGGGGTTACGTTGGGTCACAGCATCGCCCCACATGTTAACCAGCCGTGCACCCGGTCGTGTGGCGCGGGCGCCCCCGCCCGCGTCAGTGCGCTGAAACACTCCCCCGGATCACCACGACCGACGCGGCTGGCAGCTCATAGAATGTGTCCCTGCTGCCGTTCTGCTTTGCGCGCAAAATTGGCCCGTCAGGATCAGCTCTGCCATTCGTGTAGGCAAGAATCGTGGGCTTGCCAGCTTCTTCGGCGTGCGCCATGAAGCGGGTTCGGGGAGGGTTCCACTTGTACTGGGCGCTGCCGAAGGTTGCAAGCTCGACTGGGCCTGCGAAGGCGGCGGTCGTATCAGGCTTTCCGTCGAATGCCCCGCGAAACGCTATGCGAACTTGGTGAGCGTTCTCCTGATCCCGATTCACGATCATCAACGACCATTCGCCATCGGGACGTTTCAGCGCATAAGCGGTAACCAGCTCGCGGCCGGCGCCGTCCTCAATATCAGCTTTGGCGGAATAGACCTGATGCTCTCCGCCTGCCGGCTGGGCCCACTCCAGGTTAATGAGTTGCGCAACAAAGAATTGCGCTAGCGGCTGCTGAATGTTGTACCCAGCGTCCACCGTGAACATGCCAAATGTTCCCGGAGAGCTGTTGCATCCCGGCTCCATTTGCAAGGGGAGATAGTGGAAGAAATAGACGCCCTTGGCACCGGCGTCCAGCAGCGATCCGATGTAATCGGCCAGCCACAGACCGGAGAAAACATCCTGATAAGTTTCGCTGGCGGCGGAAGAGAGATTGCCCTCCGTGATAAACATGGGCACATCGGCGGGAACGCCATCTTCGCGCCACGTTTGAATGATGTGACGCATGAGTTCGGGTTCGTCGTATAGAGAACTCCACGGAATTCTGCAGGGATCGTAGGGATAGTGCTCGAAGGAGAAGAAGGCCAAATCTTTCAGGCGTCCGTGCTGCTTTAGGTAGTCGATGAAGCGCGCGGTCCAGGAGACGCGGCCGCTAGCGTCGGGCCAGACTTCGATGTCTTTGTTTACTCCTTGAAAAGATGGGCCGCCGAGTTTGAGCGTGGGATCGAGGCGATGGAGCGCGGTCGCCCATTGCAGATAAAGCGCAGCATAATCTTCGGGAAGCATGTATTGGCCGTCAGCCTCCTCGCCCATTTCTATGTAGGAGATGGGATAGCGGCGATGCTCGAGGTAGGCGATCTCGGCCACGGCATTGTCGGGAGTGTCGTAGAGGAGCGCAACCGGAATCATGGCAGGCAATCCGCGGGTGACGCCGCTAGTGAAGAAAAGATCGAAGCCTACCTGAGCCTGGCGGGTCGATTCGAGATTCGCGGCGGTATGCCACGGATCGACGGATGAGCAATACGTGGTCGTCTGCTCCTGATCGGCGGTATGGCGGATGGAGTCGTGGAACTCGGCCTTGCCGCTGCTTCTTTCGGTAATCGTTCCAAGATACAGTTCGCGGATCGCGTAGCCGACACAATTGCGCGGATCGCTCGGGCCATCGGCATCGCAAGTGTTGGAAGACTCGGTCATCCAAATACGAATGAAGCGCGCGATAACTGGAGCGTTGACCAGGCGCAGAGTTTCGGTGCGGCCCTTGCCAGCATTAACGGCTCCCTGCTGAAAAGTTTGCCAGACGCCGCGAGTGGGCGATTTGATGGGATCGTCGCCGCTCCAATACTGGACGGCGTAGTGCGTGGCATAGGGCTCGGCCCACGCGATGCGAATGCTGTCGATGGGCTGAGGCTGCGCGAGGTCGAGTACGATCCACTGCGGATGAAGCGCGTCGCTTTCGCCGGTGAAATGCTGGGTGAGGTACGGATTGCTCTTCCAGAAAGTGTTGAGGTCGCCGTCGGTGAGGCGGGAGAAGCCGCTATTGTCGGTGCCGTCATTGCGCGTGAAGCCGCGACGGGGAAGCGCGTAGCCATAGGAGTAGCGCAGGTTCTCGGTCGGAACGGCAGCGCCGGTGAAATAGCCTTTGCCGGCGCGGTCGGTACTGCTGTGCCCGTCGCTCCACTTTCCCTGCGGATTCCAGTGCCAGACCTCAATGGCCAACTCCGTGTTCTGGCGATACGAGACCGTCTGCCATCCTGAGGAAAGCGTCTGCTGCAACGAGCCTGGCAGCAGATCTTTATCAATGGCTTCAGCGGCAATGCGGTCGACACCGGCACCCAAAGTCTCACTTGGGATGAAGTGGTTCGTGGCATGGGAGGAGTCAACCGTAACGGTTTGGGCGGCAGCGAAAAATGGGAGAATCGCAACCAATACGACAGCGGCGCCGTTTATCTTCACGCGAATGCCTCCGGACATTTGGGTGAGTATTAAAACGATTGAATTATACGAATCAGGAGTGCTTGCAACCAGCCCTTTCGGCGCGATCTTACGTGGTAGTTCGTTGGCAGTTGCGCGTCGCCCCGGGCTCGTGGCAGTAGTGGTTAGAATTTACCGACGCCTTGCGCATTTCGCCGGGCGGGGACGCCCGGCACTCCACCGTCAACTTCCAGGTCGGCTTATATCGCCAGACGGCACAGATCGCCTAGATCCCGGACACGCTAAATTGAAAGGAGGCAGACTTGGTAACACACAGAGCACCACCGGTGCACACGGATTAAGACATGATTACGCTGCTCAAAGTGCATTGTCAACCCTAGGCAGCCAAAAATTAGAGTTAAAGACAAATGATTTGCAACAAATAGGCACAAGAGTGTCATGCGGCTAGAAGACCCGCCCAGAGCGGAAATCGACTTAGTCGAGGCTGGAATCCTGCTCGGTTGCGCGGATAAGTTCCCAAGTTCCGAGCCGAATCGGCTGACAGCTCTTGCGAAGATCGCACAATTGGATTGGCCAACTCCGTCTGGTGAGAATGGATTGGAGTCTGAGCTTTCCCGCCTCCGAAATATTCATTGGATTAGTTGTCGTGAGACGCAATTACTTCTCGGATTGTCGCGATCCAATCTAAATTGCAGCATCCTGAATTGCGGCAACAAGAATTGCAGAACCGGCGAATGCATCACTTAGGTGATCTTGCAGCAATTCCTCATTTACTTAATCGTCAATAATCATTCCATTAATGTCGTCGGGGCCGTGGTGAGATGAAGTGTCTCGCCGAAGCAATCGATGTGGTTGGTCCGCAGTTGGAAACGGCGATCTCCTTAAAATACCGAATTTATTGTGGTTGTAGGCGAATTTGGAGACGGCAACCTCCCCACCTCGGCCGCATCGAACCTACTGGCGGAGTGAGACGTTGCCAGAAGTTGGGGAGTTTCTGGCCGCCGTGGACTTGGCAAATCTCAGGGTATCAGTGGTCTAATGTAAATGTGCATCTCAGAGAGTTAGTTTTAGGGTGCCTGAAACAGTTTTCGGGAGAGGATTTGCCGTGATCTGTCCTAAATGCGGTGAAAGCAATTCAGACCAGTATCGCTTTTGCGGGATGTGCGGCACCTTGCTGCAACCGCAGCGTCAGAGCTCCTCGCTAGATCGGCCTTCTGCTTCCTCGTTCCCAGCCGCACCGCCTGCGCCGGCGATACCCCGATCGACGCCGGTTCCGAATGCAGAACCGGCACAGCGGGTTGATTGGGCAGCGGAGCGAAACTCAAGTTTGAATCGAGGTCGAGATTCGAATCTTAATTTAGATCGGAATTTAGATCGGAAGATCGGTAGGAAGATCGATCGTGAAGCGGAATCGCAGCAGCGACCAGTTATCGAAAAGATCGAAAAAAATGCGATCAGACCGGCGGAAGATGTCGTGTCAAAGCCGGCAGAAAGATATGTGCCTCCGATTAGCGGACCGTCGATGCTGGGGTTGAATCAGCCGCTCACGGCGCAACCGGAAAAGTTTGCCCCTCCCCAACCTCGTGACCGGGCTAGTTTTGACGAGCGGTCTGGTGGCAGGCCCAGTCTTGATGAGCGAGTTCAAGAATCGCCCAGTCTGGGCCGGCGTGAGTTCGCTTCAAGAGAGTTCGATGACGTCAGCGGCGACTCCGTTCGGGAGCAGTCTTTCTCAGGTTTTGATTCTTACATTGAAGCCGAACAGAAAAGGGGCGGGGCCGGTCGCGTGCTCGTGCTGGTAGTGCTGCTCGCGGCCTTGGGAGTAGCGGGGTGGTGGGCCTATAACAATTATGTTGGCCTCACGCAAAAGCGAAAAGCGGCATCGGATACGGCAGGAGTAATTGAAAATCCATCCGAATCAGCATCCAGCAAAGCGGCCGCGCCGGATGCGACACCGTCCCCCGCTTCGAGTGCACCGAAACCGGCGACTCCTCCATCGTCGGACATAGCGGAAGGACCGTCTGAGAATGCGGGGTCCACGGCTGAGGCGACACCTCCTCCGGCGAACGCCGACGCTGCACCTCCGAAAAATGTGGCACCACCAAAAACTGCTACGCCGCCGAAACCAGCGGACGTAGCGAAAGCTCCACGAGCAAAAAAAGTCGCGCCGAAACGCGAGCCCGCGACCGCGGCGGCAAAGTCATCACGAATGCCCGCGGCTGAGCCGGCCCATACTGGAGATGCGTCTTTCCGAAGGGCTGAAGCATATCTGTATGGGCGGGGCGCGGCGCAAAACTGTGACGAGGCGATCAAGAATTTGAAAGAGGCGTCCGCGAAGTCAAACGCCAAGGCGCGGAGCACTTTCGGAACGCTCTATGCGACCGGACACTGCGTGCCGCGTGATCTTCCGACATCGTATCTGTGGTTTGCAATGGCGCTGCGCGTCGACCCGAACAATCAGATTCTGGAGAAAGATTTAACTGCGGTCTGGAACCAGATGACGCCGCCGGAGCGGCAAATCGCTGCACGGATGAAACAGTAAAAGGGGTTAGAAGCGCTTTGGATGAATTTGATTCTGTTTGCTTTGGGGTGGCGCAGCGGTTCACCGCTGCGAAACGCCCTTCGAACGGTTGACGGCTTTAAAGCCGCTGACATGATCCACGATTAAGGGCCGCAGCGATGCGGCCCTTTTTTCGTTTTGCATTAGACAATGCGTTGCAGAATGAGTTGGCCGCAATAAACAAATTGTCATCCTGAGCAAAGCGAAGGACCTATGCAGTTAGCCACGATCTAAAACGACAATCGCTTAAAAATAACTTCCGGAATATGCTCCACTGCCGTCATAACGTAGCGCCAGATCTTCGGCGTGTAAACCACGTCAGGCGACCGCCGTTCCAGCGCGCGAACAATGTCGCCAGCCACTAACTCCGGATCGGCAAATCGCGCGGCGTTCGCCATATGATCCGTCATCGCAGTTTGTACCGGGCCTGGCTTTATAGTGATGACGCGAACTCCAGCGGGATGAAGCCGACTGCGTAGCCCTTGCAGGAAGAGCGAAAGCGCCCCTTTAGCAGAACCGTAAACATAGTTAGATCGCCGCCCCCGATCTCCCGCAACCGACGTGATCGCGGCGATACACCCAGTGCGCCGTTGTTCCAAATCAGCGGCAAACAGATTCAGGATCGCGCAAGCGCTCACGAAGTTAACTCGTAACTCCTCCAGCATCACGTCAACCGACGCTTCCGAAATCTTTTGATCCTGCATGGAACCATAAGCCAGCAACACTGTGTCAAAGTCCGGAAGCTGCCGCCGGACAAAGTCAAAAATCGCAGCATGCTGTTGCACAGCAGATAAGTCAGCCGCATAGGCCCGCACTTGCCGCGCCCCTCGAATAGATAAGTCAGCCCGTAGCTCAGTAAGACGTTCGGCCGACCGAGCGATAAGAAGTAGCTCGCAACCTCGTTCCGCTAACTGTCGCTGCACTTCAAGCGCAATGCCGGATGTCGCTCCAAGCACGACAATCTTCTTCATAGCGCCTGCTCCTGAAGTGGCCTGGTTCAAATGACTGGCTGGAGCATCTGTCGTAGTCGTTTGCATATTTATTGCGCTCCTGTCACGCGCCGCCAGAATGAAGACGACATCTTCGGTTCGATATAGGGAACAAACGCTCTCCAGCGCGGAAACGACGCCTCAAACAGCGCCGCACTCATCCGCGCGTCCTTAGCGGGATAGAGCGCTCCGCAACTCTGCTGCACAACTTCATCCAGCGATCGCATCAGTGCAAGCGTGCTCTCGCCCCGCATGGCAAAGTCGAGCGCAACGGTAATTCCCGGCCGCGCGAAAGACAGCATACCCGCCGCCGGAGCGGCACCAAACTGCTTCAACACTCCCAGAAACGAACCCATGCCGGAGCGGGCGATGCGCTCAAGCAACTCGCCAACCGCTTCGACATTGTCTTCCGGAATCACGCACTGATATTGCAAAAAGCCTTTTCTACCATAGAGCAAATTCCACCGCCCGATAGAATCGAGCGGATAGAAAAATGAATCGTACGGCACAACCGATGCGCCTTTCCGCGCCGAGTGCGTCTTGTAGTAAGCCGCATTAAAAGCTTTAATGGAATACCGACTAAGCAGCCATCCCGGAAGCGCAAACGGCAATGTCAGCCCGCGCTTCCGGCGAACTTCTTCGCCGCCCTCCGTCGCATGATTGCCCCGAAAGAAAATGCCCCGCGGGTTTGTCCCGGCAAAACAGTCAATCCAAGCCACCGTATATTCGAAACGACCGTCGCTCTCGCGGCTGAGATCAAAGAAGGAAGCGAGCGACTCGAAAGGCACGAGTTCAGCATCGATCCATGGTCCAGCAACACGTTTCAATTGGATATCCGCCCACGCAATTACTCCGGTCAGGCCCAGTCCGCCGATGGTAGCGCGCAGCATGTCAGAATTTTGTTCAGCGTTACAGACAACGAGACCATCGTGCGAGCGGTGTAACCCAATCTGTCGAACGTAAGCCCCAAAACTTCCCGCGCGATGATGATTCTTGCCATGAACATCATTTGCAATTGCCCCGCCGACCGTTACAAAGCGCGTCCCCGGAGTAACTGGAAGAAACCATCCCTTCGGAAGAAAGACATCGATAAGGTCAGATAGGCTAACTCCGCTTTCGCAACGAACCATTCCAGTCGATTCGTCGAAACCAAGAATGCGATTCAGCCGGCGGCAGTCAACCAATTCACGTCCATCGTTGAGGCAAGAATCGCCGTAGCTGCGCCCCAGTCCATAAGGCAGAAGCGATCCCTCGGCGGCGTCCCTCATGATTCCGGGCACCTGGTCGTTCCACGAAGGTCTGTGAATGAATCGGTGTGTAGTTGTTGGGTAGCGTCCCCACGAGAAAACTTGTTTCGTAGAAATAGTGGCTGCGGATTGTTTGCGTAAGATTACGGCAGTCTGACCAGACATATTAATATCGCGACCTTCAAGTTCGAGAGCGGGAATGAACATCCATGAGAATTGCCAACCTACCAGTTGAGTCTGGTCATGCTCGCTGCAATGACCAATCCGCAAGCCAACGCCACTCCATAACTTACAGGATCGCGTATAGCCAGCGTAACCGGATCTTCCTTCAATTCCCCACGATGCGCCATCAGCCAAGTCCGGCTGAGCCAATACAGCACGATGGGGCATAGCATAAATAAAAAGTCCGGTGAAGAGTAAAGTACGAGAACATCCTGACTATGCACATACAAACTAAAAATTACCACAGCGGAAAAACTGCTTCCGACGCCTAGCGATAGCAAAAGTTCGCGGTCGCCAGTTCGATACCCGCGCCCTGAGTTGCCAGCCTTAACTAAGTCGCTGGCGTGTAGTAACTCGGAGTAACGCTTAGCCATGGCCAGACTAAGAAAGAAGAACATCGAAAATGCCAGGAACCACTGTGAAAGTGGAGTAGCCGAAATCAATGCTCCAGCAAGAATACGAAAACTGTAGAAGCTGGAAAGAACGAATACGTCAAGCAGCGCAACCTTCTTAAGATAGAGCGAATAGACCATCGTGAGTGTTGCATAGCCAAGCAACGCGAGCCCGAATTTGCCGCTGAGCCCAAACCCTAATCCCAATGCGGCAAAGAGCAACACGAATGAGGCGGCTAAGCCCTCAGGAATCGAGATGTCCCCGGCTGCAAACGGACGCTCTTTCTTCCACGGGTGTTCCCGATCAGAGTGAAGATCGAGCAGATCATTGAGAATATAAAGCCCGGAAGCGCACAAGCCGTACAGCGCAAAACCTAATAAAGTTCGGATAACAGGGCCGACAGTAAGGTTGTGGGAGAGCGCAAGCGGCAGAAAAAGCAAAATATTTTTGGCCCAATGGTGGCCGCGCAGTGCATTAATCCAGGTCCTACAGCGCACTCCAAGAGAAACGCGCGGCTCAAGAATCGTTCCTTTAAGAGTAGTTACAGCGGCAGCTTGCCGGGCGCGCGCTTCGGTTCCCACCACGTAACCAGCGCGTGCCTTTCGCCAAACTTCCACATCAGCGGCCGAGTCGCCCATATATTCGAAACCGGTGGCACTGAAATTTCGAGCCAGAAATGCAGCTTTGTTTGGCCCCTTAAGATTCAGTTGTCCGTCACTGGCATGAACCTCGGCAAACAAACCGATGTAACTAGAAATCGCCTCGGCGATCCTGCGATCGGCGGCTGTGACGAGAGCGATTCGCCGTCCTCTATTTTTTTCTTCCTGGATCAAATCCAAAACCTGCTGGCGGTAGGGAAGACGAGCGGGGTTGAGAACGGCCCTGGAAGCGACCTGCTGCTTTAGAAATGCAGGACCCTTGAGCAGCCAGAGAGGCAGCCAAAGCAGAGTTGTAGGGCGGGTTTTGAGTAGAACCAAAACGCATTCCCAGAGCGCATTGCCGCGAATCAACGTGCCATCCAGATCGACGCACAAGACAGGCGACGACGCTTTGGCGAGTTTGACTCCAGTCACGTAACCCATGGATTGATCGTCGCATAGCTAGTAGCTGTTACTGGTTGAATAAGTGGAGCACGTAGGTAACCTGCGTAACATGCGCATGTCAGGGGCGAAGATTAGTATGGGCTTGGGCAGCAAGATTTCACTCCCGCTTGGCCTACATGAGCAAATCACACGAGCAAGAACCTTTTGCAGTTGACCTTTTGGCTGAATACCTGAGAAGGCCAATTCTGCTGCTGCCATTGCTGGGTGTAGCCGCATTTGTTATTTACAGCGGATCGTTATCTTTTGCATTCGTGTGGGACGACTTGCCGCAGATTGTTAACAGTCCAATTATTCGGTCGTGGAGCAACTTGCCACGAGCCTTCGAAAGTGATCTGTGGTATCACATGGCCCGCCACCAGGTGTATTACCGTCCGATGTTCGTGGTCTGGTCAATGCTGAATTTCACGTTATTTGGTTTGCGTCCATGGGGATGGCATCTTGGAGCGGTCCTGCTGCATCTGGGAGCTGTCTTTGCGGTGTTTTGGTTTGCGCGGCGTTTGGGTTTGGAATATTGGGTGGCAGCACTGGTGGCGCTCATTTTTGCCTTGCATCCGGTCCACATTGAGCCGGTCGCTTGGGTTTCGGCCGCTTCGGACACACTGGTCACGATCTTTGTCGCCATCGCTTTTGTTGCGTTTCTGAACAGCCGCGACGCACAGCTCACGCCTGGCCGCGCTAGACGAGTTACCTGGTGGATTGTATCGTTGGCCCTTCTGGCATGCGCACTCTTGACCAAAGAGATGGCGGTTGTATTCCCGGTTTTAGTGGCGATCTATTCGTACTTAGAGCAAGGCACGAAGAAAAAGTTCTTTACGAAGAGAATGCTGGCTTCCGCAATGGAAGCTGCGCCATATGCGTTATTGACTTTGGCGTATGCGGTTGTGCGCAAGCACGCGCTGCTTCACGCAACCGGGCAGTTCGATCCTGACCATGGAATGCTCGACGTGGCGCGCACTCTGCCGTTGGTGCTGGGAATTTATCTGCGCCAGTTATTGCTCCCGATCGGTATCACTGGTCTTTACTACACGCCATACGTGACAGGAGAGGTTCTGATTAAAGTGGTGATGCCGGCGATTCTACTGGCGTCCACTGCACTTGCTCTGTGGTATTGGAACCGGCGCGAGGGCACCTTCACCGTGGCATTTGCCGGATTGTGGTTGATTGTGGGGCTGGCTCCCGCGCTTTATTTGAGAAATTTCGGTAATGGCGACTTCGTTCGTGACCGCTACATGTATTTGCCGTCGATTGGATTCGCAATCTTATTGGCGATGGGGCTCCGAAGGCTGCCGCCTGTCTGGCGATGGAGTAGACAGACGGTGCAGTTGGGGGCAATCGTCGTCCTTTCCGTCAGTTATGTGTGCGCGTCGTTAGTGCAACAAGTGTATTGGGGAGATGATCTCTTGCTGCTGGTTCGCGGGCAAGAGCTTTATCCGGACAATCCTTACGTCATGGTTGGTTTGTCGAAGGAGTACAGCCAGCGCGGGGCGCATGATCGCGCCATCGAACTGGCCCGATCCGCTGTAAAAGCCCACCCAGAATATGGCTACGGACCTTTGGCACTGGCGGAAACGCTCATACGAGCAGGTCGATACGACGAAGGTCGGGTATGGCTCGATCGCGTGAATCCAGAGTACGCGAAATCCGAGGTTGGGATGGCTGGAGTTGCCGGATTGTATGGGCAAATGGGTGATTACGAACGAGCGCTAGCCCTGTGCTCTGAAATTCTGAGCAAAGAACCAAACCTTTATTCGGCGCTGTACAACTGCGGCAATATTCACTTGATGGACGGCCAATACAAAGATGCAGAACAACTACTCTCGCACGCGGTCGCGTTAGACCCTGAAGACGCAGCTCCAAAGCATTTTCTTGGCCGCGCACTTTTGAAAGAGGGACGCAATAAAGAGGCGCAGCCATACCTTCTTCAGGCGGCGCAGATGGATCCGAAGATTTGGGACTATCACTATTGGCTGGCACAGTCGCTGGAAAAAGATGGAAACGTGGAGACGGCGCGATCGGAGTACTCTCTAGCGCTTCAACTGAATCAGGGCAGCGCTGATGCCAAAATGCGCCTGGCGGCTTTGGGGGGAAAGTGAAGGACGATTTGGGAGCGGGAGGGGCCAAGGTTGGAGGGGCAGAACTGAATTTAGAGGTTCGCGTCCGGGAACAGGCAGCTGATGGGAGCCATATGGTCGGCGCGACCGAGCCGAAAGCCCAAAAAAATGAGACCTGGCTCATGCAGGCCGGAGTGTTGGCAGTAGTGCTATTGCTTGCGGGGACGTATACCGTATTCCACATAGGCAAGGGCTGGGTTCCAGCCGACGATGGCACGCTCAGCCAGAGTGCGGTTCGGGTTCTGCAGGGGCAGCTCCCACATCGTGATTTCGGTGAGATTTATACCGGGGGTCTTAGTTTTATTCATGCACTGGCGTTTCGGATGTGGGGCGTCAACCTGATGTCGTTGCGCATCTGCGTATTCCTGTTTTTTCTCGCCTGGCTTCCCGCTGTCTATTACATCGCGCTTCGCTTTACCTCTGCTATCGGGGCGGGAGCGATCACGCTGCTCGCCGTGTCCTGGAGTTACCCGAATTATCCCGCGGCAATGCCTTCATGGTACAACCTCTTCTTCGCAACATTTGGCGCGGCAGCGCTGTTGCGCTATCTGGAGGTACGGACGCGGCGTTGGCTGTTTATTGCCGGCGTCTGCGGCGGAGCCTCAATTCTGATCAAGGTCATCGGCGCCTACTACATCGCCGGTGTGCTGCTGTTCCTTACCTTTTTGGAACAGAGTGAAAGTGCTGAACACGAAATCGAGAATAGCAGCCCGCAGCACAACTGGCCGTTTCGTTTGTTCACCGCAGGCGCGCTCCTGATCTTTCTCGCGACTCTGATTCGTGTCTTGCACGCGCGACTCGGCAAGAGTGAGATTTATCACTTCGTGCTGCCCTCAGCGGCCTTGGTCGGACTAATCCTATTGGGAGAATGGAATCTCCGGGCACGAACAGCGCAACGATTCAAATCAATATTCTGTTCGCTGATTCCGTTTCTCTCCGGCATCGCAGTCCCGATAATCATCTTCCTTATTCCGTATGCGCGCTCCGGTGGCGTGTGGAATTTTCTGTTCGGGGTAACTTCCAGCGCGGTGGCACGATCGTCCGACCTGGGTGTCGTCCGTCCCACAGGAGTTGAAAAGCTTTTCTATATTCTGCCGCTGATCGGGGTTCTCGTCGCGGCAATGTATTGGGACAAGTTTCAAGGGAAGGCGGTGGGCGCCGCACTCGGCTTGGGAGCGACGGTGATTGCTCTCAAAGCGTACCAGACCGGCGACATGGTGGATGGGATATGGTTTTCGGCGGCTCTCCTGACACCGGCCGTCGTCCTTTTGGGCGCGTTGCTGGTGTGGCTACGCCGGAAGGACGGCGCACGAACCAAACTTGGACGGCAACAAGTTGTATTGCTGATTGCACTGGCGGGAACATGCACCTTGGTGCAATTTCCATTCGCGGCGCCTATTTATTTGAGCTATGCGGTGCCATTGACCCTACTGGCCCTGTTGGCGATCGTGTCTGCCGGTAAGACGCAACCTGGGACCTACGCTCTGGCAGCTGTCGTCGGGCTTTACATGGCAATCGGAGTATTGTGCCTCGTTCCCCATTACATTTACGAAATCACCTGGCTAATTGGCGACGTGCAAACCATGCACGAGCCGCGCGGGGGTGGCTTGAAGATAGAAGAAGCCGTCTACTTCGACGAGTTGTCCCGCTTCCTGCGAGAGCACAGCCCGAACGGATTGATGTTCGCTGGAAACGATTGTCCTGAGTTGTACTTTCTTTCCGGTTTGAAGAATGTTTCCCGCGACGATTCCGGTGCTGCGCCACAGGAAATATTAAAGGTGATAGAGTCCGACAATTTGAATCTGGTGGTAATCAATGACGCGCCGTTTTTTCCGGGGGCGGTGATGCACCCGGAAGTAAGGGCTGAGGTGATGAAGCGATTTCCGCACAGCACTCGTTTTGGAATCTTTCAGGTGTTCTGGAAACAGTAAGAACCGTTGGGTCCAAGCCGGAGTGTAGCCGCACGGATGCGCAACGGATCTAAATATTTCTCACTTACTATTGATTCGTGTCAGGTTTTGATTTCCGCCACGGAGAGCAATCCAACCTCCGCATCCTCTCGCAGGCAGCGGTAGCAGGGAGCAACAACCTTCCTAATCAGCTGTGCTCGAACATTGTCTCCTCGATCAGTTCGCAAAGAATATGTCCAGTTAGGATGTGACCTTCCTGGATGCGCGGTGTCTGATCGCTCGGAATGCTGATACAGTGATCCACAGCGCTCCCCATCTTCCCGCCGGATCTCCCCGTCAAACCTACTGTTATTAGTTTCTGCTCACGGGCTACGCTCAAAGCGCGCAGTACATTGGGCGAGTTCCCGCTGGTGGTAATTGCGAAAGCAACATCACCCGGGCTTCCAATTCCCTGGATTTGGCGCGCAAAAATTTCGTCAAAGGAATAATCGTTGCCGATAGCGGTTAGGACGGACGAATTGGTTGTCAGCGCCCATCCCGCCAGGCTCGCCCGTTCCTTCAAGAAGCGTCCGCTCAATTC
>Ga0209332_1000147_pt1 | contig 18240 bp, 17 predicted proteins | sample BlaSpr_A8_OM3_M1_FD_187974 | JGI IMG/M metagenome (GOLD analysis project Ga0209332, IMG submission 187974) | Forest soil microbial communities from Thunder Bay, Ontario, Canada - Black Spruce, Ontario site 2_A8_OM3_M1 (SPAdes) (version 2) | ecosystem: Environmental > Terrestrial > Soil > Boreal...
TACTTACCGGCGTGCGGAAGGTTAATCCCGAAACCGTGTTATCCGTAAAGTCATTCGAACTCTTCAAATCTCCTATCTGCAAACACGCCCCACGCCCCAAACAGTTCAACGACACCCCGTACCCACTTAATACCGATTGATTCGAATGCAGATAAATCGTCCCATACACGTTATAATTGTTCACCGTACTATTCGGCCCATTCGCCGGTATCGTTACGTTACACTGGCTGTTCAGATATGACGTGGGCGATATGCCACACCCTGCATTCAGTGTCTCTTGAATTCCTGAAGAAGCTGAGCTGATAGAGTATCCGGCTGGGTAAGAATAAAACGGAGTAAACGTAATTGTTCCAGATGCCGCTCCTGAAAGGCATCCTCCGCTCGCTGTCACCACATTTACAGCTTCGCTATTCCCCCCGCCCGACACAAACACTTGATATCCAGCCCCGCTGGTGGTATCAATTCCCGTCGGACAGGGAGTTAGTGTAACTGTTGCTGGCACCCCGCCAGTCAGTAAGCTTGATATTGTTTGCGTCCATGTTAACGCGGTCGTCGCATAAGTGATGCCTGCCGGAGCGCCGCCGCCGCATAGCCCCCAGGTAGAGTTGCCCGTCAAACAAGTAATTGCGCTCGCCACTCCATTTCCTAACTCGCGCGTGGGAACGTTTCCACTAACCAGATCGGCTTTTCCTGCCAGTCCGTTATCCACGTAATGGCGATCGGCGGCTTGATTCGGGGCGGAGGGATCAGCCGGTAAATTTAAAGGTCCTGTCATCGTGTCGCCCGCCTTAGCTACAAAAGCGCCCGCGCCCACGTTTGCAACTGCTGTGTCGACATACTCCTTGTTCGCGCCATCCGTCGCTCCGCTCGGTGTTGGAAATGCTGGCGAGGCGAGAAATTGCTTAACACCCGTCACCGTCTCACTCCCCGCCAGATGAACGACGGTAGCGTCCAGCGCGAGATTTGCCACTTTGTCATCTACATACTTCTGCGTCGCGGCAAAATTCCCGAACCCAGTGCCCGGTGTCGTCAACACAGCTTCGATCGTCGCTGGCGAAGTCGCCGGGACGCACCAGTATTCTGTGCGAACCGTGCCATCATCTAGCTGATATACCACTACATAAAATGTACCCGCTGGCGACGCGCCGGCATTCGGAACTAGTTGCGCGCTGAATGCTCCCAGCGCTCCTAGGGTCACGCTAAGATTTCCGGCCGCAACTGCATCCCCTTCCGATGTCTGAAAAGAAGGCCACGAAATCAGCACAGTGCCAGCCGCAGCCGTTCCATCGGCTCGATACACCGTGCCTGCGATCGTCGTAAGCGCCGGCCCTTGTCCCCACGACACGTTCGGAATTTGTATTGCTAAGAGCAGGAGGAAAAAAGAAAGCCGCACCTCGGTCATCATTGACAACCGCAGATTTCGTCCGATAAAAGGCCGCCTAACGCGTACTCTTCGTCTCGCCAGAGGAAGTGAACTCATGTTCGCCCAATAAAAAAGCCGCTCTGCTGAGCGGCGGCCCTTCGACATAATTCCTCCACATCATTTCCGATTGTTAGTCAAGGCTTCGACTTACTCTCGATTCGCGACGCGACAAACTGGCGCACACTCTCGACATACACATCCGCAAAGTCCACCACTGGCCGTCTTGTCTCGACTAATGCCATAGCTTCTTCTATTTGCCAATCAAGAGCACATAAGATCGCTAATGTCATCATCGGAGCTCGGTGTACTCCCGCAGCACAATGTACATATATTCTCGCTTCTGGATCTTCCAAAGCCTCTAGCGCAAAATCCACGCCGCGCTTCAGCATATCTACAGACTTCGGTAAAAAGTCATCGTCGGTTGGATTCCACATAACATGAATTCCTAAAGGCTCGGCCAGCGGGCGATCATCGAACTCAAGTTGCATGTTGACCACATGCGTTACTCCCGACCGCGCCACTTCTTCCATGTTTTTGGAGTTCCAAATTCCTCCACCCAACCCGATTCTCTCCGTCACCCACGTTATATCCATGCCTCGCAACGCTCTTCCAGTCGGCAAAAGTCGTAATCTATTTCGAACTTCGTAACTAAGTAATTCTGATATCAATTCTACTTGCTGCAACCCCGCGTCGCCAGTTGCCGCATCTCCCAACCTGACCTACGCACCAGCACAAAGGGCGCGACTTCCGTCGCGCCCTCTCAAGAATTGTTGCATTTAAGACTCTAAGTTCAGGATATCAAATTGGTGGGGGGTGTACCGCCAAGTTCCGTACTTTTATTTTTCCATTTGTTTGAATCACTTACCTTCGATTCGCTGTCTTTGCCCTCTTGACAACATTTTGCGACCAGTTGCTGCTCTTCCAGCAAACCACCGGCTAAGAGAATCCGCGAGAGTTGGTCGATCGCATTTTGGAGCGCACGTTCCACTGTCCTCTGCGTACATCCGAGCAACCTCCCAACCTCCGGGATTGTGTATTCTTCCAGAATGTTCATTGCCAGAAGCTTCTTATCGTAGTCGTTGAGTCTGGCAATAGCGCGCTCCATGTCCGTCACAAAAATAACGACGTCCTCGAAATTTCTCATCGTATAGGACGTAACCCGCGATCGGAAGAACTCGCGTCCAAGTAAAGATGGCAGTCGCCCGACTTCTATCGACGCCCTTGCATAACGACGCAATAACGCTACCGTACGCCTCCGATAGAACCACAGATCGGCATCCTCGTCCTGTATCGTCGGTTGCGCCTCAAACTGTCCCATCAAGCTCACTATCTGGACTTCATTAAGTATGTGATTCATGCCGATACCTCCGTCACCGATGAAACCGTTCCATTGCAGGCGGTAAGTGAATTCTCCGTCTCTTCCCGCTGAACGGCGCTTGCCTTGCGCGTTCTGCGGCGGCGCCGTTTGAGAGGTGAAGTTTCACCCGGCGCTGGCCTCTGGGCGAAGTGGGCGCTGCAGCTCCCGCAATACACGCCACTTGTCCCTTCAGAACGCAGAAACAATCCACCGCATCTCTCGCAATACTTCAAATCAAGTCGAATCCATTGGTCTTGCTCGCTGCCTGTAACATTCATGATTGCCTCTCTAACTACGAAATGACATCCGTGTTCACTAAAAAAGCCCTGAACCGATTTCTCGGCCCAGGGCTCGTTTCTCTTACGATGACCTGTCTTGCTATTTAGTTATGAGCAACTTATCACTGCAATCTGGCAGCTACCTCGGACGAATGCCGGAAGTAACCCTCCTCGTAGCCAGACTTTAGCACTTTTCCGTTTTGCACAATAACGCTTACGCGACCGCTGAAATGAAGGGTATGTAACAAGCGCTGCATCGCGGCCGAAAGCACTTCGGACGAACGCACTTTTCGGCGGAACTCGCCAAAACTCTGCTCATCGCTCTCGTGCAAGTATGCTTCTATCATGACCGTTACTCCTTAGTCCCATCATAAGTTCATTATAAAAGTGCTGCACCACAACAATAGAATCCTATGTATTAATAAGTCAATATAATTATTAGTCTTCCACTTTTAATCCGCATTCTCGTCGACTAAATTACAAGATAGATGCTGGTTATGTCGGTTTAATGCGGTTGCCGTGTTATCTAACATAAACACAGTTGCTGCGCAGGATCGTTAGTTGGAAAGTTGCGTAAGTCATTGATGCTGAGAGCCCATGGAACGCGTCCTACGGCTCCTTGTCTAACTAATAACTTGCCGTCAACATGTTAGAGTGCATACTTATGTGTATGTACATACGGATGCTGCGCAACTCTAATTATGCGGCGAGCATGCAACCACCTCAGGTATCCGCGTTCAGCACAAACATGGTCAGCCTCTCAACCATGCGCGCCCGCCGAGTCGGCCGACCGCTTCCCTGCACCAAAGGCTTTTCTGCTCCGATGCGGCCGCCCATTTCAAGGCCACAAACCATTCTGGCTAATGCGCGCTTTCGTCTAATGTAAGTTGGCTAATAGATTGCGACATGCTTCAGTCTATGACCGAGCGTGCCAGCTTTGTATTGGATCACGGAGATATCGCAGCGGCGCAGAGTATTATGACAAAACTCGCGAGTCTGGGTCACTCGGAAAAGTTAGTGTGCGGCAGGCTCCGCCTGCGGGCGCCGAGATCGATGCGGCTTTTCTAGCCGAACGATCGACACGCATCGGCGGTTGGCCAGATATCCTTCACCCCAGTTCCCTGCGCCTTGCCGGTCCCATAGCCCTTCTCGACGCGCACGCGGCCGGACGCGATCTCCGCGCGAAAACATCCGCCACTTTGCTTGGACAAGCATTAACGATCGAGCATCAACTCGATCACGTGGAGATAGCGGTTCTCAATCAAGTTGAAGAGAAAGGACACATTCCAGCGACGGACTTATTCAAAGTCTTTCATGAACGCGCCGTTCACCTACCGTCCGTCCTCGAAGCTACGCGCAACTTGCTGCGATATAACTTGGTTCGCATCGACGGCGGCGAAGTATCGGCGCAGCAATGATCTCCGAAGTAATGATCGGCACAGAAACGACCAGTGCTCCAATTTGTTCCTACCCGCGCTCAAACGCGTGTTTTTCTTCGAGTTGATGCAGTGCCTCCGCCATCTCCGATTCAAACCGCTCTTTCTGATCCATCAGCGCGGGCAGCGCGGTAGCAAAACGCCTCGCCAAAGTGAACAATTTCTGCTTCTCTAGTCCCGCGGCCATTTCCGCAATGTGATCTGCCGTAGTATCCAGGTACAGAGCTTCGGTCGGGTCGCCGAGCCAGACATCTCCGCCAACCACCCGCGTCTGCCAATAAACTTTTCGCTGAATCGCTCTTTCGATTTCCTCGTCGCTCGCTTTGCCGAAAACCCATCGCTGCTGTTTAAAGTTGTAATGCCTGCTGGACAACGGCAGCGGCACCAGTTTTCCGGACTTCACAAACTCCGTCTGCTTGTTATCCACTTCCTTCCGCAAAGCGTTAATCACTGGAGCTTCCGTATTCTCTGGTTCAAGCGAAGGCAATACCTCCCGCAGCGTGACTGACAGATTCACCGCTACCAATGCCCGCAGTCCGCCCGAGTTCTCCAACGTAACCGCAGCATGCAGCACGTCAAAATCCGCGCCAGACGTGGCATGCCGGAACGGCCACTCGAATTTAAAACTCAGCGGCAGGCCGGTGCGCGAAACATAAATTGTTTTCGATACTTCGCTCGTGTTAGGGCTACTCATCATTAATTCCTTACTTATAGGTTAATTAATTTTAACTTGCGAATCTCGTTGAGGTCGCTAAAAAGTCACAATTCAGAGGCGCAGTAACTGCCACACGTTCCATAGTGCCGACGCTCCCAGAACTCCCCAAAGACTTGCCGCCACCAGTTCCGAGTGTTGAGTCTCCAGCAAATCGGCGAACAATCCGGCAACAAAAACAAACAGGAACACCAGTGCGCCCAACCGGAATGCTTGCCCCGGAAAGCTGGCCGCGCTCAGCGTCAAAATCACAAATAACATAGCGATGAGCAGCGGAATGGTGTTGCCGAAATAGCGTGCGCGTTTCCACGCAAAGTATGCAACTAGGGCCACGGGAAGCGCCGGGATAAGCGCCGGACTTCCCGCCATGATCGATCGCACCACACTGCCATATGCGATCCTCATGCTGAATGCGGCAGGTTCGAAATCTATCCAACGCGCGTGCAGCATCCCTTGCCACAATAGCGCCGGCTCAAAAGAGTAGGCGGCAAAAATTACCACTGCGGCAACTGCGATCGCCATGGTCCAAATCGCAAGCACCGCCCGCCGCCGTACCGGTGCCACCCAGAACATGATCGGCAAAATTATCAACACCAGCACTACTAGAGAAAATTGATTCCCCGCTGCCAGGGCCATCGATAATCCGAGGAGCAGGATACGCCGCCAATTCCAGACCAGCACCTCACGCGGAGCATACAGCGTGTGCGCCACCGCGATCCCCGTGAAAATGATTCCAAATGATCCCCACAGGGCCCCCATCTCCCCCAAACTCTCGGCGCCCACGGTATTCATGATCATTCCCGGCGAAAAGCAGTACAGAGCCAGAGCGATATAGCCTCCGGCGTTGCCATAGAGGCGCCGCGCCACATACCACAACGAAGCTCCCAGCATCATGCCAAAGAACATCTGCGGCGCAGTCGCCGCAAACGGCCGAAGCCATTCCGGGCATCTCGAACTAAAGGGCAAGAGAAGCGGTACAGCGGCCAGCAGATAGTACAGAGGCGAACGGTCCTGGTCAAAACCGTCCAGCACGCGTAGATGCCCAGACCTGCCTGCGGAAGGCACGCCCGTAGCGGCTTCTGCTCGCAGCGACTCTGGCGTCCCCGCTATAGCGTCGCCCTTCCACTGCTCGAGACCCTGGTACATCCGCAACGCGTGGTCAGAATCCGGCAGCGACGCCTGTTTCACTTGCACTCCGGCTAGCCATACGCATTGCAGCAGGTAAACAAGAAGTAGTCCGGCCGCCGCGATTTGCGGGCCGCGGAAAGCAGCGGAATCAAGAACCCGTCTCAACATGTGCGCAACAAAGCACGACCAACTGTTTTACCATGTCGGAGACGCACTGGATAACTCGCATCGGAAAACTCGCATTGCATAACTTGCATTGGACAACTAAAGATGGATAACAACCCATTATCATCTTCTTCCCCGGAATCAGATCCAGCCGCGATTTCGCGCGAAACGGACTCCTCCGCGTCCAACTCTCTGCCCCCTTCTTCGCTCACGTCGTCATCATCGTTAGCGCCGTCGTCATCAATCACGGCCGCGCCAGCCCTTCACCATTCCGCGCTGCGCTCAATTTTCGTAGGACCAGATGGCCTTTACGCATTCCCGCGCTGGCTCGCGTATCTGGCGATGGTCTGGATTGTTTTCCAATTAGAAGGTTGGCTGCTGACGTCACTCCAATCAAATTTCAACTCAACCTGGTGGCGCTTAATCATGGAGGCAAGCATGATGCTCGCCGCCATCCTGCCCGCGTTCGCCATGACGCGCATCGAAGGCCGTCCGTTCGGCGACTTCGGACTCCCTCCCCACCGTATCTTCGGCCGAAATTTCTGGATCGGATCCCTCTGGGGCATAGCAGGAATCAGCGCCCTGATGTTCGTACTGCACGTTGCCGGCGCATTCGAATTCGGTTCGCTAGCTTTGCACGGAACCCGCATCATGAAATTTGCCGCCTATCACGGCGCGCTTTTTCTGCTCACCGCCCTCTTCGAAGAATTCCTTCTCCGCGGCTACTCGCAATGGGTTCTATCGCGTGGAATTAATTTTTGGCCCGCAGCCGTTCTTCTATCAGTAGCATTCGGATACATCCACAAAAGCAATCCGGGCGAAGCAAAAACAGGGCTCATTGCCGCTGGTTTGATCGGCTTTTTTCTATGCCTCACGCTGCGTCGCACCGGAGACCTCTGGTGGGCCGTAGGCTTTCACATGGCGTGGGATTGGGGTGAAAGTTTTCTCTACTCCGTCCCCGACAGCGGAGCCCTCCTCCCAGGCCACCTGCTCAACTCCACCCTGCACGGCCCCGTCTGGTTATCCGGAGGCTCCGTCGGCCCCGAAGGAAGCTACCTCGTCTTCGCAATCATCGCAACACTATGGCTGCTCTTCGACCGCATCTACCGCCCGTGTGCAGCGAGTTCGTGTGGAGCGGACACTCCAGTCCGCGGCCTTTGACCTGTCCGTTCCCAAGCAATATTTCGGCCAATCCAATCGAGGCAACTACCCACGCTAGATGTCCAAATTCTTTACATCCAGCGCGTTATCCTCAATAAACTTCCGACGCGCCTCAACATCCTCGCCCATGAGAGTAGTGAAAATAGTCTCGCACTCCGCAATATCTTCCAGCCGAACCTGCAGCAGCGTCCGTCGCTCGGGGTCCATGGTCGTCTCCCAAAGCTGCTCCGCCGTCATTTCTCCCAGGCCCTTATACCGCTGGACAATGTACTCCTTGCGCCCCTCATTCAAAACATAGTCAAAAAGTTCGCGAGCAGTATTCTTTTCGACAATCTCGGGCTCTTTCCCGCGACGCGCCGGAGCCTTGCCAGATTTCTTCTGCGCCCTCTCGGATTCTGTGCCCTCAGCCGCGCTCAAATTTTCGTCGGCGTCCGCGCCCTCGCCCGCGTCTTCGTTGTCCTCTTCGTCTTTGCCCGCCCCAGTCGCCGTCTTCGCAGCCCGAGGCAAACTCTCCACCACAAACGGCGGTTCCAGATACTGCTCAATCTGCTTGAACTTGGCAATCACCTGCCGGCATTCCGGAGTCGCAGCCAGTTCCCAGTTAATGATGTGCTCCGCCCCCTGCGAATTCACGAAGTGGACCGCCCAAAGATTATGCTCTTCGTCAAAGCGCGACTCCACGCTCTTCAACTTCAAATCTTTCTGCAGCCGCTTCAACTCTTTTTCCAGCTTCTCGATCTTCTTAGGCGGAGTCTTCTTGTCTCCCTCAAAGTCAACCCGCTTCGCCAAGTCGAATTTCGGCAACAGGCTGGTGATTTCCTCGACCCGAATGCGCTTGTTCAGCTTGTCCAGAAATCCGAGATACTCGTTCAACACAGTAATGAATTTGGTCAGAGCCGCGCCTTCTATTTTCGCCGCACCGTCTCCATAGCGGACGACCAAGCCTTCCGAAGCGCGCTTCACCATCACCTTCACGAATTCGTGTTCGTTCTTAATGTACTGATGCGTCTTGCCCTTCTTAATCCCGAATAGCGGCGGCTGAGCAATATAAACGTTGTTGCGCTTGATCAGCTCCTGCATGTGCCGGAAGAAAAACGTCAGCAGCAGCGTCCGGATGTGCGAGCCGTCCACGTCCGCATCGGTCATCAAAATGATCTTGCCGTAGCGAACTTTCGTCGGATCGAAATCTTCTTTCGAGATGCCCGTGCCCAGCGCCGTAATCATGGCACGAATTTCTTCATGCGCCAGCATCTTGTCGTAGCGCGCCTTCTCGACGTTTAGAATTTTTCCTTTCAGCGGAAGGATCGCCTGAAAGCGCCGGTCCCGCCCCTGCTTCGCCGTCCCGCCTGCGGATTCGCCCTCGACCAGAAACAACTCGCATCGATTGGGATCCCGCTCCGAGCAGTCCGCCAGTTTGCCTGGCAAGCCTCCACCATCAAGCGCGCCCTTTCGTCGCGTAAGATCGCGCGCCTTACGCGCAGCCTCACGAGCCCGCGCCGCGTCAATCGCCTTGTTGATGATCTTTCGGGCAACCGCAGTATTCTGCTCAAAGAAGGCTCCGAGCCGTTCGTTAACCACTGCCTGCACAATACCCGCGATGTCAGAATTCAGCTTGCCCTTGGTCTGCCCCTCGAACTGCGGCTGCGGCAGCTTCACGCTGATGACGGCGACGAGACCTTCACGCACGTCATCGCCAGTAAGATTCTCTTTCACATCCTTGAACAGCCCCATCTGCTGTCCCGCGTAATTAATTGTTCGCGTCAGCGAGGTGCGGAAGCCCGACAGATGTGTCCCGCCATCGACCGTGTTGATGTTGTTCGCAAAACTGAAAACGGATTCCGAGTACGCGTCGTTATACTGCAGCCCGATCTCGATATGTACCTGATCTTTGTCCGCTTCCATGTAGATCGGTTTGTCATGGAGCGTCTGCTTGCCGCGATTCAAATGCTTGATGAACTCGGCAATCCCGCCGGTGTATTTGAACTCAGTATGCTTCGCCTCTCCCGTCTTTGAATCGGTGGCGCGCTCGTCCGTCAGCGTGATAATCAGCCCCTTATTAAGGAACGCGAGTTCGCGCAGACGCTGCGAGAGCGTGTCGAAGTTGTACTCGAGGGTGGTGGTGAAGATAGTCTTGTCTGGGACAAAGTGAACCTTGGTGCCTGTCTTCTTGCTGGCCCCAGCTTTTTTCAGTTTGCTGGTCGGCTCGCCCTTCGAGTAAGTCTGCTCCCAGGTAAACCCGTCGCGCCATATTTCAAGATCAAGTTCCTCGCTGAGCGCGTTAACGCAACTCACACCCACGCCGTGCAATCCGCCCGAAACTTTGTAGGAGTTGCTGTCAAACTTGCCGCCCGCATGCAGCGTCGTCATCACCACCTGCGCCGCAGGAATTTTCTCCCCATCAATATCCATGTTGTCGACCGGAATGCCACGCCCGTTGTCGACCACCGTAATCGAGTTATCGAGATGAATCGTGACTTCAATCTTGTCAGCGTGACCGGCCAGCGCCTCGTCGACAGAGTTGTCTACGACCTCGTACACAAGATGATGCAAACCCATCTCGCCCGTCGATCCGATATACATCGCCGGACGCTTGCGCACCGCCTCCATGCCGCCCAGCACTTTGATCGAATCTGCGGTGTAATCCCCATTAATGGGTTTGCCGTTCTTGTTTTTACCGTCGACGCCTTTCGCATCAACATTTCGCGCGCCAACCAGTTCGGCTTGCAATTCTTTCGTAGCCATTTTGCTCCATGTAAAAGCCGAATCGATGCCCTCGGTTACTAGGGTAGATTCCGCCACTGCCAATTGGTACAACTTATTGAATTTTCTGCTATTTAGCGATCAACTACACTCTGGTTATTTTACCACAAAAAGCGCTCTTTTTGAGGTTGGAACCGAGACTGTAAACTGCCTGCTTTGTTCCACTTTGGGACGTAGTTTTCGCCTCTCTCGATGACACCAAAAAGCCTGAAAATTATGCCTTCGAATCAGTGGGTCGCCGCCCCTCGGGACCCAAAATCAAAATGAAGCCCGTCCATAATGTCATCCAGTTCGTCCTCCCCGCTCGCGATAAACGTGAACGACACGATTCGGCCCTTCGCCAGCCAGATGAGCGTGCACTGCCGCATCGTGACCGCACTCGTCCTCGATTTGACGAAATCAACCCGCACCAATTGACGGCCCTCAACCTCCACCATATAAGGGTCGCCCGCGCTCTTAAAACCCTGTGAGGTCGCCACTTCTGTTATCGGACCAACGTAGTCTTCCGCCTTCTTAAGCCCGGGGTACGACGTCGCGCTCTCGGACGCAATCACCGCCCCGGAATTGACGCCTTCTCCCGACGCTTCCGGAGGCCGCTCGAAAACCCCCAGCAGCACCTCAGCTTTCTCCGCTGCCCTCGAGTCTCTCGCCTTCATCGAAGAGGCATCCGTATCCGCTCCCGCACCGCGCTGAACTTCCTGCGAGTTCATCTCGGCGGTGCGATCCACCCATCCGTATGGAATCTTGTAGCGGAATCCGAAAGCAGCATTTCGGTAAAGTTGTGCGTCCTCTTTGCCAGTCGTAGGAGGCGCCCCGTTCGTAGCCGGCTTGGGCAGCACTTGCGCCGCAACACTCAAACTAAGCACGAAGAGAGCAATCAAGGCCTTGCGGGCGTCACAAGCTTTGAGGACGCTAGAAAAAGATGAGATGAAGAATTTAAAAATCAATGTGAAACAAGTTTACATGCTTAAATTGCTCCGAATTGTGCATACTTTTACCTTCCAACTCAGTTTCCTCTCACTCAAGCAACATGCAATCCCCATACGAATAAAATCGATAACCCGCCTCGACAGCATGCTTATAAGCAGCCATCACCAAATCCTTGCCGCCCAGGGCGCACACCAGCATCAACAATGAGGATTGCGGCAAATGGAAGTTAGTCAGCAGCGCATCCACAACGCGAAACTTGTATCCCGGATAAATAAAAATATCCGCTTCCCCGCTTCCAGCTTCGATACCTTTTCCGACGTGAGTTCCCAACTCCGCAGCGAATTCCAAGGTCCGTACCGTTGTAGTGCCTACTGCCACCACACGGCGCTTGTCGTTCTTCGCCCTCCGAATGGCCTCCGCCGCTTGATCTGAAATTGCGTACCACTCGCGATGCAGTTTATGATCCTCCACCCTTTCGACTCGCACGGGCTGAAAAGTCCCCAGCCCAACGTGCAACGTGATTTCAGCGATTTCAACTCCCCGTCCTCGAATCTCGCCTAGTACGTCAGGCGTGAAGTGCAAACCAGCCGTAGGCGCCGCCACCGACCCTCGCGGCTGAGCATACACGGTCTGGTACCGTTGCCTGTCGCTCTGGGAAGGCCCCCCTCCATCGGCATCGCGCCGTATATAAGGAGGAAGCGGCACTTGTCCAATCTCCTCGACCACGTCAAAAAAATTAGGCACCGGTTCGAAGCGGACGCGCCGTTCGCCGAAACTGCCGCTCGCAACAACCTCCGCCTCCAATGACGCATCGGAGCCGCCTGCCTCCGCGTCTCGATGCCTGAAATAAAGCCTTTCGCCGACTCCAATCTTCCGCCCCGGCCGCACTAGGCACTCCCACTCATTCGGATCAACCGTCAATTGCCGCGTTAGCAGCACTTCTACTCTTCCGCGAAGGAAATCATGCACTGGGTGCCTGGAATTCGATGCCTGTGCTCGATTTCCGCTCCGCTGGGCATAGAGCCGGGCTGCGAAGACGCGCGTATTATTCAGAACCAGCAGATCATCCGGCCGCAACAAGTCAGGAAATTCGCGAAAAACCCCATCGCGCCGTGTCCCCTTAAGTTGATCCACGTGCAGCATCCGCGAGGCGGCGCGGTCAGCTAGCGGCTCTTGAGCAATACGGTCAACAGGAAGAACATAGTCAAACTCCGAGACCAGCATCCGAAGATTATAGGGGGACGCTCACACCGAGCGGTCCTGCGCGGGTTCCGTTCACTGCAATTCTTCATTTCGTCACATAATTCAGAAGCTAACTGTTGTAAGACTTCCAAGCCCTGCTGTAACATGGGCCGCGCAGGGTTCTGTGGCAAGAATCCCATAACACCAGCATCCCATAACAAATGACCAGATTTAATGACCGCCAGCATCGGCAAGCAATTGTGCAGTTCGGCCGCGCTTTGCACGAGAATGGGTTCGTCGCCGCCACCGACGGAAACCTCTCCGTCCGTCTCGACGAAAACCACCTCCTCGTGACCCCCACCTGTATCAGCAAAGGCAGAATGCGCGCCTCCGACATGGTCATCGTTAACATGGACGGAAAACGCGTTGCCGGAAAACGCAGAGTTTCGAGCGAGATCGGAATGCACCTTCTGATCTATCACCTGCGTCCCGACGTCCACGGCATCGTTCACGCCCATCCGCCAACCGCAACCGGATTCGCAGCCTCTGGTCTGGATTTGAACCGTCCCCTGGTCTGCGAAGTCGTCGTCGGCCTGGGCTCTATCCCCTTGGCCCGCTACGGCACTCCCGGCACCCCCGAATTGACCGACGCTCTTGCGCCTCTTATTCCCAGCCATGACGCCATCCTGATGGCAAATCATGGCGTGGTCACATTTGGACCTTCGCTCGAAAGTGCCTACATGAAGATGGAAACCGTAGAGCACTTCGCAAAGATCGCTCTCGTCACCCACTTGCTGGGCAACGAGCAACCCCTCGGCGAAAGAGAAGTCCAAAAACTCCACGAGGTACGCCATCGCTACAATGGCGGAGCCGCCGGGAATTGCGCCAAAGAAAAAAATCTTAGACCAAGTAATCCGTGCGACGAATTAAACTCCGATGACTTAAACTCCGAAGAAGAAGTAAAAGAGACTTCCCCCACCCGCCGTTAAATTATTCGCCCCCGATTCGAAACCTCATCCCCGCTCGAAAATTAGCCGTCAGCGCCGGATATCCCACCACTTCGTTGTAATGCTCATTGAGCGCGTTCGAAACATTCACGTATGCGCTGACTCGCGTTGTGATCGCATACCACCCGCCTAAATCCACTCGTGCATACCCCGCTGCGTGAGTAATTCCGAATCCCTCGAAATCAGAGTCCGGACGCCGCCCCACAAAACTACCTCCCAGATTCGCCCCCCACCGTGTCCCCAGGTAACTCAACATCGTCGTCGCCGAATGCTTGGGCCGGCGAAGCAGCGGGTTCCCGGTGTCATACAGCGGATTACAAAAATTCGCCGCAGTGCAAAGCGGAGCCTGCAAATACTGCGTCGACGTATAGGTGTAGGCCGTCGTCAACAACAGGTTCTTCCGCAGCGTCCCCTGCAATTGAATCTCGGCCCCATGAGCAAGCGACTGCTGCACATTAAAAAATTGCCCCAAGGTTCCCGCCGGATAGCCTTGATACGCCGACTGATTGGTCCCGTACTCAATCTGATCGTGAAAAAGATTATTGAAGTAAGTTGCATCCACAGCCCAGCGACCCGCAAAAAGTTTTTGCTGAAATCCAGCCTCGAACGCTCGTGTTCGCTCCGGCAAAAGAGCTGGGTTCGCAACATAGTACGGAAGACTGGCAAAAGTCTGATACAGGGCGGGCTCCATAAAACCCGTGGCATAAGAAAAACGCAAGCGCGTACCAGAAAACAATTCTCCGCCGCGAAAAGCGAGCAGCGTTAGAGCGACACGCGGCACTCCCGTGTTGCCAAACACGCTGTTGTGAACGAACCTCCCTCCAGCAATCACCGAAAGTCTGCCCAGCGTTAATTGCTGCTGCAAATAAGCATCCTGCGTCAACCGCTGCCCAGAAGTAGAGGGTGGATACAACAAATCTCCCACAACACCATTTTCATTCTCGATGCGGTAGCCAAACGTCGAGTGTGTCCACCTTCGCTCCGAATAATCCCCCTGATATTCAAATCCCACCCGGTTGATGTGATCGTATGCGTGAGATGGATAGTCGGAAGGAAAGCCATATCCATCGACGCGCGCCGGATCGCCATTCAAATTCACTTCCGTATAGCGATAAAGATAGTCGAAGCCCGTAAATCGATGTTGCCATCCCGACGGCGACGCCACGGCAAGTTCCACGCTTCCCAGCAGGCTGTTCAGTTGCGACCACTCGCTAGGATCCGGCGGCAGCGGCTGCAGCACTCCATTTACCAGCACCAGCGGGTCGTATCCATTAAAACTCCACTCCCCCGGAACTCCCGTATGACTATTGGAATGGCGCATCCGGATTCGCAAAGAAACACTATCGCTGAGCGCCGCGCCAATGTTCGCCCCTTCCAGCGAATCCGAGTAAGCATTGTTAATCCCCTGCCCGTTGCTGTTGAACTGGTCGCCAAAAAAGTTGTAGTCGAAACGTCCGTCCGCTCCGGCCAACGATGCATATCCATTAGCCGTCCCGAAATTCCCTCCATCCGCTCCAAATCGCAACTCTGGAACCCTTGTGCTCCCAGTCCGCGTCCAAACCTGAACCACGCTGGTCATAGCATCCGAGCCGTATAGAGTGCTCTGCGCCCCGCGCACAAATTCCAGACGGTCCGCCTGCGCCAGCGGCAGCGTCCCAAAATCAAATGTCTCCCCAGGATTATCGACGGCCACGCCATCGACAATCACTTTGTTGTAAGTCGATTCGCCACCACGAACAAACAGTGACGAGATTCCGCCGCGCTGACCCGAAGTATTCACTACAGCTCCCGGCAAGAAACGTATCGCACCCTCCGCCGCTACCGGTTGCATCAACTCCAGTTGTCCGCCGGTGAGTGTATTAACGTCAGCCCCCGCTGCCTGACTCGCAACCGGAGTGCGAGTCGCAGTCACCACCACAGTTTCCGCAGCCGTAGCCAGCCGAAGCTTCACGGTTAAGACTTCGTCGTTCTTGGCGACATCCGCTGTTTCGACCGCGAAACCAGCGGCCAACACTCGCACGCTATAAGAGTTTGATTTAGATCCCGCGTCCCGAAACACAGCCAGCCCTTCGGCCGACGTGTTTTGAATCAGCATTGGAAGCGACTTATCATTCGCCAGCAATCGAACCTGCGCCCCCGCTACCGCCGAGCCTTGAGGATCGATAACTTTGATTCTGATTTCGGCGGATGCCGCGGACACAGCCGTGGACAAGAAAGATAGAAAAATCGTCAACAGAAAAAAACTACCAGCAAGCAAGCGCATGTCACGTCTCCTTTATCACGCGAAAGGGTTTTGTGGACGGTTCACGCCGGTCTCCTGGCTTTGCGAGTAAGGATGCCAGCTTTCGCTTCAACATCCGGTTTCTACAATCGGCCTTCCCAGGTTTCCCTAGTGACCGGTTGCGGTGTCCTCGCTTACAGTTGCGCGGCAGCGCGGGATTCTCACCCGCTTCCCATAGCACCAGCATTGAGCTGGCCTACGATCATGCGCGAACCAAATTTTGAGAAAGATCAAAAAAGCAGTTCCGCAAATTTACCCGCCGGGCCGCTGCAAGTCAACCCGCACATCCAGTCAACTCGAACTCCGCGTTGCATATCTGGTCGCGGCCTGCTTATCAAATCACTGCTCCGACAACAAATATTCCTTCGAATCGAAACCAACTTCCCAAGGTTCTGCTAGCCTATCTGTATGCCGCAGTCCGTCAAAGAGCGAGTCGGGAAGTTACGCGACGAAATCGCAGAGATCAGCGAAGCGAATCGCCAATATTTGCAAGGCGGGAAAAAAATGATTGGAGCGTCCGATCAGGAACGCCGGCTACAGCGGCTGCAAGAAATCATGGACGAACTTATGTCCCTCACCGAATGGAAAAAAACCTAACCACGATTTAGTTCAGCTAGACCAGCGCCAGCTAATTCTGCTATCCGATTCCCCAGTGGCATTTCTCTGTGAACCCCTGTGTGCCCTGTGGTAAAGATTCTGATCTCTGCATCAAACGCAACCACAACAACTCCAGACGCCACTCTTCAATTCGAACTTTTCACTTCCATCGTCTCCGTAATCCACAACTGTGCCGGAGCACCTTTCGTAGTCCGCGTAGCCGTCGCTCGAAAACTGCTGGACGTTATCTCGACGTTATAAATGTAAGGCTCACGCTCACCCTTGACCGTTAGATATTTTCCCGCCGTCAAATCATCCAGCGAGCCATACTTTCCCTCAGACGCCAGGTATCCCCGCTCGGCATTCGCAATACCAATCAGGTCGTTCTTCACGCCCGTGATCGTAGCCATCTCTTCCGGATTCCCCCCGCCCGCGCTCGGCGCCAAAGTCTTAACCTGCAGCGAATAAATGTACATCCCGATCGCCATCGTAATGACCGTCCCCAAAAACCCAAAAACACGCAGCATAGTTCGCTCCCCCACGATGATTGCACCGTGAAAAGGAACCCACCGCAAGTAACCACAGTGCAAGTGCTACCAAGCTCTTTGGGAGTTTAGAAAAGAAATAACCAAAAGTGGTGACCCCGGAGGGAGTCGAACCCCCAACCCTCAGATTCGAAGTCTGATGCTCTATCCAGTTGAGCTACGGAGTCATTTCGTTGCAGAAGCTGTTGATGTGTTCTTGATTTTACACTGCAGCCCGCAACCCTGCGGCGACCAGGCCTACGCAAAAAAGAAATCCTTCGTGAACTTTAGTGCCCTTAGTGGTGAACGCCCTTAAACTCTCAAAATAGAAACAAATCCCCCATCCACCATTCCACCCAGCGTTGTACCATCAAAAAGCATGCCGTCCGTCCCCAATCCCGTCATCAACACCAGTTCGCGCCTCCTAGAATTCGACGCCCTACGCGACCTCCTAGCCGGCTACGCTCCCTCGCCCCTAGGCCAGCGCCGCATCGCAGAACTCGCCCCCTCGACCGACCCCGCTTGGATCAAAACTCAGCACCAACTCACCACCGAAATCCGCGAATACCGCCGAGTAGGCGGACGCTTCGAATTCGCCGGCCTCCTGGAAATCCGTCAACTGCTCGACCAATCCCGCATCACCGGAGCAGCTCTAGAAACCACCGAAATCCGCGACATCATCCTCGTAGCCGACCGCGCCTCCGAATGGCGAGAAATCCAACGCCAGCCTCCCGCCGCCATGCGCTCCAACTGGACCGCCATAGCCGCCCTCTCCGAAGGCATTCAAGACTTCACCACCTTCCTCCGCGCCTTCCGCAACAAAATCCTCCCCGACGGCACTCTCGACGACCACGCCTCCCCCGAACTCAACCGCATCCGCCGCGAGATCGACAAACAAAAACGCACCATCCAGGACTCCCTCCGCGGCTATCTCCGCAAACTAGCCGAAGGCAACACCGTCCAGGACGAGCTAATCACCATCCGAGGCGAGCGCTTCGTCATCCCCGTCAAAGTCGAGCAGAAACGCCGCGTCCAAGGCGTAGTCCACGGAGCCAGCTCCAGCGGCCAAACCGTCTTCGTCGAACCGCTGGAAACCATCGACCAAAATAACGAACTAGTCCGCCTCCTCGACGACGAACAGTCCGAGATCCACCGCATCCTTCTGGAGATGACGCGTCAAATCGGCGAGAACGCCGAAGCCATCAAATCCGCCGCCGAAATCCTGGCCGATCTGGAACTCCAATTCGCCAAAGCGCGTTTGGCCGAGGACTACAACTGCGTAGAAGTAACCTTGTCCGA
>Ga0209332_1000148_pt1 | contig 18204 bp, 32 predicted proteins | sample BlaSpr_A8_OM3_M1_FD_187974 | JGI IMG/M metagenome (GOLD analysis project Ga0209332, IMG submission 187974) | Forest soil microbial communities from Thunder Bay, Ontario, Canada - Black Spruce, Ontario site 2_A8_OM3_M1 (SPAdes) (version 2) | ecosystem: Environmental > Terrestrial > Soil > Boreal...
TCAAGATCTTCTTGATAAGCTCCACGCGCTTCCAATGAATAAGATCACCCTGAGAGATTTTATCTTGTGGAGCTGTTTAACAGAAGAGGATGATATTAATGATCGACCTAAGTAAATACGCTGAAGCAGCAAATAATATAAAAAAAAAGAAATATTCAAATATTAAACAATATGTCTCTCTTACTATCGACAATGATGGAACAGCAGAGATCCATATTCCAACTTTTCATGCAGATTACATTGTTTTAACGCCAGAAGATGTTGATGATTTAGTAAAATTGAGAGATATTTGGAAGAGACACGTGAAGGAGAAAAATAATGATAAGACTTAGTTTTATAAAATATCAGAATAATAATCTACAAGAATATTCTTATAGACATATGTATATATTATATCTTTTATTAATTATTATTATGTATTTAGCGTTAAAATAACAAATAAAAAAGGGAGACAAAAATGAATAATACAGACGATATCATTAAAGCTTTACAATTTCTAATAGGTAGAGAACGTGAACTTTCTATGCAGTTGATAGCTTTAAAAAATCAATCAGCTGGGTTACGATATGTATTGAAGCAAAACGAAAAATTTGGGAGAATATCATGCGCCGACTAAGTAAACAAAAACTAGATCAATTAGATCCTAAAGTATTAAAAAAGGTTTATATTATTCCTAATCCTAGTACGGACTTCCTTGCGATTGGAAGATTTGAGCTGAAGGATATGTACGACCAACTTGAAGATGAAGAAGGTCCATTGTTTGTAAATATAGAGGCACTTGATAAGGAAGAATAATGCTAGAATCAATGAGTTTCACAGAGGTTATTGAGGTTCCAGAATTGGAAAATATTATTAAGCAATTTATTGAAAATTATTCTGGAAAAATATATGTTAATGTTAAAAATTTTAATTTTATTGAATATACAGAGCATGAATTGTCAATAAGAAAAGTATCAACTAGAGAAAAAGTAGAGATGTATTAATTATAATTATCAATGCAAATAACAAATGAAACAAATTATTAACGATAACGATTGTCCCTGTCATTGTTTTGTTGATTCATTTCTTGTAACGAAATTTAATCCGTCTTTATATTTAACAGCAGATAATCAAAATTTATATACATTCTGGGGTCCGAAAGGATCAGACACTGTAGAGGAGAGTGTATGATCCTCAAACCTATAAATCCGAATGTGAATCAAATTGCAGACTTATATCAAGAGCTTTATAAAGCAGATATAAAGTGTGTTTGTCGAAGAGCACAAGGAATAATATTTTACGAAGTGCGCGATATAATTTATTCATTTGAATACCAAATGTATTCAGGGGCCGCATATACATTAGCCGCATCTGTTTGGGAACTTATTCAGCTCGCGCTCACGTGTGGTGCCAGGCGCGCAGTTGCGACAAGATTTGTGAACATAAAATCCGAAGAAATCATTAAAGAAATGCCCTATGTTCTCTTTCAGTACAAAGATTACATGAGCTGGGAAAGATTGATGGATTATAATTCAAGATTTATCCATGATGAAGACTTTAAGTTTTACGCAGAGAGCTTCCGTACTTATTGTCATTTCAAATGTTTAAGACCTCACGGAGATCCTTTCTTATTTATCGCAGAACTAACTCATTTTTTGATTCCCTACATTAAATTCCAGTGTGGAGAAAAAGAAAAATTGAGCAATTTACATTCATTTTTATCCATGTTAGAAGAGCTAAAGAAACAAAATAGCAACTCTGGACATGTCTCTCGACGAAGTAACTACATTTAGTCAATACCTAGAAGAAAAAATAAGAGCTTTACATCTTACAAACCGTGCGTTCATGCAGCTTATAGGTATTGAAAGTGGACGCTTTAGTCGCTTATTCTACCAAAATATGTCTCCTACTATTTCGGAGGTTTATAAGATTGCTGAACAATTTAATGATGATCCCATCTGGGTCTTGATGCTTTCGAGGAGACTTACCCCTGACATGGAGGAGTATTTGTTTTCTAATTACGAAGTATTTAGAAATATATACGTACGTTCAAAAAATAAATTTAAAAAAGTTTCTTAAGAAAGGAAAATATACATGATAAAATATATTAAAATTACTTTATTGATATCTTGTCTTCCCTCATTGCTCAATGCTTCATATATTCATAAACATTTTGACTCATTGCCATCTGTTTTTGAACATACCCATCAAGCAGCTCCTACTCTTTCACGAAATGTTCATATATTTACTGCTAATATGCAAACAGCTGGAAGAGAAAGAAGAGGAGGACGCCCGTGGGTTTCTCCTCCTAATGTAAATATTTATGCAACATATGCTATTCCTTTCCCAGCTAAACCTCCTAAAGTTGTAAACCTAGAACCACTTGTTGCAACTTCTGTTGTGCAAGCCGTTTCTTCACATAAGTTTAATGCTAAGTTCAAATGGCCCAATGACATTCAAATTGACGGGAAAAAGATTGGAGGAGTTGGGATTTCTTATCAAGAGACAGAAGACAAATCTTCTTCATTTGTGATTGCAAATGTTAATTTAAATGTAAATATGAATATGGATGAATTTATTGCCGTAGATCAACCCGCTACATCTATGATGTTAGAAGCTAAAAGATCATTTGATAAAGAAGAAGTTTTAAAAACTGTAACTAATAATCTTCTGTCAAATATGAAAGAATTTAAAATAAGCAACCAAATTCCGCCCAATATTTTAATTCACGCAAATAATGGGTTAGTAAAAGAAAGAAAATTCAGTGCTCTTGGACTTAGAGTGTCCACAATTCCTAAAGTTTGTACTCAAGGAATTGTAAAAGGAATTGATGTATCAGGGGGAATAATTATTGAAGAAGAAGAAACAAATGCAAAAGGAATTATAATCCATGCTCAAATGTGTCGATATGAGGATGAACCAAAAACAATCCTTGAACAAAATATCGTTCCTGTAAAAGTTGTTGAAATAATACCTGCTGAATGGCAACTTCATGAGCCAATAAATTCGTTGCTTTCTTCACCCCTGCTTCTCGAGAAAGCTAAGTGTATTCAATTTCTGCTAGAGAAACTTACTCGTGATGCTCATTTCAAGAACATTTCATTTGCTATTGATAAAGGTATTACCACTGATGGCAGAGGATATATTTGGATATCAAAGCATAATGCGCATAAACTTAGCATTCATTTGGGAGAACCTAATGCTTCTCATAATGAGATATCGAATTCTCATGTAAAAGTATTCGCCTATAATAAGATAGTTGATAAATTTGGAAAAATGAGAAGCTTTGATGAGCTGAAGGTCTCAGATCAATTTATTTTAGATAGTCATATTCCTATAAATACATGGTCAAGGTGGCCTATGTGGTTTACGCCAACACTTCCTGCGCCCATTAGAGAGCTAGAAAAATCTCTATTAGTTCAGGCCAATTCATTAAGTGCGTTCCAGGATAAAGGTATAACGATTCCAGAATCTGGCCCGAAGATCTTGTCTACTCCCATTGCACAGCCAGTGGTTCAGGTTCTTTCGACACCGATCCTTGTAACGCAAATAGACGTTCTTTCTACTCCTTGGGTGATAAAACAGCTAGAAACTTTATCCACACCTATTTATCAAGATAAAAGCTCACAGATATTTTTTAATAATTCTGATATTAAGCTTAAAGATGGACAAATTATGTCTGAAAAAGATGCATTGGATGTAGCTTTGGATTTCTTGGGAAAAGATTATAAAGATATGAAAAATGGTCGGTTTGTTTCTCAAGATGGATTGAGACAAGTAAGGCTTGGAGATAATGATATACTTGGAAAACATGCCGGTGGTCCACATATTAATTTTGAAAAATTAAAACCCAATCTAGACAATCCGTCTAAAAATGAAATATATGATAAAATGCATATTTTTTTAGAAAAAGAGATTAAATAAAATGACACATTATAATTTTGAATGGGAAGAAGGATTTAAATTTAAATGGGAAAAGGGATATAGGATAAAAATTCTTCCCCAAGGAAGTAGCGTCTATATACAAGCTAATGCCGCTGGTTTGGAATCGCTAGCAAATCATTTGCATTTGTTGGCGAACTCTAAATTTTCTAATCATTATCATTTTCATTTAGATGATTGTAATTGTTTAGAAACAGGTTCTTTAGAAATTATTATTGAAAAAAATGAAGATTTATGAAAAATCACTTTTATAAAATAAAGAAGGAGATTTGCAATGCAGCCTGATTTTTATGGATTGAGAAAGGAATTGTTAAAAGTTATAGAAGATTATGACAAAGGAATTTTAACTCTTGACGAAGTGCATAATGCTGCGGACGATCTTAATGATGAATTCTTTCCTAAAGAATATCCCGAATTAGATAAAAATGATATTAATAATCTATATATGCAAGCTATGTTTTTATTGGAGTCAGTAACTTTTAACAAATCTCCCGAAAACATTCAACTTGCAAGAGAAGCTCTTTATTGCAAGGGAAAGGAACTTCATAAATTTATTGAAAAATTAGACGATTTGGGAGAATTAACGAAATGGTAATTAAATTGAGAAAAGCCACCGATAGGGATTGTTTTTGTATGTTTTTTGTTGTATTTTCCTCAATAACAGTGAAATTACAAACACTAACCAAAGAAGGAGAATAAAATGTATAAATTTTTAATGATATTTTTGAATCATCTAAAGCCGATGATGCCTATAATTCTTGCTCTTTCGTATTATGGTTACACTTCCTCTTATCGCCGACTTAGGAGAGCATAAGAGAATATGTATGGCAGGATTTACACTTGGCGCGACAGGAAAGGCCCGTGGAACACTGAGCCTGATAAGTTGCAGTTTACTGATGAAGAAACCGGATTTGAGTGTTCGATTGAGAGGCATCCGATCATGGGGCATTTAAATGGATATGTAATTATCCCAAAGAGAAATATTTTGCGTGATATAGAAATCGATGAATATAATATAGATATTCATGGTGGGTTATCTTTTTTTGACGAAGATTGTGTAGGATTTGATTGTGCGCATCATGGCGATATCGTTCCCATTACTTCGGATATATATAAAGATTTTTTAGAGAGAAATCCGCCAGAGCAATTTAAAGGTGTTTATCCAACTTATAAAAACATAGAATTTGTTAAGGCAGAATGTAAGAAACTAGCGCGGCAATTAAAGGATTTAGAAGTAAAAATACTTGCAAAATGCTGATACAAAGATTTGCATTGCGTTGTGAAAACATTTAACAAATTTACAGCCAAATCCTGAATGGAAGCGGCTTTTAGGCGAAGGAGTAAAAAAAGATTTAACAAATTGAGATTTTAACATTTAACAGGGAGAAAAAAATGAATAAACTCGCATCTATCACAGCGTCTTTAACACTTCTCAGCGTCTCAAGCTTAGTACAAGTCTCTGCTTCTGAAATAGAACAATCTACTGCCGACAAAATACCGCAATGTATACGAGTTAATGTTACTGTCCCTTATGAATATTTGGATAAACTTTTTCTCGAAGAGCAAAAGAAAAAAGAATTTATTAATCAGTTAATTATTAATGAGCTAGAAAACAAAACACCAGAAGAAGAAGCCGCGCCAGCAGAGGTAATTCCAACGGTAATCATTCAGGAAGAAGAGGTCGTTGTCGTGGAGAAGAAGCAACACAACACGCCGGTAGTTGTCACAGTAGCAGCCGTTAAAACTGTAGCCGCTGTTCCGCAAAAGGTGGTTCATACTGTAGCTAGAACAACAAAAAAAGTAGTAAAAAAAGCATTTAAAAAACGATGGTAAGCAGAATGGTAAATAAAATAAGAGAACAGTTAAGTAATATATCTTCATTTGTTATTCATTTAAAAAATGAATATAAATTAATTATATGTATATATATGTTTTTTATTATTTTACTTCTATTTGAATTATATCACTTTATTTTTTGCCTTTTGGGACCTTGTATTGTTCTAATAGCAGTGAAGATTCAAATGTTTGAAAAACGCTTCGATACGATATTTTCTATTCTAGAGCGCCAACATGTTATTAATAGTAATTTACTAAAACCACATTATTTAGAAGTAAAAGAATCTATACATAAATTAAGAAAAGAAGAGCATAAAATAAAAAACAGGAAAGATCATTAAATAATGGAAAATATTACGCTTTCACCAGAAGAATTAAATATGCTGAAGATAATAAATCAAAAAATAGTTAACGAATATTTAGAGATTGATTTTACTCAGCCCATAGCAGATCAACAGATGCAGAAATTAATCGCCCAGACGATCAATGTTTTTCCGATATTGAAGACGTTTATTCGATATGAGCTGAATGGTTAGAGATTTTTTAATCGCATCTCAGCAACCTTATCGATCGCTTCTTCTGCCGTAAAACACACGAATACAGGTATTTCATATTCTTTACACCATTTATGAAATACCGCTTGATTCCCACCGATTGGTTTCTTGCGGTGTTTTTCTGCCTTAAACTCAATGAAGAAACTTTTCTTTCCAACAAAGCAATAGTCTGGCACTCCTGGAATTCGTCCCTTCCAGCTTTGCTTACGTTGAAATATAGGGCGACTGTAATCGCTTACTTCATTAGGAACATAGAACCAAACAAATGGAAGATTTCCCTTTAGGGATTCTTCTCTCAGGAAAGCGGCAAATTCAAACGCGGTTGCATCTTCTTCTTTCAGCTTTATCTTATCCGATTCGATCCATTGACTGCGTGGAACTAAAATAAATGGAAGGGATTCTAGAGTGGGAAGTTTTTCTCTTTTTTTCTCTGCTGTTGCTGTTATCATTTTCTTGCTAATTATTATTTTGTGAAATCATAATAACATAGGTTTATTTGTAAGTAAATATATTAGTTTTTATTTTCATATTCTTTGTTGATTTCAATAAATTGTTTTATACTTTCATTCAACATTTCCAAAGATGCTCCAAATGTTGTGGGTTTTGTTTCCTTTTTCCCCGATATGTGTTCAATTACTTCACAATGCATTGGAGACTTGTATAAAGTTGATAAAATAAATACAATTAAACTTAGATTCATATTTAAAGTTTCATCGGCTTTTTTAAATTTTTCTGTTTTTTCTTCATCAGTAAGTTTGTTGCTCATAACGTAATATGATAAGCTGATTAAGCTTTTTATATAGTCTGTCGCACTATGTCTAGCATTAATGATTTCATTATCTTTTAAATCAAATTGTTTCATTCTCTTAGGTTTCTTTGATTTCATTATTTGCTCTTTAATATTCATTGTTTCTCCTTTTGTTCTTTATAGCAGAAATTTTTGAATTCACACATTTTACATTGATAAGGAGGATTATTATCGTTTTTTAGTCCCAGCGGAAGAGAATCCATCGAAACAATTCGGCGAACTTTTTCCATAATGCCTTGAATTTTTTGTTGATCATATTTCATAATAATAGTCTGAATATCATCATTATTTTTATTAATTAATAAAATAAGAGCTTGGTGAACATCCGCTAAATACATGTAAATCTGAACTTGCTGGACGTATTGCGCATATATTTCTTCAAGTCCTTTTAGTAATAGATCATTATTTATTTCTTCATTTATTTGTTGTTGTTCATTGTTTTTAATGTTTTTATTAAAGTACTTTTGAACTCCCTTAAACGATTCTTGCTTTGCTGTTTTTATTTCTAATATGTATTTCTTTTTTTCTGGATCTTTATCATCTACGATAATTCCATCTATATGCCCCTTGAGTCCCATGAAATAAGGAAAAGCATTGACAGCGTGTCCTTGATTTGCAGTAGTTGGGGTGGTGAGGAGGAATTGCTTTTGCTGATCAGATAGTAGATAACCAGCGGTCTGTAGTCTATTAATAATATTTTCTTCTTCTTTTTTTCCTCGATAGAATACGCGGCATCTTTTTCCGAAATTCTCTTCATTCATAAAATCTTTTGGATTTATTTCTCCACGCCACTGGATCCAGATCTTCCTGTCGCAGTCATGGCCTATAGAAGATGCCCCAATGTAGCAGCGTGGCTCTTCTGGGTCCTTTGAGATGTATGTTTCTAATAAGCGCTTTGTGAGATCTGAAAATGTGTTCATGAGATATTATTTATTTTTATTAATTTACCTTTTGATCAGTATGAAAAAGTTTAACGAATTCCTTTTCATCTTGTTTTATTAATTCTTCTGCCATGATAATAATGTTCTTAGTTTTGGAAGAAATTTCATAACCATGTTTAAAGCTAAATTGCATTATTTCTCCCATGGCGTGGAACAGATAAACAGTGATGTCTTGATATGCTTTTGATATTTTATTAAATTCTTCTTCATTCTCAGAAAAATTTGGCTTCAACAGATGAAGCATATTGTACTTTTGAAGTAGATATATAGTAATATCAAGTAATCTGAGAGAGTCCATATAAGAGCTTTCTCGTTGTTTTGGAATATTTACTTCTAATTTTTCTCTTTTTTTCGTCATGTTTACTAGGCAAATGGGTAGGGTGGTAAAGAATCATCTTTTTCTGTATAAGACAAATAATCATTAATTACTGCATATATAACATTATTTGCAGTAGTAATATGCTTTATAACAATTATTGCATATTTACTCATTAAAAGATTAGTGTCTAAAGAGATAGAACCAGAGATTGGTCTTAGATTTAATCCAATAGCAGGACATAATTTACCAAATTTAATTTGGGCGCTTTTTCTCTTATTTTCCTCCATATGCCATAGATAAAAATTATCTTTTTGAATCGTCGAGTTTTCTAATAACGTCCAAATGAGGGTCATTTGTTCGCCATTAAATTTACTTATTTCTTGTTTTACGTCGGTGATTTGAGCTGGATATTGTCCTTCTGGCAATAACTCAGATCGCTTAAGTTCGATTCCTTCTTCTAATTGAAATGATATAATAGTCATTTTATTTATTTTCCTCTTTCTTCAAATCTTCAAGTTTTTTCATTACAAAATTTTTATATGCAGTAAAGGCATCTCCTAATTTTTGATGTAGTTCCATCCATTCGAATTGTATTTGAAGAAGCTCTCTAGTTATTTTGTTTTCCGGATCATCTGGTGCCATTATTTATCTCCTTGCTTTAAGTTTTGGTCTGGATTTTTGTAATATTCTTGAACATGGCAGTAAAATAAATCCCATGCTTTCCCAGCATCTCCTTTATTAAACGGAAGTGTTAATGGTAGGTTATAAGTGTTTTTTGCAAGCGTTATCGTTCCATCATCTGTATAAAGAACACGATCAGAAGATTTAAATATTTTTTGAACTCCACCAAAATCTCCTTTTTTCTCTAAGAAATTAGAACGATCACTCGCGTATAAAATTGTGGTGCACCAGTTTTTGATGACTTCCGCAGATCGCGTCGGTAAACTTAATTGATATTGATCATATGTCTCTGAGAATGCTTGCTCTTTTTCCTTTGATTTGTCATGGCCAATCAAAATAACAATCATCTTCTTTTGTGACCACAGTTGATTTAGCTTATCAACAACTTGCGCCCATAGGCCAGCCATCAGATCATACCCAAGACCGTATTTTAAATCCCCAATTCCTGACACATTACGCTCTTTCTTTACTTGATTCTCTACATATCGATCTAAAGAAGTAATAGAATCTATTACTATAGTTTTGAACATATGATCTTCTTTTACAAGTAAATCTAAAAATTCTATTACATTTTGAAATGTATTAAATGCAAATTCTTTCTCCAGTCCTTTCGTATTAGATACACAGGGAATTTCATTAATATTTTTATCTAAATCTAAAAAAATTGGATGCGGGGCTGCAGCTGCAAATCTAGATTTTCCAATTCCATTTCTTCCATAAATAATCAATTTGGGAGGAACCGGTATAATCGTTGGTTTTGCGTTTTTGAAAGTAAAGTTATTCATTATTCTCTCTGAGTATTGCTAAATTGAATATAGCAATTCCACAGAGAAAAAGAAATATACTAAAAAAGAAAAAATTATTTATCATTTGTTTTATTTTGTTTTATTTTTATTTATTTGTGTCGGTTTTTTGCTTCCATCGAACTCGATATCCTCTCGATGAATTATTGTAATGCTTTTCAATATCTCCTCCTTCACTTAAGAGAGTTAAGATTTCATCTAACTGACGAGAATTAGCAATATAACGAACAGCTCTCCAAAGTGATGATTTAGTAATCCACTTACCATCTTTTGTTCTTTGTTTGATCTTTTCTCTTATCTTATTTACTATCTTCTCATTTTGATTATCCGAGAAACTATTGGCAATTGCAATATTATTTTGAAGACAATGCATCGCAACGCTTACTCCCCATTTAATGTCTTCAAGTCTAATTTGCGGCCACATTTGCTCATATGGTGCGACTAGAAGGGAAAGCTTAACGCTCTGTTCTGGAAGATTTCCAACAAGAGAATCAACCTTTGTGCCATTTTCGCTTAAAACGCGTTGTGCATCTCTTACTTCCTGAAGGAATTTCCCATACCATTCCTTTGCATCTGGTGCAAATAAAGCTGGTTTTATGACTTTTTGAGATTCTAAAGAAATCAGCTCCGCTAGAAGATCAGCAGGGATATCTTCGTGAGGATTAAAATTATCTTTATAAGGTTCTCCTGGATGTACCCAAAAAATCAAAAAGCGCGCTAGTAATCCAGAGATAGCTGATTGAGGCTTAAGAACTTCAAGTATTTGTTCTGTTGCTGTAGAATAAATGTTTAAATATGGATCTTTTATTCTCTCTAACTTATCAGATTTAGTTGCATCTGTTGTTTGATATTTGCAGTTGTACAATGTTAATAATTTTTGTTCTATATTTTGCTCATAAGTATTTGCGTTTTTATTATTAAAACCTCGCAGCAGATACGAAAGTTCATCTTGCTTCCAAAAAAGAGAACCATTATTTTCTTTCAATTGCTTCAGAAGACCCTGATGAGACCCAACGCCAGAGGTTAGATATTGCTCTGATCCTAATTCAGACAAGACTTGGAAGATTCTTTCTAAGCCATTATTCTTTCCGGATCTGCTAGGGCCAATAGAAAGAATATATAAGTTGGTACGCAATTTCGTGGGACTAATGATGCTATTGCGCTTCAAAAAAGCGATAATGGATAAAGTCGTCGCCAATGAATAAACGGGCTGAAAAATTTTTGATGAATTTTCTAGCCATTCATAAAGTTCTTTCACTAGTGAGGAGGGAATATCAAAGATATTAACTGTGGCATACTTTTCTAATTTTGCCAAACTGGAATTAATAATTTCTTCTAGCGTTTCATCAATAACGTTTTCTTCTTCTGTTGAGCATTTTTGCTCACTATATTGAGCAAAATTTTTATATTTTTTCTCATAAACATTCTCATAAATATCAAACCCATTTTCCTGCGCCATTGAAAACACTGTGCCAAGGCCTATGCCCGATTTATTAAAGGAATTCCAATGGTGCTCCACGTCTTTTTCGCCTTTGTATTTCGATCCTTGCCTTGACCATTGATTCCAAAGATTAAATCCAGATGCTCCTAGCTCACTTTTTAATGCCATTCCAATTTTAATCCAACTATCATAGTCAATATCAGGAGAAATATAAATCAAAGCTTTGCTAATTCTGTCAATATTATTAGAATTGGAAAAAATTTTTTTATCATTTCTTTTTAAATTTTCTTTTTTTACTTCTATTTTTTGCGGTAATATTCTTTCTGGTATTTTATCGATATCTAAAATATTCCCCTTAAAGAAATGAGATTTGAGTAAAACTCCCTTGGGTTGACAGGGATCAAAATATAATTGAGCCGTTTTTTTTGAAACTATATCTACTCCAGATGGAGTTCCTATAAAATTAAAAACTTTCTGATAAACATTTTCCCAGTCTTCTACAGCAACTTTCTTATCAAAAGGTATTATTAATCGCCAACGAGGATGGACTGCAGTGCTTTGGAAAGTATCGTACCAAAAGTGCATAACATCATGTTGTTCTAAGATGCGCGTAATTTCTTCGATTGGTTTGATTGGCTTCAATTTATTGTCAAAGTCAAAAACAATACCAGTCATGAAAGAAATATTATCTTTTCCTCGAGTGCGACCCTCTTTATACTCTGTAAAGGAAAAGCATGCCTTTCGATCTTCTTTTTTCTCTAAAATCCTAAACTCAGAAAGCCAACTAACCATTTGATCATAGGAGTAGAGAACTGGCTTTGGCGTTACATGTTGAACGCTCTCAAAACGATCGAATTTTATTAACGACATGCTTTCCTCTATGAGATATTTTTTATATTTTAAGTATAGATTGGAATATATTATTAAAGCATTTTAATATGTCTAATAATTCATATCTTGTTTCTCCTTCATTGAAATATTTTTTGCTTTCATTCTTAGATAATAACGACTCTATTTCTTGGGCGTTATTACTGTGCAAAGACTGAGCAAGTTCTTTAGCTGTAAAAAATATCATAATCCGCCCTGGGGCTTTTTCATATTTTTCAAAGCTTCCGACAAGTTCATCTAACACTTTATAGAATTCACCAAAACATTCAAGCATTTGACGCGCATGTTTTATGTAAAATCCAACTTGCTTTAAAGTTGTTTGATGATCTTCCTGTTTAGTGTCTTGTTTATTATTATGCATGAGCCAATAGCCCCTCTTTATCAAATTCGCCATCTTGCCAGAAAAAGGTCAATGGCACAATTCTTTCTAAAACCCAATATGATTCTATAATCTTAGGTAATGAGTAATAATGATTTCTATGAATATAAATTATAGAGTTAGACGCAAACTTGTTTAATATAGATGATAATCTCTCTGTATTCCCTGGAGCTAGATTAAATATCCTAGATAGTTCTTCTTCTGTAAATAAATACTCTTTATTTATTTCCTCCATATTTAGAAGTGAAGATTTATACATTTGTTGCCAACTAAGCACCATGTGCAACACGGCTCTTTTTACAGTTATTTGCTTATGTAGGGTATCATAACTTTGATCAATTGACTTTAAAAATCTATCTTCTTTTAACTGATTATCATTATTATATATATACATTTATTTCCTCCTGTTTATTGTTTTGAATTTTGTAGAAATTTAAGAACATCTTTTTTACTATAAAGAATCCTCCCAGCTTGTGTTTTAATAAGTGGTGGTCCCTTTTTAACACGATTCCATCGATATAGAGAATTTGTACAAATCCTGAGCATTTCTGCCGTTTCTCTGTGCGTCAGAAAAACTTCATCTTCTTCTGAACAAGACTGACCAGAGGAATCTCCGCATTTATTTTCATTAAGTGAGCCATCTTCTTTCATGTAGAATTTCCTTTTGTTAATGGTTGATGAATATTCGTGCATTAAGGAAATCAAATTTGTGATGTTGAGAAAACTAAAAAGAAATTCTTTTTAAAGATGTATGTTATTTTGGTGAAAAAATAGGACAAATAATTTTAAGATAATATTGCCTTTGTGGGATTATTTTTAAATTAATACGAACTAATATTTATTTAATAAAGAAAATTGAAATTTTTGTTATTTATTATACAGTGAATTGCTTTCTCACAAATTTCAACATAGGAAGAAAAAGGGTTCTAGCGGGCGTTATTGGCAATGAATATCTTTTGTGAATTTCTGCTACGATACGACAATCGTGGGTATCTGTATTAGTCCAGTCTTTGTCATCTGGAAAATCATGAATTAATTTAATCACTTCTTCTTCTGGAAATAGTCTATAAAAAGCATCTATATATTCATCTTTCCTAAATATTTCTTGATATTTATTTTGATTTTTAAACTCACCGAAAAATATTCCCATCGTTTGACTTAAAGAATCTTCATGATATTTAAGATCATGAGAATGATAAGATTCAAAATTGTTATAGAGAATCTCATCATAATCTTCGCGGGTGGTAAAAAGATTAGAAGAAGAAACTTGTTTTGCGGACTCATCTTTTCGATTAATTAAAAAAATATCTATTTTATGCTCAATAAGCATTTGACGAAAAAGCCTTACTGAATTAATAATTTTTTCTTTTTTCAGAACTTCTTTGTGAATATAATTTGTTTCTGTTTCTGACAGGAGTCCCCTGAGGATAGCTTGTCTTTCTTTAGATGTATAAAATATTCCTGTGGCCATATCGCAGGAGGATGGTGGGGCTAATTCAGAGTCCAATGCTAACTTTGCTTCATAAGTTTGTCGAACCATTTTTTTATAAGAGAAGAAATATTCATGGATGGTTCCAAAAATTTCTGATGCTTTCCAGTCTTGGCGCGTAAATTTGCGCAAGAACAGTAAAAATCCTGTGTTTAAGTTTAATTTCACGAGACGCCTTCCTGTTGTGAAAAAAACAATTGGCCTGATAATAAATGGAATTAAAAGATTTTTCCAGGGATTTATTATGCATCCGAAAAGATGTATAGTCTTATGCGCTAAATCCTGAATATCACGTCATCCATACAAAATATTTTAAATCTATCAAAACTGATGTTTTTTCCCGTTTGCTACCCAAATGCTACCCAAATCAATTGTTAATTTTTATATCTTTTGAAAAGTGGCTTCTGTGTTGTATTTCGGCGTATCATTTGAATCGATACGATGGCGGCATGATTGCCATCGCAATGAATAACAAACTTTATAAATACGCATTAATTTTAGTGAAAAAACCAACCGCAGCAAACGATCTTGGTGGTTTATCTTCATCAATCTTATTTTTTCCTGTTGACATTTATATAAAAAATTTGCTACCCAAATGCTACCCAAAATCAAAGGAAACAAAAATGCCTAAAATAACAGCAAACCGCCTTAAAGACATTAAACCTAAAAAAGAAAGATACTTTATATGGGATGATGAAATTAAGGGATTTGGATGTCGTGTAAGTCCGAATGGAAAAATTCGCTATCTCTTTTGTTATCGACTGAAGAACGATAACAAATATCGCAAAATTACAATCGGTGATCATCGATTTATATCTTTAGAAGAAGCGCGAAAAACTGCGTATTTATATAAAACAGATGTTTTGCTGGAGAAAAATCCACAGCAGACTGCCGCGAGGGAAAAAAAAAGAGCCCCGGGAATATTACCAACAGAAGAACACAAGGATAATATAACCTTTTTAGATTTTTGGAAGATTTTTGATGAAAGATATATGAAAAGAAATCAAAAGGTTTCTACATATAAGAGCGATATGTCTCGATTTAAAGTTCATATTTTCCCATTTTTTGAAAAAATGAAACTAAAAGATATTGATAATAAAACAGTGGTACGATTCTTGGAGGTGTCTACAAAAGAATCTGCAAATTTAGTGAAAAATGCTTTAAATAAAGCCGTTGAATGGGAATATCTATCTCATAACCCTGCAAGCAAGGTTAAAATTCCCAAAAGTAGAGTAATGCAAAATTTTTTAAGAGATCATGATCTTCGTAGATTAGAACATCATCTAGATCTTTATGAAGATACTAATCCTTACGCAGTTTTAGCATTAAAAATGTTATTGTACACAGGTGCGCGTAAAAATGAAATTTTGCAGAGAAAATGGGAAGATATTGAAATTGAAAATAATTTTATTCGATTAAAGGATCATAAAACAGTCTCTACAGTTGGAGAGCAAGTTATTATTCTTAATTCAAAAGCAATAGAAGCATTAAAAAAATTAAAGAAGCACGCAACAAATCCTTATGTTTTTTGCGGAAAAAAAGAGAATCAATCTTTAAAAAACATTGATCATTTTTGGTTCAAATTGAGAAAAGAGGCAGGATTAGAGAGCTTTCGAATCCATGATTTGCGCCACTCCTTTGCAAGCTTTGCCATAAAAAATGGAATAGATCTAGTAACTGTCTCTAGACTTCTCCGACATTCTAATATACAAACCACCATGCGCTACGTTCACCTAGAAACTGAACATCTAAGAGAAAAATCAAATAAAGTAGCGGAAATATTTAAGTAAATAAATTATAATTAATAACAAGTATTTTATTATACTTTTTAATGTGTGTAGGAGAATAATAATGAGCACAGAAGAAAAAGAATTAAAAAAAGAAGAAGGACTTCAAAATACACTTTTAAATTCATTAAGAAAAGACAAAACAGAATGTACTATTAAGCTACTAAACGGAGTAACATTATATGGTTATATTAAAGGATTTGATAATCATGTAATTCAAATATCTTCAAATTCACGGTGTCACCCATATTCATTGCAATATAAACATGGAATTTCTTCTATTCTTCCGGGAGTAGATCCAGACAGAGTAAATCAAAAAAAATCCACAGAATCCCCAGAAAAAATATATAAAAAAAATTATTCGTGAAATTATTATTGATTACTTCTATTTTTATTGTTTATAATAATCAATGAAAGTGCTTATTGTGAGGCTTTCTCTAAGGCTATATTAGCTTAGATATATATAACCTATTGCTCAATGGAGGATAGCATGAGATTTGATATAAAATCGCAATATTTACCTACTTTTTCACCAATTATTCCCTACCAAAAAGAAGAAATCGATCAAGATCATTGGAAAGTCAGCTTTCTAGTGCCTGGTATTTCTGAAAATAATCTGGAAGTAACAACAATTAAAAATAAAATAATCATCCAGATATTAGATAATGAAGAGGACGAAAGATACTTTGACTTCTCTCCCAACTCATCTTATTTACTAGATGAATATATGAAGGTTAAAGAAGTTCGATTAAAGGATGGTATCTTACAGGTAGATATTGAAAAATGCTTACCAAAAGAGCTAAAGCCTCAAAAAGTGTACATTCAAACAAATAATAAGAAAAAATAATGACGTAGGACAGTAACGGCATCAAGCCGTTACTGATCCGAACTTATCGACAATGAAAACACCAGTCGACCAGAACGTTGTGTATAAGTTGAGTAAGAAGTAACTGGTGCCTTCGCTCGTATATTATCCAATGCATTATAGAAATCAAGAGAAAAAATTAAAGCCCCAGTTTTGGCTGGGGCGAAACAATCATTATTTTCAGGGTAAGTCTATTAAACTTTGTAGCTTAACTTGACTTTAAAATCTCCAATGTTAGGAGAGTGCTTATCCCTTAAACGATCTATAGATGTGATGTTATTAAACTTTTGGCCTCGATAAATTGTATGAACCCACTCAGCTCCTAGAAGCATTTTTTGGACTTGGGTTTCTAAACCGAATCCAACGAGCAACCCATCTAAATGTCTCTTTTTAGAAGATTCAGCATATGAATCCTTTTGTGTTTTTGCTTGAAAGTGAGAATTATCATAACCGAGTTTTACATATGGAACCCATGAATTAAGCTCATATCCAACTTTAGCTGCTACATGATATCCATGTTTGCGATTAAGAGATTGCTTATATGGAGTAGTTCCTAGAGTGGTGGTTTTAGAAGAAGTTGCTTTTCCGATATGTCCGCCAGTTTCAAGCCCTACAATGGTTCTTTGAAATTGCTTTTGAATTCCGACATGCAATCCACCATGGCCTCCTTTAACACCAGCTCGGCCTGTATGTTGGAATAAGCCACTATCATTAGTAAGTTGCGCTTTTGAGTTTCCTTGGCTCTGCGCTCCACTGACGCCGACATATACGCCATTATAATCTTGATTTGCATTGGCAACTGATGCGGATGCAATCAATGCGGATGCAGTAAGCAAAAGAGATTTCTTCATTTTATCTTCCTTTTCTAAATTTAACAAAAATGACCCATCGGGGGCCGCATCTTCGAGAGGCGTGATGGGTACTGTTACTTTAAATATACAATAATCTCGATGACAAGTCTCTAAAATAGAATTTCAAGACCGTTGCATTTATGCAACATCTATTCTTCTTCTGGTTTTGTCGCCTCTCTTAGCTGTGGAGCGATTTGCTTTAGGAAGATTTGACGCATTTGTGTTTGATATTTGGATGCGTCTTTTGATTTATTATGTTGTCGAGCAAGACCGAACTTTACGGCAGCATCTACATATTTTGGATTAGCCAACATTCGAGATATAACGTATGGAGTGCCAATAAGTCCGGTAGCTGTGCCCAAACTTGCTAATGCATGACCTGATCCAATACCAGCGCCAAGCAAGGCTCCCATTGCCGCACCAAGCTTCTTAAATTCCTGTTGAGTAATTGCAGTACCACTAGGATTCGCTAATGTCTTTCCAGCCTTCACTTGCGCAGCGGCGATATTCCCTAATTTTTGAAAATTTTCATAAGATTCTTTTCCCAAAAGAGATTTTAACATTCCTTGTTGGGGGCTTTTTTTATTAAAAAGATTAGCTAAATTAGAGTAGCTTAATGTACCATCAGAATTTAAAACTCT
>Ga0209332_1000149_pt1 | contig 18188 bp, 14 predicted proteins | sample BlaSpr_A8_OM3_M1_FD_187974 | JGI IMG/M metagenome (GOLD analysis project Ga0209332, IMG submission 187974) | Forest soil microbial communities from Thunder Bay, Ontario, Canada - Black Spruce, Ontario site 2_A8_OM3_M1 (SPAdes) (version 2) | ecosystem: Environmental > Terrestrial > Soil > Boreal...
CCCGGATTCCCCCCCGGATTCCCCCGAAGGCAGTTCTGCTGAGGTAGAATGCCACGAGCAAGAAAATGAAGGAACCATCAAGAGCAACAATCGTCGCTATTCTACTGTTGCCAGCAATGTCGCTTGCGCAAGAGAAGAAGCAAGAAGCAACCTACCAAGAAACAGCGAAGTGGATTGTAGAGAAGGTTCCGGAGCAGGTCGGCGTCATTCGGGAATAACGACAGTGTCAACAGTTGCCGGAGAAGGGAAACTGGAAGATGTGACAACTATTTCTTACGACCAAACCTCCGTGGATGATTGCACGCTTCAATTCACCAAAGTCACTACTTTGGTCACGGATTACGAGGGAGGACGAGACGGAACAACAAGAGTGATCTACTCCGCACCTCTAGCGAAAGTGAAACAGGTTGATATCAGGCACGATGTTACGGAAGCGCAGCATTTAGCGGGTTGGTACGGGAGTTCATGGAATAGTTGGGATGTAATCTTGGAGGGGCCAAGTACACAGAAGCAACTTGACCAGCAAGGACAAACAGCGAAGGTGGATAGTGTTCCTTCTATCGCGATTGGCTTTGGTAAATCGACGAGTGCGGATACCAATGAAGATTCTGCTAACCGACTGAAGAAAGCAGTTGATCATGCGGTCGAACTATGCAAGAAAAAGGAACCATTCTGAATTGCGGCTTTCTGTCCGCCTGAGGTGGCTCTGAATGAACAAGAACTCCACATGCGAAGTGAAGCAGAACGGTAGATGGGTTCCAACGTCCGTCACGAAGGCAAAGGCGTTGGGAGAACGAGCGCGTTGCATTTCTCCCAAATGCCACGGTCGGGTTCGCCTGCATAAAAAGGGAGGCTCGACGCCCGCTCACTACGAGCACTTCCCCAAATTCGCGGGCTGTCCAAGATGTTACAGGTACGATGGGAATGAACGTCAGAATCCGGACGCACTCAAGTAGCAGCGCGGCTGGTGCGCTTTTATTGCTGGTGAAACCGTGTAATTATTTTCCGCAGAGCATTGGGACTGAATAGCCCCTCAACGTGCTTGGGTCTAACCTTGTTGTATTTCGGAAGTTGGAAGTATCGCTGTCTGAACGCATCGAGCAGGGCTCCTTCAAGTTTCTTCCATGTGTTGTGCACGTTCTGCGTAGCGCATGTCACGATGTGAACGTCGATTGTTCTTACCCCGTACAAATGTTTCTTCTTATAGAACACCTCGCTAGCCTTATTTACCGCTGAGGCGGCTGGACGACCAGCGCCTCTCTTTGTGGTGCCTATGTAAATGATTTTTGATCGCCCGACGGTCTTTGAATCCGGTCCCCTGTACCGTTGATGTTTGTTGGCGGTGAGAATGTAAACCATCCTATTCGACCATCGTGGGCTTCGCGTCAGTGTGAGCAACGGAGTCTTGGAAGGTTGATGAATCTTCAGTTTTCCCACTTGAGGCGCTCACTTTCCGGAGAGGTTCTACGCCGCCTGAAAGAAATAGCTACGCTTGTTTCCCCAAGACCACAACAGCCTCAATTTTGTTGAGAGCGCAAAGGGATCGCTCCTTTAGCAGCGCTTCATCCGTCAGCACTTCAGAAATCTCCCTGTCGGACATCGTGGTTCCTTTTTGGGGTATGGCGTTAATCAGCGCGAATGCTAAGTGGTTCAGCGTGCCGTCAGTTTGCCGGGTAGCGATTCCGACGAACTTTTGACCCAGATATTTGAAAATCACTGGGTCCATGTGGTTCTTCTAAGGTGCGAGTCTGCCGCCCCGCATAACTATATTCATATTTTGTACCACCTCACGCGCGTCCGCGGACTGCGAATGAGTTGCAGCGTGAAGACTGTACTTCGCTTGGGCTAAATGGTACGACTTTTCTAGTCCTTTATAAGCTTCTTTATCGTCTTTGAACCATCTCGATTTAGGTCGCCGATCAGAGGTAGACCAAGGCCGGTACATCATCCAAGAGCGGTACGCGGATTGGCTTTCCTTCTCAAGTCTCTCGCACTCCGCACATGGGACTAGCTCTGACATGCTCAAAAGATAACAAGCATAGTAGGAGAATGCAAGGCGAAACTTTGCCCAACGCCTGACGCGGTCTAAGAGTTATTATGTTTCCGTGAACACCGTGACCCTGGACCAAATATTTCTTCCCCTGGGGGGCTGGCCCAGCTGCAGATTTTGCTGCTCGATTGCGCCATGTCTACTGAGGCTGCCCCACTCGTCGCGGGTTTCGACGAGTGGGCGACACGGAAGTTGATCTGTAATTCATTTCCCTAGCTTGCCTCTTTGGTGGCGATGGATGAAAACAAGCTTCGCAGAGCAAGTGGGGTAACCGCGTGCACCACGGGGGCTGAAGCCCGGTTCTTTTTTTTGATTCTGATTTAGGCACCCTTCGGCTGCGCTCAGGGCAGGCTCAAAAAGTGGAACTCGTGCCCTTCCCGGTTTTCGCGCGGTTTTTCTCGCCGCAAGCAAAGTCAACAGCAGGTTCCTCACCGGGCCTTCGGCCCTGTTCGGAATGACAAGGTTAAATTTGAGGGAGGCTTTATCGCAGCGCTGAAGCGCTGCGCCACCCAAAAACAAATCGCTACGTATCCCGCCGCGAAAAAAACGAAGCAGTGGTGGAAATTCCTGTTGAGGCTGTTGGTGCTGTGTGCTGGTATCGGGTCCTTCGACTGCGCATGGCATCCACTTCGTGGACGCCATGCTTCGCTCAGGACGGCAAATCTATTTCTTCGTCCGGCACGTAGCCTTCGGGGTAGTTCTCGTCTATGCAGGCATGGATGGTGATTGTTGGGGGATTGGGGAGCGGGGGGTCGAGGAGGTGCCAGGCTTCGCGGTATTTTTCCAGGCGCATCTTTTTCGCTTTGCGGTGAGGGTAGAAGCGGAGCATGGGTTGGGGAGTGCAGACTTCGACGGGGATGATGTACCAGATATCGAGGGGGACGACATGGGCGGCGATGAAGTCGATGTCGCGCTTGGTGTAGACGGCGCGGCGTTTGCCGACGGTGTAGCTGGCGCGGGTTTCGTAGGCGTCGGCGCGGAGGCAGTCGGTGCATTTGATTTGCACGCGAAAGAGTTTCACCCGGGGTTGCGGGCGGTTGTCGAGGATGAAGTCGTAGCGCTCGCTGTCTCCCCAGGGCTTGGAGATGGCGAAGCGACGCTGGCTGGCCTGGTAGAGAAAGGCGGCTTCGGAACGTTCTCCGGTGCGCTTGGTGTTGGGGCGGTTGGGGTTGTCGGGGCGAGATGGCTGAGGACGAGTGCGCTTGCGCATGCATGAGACTCCTGAGGGCGTGAAAAAGGCGGAGCTGCGGGCTCCGCCTTGTGCGAAAAATTTGAGATGAGTCTGAAAATACAAAAGGCGCAAGCTAAAGCTTGCGCCCATCATCTTTTACTGCTCTATATCCAGTATAACAATTGGCGATGGGTGAATGTGACACGGCAGGCAAGATTATTGTCGGCATGGAATCAATTGATTAGGCGTAAAGTACGGTGGTGGGGCTCTTGACAAGATTTGCCGAGTTTCACAAGTTGGAAACCTTGTGGGGCAAACGGCATCACAATAGAAGACACAACTTATGAGCGCGAACTGGGTTACATACGTTGAGGGTTCTCGACGTTGGCTACGAACTGGAGGTTCATGGTGAGAACGAAATTATCCAAGATCATGATGGGGTTGGTTGTGATTGGCGTGCTGGCGCTTTTGCCGGGCATAGGATCGCTGCAGGCGGCGGCGCAGGAGCAATCGCAACCGGATCAGGCGCAACCGGATCAGGCGCAACAGGGTCAGGCGCAACAGGATCAGCCGCAATATGATCCGCCGCAAGATCAGGATCAAGATCGGCAAGCGCCACCGCCCAGCCCGGAGCGGGCGCAGTCGGCGCATTTGAGTCCGGAGCAATTGCAGCAGTTGGTGGCGCCGATCGCGTTGTATCCCGACGCCTTGGTGGCGCAGATTCTGGCGGCTTCGGCTTATCCCACGCAGATTGTCGAGGCGCAGCGCTTTCTGCAACAGAACCCGAATTTAAAGGGCAAAGAGTTGGGCGATGCGGTGAACCAGCAGGATTGGGATCCGAGCGTGAAGGCGTTGGTGCAGTTTCCTTCCGTGCTCGCGAATATGGATAAGAATCTGTCGTGGACTTCGGAGCTGGGCGACGCCAATTACAACCAGCAGGCCGATGTGATGGACGCCGTTCAATACATGCGGCACAAGGCGGAAGAAGCGGGACATTTGCAATCGACGCCGCAGCAGAGGGTGACGACTCAGGGGCCGACCGTGGTGATTCAACCGGCGAATCCAGAGGTGGTGTACGTTCCGGAATATGATCCCGACTTGATTTACGGCTATCCGGTGGGATTGTGGCCGGGATTTTATCCCTGGTGGGGAGTGGGCGGACCGTATCTTTCGTTTGGAGTCGGTTTCGGAATCAGCCCGTTCTTTGGATATGGCTGGGGCTGGCGCGGATGGGGCTTCGATTGGGGCCATCGCGGGTTGCTCTACGGCGGCGGTCGATATGCATTTCACAGTCGTTCGTTTTATGACCGCAATGCGTACTTTCATGGCGGATATCGTGGCGCGGGGCCGTATGCTCGCGGTGATCGCGGAGCGCGTGGATTTGCCGGCGGCGGAGGGCGTGGATTCGCTGGGGGCGGAGCGCGAGGCGGGGCGTCAGCTAGAAGTTACTCGGGAACGCGGTCGGGTGCCTTCGGCGGATCTAGCCGCGGCGGAGATGCGCGCGGATTTTCGTCGAGGGGACAATCCAGCTTTGGCGGATCGCGTGGCGGCGGCGGGCACGCAGGTGGCGGTGGCGGCCACGGTGGCGGCGGAGGCAGGCGATAGTTAGGTCGGGTGAAATCTCAAAGCTCGGTGAATTTCTCACGGATGAGATTCGCGGGAAATTCATCGACAAGTTTTCGGGCGTGGAAAGGATTGAGCGATGAAGTTAGAAATTGCTGGAAAGTACTCGGCAAGCATCTATCGAGTGGCCGCTGTCGCGGCTTTGGGATTGGTCGCAAGTTTGGCGGCTGCGCAGGCTAGCGGAGAAAAGGGTGGGGCTGATGCGTCGCCACAGTCGACGGCACGGAAATCCGCTGGGCCGCAGGCGGGGCAGGAAACTTTTTCGTCCGCTGCAGAGGCCAGTCACGCTCTGGTTAAGGCCATCAGAGCGAATGATCAGGCGGCGTTATTGAAAGTGCTGGGACCGAATGCGAAAGAAATTATTTCCTCCGGTGACGATGCCGAAGATAAACAAGATCGCGATGAGTTCGTGCAGAAATTTCGCCGCATGCACCGGCTGGTGATTGAGCCAGACGGAAGCACCACGCTTTACATTGGCGCGGAAAACTGGCCAACCCCCATTCCGCTGATGCACAAGGGCGACGCGTGGTATTTCGACACGCAGGCGGGAAAACAGGAAATTCTGTATCGCCGCGTGGGGAAGAATGAGTTGGCCGCGATCCAGGTGTGCCGCGAGCTGGTGGATGCGGAAAAGGAATACCATGCGAAAGCTCACGATGGAGATGCTCCGCAGTACGCGCAGAAATTATTTAGCGATCCCGGCAAACACAATGGACTTTACTGGGAAGAGTCCGGCGGCGAAGGCGCCAGCCCGATTGGTCCTCTCGTAGCAGCAGCGGGAACTGAGGGAAGCGGAGAGCAGAAGCTGGAGCCATTCCAGGGTTATTACTTTCAGATTTTAAAGGGCGAAGGCGGCAAAGGACGCGGCGAGCACAGCTACATCGAAGATGGAAAAATGACGCGTGGATTTGCGTTCGTGGCCTATCCCGCCGAGTATCGGTCTTCGGGAGTGATGACGTTCGTGGTGAATCAGGACGGAATTGTTTACGAAAAAGATCTCGGCCCCAGGACCGCAGAGATTGCGAAGAAGTTGTCGCGGTATGACCGCGATTCGAGCTGGCGAAAAGCGGATTGAAGTTCCCGCCACGATGGAATAGAAATTCCTCTCGAGGACCGCGGCGCAGCGAAGGTGCAAGGGGTCCTTCGACTGCGTGTTCGCTTCGCTTTGCGAAGTGGACACTTCGCTCAGGATGACAATGGGAGGGCTTTACGGGAGCATGTTGCCAATGCGGCGGATTTGTGCGCCGACTGCTTTTAACTTCTCTTCGATTTTTTCGTAGCCGCGGTCGATGTGGTAAACGCGGTCGATGATCGTCTCGCCATCTGCGACTAACGCTGCCAAAACTAACGATGCCGATGCGCGCAGGTCCGAGGCCAGAACGGCGGCGGCGCTCAGCGGCGTTTTGCCGATGACTACCGCGCGACGGCCTTCGATTTTTATGTTCGCGCCCATGCGAACTAATTCCTGAGCGTGCATGAAGCGGTTCTCAAAAATATTTTCCGTAATCACAGATGTGCCTTCCGCCTGCGTGGCCAGCGCCAAAAACTGCGCCTGCATGTCGGTGGGAAAGCCAGGATATTCTTCGGTGCTGAGGTCGCAGGCAGTGAAGGGATTGTCGCCCATGACGCGGACGGAATCTTTGCTGGATTTGGTTTTCACTCCGGCGGCTTTTAGTTTTGCGAGGACGGCGACGAGGTGAGTGGGATCGCATCCGGAAATGTTGAGGTCGCCTCCGGTGAGGGCTCCGGCGATCAGGAACGTGCCGGCTTCGATGCGGTCGGGAATGATGCGGTGCTTCGCGCCTTTCAGCTTGCTCACGCCCTTCACGCGAATGGTAGCGGTGCCGGCGCCTTCAATGCGCGCTCCCATTTTGTTGAGCAGGTCGGCGAGGTCGGCAACTTCGGGCTCGCGGGCGGCATTCTGCAGAATGGTTTCGCCTTCGGCGAGCGTGGCGGCCATGAGTAAATCCTCGGTTCCGGTGACGGTGATTTTGTCGAAGACAATTTCCGCTCCTTTAAGTCGGCTGGCAGTCGCTTCGACGTAGCCGTGTTCTTGCTTGATGGTTGCGCCGAGTAGTTCGAGGCCTTTGATGTGGAGATCGATGGGCCGCTGTCCGATGGCGCAGCCGCCGGGAAGCGAGACGCGGGCGCGGCCGCAGCGGGCGACCAGCGGTCCGAGGACCAGCGTGGAGGCGCGCATGGTTTTGACTAACTCGTAGGAAGCTTCGGGCGCGGAGAGATTTTTGCAGTGGATGGTCGTGCGGTGATGGGCACGTCCGTAGCCGAGTTCGACCTCAGCTCCCATGGCGGCGAGCAGGTTGCGCGTGGTTTGAATGTCGCGCACCTGCGGAATGTTTTCGAGGATGACCGGCTCGTCTGTAAGCAGAGCGGCAGCCATGCAGGGAAGCGCTGCATTTTTCGCGCCGCTCACGCGGACGGTGCCGAGCAAGGGAGAGCCGCCGCGGATTACGAGTTTATCCATGGGATGAGTTCGAGATGACTGTTTATTTTAGCGGGGAAAGGGAGTGGGGGTGGGTAATCGAGAGGGCACGGTCTTGTGGGGAGATATTTGGTTCCTACCTCTTTTGGAGAGCTTAGGAAAGCCTCCGGAAAAAAACCTCGGCTCCTGTTGCTCGAATAGTATTTGCCGTTTCTTTATCTGGGAAGTTACAGGATTTTGACATTTCGTTCACGGGGCATTTTTATTGCCGCTATGTAATGAGCACTCGTTTGCTTTACCCAAAAACAAGGAGAGTGCTCTGTGCAAAAAATATGCAACGCTTTGTTGTGCGCGGTGATGTTTCTAGTTGTCATGGCCATTCCGCGGCTCGGTTTTGCCGACGGAGATAAGGGAGACGCTAACAAAGTGAATCACATCATTGTGATCATGCAAGAAAACCATTCATTCGATAATTACTTTGGGGCCCTCGCTTACGCCCCGGGCAGTCCTTATCACAACGGTTATGGCAAGTGTTCGCCGGGAGACCACAAGTGCGTCGATGGTCTATCTTGCACTGTAAACCGCGCGGGTAAATTTACCTGCTCCAACTCGAACCCGGATGACGATGGTTCGACAGTATTTGCGTTTCATGACTCGAGACGGTGCGTCGTGCCAGATCTCAACCACTCGTGGTTCCCAGCTCATCAACAAGCCAATTTTCTGAACCCGAACGAAAGCTTGACTAATTTTCTGGCTGACGGCTTCGTGCGCGAGAACGACTTGACGGAGCAGATTGATGGTCCGGAGAGCGCGACGGATGACCAGACGATGTCGTTCTACAACCAGGACGAGATCCCGTTCTATTACAGCCTGGCGCAAAACTTCGGGATCAACGACCGGTATTTTTCTTCGGTGATAGGACCGACTTTCCCCAACCGCTCGTATTTCATGGCTGCAACCTCGTTTGGTCACCTGACCACCAACGATACATTCCCACCTCCGGGCGGGTACAAGCCGATTACGGGAACAGTATTCGATCTGTTGGATCGCAACGGCGTCACTTGGGCGGACTATTTTCAGGATGCGCCACAGGGAGGGAGCTTCCGCGCCTTTGGAGCTACGGGAGTAGATCCGCATTTTCTGCCGCTTCCGGTTTTTCTGGCGCAAGCCGCGGGAGCACCGGGAGCGGGGCCGCTGCCATCGGTTTCATTCGTCGATCCAAATTTCGGCTTGGCCGGTGTAGCCAAGGAAAACGACGAGCATCCGCCGACCGATATTCAGCGGGGGCAGGCGTATGTCTCGCAAGTAATCAACGCGGTTCGCAATGGGCCGTTCTGGAAGGACACAATTATCTTCCTCACTTATGACGAGAATGGTGGATTCTACGATCACGTGAGACCGCCCAGGGCGCGGCAAGGCGGAGTGTTAACTCCTGACGGCATCGAGCCGGGGCAGTGTGCCGATCTTTCCAATCCTCCGGCGAGCGAACAGCCGGGCGGCGGGGCGGAATGCGCGGCCAATCCGTTCAGCACGACCGACACCAGTGTGCTGGACGCGGAGGCGCTGTGTCCGGCGCTGGCCGCAGATCCAACCGGCCTGTATCCGGCGGAGTGCGCGAACTTTAATCAGTATGGATTCCGAGTTCCTCTGCTCGCAATTTCACCATTCTCCAAGCCAGGGTACGTATCCCACACGGTTGCGGATCACACCTCATTGCTGGCATTCATTGAAAAGCGCTTTCTCACCGTGCATGGCCAGACTCAGCATTTAACTGAGCGGGATGAACATGCTGACGTGCTTGAAGGCATGTTCGACTTTGAACACTCGCCTTCTCTGAACACACCGGTGGGTCAAGCGGCGCCGCCGGTCAACGACTGCACTCCTGCTCAATAATTACGATTGCTGGTAAATAAATTTAAGACCCTGCTGGCGGGATTCTTTTGCTGGCAGGGTTTTATATATTTGGAGGCTAGGGAAAGTCGGCTTGGGCCGACAGGACTTGTTCGACTCAGGTCTTCATCAGGTGCACGTAGTCGCGGGTAGGAGTGCCCGCACCCCACGAGCAGAAACGATCCATACTACCAAATCAAAATCCCTACTCTCGTGATTAATTGGCAATTGTGATTGCCTTGCGTACATTTCCATCTGTTTTCTTTAAGGCGGTGGTGGCTTCGCCCCGGGAAACGTTCGCCGCCAGCATCACCAGCGCCACCGGCGTTCGGTTGCCGGAGGCTTTCAGCGCTTCGGTGGCGGCGGCGTGATCCGCACCGGTGGCGCGTTCCAGGATCGCAACCGCACGCTGCTTCAGCTTTTCATTTTTAGGGGAGACGTTGACCATGAGGTTGCCGTAGACGTAGCCCAGGCGCGTCATAGCGGCGGTGCTGATCATGTTCAGAACCATTTTGTGGGCGGTGCCGGCTTTCATGCGGGAGGATCCGGCGAGAACTTCAGGGCCGACTTCGGTGACGATAGCGAGGTGAGCCGCGCGTTGGAGAGGTGAGTTGGGGTTGCAGGTCAGCGCGATGGTGCGAGCGCCGCGGCGGCGGGCTTCGGTGATGGCGGCGACGGTGAAGGGAGTGCGTCCGCTGGAGGCAATGCCGAGGACGACATCGTTCTTAGTGGGCTTGCGGCGGGACATTTCTTTGCGGCCGGCTGGGGCATCGTCTTCGCTGGTTTCGGATTCAGAGGCGAGAGCTTTGTTGCCGCCGGCGATAATGAATTGCACGGAACTCGGATCGGTGTTGAAAGTGGGCGGGCATTCGACGGCGTCGAGGGCGGCGATGCGTCCGCTGGTTCCGGCCCCGACGTAGATGAGGCGTCCGCCGTGGCGCAGGGCGGCGGTGACGAGATCGATGGCACGCGCGATTTGCGGAAGGACGACAGTTACGGCCAGGGCGACGGTGATGTCTTCGGAGTTGATGAGGGCGGCGATCTCGAGTGAGGATTTTTGGTCGAGGTCGTGGGCTGCGTTGTTAGGTTGTTCGGTGTGGAGTCGGCGGAGCGTGGTTTTCAAGGTTGAACCTTTCGGGAGTTCATTCTAACTGGGAGTTGCGTCGGGGGCTAAATCCCCAATTATTGTGGTGATTAAATCGCAGCGCTGAAGTGCAGCGCCACCCAAAAGCACTGCGCTCCCAAGATTGCACTTTGATAACTTGAGGCATCCCTACGGGATGCGGGTCTGGTTTGCACTTCGTGACCCGGCGTTGAAACGCCGGGCTATTTTCAGGCGTCCTTCGGACGCTAAATCGCGGCAAGTGGTTCGCCATCCGAGACCTCTTGTTCGGCGGCCGTTGGCGCAAGCAGGGGCCAGCCTTGGCGCAGAACATAGTCGAGCCAGGCGCCGGCTATTTGCGAGGTTAGAACTGCGGCGATAACGAGCGTGGTGTAGAACTGCGCGCTGATGATGCCGGCGTCGAAGGCGACGCTGGCGAGAACAATGCCGGGGCCTCCGCGGGCGTTGGTGGTGAAGGCGAGGTTGACCAGGTCGAGGCCACGGAATCCGGCGAATCGCGCAGCCAGCGAGACGGAAAGAATTTTTACGACGCAGCTGCCCAGAATAAACGCGATTAGCATTTTGAATGAGAGTCCGCGCACCAAATCGAGTTTTAGTCCGACGATCGCGAAATAAACTGGGATGAAGAACGCGAACGACACTTTGCCGATGGCATCGAGAGCATCGGCGAACAGCTTGCGTTTCTTGTGGACCACGGCGAAGCCGGCGAGAAACGCGGCGAAGACGACGCTGACGTCGAGCGCACCGGCGAGCACGCAGTAGGCGAGAAGGACCGACATGGCGTAGGCGACGGGTGAGTTTTTCGCGAATACGTTGAAGCGCGATTTGTTGATGCGCTTCACCAAACGCGGCAGCAGCGTTAAGCCGAACAAGAAAAACGTGACCGTGAGCGCGAGATGGAAGGCCATCTGCCGCGGGTTCAGGACGGCAGTCCCCGCCACGGCGGTAGCGACGGCGAGGGCGAGCCAGAGTCCGATGTCTTCGAGGACGGCGACACCGAGAACCAGACGAGCGAAGCGCGTGTGCAGAATTTTCAGGTCGGCGAAGATTTTTGAAACCACAGGAACCGATGTGACTGCAACGCCGACGGCAAGAATAATGATGAGCGAAAGGCGATTGCCGTTCGGTCCGGCGAGTTGCGGGCGAACCAGCCACGGTCCCAACAGCAATGCGAGCAGGAATGGAATGCCGGTGCCGACAATGGCGAGCCATCCGACTTCGCGACGTTCTTCGCGAGTGAAGAGCTGGCGCGTTTCGGCTCCGGAGAGAAACATCAGCAGCAGGAGTCCGAGCGAGTAGATGAAGTTGAGAGTAGTGCCCTGATGGGCGACTTCGGTGAGGCGCGCTGCGAAGTGCAAGCGGCCGATTATCGCGGGGCCGAGAACTACGCCAGCCAGGATTTCTCCGACCACTTTCGGCTGGCGGAGTTTGACGAAGAGGTAGCCGAGCAGGTGCGCGAGCCCTACTAGCAGCAGCAGGAGGAGGAGTATGGAGGTGAGGTCGGCGTTGGACACGGTGCGGCGGTTCGGGAATAGGATGCGCTTGGGGCAGGAGGGTTTGCCGGAGATCTTGATCACCCTGATGCTTCGAGGGCTTCGACAACCGCGTCGTGAAACATTGGTCGAACCATTTTTATGGCGTGGTTGGAGCAGTCGGGCCAGGTGCGGTTGGTGAGCAGAGTGACAGAGAGTTGGCGGGCTGGATCGATCCAGAGAGAAGTGCCGGTGTAACCAAGGTGTCCGTAGGACTGCGGAGAACAATATTTTCCAGATTGCGATGGAGCAGACGGAGTGTCCCAGCCGAGGGCGCGGGATGTGCCACGGGGCGCGCCTTCGTGGCGAGTAAAGAGGGAAATAGTTTCTGGGCGAAGGATGGGATAGCCTCCGGTGAGCAAGGCGTGGGCGTATTTGGCGAGGTCCTGGGCTGTGGAGAAAAGTCCGGCGTGGGCGGCTACGCCGCCCAGAACGAAAGCATTTTCATCCTGGACTTCACCTTGGACGATTTTTTGGCGGAAGGTGCTGCGGGGGCTGACGCTTGGTTGCGGAAGCGATTTTAACGTTTCGCGGACAGGAGTGTCCGCGCCACACGGGCTTTCGTCGGCGGTGGGAGGAATTTTTGCGCGAAGGTCTGCGGGCGGATTGAACGTTGTGTTCGTCATGGCCAGCGGTGCGAAGATTTCGCGGTGGCAGAAGCGGTCGAGGGGGTCGTCGGAGAGGCGTTCGAGGGCAATGCCGAGAATGATGAATCCGATGTCGCTGTAGACGGCGCGGGTGGCGGGATCGGCGGCTAGCGGCATGGTAAATGCAGCCTTTAGAAGTTCGTCGCGGGTGCGCGCTTTCAGGAAGAGTTTTTCGTAGGCGGGCAGGCCGGAGGAGTGGGTCAGGAGTTGGCGAAGGGTGACGCCGTGGCGACGTGGATCTCTTTTTTCGTCGGTAACGAATTCCGGAACGATAGCAGCCACAGGGGCGTCGAGAGCGAGCAAGCCGCGTTCGTAGAGGATCATCGCCATCGGCGTTGTGGCGACTACTTTGGTGAGGGACGCGAGGTCGAAGAGTGTGGAGGGATGGACCTGAGGATTTCCACCCTTCGACAAGCTCAGGGCAGGCTTTCTCGCAAAAGACGCGAGAAGTGGGGCACCCTTTTCGGTGGCTGTGGAGACGGGGCGGTAGATGAAATCGCCCAGGGCTTTCAGTACGACAAGGCGGCCGCGATGGGTGACGGCGGCCGAGGCAGCGGGGAAGTCATGGTGCGCAATGGCTTGCTGCAGGATGGAGAAGGCGACGGAAAATATCTTGTCCTGGTCATCGAAGGCGTCGAGCAGGGGCGATGAGGCACTGGAGGTCATCGAAGAAACCATGATATGGCATCGGGAGTACCCCACACTTGAGTTTCTTGAGTCGTGGCGCTGAGGTTGTTAGAGTCAGAGCATCGTTACTAAATCAAAATCGACCGGACTGCTGAGTTCTTTTGGAAGAACCGACAGGGCAGAGGCGCCGCCTCCCACCTTTCCGCAAAGAACGCGGAAAGATGGGGCACCCTCGCGTGTTTTTATTAGGCCGGCATTTCTTACGACAATTACGTTTGTCGTAGTTATGTCGATTGTCTGCTCTGTAGCGGCGACTGCGCAGAGTGTTGAAAGTTCCGGGCTGCGTCCGAGTGGGCAGGCGAGGGCGGCTGCTCCCACATCTTCAACTCCCCATTTCGGTGCGGTCGATGCGGTGATCAACGAGGCCATTCAGGAGGGAACGATTCCCGGCGCGGTTTTGATCGTTGGGCATGATGGGCGGGTGATTTACCGGAAGGCTTATGGGGCTCGGGCTTTGGAGCCGCGGCGGGAAGCGATGACGCTGGATACGATTTTCGATATCGCGTCGCTGACCAAGGTGATCGTCACTTCAACTGCCGTAATGCAGTTGGTGGAAAAAGGGAAAGTCAGGCTGAATGATCCGGTGACGAAATACTTGCCGGAGTTTGGGCAGAACGGGAAAGACGACATCACAGTGCGGCAGCTGCTGACGCATTACTCGGGGCTGGAGAAAGACCTGGACCTGAAGACGCAGTGGGCAGGGAAGCAGACGGCTTATGAAATGGCGCAGGCGGAGGTGCCGGAGGATCCTCCAGGAGCGAAGTTTACTTACAGCGACGTAAATTTTATTGTGCTCGGCGAAATTGTGGAGCGAGTCTCAGGAGAGACGCTGGATGAGTATGCCGCGCGGCATATTTTTACGCCGTTGAAAATATTGCATACGAGGTTTGTGCCTCCAGTGGCGTGGCGAGTGAAAATTGCGCCGACGCAGTATGACGAGAATGAGCACATGCTGCGCGGGGTGGTGCATGATCCTACGGCACGGCGGATGGGCGGCGTGGCGGGGCATGCGGGAGTGTTTTCGACGGGAGACGATCTGGCGAAATTTGCTCAGGCGCTGCTGAATGGCGGCGATGGAATTCTGTCGGCGATGTCGGTGGAGAAGATGACGCGACCCGAGCAGCCGCCATCGGCTCCGGTACTGCGAGGGTTTGGGTGGGATATTGATTCTCCGCTGTCATCGAATCGAGGCGACCTGCTGCCGGTGGGCGGATATGGGCATACGGGGTTCACCGGGACATCGATGTGGATCGATCCAACCACCAAGACTTACATTATTCTGCTGACCAATGCGGTGCATCCGCGAGGAAAATCCAACGCGGTTGCTTTGCGCTCGAAGGTGGCGACGGCGATTGCCGCGACGATGCCGCTGACTACCAGCGAGAAAGAAGCGCTGCGCTGGCAAAGCATTACCGGATACAACGAGGCGCAGAGCGCGGCCCGGCGGATGAACTCGCGCAACGGCAGCGTGAAAAATGGAATCGATGTTCTGGAAGCGCGCGGGTTCGATGTATTGCAGGTTGCGGGTCGTAAGAAAAGAATTGGAGTGGTGACGAACCAGACGGGCCTCGACGCTGACGGACGGCGGACGATTGATGTGCTGGCGCAGGCTCCGGGAGTCGACCTGGAAGCGATTTTCAGTCCGGAGCACGGGGTGACGGGAACGCTGGACACGACCGACGTTGCGAATAGTAAAGATGCGGCGACCGGAGTGACCGTGTACAGCGTGTATGGGGCGACGGATGCGCTGCGGCGACCGCCGGCCGATGTGATGAAAACTTTGGATGCAGTCGTGTTCGATATTCAGGATGCGGGCGTTCGCTTTTATACCTACGAAACCACACTGGGATATTTTCAGGAAGCGGCGGCGCAGGCGGGAGTCGAAGTGATTGTGCTGGACCGGCCTGATCCGATAACTGGCGCATTTGTGCAAGGTCCGGTCGCGGACGCGGGGCATGAGAGTTTTACGAGCTATTGGAGCGTACCGGTGCGGCACGGAATGACGATTGGCGAGCTGGCGAAGATGTTCAATGCGGAACGGAACATCAACGCCAAGTTGACAGTCGTCCCGATGGAAGGATGGCAGCGCGGCGATTGGTTTGATTCGACGGGGTTAGTTTGGGTAAGTCCGTCGCCGAATTTGCGGAGTGTGACCGAGGCCGCTTTATATCCGGGTGTGGCGGTGATCGAGGGAACCAATGTTTCGGTGGGGCGCGGCACGGACACTCCGTTTGAGTTGGTCGGCGCGCCGTGGATGAAGAGCAAAGAACTGGCGGCGTATTTGAATGCGCGCGGGATCGCAGGAGTTCGTTTCGTGCCGGTAACCTTCACGCCGGCGGCGAGTAATTATGCAGATCAAAAATGCGAAGGGGTGAATGTGGTTTTAACCGAGCGCAACGCGCTGGATGCGCCGGAGTTGGGGATCGAACTGGCGGCGGCGTTGAAAAAGTTATACCCAACCGACTTCAAGATGGAGCGCATGGCGGAGTTGCTGGTGAACCAGGTTGCGTTTGACGGGCTGGTGGCGGGAGAGGATCCGCGGCGGATTGCGCAGGATTGGCAGGAGGAGTTGGACAAGTTTGAGCTGCTAAGGAAAAAGTATTTGATCTATTAGACAGTCGGGACCGAGTTGGCGACGTGGCGTGACATTATTTTCCTGATGGCTGACTCCGTTGTCACCGAGAGTCAGGTGGTACTCTCCGCATTCGCACTTGTCCTCAAACTCAAGGACGACATTGCATCCGAGACCCTATAGAGGGCCACTCCTAATAGGTGCGGAACGCAAACGAGATAAGACGCAACCCGCGCCTTATCTCGTCTCTCGCTTAGACCGGATCGTTTAAAACGACTCGCGTAACCCGAATCGCGTAACCCAGGTTGCGCTCTAGCGGTGCCCGCCGCCGCCATGTCCACCAGCAGCATGGCCACCACCCCGATATCCGGGGAGCGCGTGCTCAGCCTTCGCTTCATGGCCAGCGTTGCCTACGTTGCCTCGCCCATCTCGCGCCTCGTTTCCCTGGAAGTGGTTGAAGCGCTCCGAACCGCGACCCGGCATTGGTCCAGCGTAACCGTGATGCGGATCAAACCGGTTATCGACATGTCCGTAAAAGCCGTGAGGGCCGTGAAACCACGGGCCGGCTCCAAGAAACACCCCTCCAACAAACCAATCAGGCCCATAGTAGCCGTAAGGAGCGCAGTCATATGGGGCATAGTCGAAGTATCCGTAAGGACACACGGGAGCCACTCCGATGTCTACGCCAACCGCAACCTGAGGTTGCGCCGCAGGTGCAGAGCATAAAAGGCCAGCTACGAGAACTGCGAAAGCTAGCGCACTGATTTTCAACATGATTTCTCCTTGATTCGTTCAGAGTTTCAACCTGGACAGCTAAGGGGCAGCATAATACCGAGGATCAATAACGGGCAAACCGGAAGTTGACTGTCAATTGTCGTAGCAGGCGATTTCGCTCATTGACCCGGTTCTGAGTGCTACAGTCACGTTTGAAGTAACGACACTACGCGATTGCACTAAAGAGTCGCCAATGCCACCGGATAACGCCCGGCACAAACCCTGCATCCTAGCGGTCAAGCCGTGGTAATCTCGGGCTGAGCAGGGTCGGAGTGCTTTTTCTTCCGGAGGTGCCGATGCGCGGATTACTAACCACACTGCTGATTTCTGGGATGGCGCTGGGGCAGGCGACAGAAGCTCCGAAACCGAGCAGTGCATCTTCGGGTTCAACTTCTCCTGTAGTGGCTGCTCCCGCGCCGGGCGCCCCTTCTGCGGTGGTCGATCCGAATGTGGTGACGATTCCGGCGGGAACGAAAGTTCCGCTGTCTCTGAAGCAGGCCATCTCCACCAAGAATGCGCGCGAGGGCGACTCGGTTTATGCGGAGACGGCGTTTCCATTCGTCGTGGACAATCGCGTGATTATCCCGGCGGGGTCTTACATTCAGGGAAAAATTTCGCACGTGGAGCGCGGCGGGCGGCTGAAGGGGCGGGCCGAAATTCTGATGCACTTTACTTCCATGATTTATCCCAGCGGCTACACCGTGATGCTGCCCGGATCGGTGGAGAACACTCCGGGCGCGGACAATAAATCAGTGAAAGACGAGGAAGGAACAATTCAGCAGGATAAAGATACCGGGAAGAAGATCGAGGACGCGGCCAAGGGCGGTGTATACGGAGGCACCGGCGGCGCATTGGCAGGCGGGCTTGCGGGCGGATTGAATGGAGCGAGGATTGGTGCCGGGGCAGGCGCCGCGGCGGGGATCGGATGGGCTCTGCTGAAGCGGGGGAACGATGTGAGGCTGGATGTGGGAACCTCGATTGAGATGGAGATTCAGCGGGCGATTACGGTGGATGCGAGAAGGATCGCGGTGGCGCGAGCTGGGCCGTAGGAGGTCAGGCCGAGAGTAAGAGTAAAGTCAAAGGCAACGGCAAAATTAGTCAAAAGCAAAGTCAAAGGCAGCGGACAAGAGTGTCCGCTCCACACGAGCCTGAATCACTTCCCGCAAGTCGGTAACTCATTTCAAATTGAAAAGGACGTTTACGTGGGCGGTCACTGTGACTGTTTGCGGGGTGAACTCTTCGGTGGGGGCAGGCGCATTTGCCATGGCTGACATGGCGCGGGCCATGCGCGGGGCGACGATGCGCTGGTTCTCGAACGTGTCGACGGAGGCGTAGGAAAGCTCTCCGACGGCGCGGCCGCTGGCGCGGGCGATGGCGTCAGCGGAGTTGCGAGCGCGGCGGTAGGCATCTTCCACCGCTTTGTTCTTGGCCTCGTCCATATTTTCCAGAGTGTAATTCAGGGTTTGAGTCTCGCTGACGTTGGCGTCGGCGAGTTGCTGCGTGATGGGTCCAATCTTGGAAAAGTCTTTGAGTTTCAAAGTGACGTCGGTGGTGACGCGGTATCCGATTACTTTTTGTTTGGGATTTTTCCAGTCATACATGGGCTGAACCGTGAGGAAGCCGACGTTGGCGGCTTTGGGTTCGATGCCGTTGGCGTGCAGTACCTGGCGAACCTGCTC
>Ga0209332_1000152_pt1 | contig 18048 bp, 14 predicted proteins | sample BlaSpr_A8_OM3_M1_FD_187974 | JGI IMG/M metagenome (GOLD analysis project Ga0209332, IMG submission 187974) | Forest soil microbial communities from Thunder Bay, Ontario, Canada - Black Spruce, Ontario site 2_A8_OM3_M1 (SPAdes) (version 2) | ecosystem: Environmental > Terrestrial > Soil > Boreal...
CTCGATCCAACCATCGGCACAGATTGGAGCGAGCACTTCATCGACATAGAAACGCAGAGCGATTTAACGCGAGGCATGACCGTTGTTGACCGACTCAACCTAGCCGAAGACGCCCGGAATAAAGAAACCTGGGCGCCATCACTGGAGAAGAAAATCAAAGCCAAAGTCTGCTGGAAGCTCGACAACAACCGCTGGAAAGAGGCCCTCTTTTCCGCGTTGCGATAGCTCTTCCCCTGTGTCCCCTGTCTCCCTGTGTCCCCTGTGGTAAAGCTCTTGGTTCGAGGCCGTTACCGCAAGCCATTGCCAGCCGTCTGATATATTTAGCCGATTCTCGGAGGTCCCCATGTCCCGAACCGTGCGCTGTGGTCTGATTCAGGCCAGCAATGCCCTAGGCACCAACCGCCCGCTTCCAGAAATCAAAAAAGCCATGATCGACAAGCACCTCAAGCTGATCGAACAGGCCGCGAAAAAGAAAGTAAAAATCCTCTGCCTCCAGGAACTTTTCTACGGACCTTATTTCTGCGCCGAGCAGAACATCCGCTGGTACGACCTTACCGAGCGCGTTCCCGATGGCCCGACCACGAAGCTAATGCAGAAGATCGCCGCCAAACACAGCATGGTAATCGTGGTCCCGGTCTATGAAGAGCAGATGCCAGGCCTCTATTTCAATACCGCCGCAGTAATCGACGCCGACGGCAGCTATCTAGGCAAATATCGCAAGCACCACATCCCGCACGTCCATCCCGGATTCTGGGAAAAATTTTATTTCACTCCCGGAGATATGGGTTATCCCGTCTTCGAAACCAAGTACGCTCGCGTAGGAGTCTACATCTGCTACGACCGCCATTTCCCCGAAGGCGCCCGAGTCCTCGGACTCAACGGCGCGGAAATAGTTTTCAATCCGTCGGCCACGGTCGCAGGCCTTTCAGAATATTTGTGGGAACTGGAACAGCCCGCACATGCCGCCGCCAACGGCTACTTTGTAGGAGCCATCAACCGCGTAGGCCGCGAGAAGCCCTGGAATATCGGTGAGTTCTACGGCAAAAGTTATTTCTGCAATCCACGCGGAAAAATCATCGCTCAAGCCAGCCGCACCAAAGACGAAGTGTTAGTGGCCGATCTCGATCTGGACATGATCCAGGAAGTAAGAAGAGTCTGGCAGTTTTATCGCGATCGCCGCCCCGAAACTTACGGCGCGCTGACCACGCAAACTGGACAGATTGCCGCTGCGGACTAGCGGAGTGTTGACGGAATTCTGACGAGATGAGAGCGACAGCTAGAAAGTTCTTTACCACAGGGAACAGAGAGAAACAGAGAAACAGAAAAAACACAGGGAAAAACAGGATTCCCCTGTGGCCTTTCCCCTGTGTTCCCCCGTGTCCTCTGTGGTAAAGATTTTGACCTAACCCATGCACGAACCTATTCACGAACCAACGCCAATAGAAAACAGTCCCCTCTACAACGAAGATCTAGCGCCCACCACCGAAGCCCGCCGCACCTGGGGCACCTACAACTTCGCCGCCCTCTGGGTCTCGATGTCAGTCAACATCCTCACCTACATGCTAGCCGCCAGCCTGATCCAAGGCGGAATGAACTGGAAGCAAGCCGTAGCCACCGTCTTTTTAGGCAACACCATCGTCCTCATCCCCATGCTCCTGAACTCCCACCCCGGAGCGCGCTACGGAATCCCGTTCCCCGTCCTGGCAAGAGCATCCTTCGGAGTATTAGGCGCAAACATAGCCGCCGTCCTGCGCGCCTTGGTAGCCTGCGGATGGTTCGGCATCCAAACCTGGATCGGCGGCGAAGCCATCAACACACTCATCACCACGCTAGCTCCCGCCTGGGCGCAAGTAGCCCACAGCACCGCCATCTGTTTCATGGCCTTCTGGCTCATCAACCTTCTAGTCATCCTGAAAGGCATTGAGTACATAAGATTCCTGCAAGGAATCAGCGCGCCCATCCTGCTAGCCGTCGGCCTCCTGCTCTTAGCCTGGGCCTACAAATCCGCTGGAGGATTCGGCCCCATGCTCTCCGCCCCATCGCGCTTCCTAACCTTCTCCGACTTTCTAAAATTCTTAATCCCCGCGCTAAACGGCACCGTAGGCTTCTGGGCCACAGTCTCGCTCAACATCCCCGACTTCACCCGCTTCGCGAAAAGCCAGCGCCAGCAAGTAATAGGACAAGCCCTGGCCCTCCCCACAACCATGACTCTCTACTCACTAATCGGGATCCTTGTAACCTCGGCAACCGTAGTAATCTACGGCACCGCTATCTGGGATCCAGTCCAGTTACTAAGTCGCTTTCATTCTCCCGTAGCCGTAGTGATCTCGCTGCTTGCAATTCTCCTGGCAACGTTAAACGTAAACATAGGAGCGAACGTAGTCTCCCCCGCCAACGACTTCTCCAATCTCTGGCCCAGAAAAATCAACTTCCGCACCGGAGGCATCATCACCTGCTTCATGGGCATCGCCCTGATGCCCTGGAAACTCCTCTCCGACTACGGCACCTTCATCTTCGGATGGCTAGGCGGCTACGCCGCATTCCTGGGCCCCGTAGCCGGCATCATGATCTGCGACTACTTCATAATCCGCAGAAGAATTCTAATAGTCGACGACCTCTATCTATATCCCGGCAAGCGAAAGGGCTTCGTGGAGGGGCACGATCTCGGCAAGCGAAAGAGCTTCGTGGAAGGGCACGGCTTTAGCCGTGCCGTAAGCGACACAACCGACGCGCCTTCAGGCGCTGAGGAAAAGCCGGGCGCCTACGAATATTCCCGCGGCTTCAACTGGCTGGCAGTACTAGCGCTAGCCTTGGGAGCAGCCATCGCGCTGGTGGGATTGATCGTCCCTCCGCTACGAATTTTGTATGCCTATTCGTGGTTCGTAGGATTCGCCGTGGCATTCGGTGCCTATTATGCGTTGATGAGGCTCCGTGGAAGGGCACGGCTTTAGCCGTGCCGAAAAACGGAAAGGTCTCGCATCAGGGCGCGGCTTCAGCCGCGCCGTCAGATACATAAATAATGCGCCGCCGAGGGAGAACTGCCCTACGAATATTCGCGCGACTTCAACGGGTTGGCTAGGCTCCGCGGCACCCAAATTATAGGCCAGGGTTTAGTGGGGCACCTTCGTCCCTCTTTTCGTTGCGCAACAAACGTACGACTTGAATAGCAGCGAACCACGCTGCCAGCAACATAAGAAGTTGTGCTAAGGCGCCACACAGAGGCGCTAAGAAGAAACTTGGCGTTCCTACTATCTGGTAACGTGGAAATACCACAGCGCCGACGAGAAATCCTGCCTTGAAGATAGGGAACAATAGCACACTGTTGAGAGGTTGCAGAGGGCTATGCATTCCAACGGCAACTAAGACGCTGTAAGAAGCAACCGCCAAAAGAAATGACAAGCCGATTGCGGTTCGACTGAGCCAGACAAGCACTCTCGCTATCAAGACCATCCGGAGATAATGCCATTAAATCTTGAGATTGTCATCAACTGTCAAACCGAGGTGGTGTCCTAATTTGAAAATTCTACTTCCACTGCCAGTAGAGTTTCCCGTTGCTTGCCTTGCGGGTATAGAGGGGGAAGGTCTTTTCCCTAGTCCAAGGAAGGTAGGGAACTCTGTACTGGATGACAATGGCGATGTCGGCATATGCCAGTCCCCCCTTATCTCTTGCATACATTATGTCGTCGAGTGCGAAAGTAAAGTGGTCATCGAGTGCCATGTATCGCTCCGGGACCAAACCCAGTGTTTTGAATCTGGTTACGTAGTCACGCATCGGATTGGGAAAGGCCAACGCCGAGCCGTAACAAGGCGAGCCTCGCGTGCAAACTTCTCCCACTCCAGTGAGCACGCCGACGGAGTCAAGAGGAATATACCCGCTGTTTGTCACGGTTGCGAGGGCTGAAAATGCATTATCGAGGTCGGGAGGATCACCTATCGAAACGCTCACGCGGGGTAGTAGTGTCACAAGCGCGGCCAGAATTCCGGGAATGCCTATTACGAAGATTATCACTTTTAAGGCCGTTGTACGAAGAGGTGGCCTCGTGGGTTTTGCCTTTTGTAGTTGCCGTTCTATTGCTCTGCGTATTGTACGGTTTAATCTTGTTTCTCTGGACATGAATCAAGTAATTGTAACACAGAAAGTACTTGACAAACTTGCATTTATGTAATACAGTAAGTCTCATGGCAAACGTACTCAACACCGAAAAGCAAATCGCGGTCATCGGAGCACTGGCGGAAGGTTCTAGCATTCGCTCCATCGAGCGGATTACAGGCGTTCACCGCGATACGGTCATGCGCCTTGGTGTACGAGTCGGCAAGGGCTGCGCTGCGATGCTTGATGCCAAAATGCGTGACCTAACCTGCCAGCGTCTTGAGTTCGACGAAATCTGGGGATTCATCGGCAAGAAAGAAAAGCACGTCACTGTGGACGATGGGCCTGAATGCGGAGATGCGTGGACATTCTGTGCTGTGGATGCAGAAACGAAACTGGTTCCAGCGTTCAAGGTTGGCAAGCGCGATGCGGCAACCGCTAATGTGTTCGTTCAAGACGTTGCCAGTCGCATGAGAAACCGAGTGCAAATCTCCACCGACGGGCTAAGGGCTTACGTAGAAGCGATTGAGAAAGCATTTGGTTCCGAAGTTGACTACGCGCAGATCGTTAAGACGTATACCCATGACGATTCCGGTCAACCAAATCGCCGCTATAGCGCCCCTGACATCGTTTCTACGGAGAAGAAGCGCATCGCTGGTTCGCCTGATATGCAGTACGTCTCGACAAGCTACATCGAACGACTGAATGCGACCACGCGCTTACACATGCGCCGCTTGACCCGCCTTACACTAGCATTCAGCAAGAAGCGCGAGAACTTTGAGGCAGCGGTGGCCATGCACTTCGCCTATTACAATTTCGTGAAGCGCCACAATACTCTGCGCTGTACTCCCGCGATGGCAGCAGGGGTTGAGCGTGATTTCTGGAGCGTGGGACAATTAGTAGAGGCAACGCTATGATGGGAATTCATTTCTGGTACGGGCTTGTCCACTCATGGATTGTTACAGCTGTCTCCATCTTAACAACTTTCAGTATTGGCTTGTTTGGGTTGACTGGTTCAGGTGGCTTTCCGGTACTAAGCGCCGTGAGTAGCGGAAGCAGCATCACGGTATTAGCTGCCGCTCCACTTAACTCGACTCGTATCGTTCCACTGAACTTTGGATTAACAAGTCGAACCGCGCCACCTGAATATCGCAAAACGGCGTCAGAAAAATCGCAGTCCTCGCAATTTAATCCATCCAAAGGCTGGAGGGACGGACCGTTCAGGCGGGCGTTAACGAATGGTGGCCCAAGGCCTGGGACAACGGGCTCCTTGGCGAGCTTTATTCCTATTGGCAGGGATGGCCCTGTGGGTGGGGCCGAAGTCTGTGCAAGGGTGACGGTGTGGATATTAAAGAACAGCGACCCCAATAGCAGCCCAACGGCAAATGACCCTAACGCCAAAGTGATTTTGGACATAACGCCTCCTATTTCCGGTAAGGCCGGGAATTGCTTTGTGTGGGAGTATCGGTACGGAAAGCCGCCACCTTTAAAACCGACCCTTCCGCGAAAACAGCAACCGATTATACCTCCGAAGTACAGAAAAGGAGTTGCGTGGAATACATAGAGGAGTTGCGAGACGTGATTCGGAGGCTGCACGGCGCTGAGGCTACGCACATTGAAAGCGTGCCAGTGAAAGAGACGTTTCAGGGGCAGACGGTGTGGGAAGGGATTGTCGAAGTGTTTGACCTCGTAGGTCATCCCACGGCGCACAGGGCTTATGCGTGGTCGCACGATACCGACGATCCGTCGAATCCTAAGCGACACGTTACGGTTCTCCATCTTCATCCCATCAAGTCAGCACAAGACGCGGTACGAGCCTTTATCGTTCAGGAGTCGAGAATTGCCGAAGAAAGCTAAGGTCGGGCGTCCGAAGATGCCGAAGGGCGAAGCCAAGGGGCGTATCGTGCCCGTGCGCTTCACTGCCGACGATCTAAAGGCCATTGCAGTACGGGCCAAAGCAGCAAACCAAAACGTTTCAGAATGGATACGGAGCACGATTCATGCCAATCTCGAAGCGTGACAAGTTCAAATTAGGACACTACCCAAACCGAAATGGTCGAAGATCTCGCCTCTCCCGCACCCTTTCTCTTTCACCCAACTCCTGTTTGGCAACGAGACTCACGGGAAGGACCCGAAGGATGCCACTGACGACGACAAAACCTTCGTGATACTTCGTGCCCTTGGTGGTTGAAGCTTTTTTTGATCGTGATATTAAGCCGATACCAACGTCCCGTTTTTCCTTGACAAGATGAGATATACTGTTCAGTAACGATCACTAACTCGATTAACTAACTCAGGCTAGGCATTAATGGGCCCCAAGGCCTCGCGGAAACCCGCCAAAAGGCCGGTTTTTAGCGCTAAGTTATTTGACATCAAGACTTTGACGGGAATGAGCAGGCTCGGTCGAGCTAACTCTCTGATTCTAAACGAAGCATTTTCGTACGAAAAACCTAACTCCTTATCTATCAGGACTTTGCCTCTAACTCCTTATCCTTGAAGACTTTGCAAAAAATAATGCGCTAACATGCTGATTCTAATATACCGGCCAAATAGGGGGGTACCCCCAGTACCTAATTAGTAAACAATCAATTCTTCCCCAACGCCGGCAGCACATCCTTCTTATACCGCTCCAATGTATCTTCCTCATCTCCGCACATAAGATAGATATTGAACTGAGTTACTCCGGCGCGAGCCAGCCTACGAATCTTTTCAATATGAGCTTCAGCCGGACCAAGCAGGCAAAACCGATCAGTTACTTCATCGGAGACGAAGTTACGATTACTGCTGTCGACTTCGCAATGATGAAGGTAATCGTATTTCCCGCGATCGCGCACATAAGAAGTCAGCGCAGGAGGAAGTTCTTCCGGCTTATAACGCGAAACCAGGTCAACCACGTGATTGGAAACGAGCGCAGGGAACCAGCGCACATGTTCGCGCCCAACTTTTAAATCATCTGAAATCCATACCGGAGCAGCCGACATGATCTCTATCTTTCGCGGATCGCGTCCCGCAGCTTCCGCTCCCTTTTTCACAAAGCTTACACACCACTCAATCAAGTCCGGATCAGCGAACTGCAAGATAACGCCATCACCGATCCGTCCCGCAAGCTCCAGCACCTTCGGCCCGTATCCAGCAACCCACACTGGAGGAACGCCACCAGTTGCCCAAGGAAGACGCGCTTTTCCGTCTTCGTAATCAATTTCTTTTCCGCCAGTGAGCTCTCGAAAATCTTTTACCGCTTCTTCCAATTGCGCAACTGTCACTGGTTTTTTTCCCAACACCCGCCGCGAACTGTCGCCGCGGCCGATGCCAAGTTGCATGCGTCCACCAGAAATTAAATTCAGCGTCGCAAACAAACTGGACGTGACGGTAATGTCGCGCGTTGCAGGATTGGTAACGCACGTGCCAAGCCGCATCTTCTTCGTATTCGTCGCCATCAGCGTCAGCATCGGATAAGGTTCGAGCCAGAGCACATGCGAATCGAAGATCCATCCATACTCAAAACCAGACTCTTCCGCCTGCCGAGTAAGCGCAACGATGCGTTCCACTGTCATATCGGGCTTAATGGTGATGCCGAACTTCATGTTATCTCCACGCGCCGTAAGTATTGTCATCCCGAGCGAAGCGAGGGATCTGCAGTCCCTAGCGAAATGCAGATCCCTCGCTTCGCTCGGGATGACAATTTTATATTGGTGATAATTTCAGTTCTAACGCAACATTCGGGCTCGTAAGTTGGCGAGTTTAGCATAAAATCTGTACTTCGCCGCCGGAGGAGAAGAGAGAACTATGGGCTTTGACACCATCATCGTAAACGGCCGCGTCGCGACTGCGACCGATACATACACCAGCGACGTCGCAATCAGTGATGGAAAGGTCACTGCCCTTGGCCGGAATCTGCCGCGCGAGAATGCGAAAAAAATTATCGACGCCCAGGGCAAGTTCGTATTCCCAGGCGGAATCGACGTGCATACCCACCTCGATATGCCCTTCGGTGGAACTACAAGTGCCGATGACTTCGAGACCGGAACGCGCGCCGCCGCTTTCGGCGGCACGACGACGCTGATCGACTTCGCCATCCAGTACAAAGGGCAAACGCTGCGAACCGCCTTCGATACCTGGATGCAAAAAGCCTCCGGCAAGGCGGTTTGCGATTACGCGTTTCATTGCATCATTACCGACCTCGCCGATGCGCAGCTTGAGGAAATGAATGCCTTGACGCGCGAAGGAGTGACTAGCTTCAAGTTGTTCATGGCGTATCCAGGCGTATTCATGCTCGACGACGCCAGCATTTTCAAAGCTCTGCGCGCGACTTCGAAAAACGGCGGACTCGTCTGCATGCACGCCGAAAATGGCGGCGCGATTGATGTGATCGTGCAGCAGGCGCTAGCGGAAGGGAAGAAAGCGCCGAAGTATCACGCGTTAACTCGTCCGACAACGGCCGAAGCGGAAGCTGTTTCGCGGGCGATTGCCCTCGCCGAAATGGCTGGAGCGCCGCTGTACATCGTCCATTTGAGTTGTAATGAAGCTTTGGAAAAAGTACGTGAGGCGCGTGATCGCGGGCTTCCCGTCTACGCCGAGACCTGTCCGCAATATCTTTATCTTTCTCTGGAAAATATGGACGCTCCTGGCTTCGAAGGGGCGAAGTATGTATTCACTCCGCCGCTGCGCGAGAAATGGCATCAGGAAAAATTGTGGAACGGATTAAAGCGCGATCACCTCCAGGTCGTGTCGACCGATCACTGTCCCTTCTGTTTCAAAGAGCAAAAAGAATTGGGCCGAGACGATTTCACCAAGATCCCGAACGGCGGTCCTGGAATCGAGCATCGCATGAGCCTCATCTATTCGGGCGGCGTTGCGGCGGGGAGATTTAGCGTGAACCGTTTTGTGGAACTCGTTTCTACGACTCCGGCGAAGCTTTTTGGCCTCTATCCGCGCAAGGGAACTATTTCTGTTGGTAGTGACGCGGATCTTGTAATTTTTGATCCCGAGCGCAAACACACCATCAGCGCCAAGACTCACCATATGCGAGTGGACTATTCGATGTTTGAAGGAATCGAAGTGACGGGAATGCCGGACGTTGTGCTGTCACGGGGACGCGTAGTGATTGAAAATAATAAATTTCTGGGACGCGCGGGTACGGGAGAATTTTTAAAACGAGCTCTATACTCGCAGCCTTAGCAAGCTGACAAGTTTGCGGCCGATTGAATTGTCATCGGAGTGAGGGCCGAGACGCATGCATTCGGCGCTGCAAGCAAAATGCACAGGTCTTTCGCTTCGCTCAAGATGACAATCCGACTAGTCTTTGTCTCCTTGTTCAACGAAATACTTTCCGGTTTCTCCTGCGGAGAAATAGCGCGAAGTCACGGTTTTTTTGCGAGTAAAGAACTCGACCGCATCCCATCCGTGAACATGCAGGTCGCCGAAGAAGGAATCTTTCCAGCCGGAAAATGGGAAATATGCGGGCGATGCAGCCACTCCGATATTCACGCCGACCATGCCGACTTCGATGCGACGGCTGTATTCGCGCACTGCGGCACCGTTCTCAGTAAAGATTGAAGTGCCATTGCCACGCGGATCTTTGTTCACTAAAGTGATCGCCTCGTCGAGCGTATCAACATGGATCACCGACAGCACGGGACCAAAAATTTCGTCGCGGCAAACGTGCATCTCCGGCTTTACGTTATTAAGAATTGTCGGACCGACAAAATTTCCGCCCGCCGGAACTCCTTTTGGACGCCGTCCATCGACAAGCAGCTCCGCGCCTTCTTTAACTCCAGTTTCAATCGAGTTATGGATGCGCTCACAAGCGGCGCTTGAAATCACGGGGCCAACGCTGGCTTTCGAATCCGTGCCCGCGCCTACAATCAGCTTTTCCGCTTCCTGCTTCAATCGGCCCATGATTGTCCTTTGGGCGGCTCCCACCGTTACCAGTACCGATCCAGCCATGCAGCGCTGACCGGCGTTGCCGAATGCGCTGCTAAGAATATTCGCAACGGTTTTATCGACGACGGCGTCCGGCATCACGACCATGTAATTCTTGGCGCCACCTAAAGCCTGAACGCGTTTTCCTTTTTCAGCCGCGCGACGATAAATGTACTTTGCCGTATTCACCGAACCGACGAAAGAAATGGCACGAATGCCCGGACTGTCAAGAATGGCATTCACGGCATCGTGCGCTCCATGAACCAGGTTCACGACTCCTGGCGGCAATCCGATTTCCTCGAGAATGTTAAGAATCAATTCCGAGGTCAGCGGAACCTGTTCTGAGGGCTTCAGCACAAACGTGTTTCCGTATACGATCGCGAAAGGTAAGAACCACATCGGCACCATCGCAGGGAAATTGAATGGGGTGATGGCGGCGCAAACGCCCACCGGTTGCCGGATCATCTCGGTATTGATGCCGCGCGAAACGCCTTCCAGAATGCGGCCTTGCATGACCATGGGCGCGGAGCACGCCACTTCGAGCACTTCAATCGCCCGCCCTATTTCCGCTCGCGCATCGGACAATACTTTGCCGCCCTCGCGGGTGACCGACTCGGCTAGTTCATCAATCCTCTGCCTGAATTTTTCGCGCAGCGCGTAAATGAAATCGGTGCGCTCGCCGACAGACCGTCCACGCCAGTCAGGCAGCGCCGCGCTCGCAGCCGCTACGGCAGCTTCGACTTCGGTAACACCAGAGAGCGGGACTTGAGCCACAACCTCTCCGCTCGCCGGGTTTGTCACGTCGAGAAGATTCGATACCTGCGCGGGCGTCCATCGCCCGCCGATATAGTTCGAGAGAATGCGAGCCTTGGATTTCTGGATCGGTTGCGTTCCTGAGCCGTTGGTTTTCTCTTGCGGCATTACAGTATTGGTTTCGATTGTCATTGGGACCCTTTCAGTACCGCTGATTGACCACGCATTTCGGTCGCGATATCCGTCGCTGAACCGCTAGTGGAGCGAAGGCAGCAGCACTGCTGCTATCAGCGTTGCTTCGTTTTTATCACGTTTTGCGGCACAGGGACAGCGCCCCGCTGGGCCTCTCGTTGCGCGACAGCTCGGAACTGGTTAACGCTTTCGCGATCGATTCAATAATTAATTTCTGTGCATCGGGAAATATAAATCGCCATCTATTAGTTCAGGAAGCGTTGTGATCGTCCCACAATGCTATCGAAGGGATGATGGCGATTATCCTGCACGGAGTTGAGATTACAAACAACACAAACCTATAAACGAAGGATGATGTAATCTTGTGATCCAAATATTGTGGATTATTGAGTATAAACCTGATCGCCTTCCTGAGTTTGAGAACGCCTACGGCGTAAACGGGCGCTGGGCCCAGCTTTTCCGCATGGCCGAAGGATATATAGAGACTTGTTTGAAGCGCGATATCGAGAATACAAATCGCTTTCTTGTTATTGACCACTGGCGCGACCTCGAAAGCTTCGAGTCGTTTAAGCGGCGCTATCAAAGTGCCTATGACGAACTCGACCATCATTGCGAAGAACTAACCCTCGTGGAGACAAAAATCGGAATTTTCAGTTCGTAGGCTTCGTCGATTTTGTCCGTTCGCGCAGACGCTCGATAAGCCTTGCTTTGACGAGCGGCCATCCCGTATCGAAAAAAATACGGTCGTCCAAAGAAATTCGTTCGCTATTCACAGCCTCTGTCCTTTGGAGATATCAGTGCCTGGTGTACGCGAGTCAGGACCGATTCAAAGCTTTGCGGAAAGAAGTTTCTTTAATTCCTCGATCCGTTTTTCGTCCCTCTTATAAAAAGTCCACTTCTTGATTCGTTTCCCATTTACAAGCTTTGCCTGGGAAAGAATTCGCATATGCTCGCTGACGGTGGGCTGGCTCACCCCGAGTTTGTTGGCTATAAAACATGAGCAAACTCCGTCCTCTACAAGATCGCCGTCTACCTGGGGAGGAAAGTTTCCCCTGGGATCCTTCAGCCAGGTGAGAATTTGTAGTCTATTTTTGTTTGACAGAGCGTGCAATCCGACCGTAATATTCATATAGACAGTTGGCTAAGTGACGATATATATTCTAATCGAGGAGCAGGTCAATTGAAAGCGAATAAATCATACCGATACCGTGTGGTTGATGTCTTCACGACTGAGCCGTTAGAAGGAAACCCGCTTGCTGTTTTTCCGAATGCTTCGGACCTCAGCACAGAAGTAATGCAGAAAATAGCGCGGGAATTGAACCTCTCTGAAACTGTATTTCTCTGTCCGCCCACGCGTTCAGAGTGCGCGGCGAAGCTCCGCATTTTTACTCCTGGCAAGGAGATGGATTTCGCCGGACATCCAACCGTCGGGACCGCCTACATTCTACGAGACGAAGGAGTAGTTGCGAAAGAAACAGCACGGTTCATTCTCGAAGAGAATGTTGGGCCCATATCCGTTAGCGTCGATTCGGGGCCGTCGCCAAAACTGTGGCTCGTGACTCCAGCTATAAAGGAACATGGTCTAGTCGAAAGGGGGACTGCCGCCGCTCTGCTTGGTTTGAAGAAAACTGAGTTGCTTGGTATTGCGCCAGAAATTTTGGACGCCGGAGGCAATCCAACTCTGTTCGTGCCGGTTTCGGATCCTAAAACCGTGGATCGGATATCTTTTGACACTTCTGCGTGGGAACGATTCAAATCCCAGCACACCAATCCCTTATGTATTTTTGCATTCGCTACGACTCCTGAGGGCGCCTATTCACGCATGTTTGCGCTGGATTATGGCATCCGGGAAGATCCTGCTACGGGAAGCTCGACCGGACCGCTCGCTGCTTACATGATGAAGCATGGTCTCGTCTCTTCTAAAGCAAGTACGACTTTTTATAGCGAGCAAGGAACAAAGATGGGACGACGCAGCATTTTGCATGTTCGCATTCACGGTGAAAGTGGTACCGATGGAATTGCGGTCGGAGGCAATGTCACGCCCCTCATCGAAGGAACACTAACTTTGTAATAGCGGCAATCAGCCGGGTTTTGGTGGAGGGACGTGCGGTGTACGAAAAGCTGAAGCAACTAGGAATCGTGCAGTGAACTGGCAATTCAGGTCCCGCGGGAAAGCTATGACTCGAGTCGCAACTTTATTCCAAACGCCTTTGTTACCAATCCATCGCTTCGACCATCCGCAAGACGAAATGCATGTGGATGGCAAAATTGAAATCGCGCTGCATACTCCATCACTTTCTTGCGCGCCGGAGAGTTCCGCATCGTAGAGACCGGCTCTGCTCGAAAGGTGGACTCCATTTTCGTCCTTGCCTCCATTTATTAACTATGGTTAACTGTTATGACTAATCCTTGATTAATATTCAGCGCAGGGAGACGTTTCCGCATTAGGCCAAATGAGTGGGGGAATCCATGGCGCGCGTCGGTCGCTTTGCTCTTTTTGTGTTGAGCGTGTCGTGTCTTCTTCCGGGGGAAGCACTGGGGCAGGGCGAAACCACCAGCGCCATCGTCGGCGAAGTAAGGGACGCAACTAACGCAGTCGTGCCGGGCGCTTCTGCGACGATCACAAATCACGAGACCGGTTTAAAGCGTCGTGCCCGGACCGACGATGCAGGCCGGTTCAACTTCCCCCAGTTAAAGCCGGGTACTTACTCGGTCAGAGTGGAAGCGCAAGGCTTTGAACCAGCGCAAAATGACAATGTCGTTTCGGGCCTAGGCCAGAAGCAAACAGTGGATTTCACACTTAAGGTGGCCCGATCAAATGAGACAGTTGAGGTAAACAGCGAGGCTCCACTCATCAACCCGGAAGATGCCAATACATCCACGACCCTGAATGCGCCAGCACTGGAGAATCTGCCAAATCCAGGTGGTGATTTAACCTACCCTCTGCAGTTTGCCCCCGGAGCCCTCATCAACACGGCGGGCAGCGGCAACGACTTCGTCGGCGGTACCAACGGATACGGCAACGTGGAGTTTAACGGCCTTCCCGCTCTCTCCAACGGTTATATCGTTGACGGGCTGGAAACGAACGATCCACTCACCAATCTCAATAGCGGACTCTCAACCAACCTTGTCCTTGGACTGAATTCGATTTCCGATGTGACCGTCAACACCCTTTCCTATTCCGTGGATCAAGGGCGGTATGGAGCATCCCAAGTCAACTACGTCACCAAGTCTGGCTCAAATCAGTTTCACGGGAATCTCTATGAGCTATGGAATGGTGGGCTACTGAATGCCGCGAACTATTTCACCAATGCGACGCCGGGGAATTACAAGCCCGGATCGACCGTGAATCATTTTGGGGGCAGTCTGGGCGGGCCTATTGTGCACGACAAGCTATTCTTTTTCTTCGACAGCGAATGGATTCGGATTGCGCTGCCTATCGTCACTCCGACGACGGTTCCGAGCGCGGCGTTCCAACAATACGTCTTGCAGCAACTTCCCCTGGGTGGAGCGGACTCCGTAACCGGTTCCAACTATCCGGCAGCGCCACAACTGGTTCCGTTCTATCAAAAAATGTTTTCCCTCTACCGAAACGTGAGCGGGACGGCACTCGCCGTGCTTGGCTGTCCCTTCAATGCAGACGGCAGTCCGGCATCGGGCAGTCCACCGAATGGAAATGGTTGCGCAAATCGGCAAAGCGTTTCGCACTCCAGCGATGACCATGAACAGGTGCAGACCGCTCGGGTCGATTACAACGTCAATGAGAAAAATACCACCTGGTTCCGCTTTCAGACCGACAACGGGCTCCAGGCCGCTTATACCGATCCCATCAATCCCTTGTTCAACGCTCTTTCTCCGCAGCCTCTCTACTCCTTTGCAGCGGGATACACGCGCGTCTTTTCGCAGAATCTGGTGAACTATTTCAATCCGGCGTTTTCCTGGTATGCGAGTTTGTTTGGGCCGAGCGACTTTCAGAAAACGCTCTCGGCATTCCCGATTGTGTTGCAGGGCAGCGGTGCAAATGCGCCATTCACTACGATTGGAGGGCTCGACAACACTTGGGTACAAGGCAGGCGAGCCTCTCGCTTCTTCATCAATGACAATCTCGCTTGGAGCCGGGGCGCTCACGAACTGAGGTTTGGCACGAACACCCGAATCTTTCGTCTGAATGACTATGATTTCGGACAAGGCACAGTTCCTACCGTGGCGTACACGACGTTACCGCAATTCATCTATGGTGTGGCATCCACCGCAGCCAAGACTTTTCCACTGACAGCGAACGAACCGTTCCGTTTTCTAAATCTCGATCTGTATGCCCAGGACACGTGGAAAGTGACTGGGAAGCTGACCTGGACGCTTGGCGTGCGCGACACATACAACTCCAATCCGCTGAATCCGCACGATCAGATCGCCCGTCTTGGTGGGTCTTTCAACTCCATCTCTCATAATGTTAATCAGCCGCTAAACGCGGCCATTCAAACTCACCTCGGCAATCTGTTCTCCTCCTCGCCAATCGCAATCTTGCAACCGAGAACAGCGATTGCGTGGCAGTTTGAGCCGAGAACGGTACTTCGAACTGGCTTCGGGATTTTCAGCGATATTTTGCCGGGCAGCGTTGCCGACCTGATTGGTACCAATCCACCGTACGTCCAGACGTTTCAGGGCGGGCTGTTTGGCAGCGTGGGCAAAGCCGGATCTGCGGGCTGCGACCCAGTGGTCGGCTGCACAGCAATCGCGCCCGGAGTGCCTAACAGCGCGGTCGACACCACCAGCGCTGCAAATCAGAGATTTAGTTTGGGGTTCCCTCAGGGCCAACTTTCGTGTGCATCTCCACAGGCAAGCGCGTCAACTTGTCTTCCACCGGTCGCGATGACCGCAGTGCCCGATGGCAAGCTACATGCTCCGTACTTCATGGAGTGGAGCCTAGGGATAGAACATCAGTTTGGAAACACGGGGAGTTTGCAAGTTCAGTATGTCGGCACGCGCGCTGTGAACCAGCCCTATCTAACACAGGTGAACGGTTACCAAACGGTGTGCCAGGATTGCTTTGCGCCCTTTCCCTACAGGGCGCCGACCGATGCGCGATTTGCCGCGGTCACCCAATTCTCCACTGGCGAGAACAGTCACTACAACGGCCTTCAACTGACCGCGGTGAAGCGGCTCAGCCATGGTCTGCAAGGTCAGGTCAACTACACCTGGAGCCGTTGCATGGACATGGTTTCGAACGGAGGATTCCTCCAGTTCTCTGCGGGCGGGATTCTTTCTCCTCTGCCAGGAGAACTGGCCCGCGATTACGGTCCTTGCGACTATGACATCCGGCACAATCTCAACGCGCAGTATGTGTATCAGCTCCCGATCAAGACTCGGAATCACATGTTGGAGCAGGCGCTAAACGGGTGGCAGGTTTCCGGAACCATGTTTTGGCATAGCGGGGTCCCGTTTTCGGTGCTGAGTACGCCCTATTCAGCGAACGGAAACGGCATTGTGCAGGGGAGTGGGCCGCAGTTCGCAAGCATCGTTCCCGGCGTCCCGCTGTATGCGCATCATCCCGTCTCCGGCGTGACGCAACCGGGTACGATTCAGTGGCTCAATCCGGACGCCTTTGTATCGGCCGTTGATCCGAGTACAGGGCAGTGCTCTGGCGGCGATAACCCGCAGCATTGCCAATTCGGAAACCTCGGCCGCAATGCCCTGCGCGGTCCCAATTTCTTCTGGAATGATTTCTATCTCACGAAATGGTTTCCGGTGACCGAGCGTTTGAAGTTAAGGGTAGAAGCCCAATTCTTCAATGTCTTCAACCATCCGAACTTTGGGCTTCCCAGCATGGTGCTGGCTGGCATTCCAGGAAAACCTTCCACGCAGACTGGCTTTGGAGCGCTCACATACACCACCTCTCCGCCAACCGGCTTGCTGGGTGTCGGCTTGGGTGGGGACAGCAGTCCACGAATGATTGCGTTTCAAGCACGGTTGGAGTTCTGAGTTCTCATGTCGACCGCAACCCGGGATGGATCCTGCCAACTTCAAGTTTGCCGACGATTCGGAAAGTAAAGTATCGAGAGCGGGTTTGTCGGTGCTAATCCGACGGGCGAACCGATAACCTCCGGGTTGCCCGTCATCCGGCCGGAACGAAGAACTACCAGGGCTGGTTCCTCAGCAGCGCCGGCTCATGTTGTAGCAACATGGTTGACTCTGTCGCAGGAGCCGGCGATCCGAGCGCCTATGCGAACGCGTCCGGCTGACTCTTGCCGGTCGTGATCAGCTTGCGCAAATTCCCGTTTATCAGCGTTCCCCAGGCATTTGAACAGCTACCGTAGCATTCAAACCTGGGCACCAGGCCTTCGTGCATGAAACGGACTTCCGTTTCGCCGTCTTTTTCAGAGATATCAAAGACAATATCGGTATCGTTCCACTCACTCTTGTCTTTCGCAAAGCTCAGCTCGCTGTCTAACACATGCCAGACCACTTTCTTGCCAGGAACAAATTCTGTGACCTTTTGTTTGGAACGGTGCACATCTTTATACCGGTAGGTGAACTCGGCGCCAAGCCTGCCGGTGTCACCCTCGATCTCTCCTGACCACCACCCACGGACATTGGTGATGGCTTTGAAAACTTCTTCGGGAGACTGATCCACCGAAATGGTGGTAGTGAAGTTTTGATTTTTCATGACCAGTTCCTCTGTCCTTTCCGTCGCTGCCTGTGCGTGACCGGCGCGACCAAGTCCCTACCTGAGGGGCATTTACTGTGGCAAACACCACTCATCTTTGATCTTGCAAAGCCGTGCAAGCATTCCTTCGTATTCCTTGGTAATAGCATCCCTTTCCGTTACGCCGCGAAATTGGATCATGTATCCATGCGGGCCATGCAGTATGAGAAACGGATACGGCGTATCCGGCCAGCGCCCATGCTCGCTGAAATAACGGAATTGCTCCGGTGTTGGGGTTGCCGCACCGACTTCGTTATTGGAAACATTCGGGGCGTAGTACATCACGTGAGGGATGTTGGCAGTCGCTACGTTCTCCGTTTCATCGGGATTCACGTAAGTCCTAAGAATCGGAGACAACATATATGACACGCCGGCTCGCTCGGGCGCC
>Ga0209332_1000154_pt1 | contig 17933 bp, 16 predicted proteins | sample BlaSpr_A8_OM3_M1_FD_187974 | JGI IMG/M metagenome (GOLD analysis project Ga0209332, IMG submission 187974) | Forest soil microbial communities from Thunder Bay, Ontario, Canada - Black Spruce, Ontario site 2_A8_OM3_M1 (SPAdes) (version 2) | ecosystem: Environmental > Terrestrial > Soil > Boreal...
CTCATCGTCGCCGTTGCCACCCCCGCGCCCAGCGCTATGGTGGATGTCGCGAAACTTGGCGCTCGCCGCGTGCACGATCGCCTGCCAGCAGAAATTCGCGAGCGCTTACCCGAGGAAATAAGGGTCAAGCTCACCGGATCCTGATCCGATCCTCTTTGAATGGTAGAGTTAGTTAATTAAGTTCGTGGTGGGAACATGATGTCCAGAATACTCGGGATTCTTTTGGCCGCTGCACTTGTCGTAGCGGCAGCTGCGAGTAATACGTCGGCCTCGTCTCACGCTCCGCAAGCATCCACTACATCTTCGGGGGCGAACAACCACCTGGCTGGTTGCCATGATGACGCGCCACCGGCTTCGCATCCCAATCCATTACCCGCGCCAGTCAAGTATCAGTGCTGCATCACCGGACACGAAGCTGCCGTCCTGCATGCTTCCGACCTGCCTTGGCCCGTAACCGAGTGCGCGCATTTCGTTGAGCAAAGCGACCCCTGCGCGTTGCCCTCTTTTTCTAAGCATTTTGAAACCGTGCTGCTTCTCTCCGCCGACCCGCCCCTCCAGTCTCCGCTAAGAATCTAATCCCGACTCCTCAAAACCGTTTCATTTGTTACCTCCCAATAACGATTTGCTAGCGCAGCTTTGCGTGAGGATTCCCTTTTGCGTAGCCTTATTTTTTGCCTCTGCATCATCAGCTTCTCTTTCAGCGTCGCAGTAATCGCGCAACAACCCGATCGCGCTCCGGAAGGGAATACATCCAGCACAAACATGTCCCAAATGGATATGCCGGGAATGGATAAGGGCATGTCTCAATCCGAACCGGACTGGATGCCATCACTCCACCTCAACACCGGCACCGGCTGGCAACCCGCGTCCACCTCATCGCCAATGTGGATGAAATCCGTTGATGCGTGGGACCTCATGGCTCACGTTGTCATCTTTCTCGATTACAACCAGCAAGGCGGTCCCCGCGGCGAAGGCAAAGCCGAGTCCTCGAACTGGTTGATGTTGATGCAGCAACACAAACTAGGCCATGGCAGCGTTCTCTTTCGTGAAATGCTTTCCGCCGACTCGCTGACTTCGCCGCATCCCGGCTATCCTGAACTTTTTCAAACCGGCGAAACCTATCACGGACAGCCCCTTATCGATCACCAGCACCCCCACAATGTCTTCTCCGAGCTGTCGCTGTATTACTCGCAATCGATCGCCAAAAACGTCTCATGGGAGTTCTATGGCGCTCCCGCTGGCGATCCGGCGCTCGGTCCAGTAGCCTACCTCCACCGCGCCTCGGCATCGGAATTACCCATGGCGCCCTTGTCTCACCATTTGCAGGATTCCACCCACACCAGCTTCGGCGTAATCACCACCGGCTTCGTCTTGAGTCGCCTGAAAATTGAAGGCTCAATATTCAACGGCCGCGAGCCCAACGAAAAGCGATACAGCATCCAGTTCGCCCCCCTCGATTCCTGGTCGGGACGCATCAGCGTCGCCGCCTCGCGCAACTGGACCGCTGAATATAGTTATGGCCGCTTGGAGAAACCCGAGGCTCTCGAGCCCGGCAGCCAAAATCGGCAAACTGCCTCTGTGGAATATGTGCACCCCTTGACGCAAGGCTCCTGGGCAACTTCGGCCGTCTGGGGACGAGTCCACAAAGTCGCGAATGACCATACTTTGAATGGTTATCTACTCGAGTCAACCCTTAACTTCAAGTCGAGCAACTACGCTTTCACCCGCCTGGAATTGGTCGACAAAGATGAACTTTTCCCGGCTCAACCCTTGCTTCCCATCTTCCGCATCGGAGCCTACACCTTCGGAGCCGCTCACGACCTGCTTCAACGCCGCCTGTGGCAGCTGGCTCTGGGCGGCGACGTCACGTTTTACTCAAAATCGCACGAACTCGACGCCGCTTACGGCGCAAATCCAGTCTCGTTCCAAATTTTTCTGCGGGTTCGTCCCGGCTTTAATTCCCGAACGCGTCGTTAACGGAACGAGTTTCCGGAGCCAATCTCCCCGCTCTCGCTCTCCGCAATACGCCTAATATCGGATATTTCCTCCCTACAGCGTCTGCCCGATTGTTTTCTATCGCACGCATCAGCAGAATTGAGAGTTCTGGCCGGAATTTAGGGGAGTGATGGAGCGTCAAAAGGGGCCCACGCAAAGCCCACTCTGCAGTTTGATTTCTTATTACGTCGTTCCGCGTAGGCTGGAAGACCGCATTCGTGCGCTCAGTAACCGGGCTCTTTCGATTACCGAACCCGAGGAATTAAGCAAGGTTCACAATCAACTCCGAGCACTCCTTCGTGAGCACATGGATCGCTTGCGGAAGCTGGTTGCCACTAATGAGGCTCGTCCCGAACGCCGCCACCCTCAGTAGAATTCGCATCAGCGTTCGACATCGAACATACTCCGCTTCCCCTTCGCTGCAATACTGCCCGTCGCATGGACACCGCTCTCAGTGAACGCATTCAGGAGCTCTGCGCCCGCATAGCGACAGAGCACGATCGAAACAAATTTCTCAGGCTCTGCGAAGAGCTCAACCGCCTCCTGAGTTCAAGAGACCGCCCGCTCCCAAACGATGTAAAGACACCCGGACCTTAAAGTCGGCGGCGTGCTCTATGCGCCTCTTGAAATAGGCTGCTTAACTGTGCACGCGATAGGAAGAATGGTAGGCAATCGCGTTCGTGATGTTCGTCATGACGTTCGTCTCCTTACAGTGTCCATAAAATTCCACCTTCAACTACAGTTCCGCCGATGTGCAGCCCAACCGGTTCGACGCATCGAATTCCGAGATGAATGCATTGGACAAAGATGTCGCAGCCATGAAAATACCGGCGACGGAAAGTAAGTCTGCACCTTTGCGCCCCGGCGAACGCTCCGACTCCATGGGGAAGGCTGTTAGCAATGCAATTCTCTTGTCGCTTCCGGACGCGGAATACAATCTCCTTCGACCCCACCTCGAGACCGTGCCACTGCCGCAGCATCGAATTCTTCATGAACCCGGGCAGCAGATCGACTTCATTTATTTCTTGAATGAAGGCATGTGTTCGCTCGTGGCCCTTAGCCGCGACGGCAGAAGCGTTGAAGTGGGCATCGTAGGGAAAGAAGGGATGGTTGGAATGTCGCTGACCGCCGGGCTGCGAATCGGACCATTCCGCGCCATTATGCAGATGTCAGGAAGCGGAGTCCGCATCAGATCAGAAGTCTTTCAGCAGATACTCCCTGAGGCAACATCTTTACGCGCTGAACTTAGCCGCTTCGCCCTCATGAGCGGACTTCAGGTAGCTCAAATCGCCGCCTGCAATCGCCTTCACGAAGTTGAACAACGACTGGTCCGTTGGCTTTTAATGTGCCAGGACAGAGTCGATTCCGAGAACCTTCCCCTGACTCACGAATTCATGGCGCAGATGTTGGGATCCGGACGCCCCAGCGTAAGTCTGGCCACTGCAGTTCTAGAAAATGCCGGGTTGATACAAAACTTGCGAGGCACGGTAAAAATCTTGAACCGCAAAAACTTGGAACAAATCGTCTGCGAATGTTACGCTGTGATCCAGCACCTAAATGGCAGGATGGGCCTGAAGTAAGTTCCACCTCTAGCCATGTCGTCCGTTACCGCGATATTCCCATTCTGAGTCAATTAGCCTTGAGGCAGTTTTTTACCCCCACCGTGTTCCCGGTAGTTTCCGTTGTTCGGTTGCGGTAAGATTTCCATGGAAAATATTCCTCGCCGCAGTCGGTTAAGGAGCATCGCTTGAGCATTCAGGACGAGCAAGAATTGGCTTCCCTCAAAGCCGCGGGCCGCATCGTCCGCATGATGTTGGATGCCATGAAAGCTGAGGTTCGCCCGGGAGTTACAACCCAATACTTGGATGAAGTAGGCGCCCGCGTCATGCAGCAGAATGGCGCGCGCTCCGCTCCAAACATGGTTTACCAATTTCCGGGAGTTAGCTGCATTAGCCTTAACGATGAAGCGGTTCATGGTGTTCCGGGCAATCGCCAACTTCAGGAAGGCGACTTGTTGAAACTTGACGCAACCGTGGAAAAACAAGGCTACATGGCTGACGCCGCCATTACCGTCCCCGTGGGCAAAGCAAGTTCGCAGGCAAAGCAACTAATAGCGTGTGCCGAGCGTGCCTTTGATCAGGCAATGCTGGTTGCCCGGGCTGGCTTGCGCATTTTTGAAATCGGCAAGGCGGTGGAGCGTGAGGTGCGCAAATCAGGATTCGCTGTGATCCGTGAATTAGGTGGACATGGCATTGGGCGCACCATCCACGAGTCGCCACATGTGCCCAATTATCGTGACCCCGCTGCCAGCCAAATCATGAAGGAAGGCTTGGTCATTACGGTGGAACCGATCATTTCCGCGGGCGTTGGCCGCGTGTTCGCCGACAAGGACGGCTGGACGTTGCGAACCTGCGATCACTCGCTCTCCGCTCATTTCGAGCATACTTTGGTTATCACCGCAGGCGCGCCTCTATTGCTGACCGCTGATTACTAAGACACTACATGTCCAAGCGAATTTGACCCGGGAACCCATGTCGGGATAAAGTTTTGGTCGGGTCGGTTTCTCCGCACTTCGCTTAATGTTTCCATGCGCGCTGCCTTTTCAAAATCGGTTGCTTCGAAACTCAATTCACGAGTGGCCGCTCGTCTCATGCTTCTTCTGTTCGCTCTGGCTACCGCGGCTTGGGCGGCAGGCCCACAATTTTCCAGCCAGAGCCGGGTTGGCCTGACCACCGGAGATCAGTGGGAACCGTCCATCGCCGCCGATAGTTCCGGCCGGATCTTCATCCTCTATCCGCAATACGGCAAAGTCGCTTCGTGCGAAAACTGCCTCATGCCCACCATGCTCCTGGTCACGAGCAACGATAACGGCAAAACATGGCAATCTCCCCGGACTATTCTAGAATCGCCAACCGGCCAGTTCGATCCTCAAATTGCCGTCGACCCCGCCGACCACCGCACTCTTTATGCCGCGTGGTTGCAGAACGGCAAACGCGCCGTGGTGCTGGCAAAGTCGGTCGACTCCGGAGCAACCTGGGCTTTCACCATTGCCGTAACCAGCGCAGTCGAGCTCGATAAACCGGCCTTGGCTGTGCGCGGTCAGGCTGTATACGTCGCGTTCAATCATGAAGAAGAAGTATGGGTTGCGGTCTCGCAGGATGCCGGCCGCAGCTTCATTCCCACCCGTGTGAATGCGGAGAGCCGTCCGGGATGGTCCCTGCTCGGCTCGGTCACAGTCGATCCCGCCGGCAACGCCTATCTAGCCTGGTCGTCTTACTCAAAGTCAGCAGGAGCCCGCGGGGTCGCTAACCTCTATATAGCGAAGTCTGGGGATCAGGGCAAAACCTGGGCCGCTACTCCCCTGGGCGTCTCAGCCGCAGCCCCCAGCTGCAAGATCGAAGAATGTGGCGAAGCCTACCTTGGTCCGCAAATCGCGCTGACCTCCGATGCCGATGGAACCCTCTACGCCCTATGGAACGCGGGTAGCTGGCCCATGGGACCGCAGCGAATTTACTTTTCATCCTCAACCGACGGCGGCGAAAACTGGATTCCACGCGCCAGCGTTTCCTCCGCCTCCCCTGCCGTCGAACACGCTTTTCCCGCAATCGTGGCGGGGAACAGCGGTGATGTCCGTATCGCCTGGATGGACACCCGCAACTCTTCCCGTACCCATACCGCCTGGAATACCTACTACCGGAGTTCAAGCAACGGCGGCGCAACATGGGGGGACGAAATTCGCGTTTCCAACTACGTGCCCGGCTATCGCTATATCTCCAATGCCGGATTCAAATTCCCCTTCGGAGACTATTTCGGATTAGCCATCGACAACCAGAACGACACCCACCTGGTCTGGGGCGAAGGCCAAAACTATCAATCCCCAGGCTCAATCTGGCAATCCACCGGCCGCTAATCGCGAACAACTCGTCAAATCAAAGTTGTCATCCTGAGCGAAGCGAAGGACCCCTGCATTCTTTCGCGACTCCCGACCTTATAGGCTTTTTGCATCGCTCATCCAAGCAATGTCGGTCTCTTCACATTCAGTCCGTCAGCATCCCGCCCGTCAAATCGCTGAGTCGTTCAATACGATGTTCCCGACAATACTCCGTTAGACCCTCCACCAGCGTCTCCGTCGCTACCGGATCGAAATAACTGACCGTCCCCACCTGCACCGCGCTCGCCCCGGCCAGCATAAACTCCACCACATCCGCCGGAGTCGAAATCCCTCCCATGCCAATCACAGGAATCTTCACCGCGTGCGCCGCATCGTAGACCATCCGCAGCGCAATCGGCTTGATCGCCGGCCCCGACAGCCCCGCCGTTACATTCGCAATTCGCGGACGCCGCGTCTCCGCATCAATCGCCATGGCAAGGAATGTATTCACCAGAGAAATAGCATCCGCGCCAGCCTCCTGCGCCACATAAGCCATCTGCGCGATCGAAGTCACGTTCGGCGAAAGTTTAACGATGATCGGCCGCGTAGCCGTCCGCTTCGCCGTGGCTACCACTTCGTCCAGCAAATGTGGATCGCTGCCAAACTGAACCCCGCCATGCGCCGTGTTCGGGCACTACACATTAATCTCGTAAGCCGCAATGCCTTCGCCCTGATTCAGAATCTCAATCGTTTGCTCATAATCCGCGCGCGTGTAACCAAACACATTCGCGAACACAACGACATTCTTTTTCTCCCGCAAGGCTGGAAGCTTCTCCGTCAAAAACGCCGAGGCCCCAATATTCTGCAGCCCAATCGCATTCAGCATTCCAGCCGCAGTTTCATAGAGCCGGGGCGGAGGATTCCCGGTCATCGGTTCCTTCGAAAGCCCCTTCACCACGAATCCGCCCAACCGATCCAGGTGAACAATGTCTTCGAATTCGACTCCATAACCAAAAGTGCCCGATGCCGCAATGATCGGATTCTTCAGCTCAATGCCGGCGAAGTTAACGCTCAAATCGGGTTGTGAGACCGGCGTCATTGCGGAGCCCCAGACGGAGACGGGCTCGGCGCTACTAGCGGCGCAGGCACCGTCGTAGCGGCGCGATGCGAAGCCTGAAGCGCCTCGGTCAGCACTCGCCCCGTAGCTTGCGCAGGAGCATTGATCCCGAGCAACGAGGCCAGCGTCACCGCCAGATCAACCGGTTCGGCATGTGTCCTGTAGGTTCCCGGTTGAAACGCAAGTCCATAAAATGCAAGCGGCACATGTGTGTCGTACGAGAAAGGCGACGCGTGATCCGTCCCCTTGCTGCTTCCCACTTGAAACTCCCGCGGAATCCCCATCACATACCATCCCCCCGCAGCCGAGTAACTGTGTGCGTATCGTCTCCCAACTTCAGTAAACGGAGTCTCTCCACGTGCCAATTCCGACTTCGTGAAGAAGCCAGCCAATCCTGCCGCCTTCATGGCCTCGCCCACATCGGCTTCGGCGTCAGATTCTTTTGTCCCCGCCGGACGTCCAGAGAGATGCCCTGCGGGATTTCCAGCAGGATGTCCAGTACCGCTTCCAGCGAACGCTTCTTCATTGAGCCACGCCAGCGGGTAATCAAGCTCCCGCACGTAGTCCGCCTTCCGCGCATATTTCTTCGAGAGCAGGGAATTGATCTCTTCCCGCAGCGCGTTTGCATCGAGGTTCGCCGCAGGCAGCCGCAAAGTCTTGGCAAACTCAGGCAATGGCGCAATCCCATGATCGGCCGAAAGCGCCATCCACACATTCGCCATTCCAACCTGATGACCGAGAAAAGTGAAAAACTCACCCAACTGTCTGTCAAGCTCAAGCGCCATTCCGCGCATTTGCGGAGAATCCGGCCCCACCTGGTGCCCCAGAATATCGTTCGCCGAAAGGCTGATCACCAACAGATCAGTCGCTGCGCCCGCCCCCAACTTCTCATACAAAACTAATTCCTTCGCGAATTCAAACTCATAATCATTAGCCAACGGAGTCGACCCGACAATCTCGTAGAATCCTGCGGCCTTGCCATCCTTGCCGTTTCGCGGCGACGTTGATCCAAGCACATTTCCGTCGCTATCCTTCCACTCCCGATTCAAATATTTCTCCGAGCGATGGCTCCCATTAAAATTACTCACCCACTCCGGCAATTCCGCACGATAGTAAGAAGATGTAATCCAGTTCCCGCTTTTCGGATCGATCCAGTAAGCTCCGTCTCCCGCGAACCCGGCAGGCAGCACTGCCGCTCGATCTTTTAGCGACACCGCAAACACCCGAGCCTTCCCACCCGTGGCCAGCTTCAACTCATCGCCCAGCGTATCGCTCAAAAGATTATGCGGAGACGCCCCTGGCCCGCCATTCCCTCCGCCTACCAACTTCACCGAATCGTCCTCAACCGAAGTCACCCGCTTCTTCTTCTGCGGATCCCACCATTCATTGGCGATGATCCCGTGCCCACTTGTGTAGCTGCCAGTAAAGAGCGTGGCGTGCCCCGGAGCCGTCCGCGTATTCGCGTAGTCGTAATAACAATCAGTGAAGTAAGCGCCGCGGTCGAGAAACAAATGAAAGCCCGCGTCTCCGAACTGATCGCGATAACGCTCCAGGTAATCCCCGCGAAACTGATCAATCACGATAACAACCACCAGCCGGGGATGAGCATTGTAAGCAGAGGCGAGCAAAGCAGTCGCCGAGCAAACGAATAGCAGTGCCATGCAAACCGAACGGCTTAATCTCATTGCGTGCTAGTTTACAGGAGACTTGGCGCCCCATCCTCAGATTTGCGCCTGTTCCGCTAGAACGCTCATGCTGAATTGACCTTATCTGAATTTCCATGTGTCCCGCTAAAAAGGTCTCTATAATTGAAGATGCTTATTACTCGATGCATCCAATTCCATCGAATTAAACATCACACGTCGATAGCCTCTGGCATCGAGGTTCTTAAGCCACTCAAGTTTCAGGTGAAATCGATGTTGCGGAATAAGCTTGCCAATCGGCTTGGTCCTGTCGCCAGTTTCCTGTCTATTTGTCTGCTTACTCAATTGGTTCCGTATCTAGTCGCTCAAACTCCTGGGATGGTAACAACGGTCGGAACCTTAAGAGGCACAGTCACCGACGCGTCTGGAAAGCTCATCGCAAATGCGACCGTAACCGCGACCAACGCTGAGAACTCCCAACCCACACTGGCGACAACCGGCACCGATGGCTCCTACCATTTCGAAAATCTTCCAGCAGGTGCCTACCAACTGAAATTTGAGGCAGACGGCTTCAAGACGCTGGAAATCCCGTCCGCAAAGATCACTGGTTCCGAGGGTGTCGTTCTCGATGAAAAACTCGAAACCGGTGAGCAAATGAACGGTGCTGTGGCTTCAACACAGCGGGACAATTTACCGAATGCGCCCTCCAGCAACGCGACCTCGCCTTCGCTCGCCGATCTAGGCCTTTCCACTGAACAAACCCAAGGCAACGCGCGCGAGCAGGCGTTATTGGACAAACGCACGCACATGTTAAAGATTCATCAACGCATGGGTTTGATCACAACGATTCCCTTGATCGCCACAGTTGTAACTTCGCTGAATGCCGGGGGCAAAAACACAAGTTCTACTTCGCGTGACCTGCATACGGCTCTCGGCGGCCTTACCGGAGACTTATACGGCATTACCGCGTACTATGCGATCCGCGCACCCAGAGTGCAGGGAACTGAAACCAGGGGGCCAATCCGCTTCCACAAAGCCATGGCTTGGATTCATGGTCCCGGAATGATCCTGACGCCCATCCTCGGAATCATGGCCTTCGATGAAAAGAACAAAGGCGAGAAAGTTCATGGCATCGCCTCCGCTCACGGTCCTGTGGCGATCGTCACCGCCGGGGCATTCGGCGCGGCTCTTCTATCGGTTTCAGTGAAATTTTAGGCACCATAAAACTATGGATAAAAAAAATTTAATTGCGGGCCTGATCCTCTCACTTTCCACACTTGCTGCAGCCGACAGCCAGTGGGTGCTCCAGCAAAGCACGCTCACTTACCACGTATCGCACCCCTTGCATCAAACTGAGGGTGTTAGCCACGCAGCAAAAGGCAAAGGCGTCTGTCATGCCGGCCAATGCGAATTCCTGATTGCAGTTCCAGTCAAATCCTTTGATTCTGGAGACAGCAACCGCGATCTTCACATGCTGCAGGTCACGCGCGGCGCTGAGTTTCCGCTGGTCACCGTGCGCACACGCCTTCCGGAATCAGCCGCCGCGTCATCGGCCATCAATGCCGATCTGGAGATTCAGTTTGCCGGTCAGACCGCCCAATTCAAACAGATTCCTTTTAATGTAGATACTCGAGGTGGTGAGACTCACATCACCGGCACAATCCCAGCGACACTCGCCGATTTCAAAATCGATCCGCCTTCACTTCTAACCATGCCCGTCAAGAACGATATTCCGGTTCGAATAGACATGACCTGGCATCAGTAATAAGCCAAGCGGCGCAATGGCTTTTCCCTGTGTACCTTCGTGAGCCCTTCGTTTCCTTCGTGGTAGAGCCCTTGCCCTTGGCACACGAAACCCAACTTTTCAGCTAAAGTTATTCCAGAATGCTAGATCTGAATTTTGTTCGCGACCACCTCCCGCAGGTGGAGGAAAAACTGCGCCAGCGCGGAACCAATGCCGCGGAAGTTCTGAAAGACTTCGCCGCGATCGACGCCGAGCGCCGCCAAGCCATCACCGCCTCCGAAACCCTGCAAGCCCAGCGCAACCGCGCTTCCGAAGAAATTGCCAAACTAAAAAAGAACGGACAAGACGCCTCCGCCCAAATCAACGAAACCAAACAACTGCGCGAACAGATTCAGGAGTCCGAGAAAAAGGCAGCCCAACAGGAAGCGCGCCTGCGCGAAATTCTCACCGCCATTCCAAATCTTCCCCACGACAGCGTGCCCATAGGAAAAAGCGCCGAAGACAACGTCGAAGCCCGGCGCTGGGGCAGCCCGCCAAAGTTTAATTTCAAGCCCAAACCACACTGGGAACTCGGAGAAGAGCTGGGAATCCTCGACCTCGAACGCGCCGCCAAAATCTCCGGCGCCCGCTTCGCCGTTTACTGGGCGCTGGGTGCGAAACTGGAGCGTGCTCTCGCCAACTTCATGCTCGACCTGCACACCCGGGAGCATGGCTACACCGAGGTCCTTCCGCCCTATCTGGTGAACTCCGAATCGATGCATGGGACCGGCCAACTCCCAAAGTTCGCGCAGGATTTATTTCGCGTACCGCACGGCGAAAAAGATCTTTGGCTGATTCCAACGGCCGAAGTACCTGTAACCAATCTCTATCGCGAGGAGGTCTTAGACGCCGCGCGCTTGCCCATCTCCCTAACCGCCTACACTCCGTGCTTCCGCAGCGAGGCCGGATCCTACGGCAAAGACGTGCGCGGAATTATCCGCCAACACCAATTCCAGAAAGTTGAATTGGTAAAGTTCGCGCGCCCCGAAACTTCCTATGACGAACTTGAAAAGCTCACCAACAACGCCGAAGAAGTCTTGCAGAAACTAGGCCTGCACTATCGCGTGGTCACCCTTTGCACCGCCGACATGGGATTCTCCTCCGCGAAAACCTACGACATCGAAGTCTGGCTCCCAGGTCAAAGCCTATTCCGCGAAATTTCCTCATGCTCCAATTTCGAAACCTTCCAGGCGCGTCGCGCGAACATCCGCTATCGCCCCGAAGGCAAGAGCAAGACCGAATTCCTGCACACACTAAACGGCAGCGGGCTCGCCGTTGGACGAACATGGGTCGCGATCCTCGAAAATTATCAACAAGCCGACGGCAGTGTAAAAATTCCGGAAGCCCTTCAGCCCTACATGGGCACCGATCGCATTCAGCCCGGGATCCCGCAAGGGACGAAAAGTTCACAATAGGAGTGAGAGCAGCTTTAAGGTTTTCCTTCGTGTGCCCTCGCGCCCTTGGTGGTTAAGGTTTGCCGCGCTTACACTAGTCACGGACGCAATTTGCCATCATATGAATTCCCCAATACACTGGCAGCAACCCGAAGCCTCGACGGCTCTCAACACCGCCGTCTCTCCAATGGGTGCGATCTGGCGCACAATCCGCGGATACATTTTCTGGTCGTACGAGCGCGGCAGCCTGCACTACGACATCATGGTGACGCTGATCCTTTTGTTCGTCTTTCTCTCCCCGCGTTTCCTCAATTACAAAGACAAACCGGTCGAGCGCATACCGCATCTCACCGGCGTAGTTGTCATACCAGGCGAGAAGGGCGAGTTCATCTACCAGATTCAAGCTTCAGCCCTGAACTCCCCAGAGGGCGGAGATGTTCGGCGTCAACTCGAGCAGATCATCGAACCCATTTCAGGCGCGGTCAATATCACCCGTTTCGAATCCGTGAAGGACGCCTCCGGACATCTGCAGAGTTATAAAGTGTGGGCGAATAAAGAATAATTACGCATAGATAAACACGATAGCGAAACTAAGAAGGATAAAGATAAAGCTAGGCCAAACCAGTGAGAAGTGCGATCAAAACCAACGCCATGAAAGCCGTGATCAAGGTCAACGCATTCGTGTGCCTCGGAATCGCAACCCTCTGGGCGCAAAGCGATGCCGCGGCATTCGAGCATCTTCTCAGCCAGATGGATGCTTCCGCGAAAAATTTCCGTTCTGCCCAAGCGAACGTCGTCTGGGACCAATACGACAAGGTCGTGAACGAAACCGAAACCCAGAAGGGAAGAGTTTATTTTCGTCGCGAAGGCGGCGATATGCAGATGGCTGCCGATTTCACCGAACCGGATAAAAAGTACGTAATCTACAGCGGCGGCAAGGTTCAGGTCTATCAGCCCAAGATCGATCAGGTCAACGAATACGATGCCGGGAAAAATCGCGCCGACGTCGAAAGCTTTCTAGTTCTGGGCTTCGGCGGTGCCGGACACGATCTGCAAAAATCGTACGATGTGAAATTTCTGGGGCCCGAAATCATTAACGGAGTAGCCACTCAAAAGCTCGAACTGACTCCGAAATCCGTCCATCTGCGAAACAACATCGCTCGAATTATTCTTTGGATTGACCCGGCGCGCGGCGTCTCAATCCAACAGCAGTTCTTCGAACCTGGCGGCGATTACCGGCTGGTGAAGTATTCCGATATACAGATCAATCAGAAACTTCCAGACAACACCTTCAAACTGAAAACCACCGCGAAGACTAAATTCATATCTCCACAGGGATAGTGCCTTAGGGATAATCCCTTTCGCTAGCTTTGAAAATCAAAAAAACTGCTGGAAAACCTCAGTCGCGGCGATATACTAAAAAAGTAGTACTGAAAGCCGAGTTGGCATGGCAAAAATGTTCACCATCACCGTTCCTCCTGACTTATTGCGTAAAAAGCGCGAGCGTACCTCCGATCCCCGCTACGTTGATGGCCAAAAAATGCTGGTTGAAGCAATGAAATATCTTGCAAAGGCCGATCCCATCTCCAATCGCGGTGCCATAGAACTGCTCTCCGAACACGTTCGCACCCGCTTCCGCATGACCGATTCGCCCCTCGGATAATTCTGCCCTCTCAGTAATTTTTTGAGTGCGCCCGATTCATTGTTTTTCTCACCCGGATTTCTTTTCTTCTAGCGATGCTTCCATAAAACGTATTCGCCTCGATTTCCTTGAGAAGACAGCTTCCATAAAACATACGGTGATTCTATAAAACATAGCCGAGCGAAACCCCGAATTAGGTGCCCTTTTATTGACTTCGAGTCATTACCTCCACTTTCACTTTATATTGACTTTCCCTCATTCAGCACTAAACTGATTGCGCCAATCAATGTCTAACGCTACGCGCAGCAAATGTTCGAGGGGGCATGACATGCGTTCATTCCGGAGTCTTAGTGTCGTCGTTTCACTTTTGTTGCTCGTCCTGGGCCTGAGTACAGCTCAAACCATCACCGGCACAGTTTCGGGCACCGTTACTGATGCATCTGGAGCCGTGCTGAGCGGCGCGACTGTCACAGTTTTAAACCTCGGCACCAATCAAGAGCGAACCGCCACCACCAACGCCAGCGGAAATTTCCTTGTTTCCGATCTCGCCATCGGCAAATACAAAGTTACCGCCACCGCTGCCGGATTCAAGACCTCGGTCGAGGCGGCGGAAGTCCTCACCGGCGCAGTCACCCGCACCGAGTTCAAACTTCAGGTAGGGCAGCGCGCCGAGACGGTCGAGGTAGAAGGAAGTGCACCTCTGATCGATCTTTCTCCCAACAACAATAACTTCGTCGATAGCGTGCAGATCGAAAATGTCCCCCTCAACGGCCGCGACTTCAACTCCCTCGTCGCCATCACTCCCGGCGTGCAGCGCGCGCCTGGCGGCGGTTTTCTCGCCATCAGCATCAATGGGTCGCGGACCACCTCCAATAACTATTTCATCGATGGTCTTTACAACAACGACCGTTACTATGGCGATTCCGCCATCAATCAAACCGGCGTCGTCGGCATTCCGGCGGTGCTATTTCCGCCGGAAGCGATTGAAGAATTAAGTGTGCAGGAAACTCCGTCCGCCGAGTTTGGCGTAAAAGGGGGCGCGCCAATCCTTCTCAACATGAAAAGCGGCACGAACTCCTGGCATGGGTCGGGAACCTGGGTAAATCACAGTGGCCTTGGCGACGCCGTCAATTACTTCGGAAAACACAACACCGATAACTGCGCGACTCCGGGAGAATGCCGACCGACCAGCATTCACAATAACCAGATGAACGGCACCATCGGCGGTCCTATCATCAAAGATAAAGCGTTCCTGTTTCTTTATTACGAAGGCCAACGCTACAAATCTTCGTCCGTATCTGATCGCGTCGTGCCCACTACAACTGACGTAGCGAATGCTCTGACTGACATTGCGAACTATGGACTCACTGTTGATCCGGTTGGACAGAAATTGCTCAGCTATTTCCCCATCGCAAACTCAACCGGTGCCACGGGCAACTATGTAACCAGCACCCCGACGAGCGCCTCCGACAATAGTTTTGGCGTTAAATTCGATTTCAAAGTTAATTCCGCCAACTCGATTGCCGTGCGTTACATTTTGGGCGACAGCCTGCAAAGCGCGCCGGCGTATGCTGGTCTTCCCGCGGCTGGAAGCAGTCCGGATCTTTTCAATTCGTTCGCTCCCTCGCGTGCCCAAATGCTCGGCTTGAGCTGGACGACAAATTTTAGTGCCAACAAGATTCTCGAAAGCCGTCTCGGCTACACTCGCTTTTCCCAGTTGATTGGTGTCAATAACAAGATTAATCCGCAAAGCCTTGGCATTGATACGGGCCCATTGGGCCCCGGAGACTTCGGCGTGCCCTACGTCTACATGTACCACTTGGGCTACGGAGGTTACATCGGTGGCGTTCAAGGCTATCCGATTTCAACCCAGCCGGATGCTACCTACGACTGGTCGGAACATTTTTCCTGGGTTAAGGGAAATCACACCATTAAAATCGGCGGAAACTTCCAGCGCGCCGTCACCAACAGCACGCGCAACGAAGCCCGCACCGGCATGACGGTGGGCTATTTCAGTAATTACGCGTCTTACGGTGTCACCGGAACCGTGCAGGACGACGTGGAACAGTTGCTCCTCGGCAAGGCCGATCTCGCCGATCGAAGTTTCGGCAATACTCACCGCCACATCTACCAGAATTCCGTTGGCTTCTATGGGCAGGATGACTGGAAGATAAAAAAGAATTTCACCCTCAGTTACGGATTGCGTTACGACATCAATGGCACCATGCGCGACAAGAACAACCTCGAATCCAACTTTATCCCCGGTCGCGGCCTGGTTCAGGTAGGACAAGGCACGAACGGAATCAACAATATCGACTACGGCGATTTTGGACCCCATCTCGGATTCGCCTGGGATCTGTTCGGCGACGGCAAGACCGCCCTGCGCGGGGGCTACTCGCTGACTTATGACGTCGCTAATTTCGGAGCCTTCGCATCTCCCTATAGTTTCGCTCACGCTCGTACCGGCGTGTATACGCAAGCCGACCTGGGCTTTTTCAACGTAACCAACTACTCCAATGTTGCGAACGGATACGGGTCTCTAAAACCTCCAGGTGCAACCGACTACGTTCTCGGTTCGGGTTGCTATGATCCGACCAGCGGCAATGGAGACTATATCTGCTTTGATTCCGCGTTGGCTGGACCTCTTTTCGGACCGAATCCTTCCGGCCAACTACCTAATAATGCCTTTTCTGTTGTCAACAATTTCAAGACCCCTCGCTACCACAACATTAATCTCAGCCTGCAGCGTGAGGTTGCGCGCAACAGCGTTTTACAAGTCGGTTACTCCGGCCAGCGCGGTCGCGATCTCCTGATTTATCAGGATATAAATGCCGCTCCGCTCGGAGCAGGCCTTGCCGATACCGGAGCCGTTTGTCTCGGCAGTTCCTGCGATGCCTACCGGCCGCTAACGCTGCAAGGCTACGTTGATCCAAGCACTGGCTTGCCGCTGTTCAGGCAAGTAATTCAGGCGACCAATCGCGCCACTTCCCAATATGACAGCCTCCAAGCCTCATTTAATCAGCGCGGCTGGCACGGTGTCGACACTCAGTACAACCTGACTTGGAGCAAGTGTTACGACGACAATTCCGTCAATCGCGGTGGCGGCAGCGGCGACCATCCTCAAATCAACAACGAAAATCCTGTCGGTAGCACCGCTCTCGGCGTTGCCAACATCGCGGAAAACCGTGGCCTCTGCGATCACGACGTTCGCCTCAACTTCAACGTCGGCGGCGTCTATGCGATTCCAAAAATACGAATGCTCGGTGAGCGCTTTGGCGACGGATGGCATTTAAGCACCATCTACACCGCTCTAAGCGGCCGTCCCTTTACGCCTGTCATGGGCGGAGCTGATTCCTCCGGTCAAGGCTTGGATGGTGGTAGCCTCCGGCCATCATGGGATGGCACCCCGATTGTCTATAACAAACGCAATCCTGACAACTACGTTCAGGAAACTTATACTGTCGCAGGTCAGCCCGATCCTTGCGGCGACAACACAGATTCCTCGGGAGCCTACACCGCAGGCGCTCCACTTACTCCCTTTTATCGTCCGTGTCCCGGCACCGTCGGTAACATGCAACGCAATATGCTGATCGGCCCCGGCCTTAGTCAGTGGGATATGACTCTCGCCAAGACCACGAAAATTACCGAGCGTATCAATGTCGAACTGCGCTGGGAAGTTTTCAATGTCCTCAACCGGGCTAATTTTTATTACTTCCCGAACAACACGCTCTCGTCCAGCGCCGGCTTCGGAACAATTACAAAAACCTCCGACGTAGCCGTCGGCAATCCAGTTATCGCCCAAGGCGGACCGCGCAACATGAACCTGGCGCTAAAGTTCACCTTCTGAAATTAATCTAGGAGACAAGCTGTTCGTAGGCTAAATAAGAGTCATTACATAATGACTAAACAAGTGTCATCCTTAGCGAAGCGAAGGACCTCTGCATTCGCCGCCACCACCGCAATGTAGGGATCCTGAGTTTGAATCTTCAGAAAAATAAAGAGAGTCTGGCTATGCTAGACTCTCTTTTTCTTATGCGGTTACTTTGCCTGGTTGGGTTGCTTCTTGCTGTGGGAGTGTCGGGATTCGGCCAGCAAAGTCCATCTCATAAGCCCGCGGCCGCTTCGGCTCGCGCGAAAAACTCGGTCGCCAATTCTCAAAAGCCCCAGCCCAACATCATCCTAATCACCGTCGACACCACCCGCGCCGACCGCGTCGGCTTCCTCGGTTCTACTCGCGGCCTCACTCCGAACCTCGACTCCGTAGCCCGCGACGGAACCGCCTTCACCCGTGCCTATTCTCATGTCCCGTTGACTACCGCTTCTCACGCCACCATCCTCACCGGAACCTATCCCCAGTACAACCACATCAATGATTTCGGAGCGCCGTTGGCCGCCGGTCTGCCTTTCTTGCCCGACATTCTGCATCATCACGGCTATCGCACCGCCGCTTTCGTCGGCTCGCTCATTCTCGATCCGATCGCCGGTACC
>Ga0209332_1000156_pt1 | contig 17806 bp, 17 predicted proteins | sample BlaSpr_A8_OM3_M1_FD_187974 | JGI IMG/M metagenome (GOLD analysis project Ga0209332, IMG submission 187974) | Forest soil microbial communities from Thunder Bay, Ontario, Canada - Black Spruce, Ontario site 2_A8_OM3_M1 (SPAdes) (version 2) | ecosystem: Environmental > Terrestrial > Soil > Boreal...
CGCCCGCCGTTGGATCGCCCGCATAATGATTTCATGGGGACTGGTAACGGTCCTTATGGCTTTCATTCATACCTCGCGGCAATTTTATTTAGTCCGCTTTCTAGTGGGCGCCGCAGAGGCTGGATTCTTGCCGGGCGTCATCGTCTATCTAACCCACTGGTTTCGCTATCAGGATCGAGCCAAAGCCGTTGCATTTTTCTACGCAGCCAATCCAATCTCCTACGTAATCGGATCGCCGCTGGCCGGCTTGCTTCTCGGCCTCTCCTGGCTCGGCATGAGGGGCTGGCGCTGGCTGTTCATCATCGAAGGAATTCCGGCAGTCATCCTGGGAGTTATTACCATCTGGTTCTTGACCGACTGGCCGCATGAGGCTCGCTGGCTCCCCGATGACGAGAAGTTGTGGATTACCACTCAGCTTAAGCAGGAGAAGGAAGCTAAGAAACGCGTCCGCTCCTATAGCGTCTGGGAGGCATTGCGGCACCGCGATGTGCTTCTTCTTACTGGTTGTTACTTCTGCGCGATGACGGGGAGTTATGGCATCGCCTTCTGGTTGCCCACCATTCTGAAACGCATGTCCGGAAAGAGCGATCTGAAAGTGACGCTGCTCGCCGCCCTGCCATATATTGCTGCTTTTGTCGTGCAGCAGGTGAATGGCTGGCATTCAGACAAAATGCGGGAGCGGCGTTGGCACGCGGCCATCCCTGTATTTGCTTGTGGAATCGCCTTAGCCGCGGCAGTAACGTTTCAGACAAACCTTGCCGTCTCGGTCGGCCTCTTCGTGATCGCAGGGGGCGCGTTCTACGGCTTCCAGCCCTGCTTTTGGGCGGTCCCAACATTGTTTTTGAGTGAGTCAGCCGCCGCCGCGTCTATCGGACTGATCAACGCTGTCGGCAATCTTGGCGGCTTCGTTGGCCCTATGGTCATGGGCTACCTCGCCGGACGGACGCATTCATTTAAGGCTGGCCTCCTATACCTTGTGGCGAGCCTGTTTGTTTCTGGAATATTGATGCTTGCCGTAGGCCGGCAAACGGAAGTAGCGCAAAATAACCTTGTAAGTTGAGTTAGATGCTTACTTAAAAACGATTTAGAACTTAAATGGTGCGAGGTGTAGATCATGGCTCGATCAGTATTTTATTTGTTGGTAGGGATGCTGCTCTCTAGTATCGTGGGTTTCGCGGCGGATAATTCTGCCACTCAGAAACTCGTTCTTTACGTCGGCAACAGTCGTGGCGACGACATCAGCATCGTCGACATGGAATCGCTGAATGTTATTGGAGACATTAAGGTAGGTGACCATATCCATGGCGTCTGCGTGTCTCCCGATGGGAAGAAGCTGTTCGTGACGGTCGAATCTGACCACTCGCTTCGCATCGTAGATACTGCAACTCGGACCATCCTGGGTACGATAAGTCTCTCCGGCCGTCCCAATCAATGCGCTACCTCTGGCGACGGAAAATATGTAGCTGTTCCGATTCGCGACAAAGATAACGTCGAGATCATCGACGTGGCGCAACAAAAAAGTGTCAAATCGCTGCCTATTCAGGAGCCGCACAATGCTCTTAATTTGGGCAGCAATCGCTACATCTTTGTAAGTTCTATGGGGGCTCATGAGGTCGATGTCATCGATCTCGAGAAGATGGAATTCTCTGCCCACATCCCGGTCGAGGGAAGGCCCCGGCCCTATGCGATTTCGTCGGACGGGAACACGATGTTCGTCGCAATCGCAACCCAGCACGGCTTCAACGTCATTGACGTACCATCCAAGAAACTTGTTAGCCGGGTGGTAATGCCCTCGGAGAACACTAAATTACGCCCTCTGCAATACGAGACGCCTGACACGCTGACTCATGGCTTGGCGCTCACGCCTGATGGCACTGAGCTGTGGGTGTCGAGCCTGCTAGACGATCGGATGTATATCTACGACGTAAAGGCCAAGAAAGTTACCGGATGGGTGTCCACCGGCACCGGACCGAATTGGATCGTGTTCACCCCCGATGGCAAATACGCTTGCATCAGCAATACCGACACGGATGACATTTCCGTTATCGACGTAAAGAGTCGGCACGAGATGAAGCGGGTGAAAGTCGGAAAGGTGCCCAAGAGAATAGCTCTGGCGATGGCGCCAAAGGATGGTAAGCCACAGTGAACTCTTTTTAATGAGTGATTAATGGCGACTTCAGGTTGGTCGGGTCTAATGGTTTCGAGTCTTCACTGTTGCTTGAGTTCGTGATGACCCGGTCTCAAGATCGGCGCTGGAATCTACGAATCGTAACTAACATTTCGTAACTATATTTTTTTCATTTGGAGGATGAGGGTGAATCGACCAAAAAGCGTGCTTCTGTCGGCTGTAATGCTGTTACTTGCCATCGGTGCTTCTGCTCAAGAAAAGGCAGCGCCGTTAAAACTATCTCAAACCACTTCAATACCGCAATTAAAGGATGGAGACTTCGATCACTTCTACCCGGACCTGGCGGGCAACCGGCTGTTCGCTACTGCCGAGGAGAATTCCAAAGTCCTAGTCTTCGATCTCAAAACCAACAAGCTAATTCACAGCATTGATGACCTCAAGGCGCCTCATTCGCTGTTGTACAAGGATGCGTCGAAAAAGCTTTACGTAGTCGACAGCGACCTGGGTGAGGTTCGTATCTATGACGGAACGTCTTACAAGTTTTCCAGCAGCATCAAGCTCAAGGAAGGCGCGGATGCCAGCGCCTATGACGCCTCAAGTAAGTACCTGTATGTTGTGAATGGTGGCAAGGATGCCAAGCTGCCGAACGCTTATATCAGCGTCGTAGATACCGAAGCGGATAAGGTGGTTGGCGAAATTAAAATCGACTCGGACGATGTCGAAGGCATGGTCATGGAGAAATCCGGGCCCCGCATGTTCGTCGTAATTCGAGGCAAGAACGCGGTCGAGGTGTACGACCGTTCCAACCGCGCTTTGCTGGGGACGTGGTCGATCGCGTCCGCCGGTAAGAAGCCAACCTCCATCGCATTCGACGAAGAAAATCATCGGCTATTTGTCGGTCCTCGCGATCCAGGAAAGCTGGTCGTTCTGAACTCGGACTCGGGCGCTATTGTTGCCAGTTATCCCGCTGTGGCGATGATTGACGACATGGCATTCGACAGCGAGCGAAAGCGGATCTTTTACGCCGGAACTCTTTTCCTCGACGTGTTCCAGGAAAAAGACCCCGATCATTACGATCTAATTGCGCACGTGCCGACCGCGTTCCGCGCAAAGACCGGAATCCTGATTCCCGAACTTAAGAAGTTTTATTTAGCCGTTCCCCACCATGAAAAGCAATCTGCCGAGCTGCGAGTGTACGACGTCCTTCCCTAGTAAGTGCGGCTCCAAGCAGAAAAGGTCCCAGCGGTGCGAGTCGCTGGGCCCTTTTTTAGTTTGCGGGAAAAAAGTTTAGGGAGAGAACGGCTAAGCAGATTTTAAGGCTACTGCCTCGAGCTCGGCCGTCACCGCCTTACCCACTTCAGCGGTGCTGGACTTGCCTCCGATATCGCGCGTGCGGACATCGGAGTTTGCCAGGACATTGAAAATGGACTGTTCGACAGCGTGCGCTGCTTCTTTTTCGCCGAGATGCTCCAACATCATGGCACCCGACCAAATCTGGGCGATCGGATTCGCAATACCTTTCCCCGCAATATCGGGAGCCGACCCATGCACTGGCTCAAAGAGCGAAGGGAATTCCCGCTCGGGATTTAAATTCGCAGAAGGCGCAAGCCCCATCGATCCAACCACTGCAGCGCCGAGATCAGAAAGAATGTCGCCAAACAGATTGGACCCGACGACTACGTCGAACCAGTCGGGATGGGCCACAAAGTGTGCAGTGAGAATGTCGATGTGGAATTGGTCAGTTTTAACGTCGGGATACTTTTTCGCAATGGCGGCAAAACGCTCGTCCCAAAAAGGCATGGTGAAAAAGATGCCATTGGACTTGGTAGCAGAGGTGACGTGGCTTTTGCGGGTGCGAGCAAGCTCGAATGCGTAGGTAATCACGCGGTCGCAACCGCGCCGCGTAAACACGCTCTCCTGAATAGCCATCTCAAACTCGCTATCGCGATTCAGACGGCCTCCAGCTTCCGAATACTCGCCTTCTGTATTTTCGCGAACGATAATAAAGTCGATGTCTCCCGGATTTCTGCCGCTGAGTGGACTTTTAACTCCTTGCAGCAATCGAGCGGGGCGGCGGCTGACGTACTGTTGAAACCCGCGCCGGATCGGGATCAGTAGCCCCCACAGCGAAACGTGATCAGCCACTCCTGGATAGCCAACAGCGCCTAAATAGATCGCGTCAAACTTGCGCAGTTGTTCGAGACCATCTTTCGCCATCATGCGCCCATTTTTTAAGTAGTACTGGCATCCCCAATCGAGGTGCTCCCATGAGAATGAAAAGTTAAAGCGCCGTGCCGCCGCCTCAAGGACGCGAATTCCTTCTGGCACAACCTCGTGGCCGATGCCATCCCCGGGGATTACCGCTATTTTGTAGTTTTTCAATTTTCCTCGCAGCCTGACTGAATTTTATTTGTAGATCGAAGCTTATTTGCTGCAGAGCGCGGTCAACGTGCGAACGTCGGCTACGCTTTCTAATTTACGAACCATTTCGATGACTTGAGTAGCCTTGGAACTGGGCCACTCCGCGAATGCCGCGCAGCCTTGAAACTTTTCTGCGACCTCGTCATAGCTCATCGGATCGGCTGGGCTTCCTTTTCCAAAATCTGCCCGCCCGGAGATGGTTCGACCATCCTTTAAAGTAATCTTGATAATCGTGGTCATCTTGTCATAGCCGGCCTTCTCCGCTTCAGGGTCCGCATCGAAGTGGATCCGCTCAACCATGCTCTTCACTTCCGGGCGATTCGCCACAGCATCCGTATATATCGTCTGATCGGCCTTCCCAAACAAAAGAAGAATCGCCATGCAAAACTCCATGCTGAACTTCGCCTGCAGCCCGGTCGTCGGGCGATGATGAATCAGCGCATTTGGCATATTGCGGCTGGTTCCAACATCCACTTTCTCTACATCCGCGGCCTTAATGGAATTGGCGCGAATAAGCCGCAGCATTTCGCTCATTCCGGGATGAGTTAATGAGCCGGAAGGGAAGGGCTTGATTGAAACTCCGGGATTTTGAAAGGTCCAGGGCTTGCCCAGCTTATCGACGATAAACGCTGGATTGTAAACTCCGCCGTAAGCATGGAAGAATCCGCGTTGTGCTTCCAGAATCTCCTCCGCTCCAGTCCAGCCCAAGGCCGCGAAGTCAGCCGCCACCACACCACTTTCTGTGGCGTGGCCTGCCTGGAAGGGCTTCATCATGGTGCCGAAGTTCTCGCGCAATCCGGCGGCCTGACTAGCTGCAATTGCGAAAGCGCGAGCCGTATGAACCGTGTCTAGTCCCTTCAACCGCGCGCATGCCGCAGTCGAACCGAACACGCCAATGGTTCCGGTGGAATGAAAACCATCGTCATAGTGCCGCGGTGAAATGGCCTCCGCGATTTTGCATTCCACTTCCACGCCAACCTGGTAGGCGGTCAGAAGATCTTTACCGCTTTGACCCGCAACTTCAGCAATCGCCAGCGCGGCCGGCAGTACGCAAACCGTTGGGTGGACGAGCAGCCCATAAACGCGGTCTTTGGCCGCGGCAAGTTGGGTATCGTCAAAGTCATCGACGTGAATAGCGACGCCATTGGCGAAGGCGGCAAACCGGGGCGGCAATTTGACGGAAGATCCGAGCACCGAGGCCCCGCCTGCGCTAAAGCCGAAAGAGCTCACATATTTTTGAATAAGGGTCGCGGTTTCGGCCTTCGAACCACTGAGCGCCAGACCCAAGCCGTCAAGCAGAGATTTCTTCCCCAGTTCAATCGTCTCTTCTGGGATGTCGGATAGCTGAGTTTGAACCGCGAATTCCGCCACTTGTGCCGTCAGCTTCTGAACTTTAGGGAACGCTTCTCCGCAGGCGGCCTCCGCGTTGCTTTTGGCCTGTGCCGACGGAAGTCCGCCGAACATGCCAACTCCGACTCCCGCACCACCAGCCGTCCACAAAAATTCACGTCGTCTCATGCTTTTTTTGTCCGTCAAAAAATTGATTTTAGAAATTTGGGATCGTCACTCGATGTCACTTGATGTCGTTGGCAAAGACCTCTCCGCCTTTCATCACAAACTTTATTCGCTCAAGTTCCGTGATGTCGGCGAGAGGGTCTCCTTGAACTGCAACCAGATCGGCGAACTTGCCCGCTTCCACAGACCCCACTCGATCCTGCCAGCCCATAAGATTCGCTGCTTCGGAAGTGGCTGCCCTTATGGCTTGCACCGGAGTCATGCCGAACTTCACCATGTATTCAAATTCTTTATTCTGAGTGCCGTGAGCAAAAGGACCAACTCCGGAGCCGAATGCGATCTTTACTCCCTTTGCCACCGCCCGGCGGAAACTGGGCTCGGAGATTTCGGCGACGCTGTGCCCGTGAAACTTCTTCTCATCCTGGTCGCGATCAAGCTGGTAATGGTACAACGTGGGCGCCAGATAAATGCCTTTTGCGACCATTAACTTAATCATGTCGTCATCCAGTTGCACGCCGTGTTCGATGGACTCAACTCCGGCATTGACGCAGTTGCGCAGCCCGTCTCCGCCAAAGGCGTGGCAGGAAACTTTGTGGCCCTTGCGGTGTGCCTCGTCCACAATGGCATTCACTTCTTCCGCCGTGAATGTTGGCGGAGTCACCAGCTTCCCGTCGCTGGTGATCTGAAATTGGTACGCCGCGTAGAGTTTGATCCAGTCCGCTCCGCGGGCGATCTGGTCTCGAACGGCGGCTCTAGCCTCGGAAGGCGAATCCACAACCTGCAGTGCCATGGGCACGGAAATTTCGGAGGAGAAGCCATTCATGATGAAGCCGCCGGTCGCTTGCAGTCCACGAGTCGAGACCTGCATGCGCGGCCCCTTCACCACCCCTCGGTCAATTGCGTTGCGCAGGTCGACGTCGCTGTACATTGCGCCCAAAGTCTTCAGATCGCGCAATGTCGTGAAACCTGCAAGCAGGTCTTTCTGCGCGTTGGCCAGGGCTGTCAAGGTGCGATATTGGTATGAATCACGCAGGATCTGCTTTTCGAAGTCGGGGCCGTTCCCAAAAACATGGGTGTGCGCGTCGATCAAGCCCGGAAGCACCGTAGCCCGGCTAAGGTCAATCACGACCGCACCGGCCGGAATCCGCACATTTTCCGCCGGACCTACCTCGGTAATCCGCTCGCCCTTAATTAGTACGACTTGGTTGGGCGCCAGCTTTTCAGTGCCGACAAAAAGATGTCCCGCCCGCACCGCGATCAACTGTTCGGAGAGTCCTGGCTGAATCGCGGTGTGAGTTGCGGTCTGAGCGCCCGCGAAGCCACAAAAAAAAATTATGATGGTGCAGATTTTCGCCAGCATGCGTGCACATCATGCTGCCAGCCCAAGCTTAACGATGAATGAAGGTTAGATGAAAACTTATTCAGACAAATGCGCCCAGACGGCAGCGACATGTTTCTGAATAACATTTCATGTACTTTGCTGAAGGCGGCGTGTTCACTAGTCATATACTAGCCATTTACCAGCCGTTGTCGGGGGCAGCATGCGTATTCTTTTGGTCGAAGACGAGGCAAAGGTTTCAAGTTTCATCGCCCGCGGTCTCGTGGAAGAGAGATTTGCGGTGGATGTGGCCGCGGACGGTCAAGCGGGACTCGATCTCGCTACCACTTATAATTACGACTTAGTCATTCTTGATTTGGGATTACCGAAGCTCGATGGCAGCCAGGTTCTCCGCCGGCTTCGCGCGCAGAATGCTCATGTCCCGATTCTAGTTTTGACTGCGCGTGACGCCGTGGCCGATAAAGTTGGCAACTTCGAAGCCGGAGCGGATGACTACCTTACCAAGCCTTTTGCGTTTGCGGAGCTGTTGGTCCGTATGAAGGCTTTACTCCGGCGGGGTCCAGTCAGCCGAGGTAGCCTAGTTCGCGTCGCCGATCTTGAATTGGACCGCCTCTCGCGGCAAGTGAAGCGCTCCGGTAAGCGCATCGACCTAACTTCAAAAGAATATTCGCTGCTCGAGTATCTCGTTTCCAATGCGGGCAGAGTTCTATCTCGAACCATGATCATCGAACACGTCTGGGACCAGAGCTTCGACGGGATCACAAATATCGTCGACGTTTACGTTCGCCACTTGCGCAGCAAAGTAGATGAACCTTTTGAGCGCAGGCTGATCCACACTGTTCGCGGGGTCGGCTACAGCATCGACGCCGGAGACCACGCATGAACCCGCGCTCTCTTCGCTTCCGCATGACTGCCTGGTACGCCGGCCTGCTTGCCGGGGCGCTCCTGCTCTTCGGAGCATCGGTTTACCTCGGATTGGAGCACTATCTCGATTCGACCCTGGAAGGAACGTTGTCGGCGCAGTGCAACACGATTGCGAACCAGTTGCTTCCACAACTGCCGGGTAAGCGCCCCGATTGGCTGGCGACCGAGATCAATGAAGCCTTTGCCCCGGAAATCAATGGCAGCCTTATCCGCGTAACTCGCGATAATGGCCAGGTCATTTACTTCGCTGGATCCCCAAAGGATGGAAGCTCGGATTTTTACTCAGCGTCACCACTCCCGACGGCCGCGAAAGGCGCCGTTCGGAAGGTTCGGTTTTCCCATCACCAATTTTTCATCTATAGCATGCTGTTTATTTCTGCGGACGGCACTCGGTACATAGTAGAAAGCGGAGCCTCCTACCATCAGGTGGAAGTGGTGCTTCACGGACTCCTGCTGACTTTCGCTATCTACATGCCGTTTATCGTTTCGATCGCGATAGGCGGCGGATATTGGCTGATGCGGAACTCGCTTCGTCCAGTGCAGCAGATTACTGAAAGAGCAGAACGTATTACATCCTCGAACCTCAGTGAACGGCTTCCGGTGATCAGGACGGGCGACGAACTGGAGCAACTCTCCACGTCGTTAAATCGCATGATTAAACGCCTTGACGACGCCTTCAGCCATATAAATCGCTTCTCCGCCGACGCTTCCCACGAACTTCGCACCCCCTTGACGATTCTTCGTCTGGAACTCGAGGGCATACTGCAGAAGCACTCTTTCAGCCCGTCTCTTGCGGATGACATCGGGAGCGCGCTGGAAGAAACCTATCGCATGTCGAGAATTGTAGAGAGCCTGCTCGCGATTTCCCGCCTCGATGCCGGCGAAATCAAGATAGAAAAAATCAGGCTCGACCTCGGCGAACTAACGCAATCTACCGTCGACGCCATGCAGTTGCTGGCGGAAGAGAAATGTATTTCGCTGCTTTGTTCTGCGCCTTCCGGCATTTTCGTGGAAGGAGATCGGACACGTTTGCAAGAGGTGATTGTAAATCTCACCGACAATGCTATCCAATACACTCCGAAAGGCGGACAAGTTGAAGTAAGAGTGCGAAAAGAATCTGGGAACGCGGTGCTCGAAGTAACCGACAATGGAGCCGGAATTCCAGCCGATGTTCTCCCGCACATCTTCGAGCGCTTCTATCGAGCTGACAAAGCTCGCTCCCGCTCCTCGGGCGGAACGGGCCTTGGGCTCTCGATCGTGAAAGCAATTTGCGCCGCACACGGTGCCGAAATCAAGGTCACAACAGAAGACGGGAAAGGCAGCTGCTTCCGTGCAGAATTGCCGATGCTAAAGCAGCCCCTTAAAGATCATGCATTGCACAACTGAGTTTCGGAGAAAAGCTAACGAAGAAACTCGCCTTGTTCGCGGGGTGAGAACGAGGAGTCGTGCGCGCCTTCTGTTTTGGTATGATCCGAGTCAGCATCAAGTTCTGACGACAGCTCCGACTTGAGTCCCAGGGTCGCTTCTTCGAACTGAGCTTTAACCCTCGCTACCTGGCCTAACATTGCGTGCATGCGCTTGGGGCCAAGCAGCACTAGTCCCAGCAACATTACGAATAAGATTTCTGCGCCGAAGCCCACGAGTTAGTCCTTCGCCGGGCCAGGATCGCTGGCGAGTGCAATCGTTGAAGAGGCAGGTGTAACTTCTTCAGGTTTCATTGCAGCCTTGAAGCCGCGGATGCCTTCGCCGATTCCCTTGCCAAGCTCGGGAAGTTTCTTAGGTCCGAATACAAGTAATGCGATTCCGAAAACAACCAGTAAGTGCGTCGGTTGAAAAAGTCCTTCAAACATGGTTACTCCTTCTAATTCCGTAAATAAGGTGGCAAGAACGCTGCAACACAAATGAGTTAGTAAAAATGCAGGCGCTAAGATCGGTGTTTTGACAAAGCGCCTGCCCAGACACCAGGAGAGAGCTTCTAACAATTAAAAGCCGCGTCGAACGGAATCGGCCTCCCGGGCGAGTTGAGTTACCAGGCTAAAGAACGCCGGGGACTGGCCAAGGAAAAGCAGGTCATCCGTAAAAGCTTTGATGGTGGCGACGGCCCCGCCGTTCTGTGTCGATGTAGGCCGGATGACCGAGCATTGCGGCAAACTCTTGCTGATGAATTCGCAGGGCTCAGCCAGAATCAGGTTCGTCTGATCGAGCTCCGAGTGGAGCGCATTGAGATCGGGAAATGTTAGACCCGTTTCTGGATCGGTCACTCCGGCCAGGGGCTGTGAGACCGCATTGCCGGCCTTGTCATGCCAGAGTCCGAAGTGGTCGATCTCGACGCCACCAATACTGATCAGTATCCGCAGGACCTCCGCAGAGTTCGCCTTGAAGGCCAGTGTTGGATAGAGGCTGGCCCCACCCTGCTCGATGAATGCAAAATGAAATCCCGCCGTATTCGCGATCGCTTGCATGCGGGACTGTTGCGCGTTCGTAGGCGGAACTGGCTGCGGCTGGCCCGGAGGCGTGTCGTCATCGCTCACCGGTATTGCCGGCTGGTTCTCGATGACGAAGGGCCCTTTCAATTTTGCTCCGAAATCGGGGTTTTGCGTGCTGCGGTACCGTGTATACCAACTTAGGTCGACGTTGAGCCTTAACAGGTTTGTTAGTCTTCCCGTATTCAGCGCGCCAGTCGCTTGACTGCTCGGCAAGGTTCGAAACGCATCCAGATCGACCGGCGCTTCCCCCTTCGAGATCAGGTAGGCATTCAGGAACGCCGCATGGCTCAGTTCATCGTCGGTGTTATCACTGATGTATTGAGCCATATCGCCATCAAGGTTGCTAAGCGCCGCTATGTAGGCCGCATTCCCTCCGCGGACTCCACCCAGTTCGTTGTACTGCTGCCACAGATCGGCTTCTATGAGTTCCACTGCCGCCGCGAACCGCAGCAGCGCCGCGTCTCCTTGTGAAAGCTTGCCCGAGCTTGTCCTAGCTTGCCCGCTCGCCTCGGAGCCCAATAAGGCCCCGGCTGACAAGGTCGCGCCAGCTATTCCAAGGCCTTTAAGAAATGATCGACGCTTTACTACACCCTGCCAGTGACGCTGAACGCCGTCGTCGGTGGAAGAGTTGGTTGCCTCAGATAAGTTTGTCTCGGATGTTACCGCAGATAGACCGGCTTCTTCCTTCATAGTTGCGCTCCAATTATTTTTTGCTTTCTGATTTTGTGAATAGCGTTACTGTCCGTTAGACGCTACGCCCGAAATTAAGATACGTATAAGATGTCATTTGATTGTCAACTCTTAACCTTACTATGCTCACTTCACGGTTCTCCAAAGACTCGCGAACAACGGCTAACTCGATAAACCTGCCCAGACAATGTGTGCTTCTCATGATTGACTATCCCCAGTAATGAAAACCAACAAAGACCAGAGTTATTCCATACCTTCGTAAAGGCATCGTTGGGATAAAACCGTCTTTTCATGCCTAATGATTCCGTCACGCCCGGTATTTGCGGTGACCTATACTAGCGGAATGGCGCCACATACCACGCGCAGTAAGTCGCAAACCCACTAAGCAGAACTATTTGCCAAAGCGTCAACTCGACTCGCATCCATCGCTTCCAATTGTTAAACCGCATCCGAGGTGGGAGTATCTTTGTGCCGGCCACGATAACGATATAAAGCCCAAGGACTTCGGCGGTTATTCCCAAAGCCGCATGTATTATCGCCGCCTCGTAATACCACTTACGCAGGATCTTAGACGGCGCGGGAGCTATCTGTTGCCGAAATGAGGGCCACATCACCAGCGCAATCATCAACAAATTCAAACCGACCACCGAAGTTTGGCAGATGCCGTGCGCTCTGTAGCATTTTCGTTTAGCTAGAACAGCCCCTGCGAGCAGCACTATTCCCATAACGAGCTGTATGACAAGGTTAAGATCTGCGCCGAAGCTGGCTTCGGTGCCGAGAAAACCCTTCATCGAAAGAAAAGGCAACACAGATAATCATTCGCTCCTTCCACAACGTTATTGCCAGTATTTAATAGCCGCCAAATTCTTCCGTTCGAATATCGTCTTCATCGACTCCGACCTCGGCGAGGGTTTGACGCGCAGCCGCCACCATCATTGGCGGCCCGGCTATGTAATAGATTGGACCGCGCACAGCTCCTACCTGCGCGAGAAGCATGTCCGAACTGATATGCCCAGTTTTTCCCTTCCAGCCCGCAGTATTGTCGCCTGCCCGGGTGAGCGTCGGGATAAATCGAAATCGTGGATTCTCGCGTTCTAACCTCCAGAGCGCATCGATGAAAGCTGCGTCCTGGAGATAGCGGTTTGCGTAGAACAGGACGATAGGATGTCGAAGCCTTTCCTTCGTGGCGTACGAGACCATACTGAGGAAAGGGGCGATCCCGATTCCACCTGCGAGGAATACAGCCGGCCTGGCAGTATTGTTATGAAGACTGAAAGAGCCCATCGGCCCTTCAATTCTGGCTGGACTGCCGATCGGCAATGATAAAATGGCCTGCTTGAATGCCGTATCTCGCATTCGAGTTGTAACTACTAGTTCTTTATCGTAGGGTGAGCTTGCGATGGAGAAAGTGTGCGCAAGCCCATTTAGCGATCCGGCCTTCCCGCTAGTTAAAGTAAGGTCAATGTACTGACCTGCCTTGAATTGAAAATCGTTTGGCTTTTCAAACTGAAATGCCATGGTGCCTTCAGCTACCTCGGTGCGCCCTAACAACGTGCTCTCGTAGTCAATCATCGAATGTCCCTAAGGAAAGTTATTTCTTCTTACCTAGATAACGATAAGGTCAGCGTTTTATTCCATGAATCCAAGGGGATACTAAGGAAGGGCCCCGGCAGCGCGTGCCAAAGTTTGCGCTGCCAGGGCTGGGGAAGGGATTAGTTGACGGTGATGGTTATAGCGGAGGAGTGGACCAGGGCACCAGACGTGCCTTTTACCATCATGGTGACTTGAGATCCGGTAGTTTGTCCTTTCGAACTGCTACCGCATCCAAGGGCAAATAGTGATACGAGAAGTACCAAACCGAGTGCGCTCGTCCAGAGAATCTTCTTACCATTAAGTGGTTTTCGCTTGCGGGTCATAAGAAGAGTTCCGAACACAGCTAACCCAGGAAACAGCACCATGGCGTGGGGCGCTAGATAGCCTCCACCGCCAGGCGGCGGAGTCGACGCCGCAGAGATGGTTAAGGTGGACGATGCCGCGCTCGATCCAGGAGAGATCGTCGCAGGATTGAAAGCACAAGTTAGACCAGCGGCTGCTGAACAGGTCAGGGAAATCTGACCGTTGAATCCTCCGACGGCGCTGGAGTTGATGGTCAGGCTGGCCGCCCCGCCTGCTGGCACCGTCGCGCTTTGTGCCGAAAGGTTCAGAGAAAAATCAGCGCCGGTGACAGCGGCTGCGGGAACGATGCTGGCGAATACTGCAGTGGTGTTGCCTCCAGCCGGGAAATTGGGTTGGTTGCTGCCTCCAGCTGTGAGGTAAAGTGTGCCGGGGTCACCCGAGGGACCGCCTTCACCCAACGCCATATCCCACAATCCGGGATTCACCAGTGCGTGGTTCGAAGAGTCCGTTAACTGGCCGAGGAATTTTCCCGTCGTATCAAAGGCGTTGATAGTGCCATCGCCAAAGTTTCCAATAAGGATTGCGCTGGCGAAAGTTCCGAAGGTCGCAGGTGCGGCTAACACGCCCCACGGCGCGTTAAGTTGTCCGCCGGCAGCTGCAAATGTGCTCACGAAATTACCGTTCGAGTCGAAGATATCGACTTGTCCCAAACCGGCGCCGGGCTGGGAATCGTGCTTGGCAGCATCCTGCATTGCATAGGCAACGTAGATTTGGTTGCCTATAACGTGGATGCCGTGAGGCGCGTACCCGGCGGGAAGGTGTGGATCGGTGAACGAACCACTTAGCGAAGTGGGAGTGAAGTTGCGATCGTAAACGTCAACTTTTCCGCTGTTAAAATTCGCCGCCAATAGAAATGTGCTGTTGAGTAACGCGAGGCCTTTATAGACGGCGCCACTGGCCGAGTTATCGTAGGCTACTACAGCGCTGCTGGCGCCGGTCCAATTGGCGATGATGCCATCTTCAGTGTCAAAAATAAACGAGCCGCCGCCAAAGTAAGTTCCGTTGCCGTTGGACACAGTTCCAGTGGGGCAGCCGGGGCTGCAATTGCCGTTCGGATTTTTTGTGGCGCCGGGGATAGTTACGACCAAAGAATTCTTGGTTCCTTGGGCATCATAGAGTGTGGAAGTGCCGCTGTTGTTGTTGGCGATCCAGAAATCTTGTCCGGCAAGGATCGAAATACCCCATGGGTTCAAGAGTTGAGGGTCGGTGGTGGTGGCGACTCCGGCGGCATTCGAGACCAGGTTGGTCTGGGAATAGCCGGCCTGCTGGGCGAACATCACCGACGGAATCGCCAGTGTCACGAGTAGGCCGAGTAATGGTAGTTGTTTCTTCACGTTATCCTCCAAGATTCGTTATTGTTTGTGGCTGCTAAGTATTCGTTAGTGCGCTATTCGCTTGTGCTTATAACGTATATAAGTTAGATACTAATCCTGAGATAGGAGATACAGAATGGATGTCATTTGCTTGTCACTTATTTGTTGGAAGTTATTAACAGTTCTGATCGGCGAGGCTCGAAGTATGGGAGGAAGGGTGTCCTACGCCGATCGGGCCGCAGCGGCTCGACTTAGTGGCATTAGCGCTATTGGTTACGTATCGTGAGGCGCGGCGGTTAAAGCTGCCTGGGTGCTCTCGTCAGCATTTGCCGGCATGCCCGAGATCCGAGTGGTTCATGCACCCAGCGATCATGCCGAGAAGTTGGTTTGCAGGCATTCCAGAGGGAACCAGCAATTCACGTTCGGATTCCGGCCGCTTGCTGAAATACTTATTCAGGCCTTTTCGAAGCTGCATTCGGACTCGCCACAGCCGCGCCTTCACCGCTGCTTGACTTAGATTAAGTACTTCGGCGGTCTGTTCTATCGTAAGTCCTTCAATATCGCGCAAGACAAAGACCCGCTGCAGGATCGGACGCACTCCTTCGAGAGTTTTGATTAGGATGTCCCGTAGCTCCGACGCCCAATATAACTGTTCAGGATTGGGAGCCCAATCGGTGACCTCGATGGGAAGCATATCTCCGTTCGATTGGAAATCATCATCCAGAGATAGCTCTTTCACTCCGCGCTGCTTGCGCAGTTTCATGAGCGATTGATTTACGGTGATGCGGACCAGCCAAGTTGAAAATTGACAATCCTCCCGAAATTGGCCAAGGTGCTGAAATGCTTTCATGAACGCTTCCTGAACCGCGTCCTGCGAGTCTTCTCTGTTGTGCGTGACGCTTTGAGCAATCCGTAGAAGCTTGCGGTCGTAACGCTTTACGAGTTGCTCGAAAGCGCCAATATCGCCATTTTTACAAGCGTGAACAAGCTCCAAATCATCGCTTGCTGCAGTTGCCACCTCGGATTGTGCGGTGTTACGAGTCATATCGTCGCCGTCGCTTTCTGCTCTGTGATACCTGAGACTTACTGAACTACAACCTTTCCCGTCATCTTGGGATGGATGGAGCAGTAATAGGCATAAGTTCCCGGCTTATCGAATGTGAATGAGAACTTTTCGTCGGTGTCCCGCACCTTGGACTTGAACACCCCATCCGTGCTCACTACCGTATGAGGAATGTCGTCATGGTTAGTCCATGTAACAGTTGTTCCGGTGGGTACCGTAATGGCCTGTGGCCCAAAAACGAAGTTATCAATTTGTACTGCGGCACTTCCGGGAGCCGGAATATCAGCGGCTGTGAGCTTTCGGGATCCGGCGAATAAAAGCAGGGCCACGATCATGATTGGGGTTGCTACGCTTGCGATCCATACATTTTTCTTAGTCATTGTCTGTTTCCTTTCTCGCGCTCGTTATAGTGTGATTAGTGTGTGTATTGGCCACCCTTGTTGCGGGTGGCCAATGGTTGTTACATGCCGCCGGCATTTGCCGTGGCCGGAGAGCCTGCACCAAGTGGCGAATCGACAACCGCGAGGCTGCGACCGCTTACCAGGTAATTTACGTCGGTGATGCCCAACATCTGCTGTAACTGGTCAGCGGGCACCTTCATCGGCCCGGCTGAGGGGGCTGTTCCGGGCGCAGGTTGAGGGAATGCCGTCGACATTGCGGTGTGGAACGACACTTTGCCTTCGACCTTCTGCATGATCTGGTGAATATGTCCATTCAACACCGTCACCGAACCGAAGCGTTTTACGTAAGACAAAGCTTGTGCACTGTCATCAGTGCCCCAACCCCACTCGGGATAGATTGTCCAAAGCGGAATGTGCGCGAAGAGCACAATTGGAGTGCTGGCCGAGCGGCCTCTGAGATCATCTTCTAGCCACTCCAATTGTTCGTGGCCGAGCGAACCCATGCCGCCAGCTTTCAGGTTGGCAACATTTACCAGGCCTACAAAATGCACACCTTTCTGATCGAAGCTGTACCACCCAGTACCCTTGGTGCCCTTACCGTAGCGCTGCAGGAATTGTTCGCCGTTGTCGCTCAGCATGTCGTGCTCGCCGGGGACGAAGTAAATCTGTTTGGCGGAAGCTCCCTTCAAAACCTGGTCGAGCGTATCGAACTCACTCGGCTTCGAAAGCTGACTTAGATCGCCGGTATGAATAATGAAGTCCGGTTTCTGCGGCATGGCGTTGATCTTGTTGATTGCAGTTTGTAGCGTCGCGGTGACATCCGGATTAGCCGGCTTATTAAAGCCGATGTGACTATCGCTAATCTGCACAAAAGTGAAGTCCGCGCCTTTGACCGCAGTTTTATCAACGCTCTTGGCGAATGCCCGGGATACCGGGACGCCACCACTCATGGTCCAGACCAGGCCGGTGCCTGCCCAAGCCATGCACTTCAGAAAACCTCGACGATCGACGCCGTCGTCGTTGAGATCCTGCAAATTCTGATCGATGAGATCTTGTTTCTTGTGTGGCATCTGCCCTCCGTGATTTATGATGTTCTGAGTTATTAACTGACTCAAGTGGGTTTTATTCCTGGTACCATCATCCAATAACCGCATTAGACGAGGGTTTCAGTTGTGATAACTCGACATTGCAGTGTTTATTCCTGTTTTCTGCTCTTGTCTGTGAACGTCTGCTCGAAGCCAGCGGCCACCATGAGAAGGTATCTGGGCGAGTCTGTGCGGTTGTCATGAAGATGTAATCGCTGTGTAGATTTCCGTGCAGTTGTATTGCCCGGCTTTTATCCTTGTCCGTTTACTCCGCTCAGGAAGCCACCCAAATGCCCGGTCAGCGCGATGATCCCTACCCCAAGAACTTCGAGCGCCAACCGGTAACTCGGTAAGAGTGTGGTGTGTCGCCGAGCGCGGAAATGCACTAACCAGACCAGACAAATGAGCACGCTGGAGAGGCACGCAAGCACAAGATGGAGCAGCAGTATGCCCTTCAGTTTGTGTCCCTCCAGTTGTAACTGCCA
>Ga0209332_1000157_pt1 | contig 17728 bp, 12 predicted proteins | sample BlaSpr_A8_OM3_M1_FD_187974 | JGI IMG/M metagenome (GOLD analysis project Ga0209332, IMG submission 187974) | Forest soil microbial communities from Thunder Bay, Ontario, Canada - Black Spruce, Ontario site 2_A8_OM3_M1 (SPAdes) (version 2) | ecosystem: Environmental > Terrestrial > Soil > Boreal...
AATAAAAATGAAAAATAAAAATAGAAATAAAAATAAATAAAAAAAAAAAATAAATGTGTAAATTAGGCATAGCCGGGTTATGAAGATAATTTATAACTTACTTTTCGCTATATGCTTGAAACCCCTTAAGATTTATAAACTAGTTATTAATTTTCGAAATATTAATATTTTGGTAATTATAATAAGTTACAAATATAAATATTGGGCAATCAGCAGGAAACCAATGAGGATAACTTTTTTTTTTCAACTTTAATAATTAAAATTTAATCGATGTTAAATTAAATAGCTACTATTCTAATACTAAATATTAGCTAGATTAAGATTATTTTGTAATAATTGAGTTTAAAGAATTAGAAAATATATTATCTTATCTTTATTAGGTGCCTCAGAGACTATACGCGAAATACCCTTCTATAAAAATAAAAATAATTAATTTATAAATTAATAATAAAAAAAAAAAATAACAAATATAGGGTAAAAAGATAGTCCAACTCTTTTGGAAACATTAGAATTAATTGTATGCCTGGTCTTGTGGGAGGTTTTGGTAACAAAAATTATATCTTAACTAAAAATTTAACTTCAACTATAACTAAAAATATTAACTCTTCAAGTATTATTAATCTCAATTCTAGTAATTTAAAATAAAATATAAAAATAAAAATTATATCCAAGAAACTTATGACCTTCTTTAAGAGGTTAAATATAAGGAAAAGTAACAATATGTTTATCTGAATCAACCTTAGAATTAAAAAAATATAAACCTATGATAATAATTCTTTTTAAACTAGTAGAATTACCTTTAGCTAATTATATTAATAATTTAACACAATGTGGAAAAGTATATAAAACACAAAAAATAATATCAGATAGATGTTATATTCTATGGCATATTAAAAATTTAATAGAAGTATTTAAAATACTTTGTATTATTAATGGACATATGCGTACTTAAAAACATGATGAGTTACATCGAGCTATTAATTGGTATAATAATTATATTATTAAAAATAAATATAGTAAATTACCTATTACAAATTATATTTTATAAAATATTTTATCCTAAAGAATGTTTACCTTTAGATTATTCAACTATATATAATAATAATTGATTATCTGTATTTACTGATTCTAAAAGCAGTTTTACTATAAATATTAACCAACATAAAAATAATTCTCGTGTTTAATCTTTTTTTTCTAATAGAATTAACCCATAATTATACAATAAAAATCAACTTAAAAATTAAATAATTAATTCATTATGTAAAAAATATCTAATTATTAAAATGTAAAATTATGTAGTCGAAGTCTAATAAAAAATGATAAAGTTTATTCAAGTTTTAAATTAATTGTTATGAATAAAAATAGTTTAGATATTACTATTAATTAATTAAATTTGCTATTTTAAAAATATTTGGATTATTTAGATTGGTTAAAATTTGTTGAAATTAGAAAAACAGTAGTCAAACATCACTTTTTTTAGATATAGCTAATCAAACAATAAAGATTTTTATAAATTTAGGTTTACTTTATATTGGATACATTTTTATAATTATTATATTGAAAGTTAATTTTTTATTTTATTTGTTATATTTTTTTAAGTTATAATTTGTTTTTAGTTGCCGTGGTTGATTGTGAAATCTACCTTATTACGTTACTATGTGCGGGTAAATCCTAAAATTAATTTATATAAACCTCTGAAAAGTTGAATATCCCTTATAGAATAAACAACTGTACATTGGTCTAAAATATTAAAAAAAATCTTCTTTCTTTAAGTTTAAAGTTAAGTTAAAAAATTAACTAAATTAAATAAAGATAATGGACAATCCGCAGGAAACCAAAATAATTAATAAATAAATATATATTTTAATAAATTATTAAATAAAATAATAAATTATTTTTTATTGTAGGATCCTCAGAGACTATACGTAACGCGGTTATTAACCTGAAGATGTAGTCCAATCATATTTCGAAAGAATATGTTAATACAAATAAAATGAACTATTTATTACCAGTACAATGTGGAGCTCCGGATTTAAACAAAATATTTTATTCTAAATTTCTAAATAATTTAACTAATAATTTAACTTATGAAAATAATATACAAATTTCTATTAGTGACAAACAAAAATTAAATATAGATTCTTTCCAAACAAAATTAGGTTCTTATTTATCTGGATTATTTGAAGGTGATGGAGATTTATATTTTCCAGAAAACTCTAAAATATGCAAAATTTATCCTTATATAGCTATAACTTTTCCAAATAAAGATTATCCCTTAATATGTAAATTACATAAATTAATTGGAGGTAACTTACATTTAAAAATTAAAGAAAATACTATAGTATGAAAAATATGAAGACATTCAGAATTATTATATTTTATAAAACTTATAAATGGTTATCTTAGAACACCTAAAATTGTAAAGTTTAATAGTTTAATCTATTGGTTAAATAATAAATTTAATTATAATATATCAATTCATAATATTAATACTGAAGATCTATCTAAAGATGGTTGGTTTTCAGGATTTTTTGATGCTGAAGGTGGATTTAAAATTAGGTATACTGATAAAATTATTAATCCTATAACTTCTAAAACTACACGAAAAGGAAGAATAGAAGTTCGTATTGTTCTTGAACAACATAAATATTTAAATAATATGTCTTATAGACCAATAATGGAAATGATATTGAAATTTTTTCAAATAACAACTGATTTAAACACATCAATACATCAAAATAAAGAATTTTGGATTATAGAAGTAACAAGTTTATATAAATTACAAATTTTAATTAATTATTTAAATGAATATCCTTTATATACAGCTAAACGTAATGATTATAATGATTGGTTAATAGCTTATGATAAAATTAAAAATAAAAAACATTTAACTGATTCAGATAAATTAACTATTAAGGAAATTAAAAATAATATGAATAAAAACCGAAAAATTTTTAATTGGGATCATTTAGAATATTTAAAATAAAATATAAGTCCACTTTATAATGACCTTATAAAGATAAAATTGGGTAAATTGCAAGAATCTCTTAACTTAATTAAGATAATTTGCAGCGAAATCTAATTTAACATAATATATTATATAAAAACACAAACAAAAAAATATATAAAATAAATAAAAAAAAAAATTAGAAACGTTCAACGACTAGAAAATGAGTAGTGTTAATAATAATTTTTCCAAGAAAACCCAACAATAATTAAATTTATTGATGACATAGTCTAAACTTACTAGTGATAGTAAGAAATTAAATTTAAAACTTTAATGGTAATATAATTGATGGCATTTCCAAGATTAAATAACATATCTTTCTGGTTATTACCTCCTTCATTAATATTATTACTTCTTAGCTCATTAGTAGAAAATGGTGCTGGTAAGAAAAAAGAAATAAACATCTTGTGCCTGCACCTTAAAATATAACACTTTTTGCTAGAAAACTAAAAAAAGGAAATATGATACAAAAAAAACAAAAAATACTGAATATATTTAATTTTATACAGTTATTATTTAATCGTTTTGTAAAAATTCATATATCTTCTCTGAATTAGACTAATATTTAGATTTTTAGTAATTAGCAGGTAATAATTAACCTCAGAGACTATACGTGATATAAATCAATTTTATTTTTTTATTTAATAAATAGTTCAGATTTAAAAATTTAAAAATCTGGATAACTAAAAATATATTAATAAATTGAAATTAAAGAAATAGTCCACAAAAAAAATTATAAAACAAATTTAGACAGGATGGACAGTTTTGGTTTCTTTACTATTAATTTTTAAAGAATTAGTAAATTTGGATAAGCTGTCATACTATAGTGATATAGTTTTATTAAACCTTACTCGATGCGAAGACATTCTTCTATTTTTTAAAGTTAATAATTGCTTATTATTTTATTTTTTTGTAAGAAAAAAAGTTATTAATTTGAAGATTATTCGCCTGAATAACATATTAGAAAAATATTTTAATACTAATTATCTTATTCATCAGAGACTTAATGTAAGGCATCTTATTTATAAATTAAATAAATTTAATAAATTTTCAACGGTAAATAAAAATTCACTTTCAGAAAATAAAGATATTTTTCATCAATGGTTAGTTGGTTTTAGCGATGGTAAAGGAAGTTTTAGTATTATAAGACAAAAAAATAATTGGTCTTTAATATTTCAAATAGTACAAAGTAATTATAATTTACGAGTTTTACATTTTATTAAAAAACAATTAGGAGCAGGTAATATTATTGTAGAAAAAAATAATAATTTATCTAAATTTATTATACGAGATAGCTCTGTATTAGAATTAAAAATTTATCCTATTTTTGATAAATATCCTCTTCTAACAAGTAAATATTTTAATTATATTAAATTTAAAAAAGCTCATTCTATTTTATCTGACAAATCTTTAACTAACTCAGAAAAAGATCTTATTATATTCAATTTGATTAATACTAATTTACCTCTAGATTATATTTCACCAGCATGGTCAATTATAAATAATATAGTTTCTAATTATGAAAATGCTACAGAAATAATGAGTAAATCCTGGTTAGTAGGTTTTACAGAAGCTGAAGGTAATTTTTATTTAGTTAATAAATCAAAAAATAGAATAGTTCATGCTTTTGAAATTACTCAGAAATTGGATAAAATAGTATTAATAAGTATTAAACATATATTACATATTAGTACTAATATTCAATCTAATAAAATAGGTTATCATACAATTTTTACTACTAATTCACGTGCTATTGAAAATATTATTCAATATTATAAAAATACTCTAAAAGGAATGAAATCAGTGGAATATCGAATTTGGTCAAGATCTTATATTAAAGCTAAAGGAAATTATCTCTCTTTAAATAAAATACGAACTCAAATTAAAAATATGAAAATTAAATTAAATTAAATTAAATTAAAACACAAAAATAAGATGAAGGAATAGTCCGATCTCTAGTGAGAATTAGAGCGTGTAATGATAGTATATAAAAATTATAAATAATTTATTTATTAAATTTTTTAAATATGAGATTACCAACAAAAATAAAAATAAAATAAAAATAAAATAAAAATAAAATAAAAATAAAAATAAAATAAAATAAAAATAAAAAATGTTATCCTCCATTATCAAGTATCCAATCTCATTCTGGTGGTAGTGTTGATTTAGCTATTTTTAGTTTACATTTAGCTGGAGTTTCTTCTTTATTGGGTGCAATAAATTTTATAACTACAGTTTTAAATATGAGAACTAATGGTATGAGTTTACATAAATTGCCTTTATTTGTATGGGCTATTTTTGTTACTGCTATTTTATTATTATTATCTTTACCAGTATTAGCCGGTGAATCTATTTATTATTCTATTTATTATTCTGTTTATAATAATTTAAATAATATTGCGCCGGATTTAAATTCGGCTATTTGCTGGGAACTGTTAAATAACAACTTAACACAATCAGCAGGAAACTTAATAGATTTGAATTTATTAAGGATCTTCAGAGACTATACGCCGGAATTTTTCTTTTATATAAATTCTATATTTCAAGTAAGTTCTTTACCAATTATTAAAATTATAAAAAATAAAAATAATTTTAGTAATTATTTCTCTGGTTTAATAGAAGGTGCTGGAACAATAATAGTACCTAAAACTGAAAGATCAGATAAAGGTAAACTTTCTTATCCTTCAATACAAATAACCTTTAATTTAAAAGATCTACCTTTAGCTTTATTAATACAACAAAATTTGGGTCATGGATCTTTAACTCGAAAAAAAGGTTTAAATGCTTATATTTTAACTATAAACAATTTAGAAGGTATTATCTTAATAGTTAATTTAATTAATGGTAACTTAAGAACACCAAAAATACATTCTTTATGAAATTTAATTGATTGGTTAAACAATAAAAATATTAAACTTAATATTATTAAAAAATCTTTAAATAATAATTCTTTATTAGATAATAGTTGGCTATCTGGATTTATTGAAGCTGAAGGTCAATTTAATTTAAGAAATACAATAAAAAATAATAAGCTTAAGTTAGAATGTAAATTTGAATTATCTCAAAGACAAAATGATCATAGAGGTAATAATAACTTATTTTTGCTTGAGGATATTGCTAACCTTTTTATTACTTCTGTTAAATCTATTAGAATGAATACACTTCAACCTCAATATAGAATTAGAACTACAAATCTTAAAGGAAATATTGTTTTAGAAAATTATTTAATCGCTTATCCTTTATTTGGAAGTAAATATTTAGATTTTATAGATTGGTTAAAAGTTTTAAATTTATTTAAAAATGGTGAACATAAAAATAAAACAGGAATAGAAAAATTAAATTATATTAAATTAAATATGAATGATAAGAGAACTATTTTTATTTGGGATCATTTAAAGAATTTTTATAAATTAGAAGAATAAGATATAGTCCAATCTAATATGTGAATATTAGAGTTCTCACCTTGAATTAAAAATTATTAATTCTTGAGATAATTTATGTAATTATCATGTTCTTTAAGAAAGTGAGACAATACAAATAGCAATAACTATGTTATTAACAGATAGAAATTTTAATACTAGTTTCTATGACCCTGCTGGAGGTGGTGATCCAGTTCTTTATCAACATCTTTTCTTAACACACAATATTTACGAATTAAGTATTTCAGTTATACCATTTTTATCGCTTAGTTCTAGTAATCGTTCATTCGATTTTTCTTCATTTTTTGAAATGTATTCTAAAGTTTATCCTAATCGACCTAAACCAACACAATCTTTTTTAGAATGGTTTATAGGATTTACAGAAGGAGATGGTTCCTTTATAGTAACAAAAAGAAGAAGTTTACAATTTGTAATTACTCAAAGTAGCGCAGATGTAGAAATTCTTTATCATATTATGACAAATTTAGGGTTTGGTAAAGTAATTCAACAATCTAAATCTAATAAAACACATCGTTTTATAGTTCAAGATATATCACATATTTTTTTAATATCTCTTATTTTTAATGGTAATATGGTAATTTTTACTAGATATTTTAGATTTTTAACTTTTCTTTCTGTGTATAATGATTTAGCTTTACGGATGAAATTAGATTTAATTAATCCTATACTAGATACATTACTTCCAACTTTACAAGATCATTGGCTCGTTGGTTTTACTGATGCTGAAGGATGTTTTAGTTTATCTTTACTATCTAATAGTATAGGCTATCGTTTAAGATTTATTATTAGTCAAAAATGGGAAGTTAATAAAAGCGTTTTACTACATATTTCTTCTATTTTTGGTGTAGGAACAGTTAGTCCTCACTCTGCACCAAATAATTGGGAATTAATAGTAAATGGAGTAAAAAATACTTCTCACATTCTTCCTTACTTTGATACACATGTTTTATACTCTAAAAAAAAAGAAAGTTATTATTTATGGAAACAACTTCGAATTCAATTAATAAATGGAGATCACTTGAACAGTGAATATAGATTAAAAATGGTTAAATTGGCTAAATGTATTAACAAATCTTAATATTTGTGACCGGGAAAACAGAGAATGGTTTAGCTAAAGCTATGAAGCTAAAGAGGCAGATGTGTAAATAAATTTAAAAAAAAAAGACCTCTTCTTCCGTACCTCATTTTCCTCACCACAGACTTTTATAAGTCAATATTGGAAGATGAGCTTCCTAATCTCCATTTCTAATAATAATGGGGCAGGGATAGGATAAAAATAAAGCTAATGCAATAGAAATTCTTTTTATTATTTCAGCATGCCATTACTCTAGTCCCTATCTTAAAAACCACTATGCAATTTTTAGAAAAAAATACCTTATAGGTTCTCTTAATAATATAATTATAGGTTAAATTAAGAGAAGTGGGATGATAGGTTTTGCCTGACAGGGCTAAATAACGTAAAATTTTTTGTTTTTAATTTTTTGCGTTAGGCTATACTAGTGTAATTTACGGTTAATAGTATTCTCAAACTAAAGACCGTCGGTCGTCTAAAAGATCGCTACAGACTGGGTCACTGGTGGGTATCTGAAATGATGCTTAATGTACAGTCGATTCTTTCTTCATAATTATTTATTTAATTTGAACACAAGGCTATTAATGAAGCTAAGCTAAAACTAAATTGTCCACTTTAGGGGACAGCTATAGCAGAAATAGTACATGAACCTAACTGCCTTTCCTTCCAACGGAATAGGTCCAACTCTAAATTAATAAAAATAATTAAAAATTATTAAAAATTATTAAAATAAACAGAGTTGTAGAAAGAGATTAAAATATAAGTTAAGTTTGAAAGAATGGGTTCTTTGGACATCCAGAAGTTAATTAAATAAAATATAAGCTTCTTAATGTGGCTATTTGCAGAAATAACTTTATTAAGTTTTAAATACTATTACCTTTTTTTAATTATATTATAGTCAAAAAGTTAAAACATAGAAGTCGATCTGCAGGTAAATTTTTTAATTAGTAATGAAATAATTAATAAACTAAATAATAAAATGATCCTCAGAGACTTTACACTACAAATCTAAAGAATATTTTAATATTTCTATTCAGGTAACTATAACTCTTACTAAATATTTTTTAATTATTAAATTCTTTTTATTTTTTTAATTATTTAACTGAAATAATTTTTATCTAAATCATTATAATTAGTTATTGTTTTATTTAAAATTCTTAATTTAATTAATAGAAAAATACTGAAAACAAATTAAATAAATAATAAAATATTCTCTAATCTTTATTTTTAATATTTTTATACTTTTTATACTTTTTATACTTTTTATACTTAAGTTTTATATCAATTTTTATATTTATTTTATTTTCTAATAAATTATAAATTATAAAATATAAATTAAGATTAAAAAAAAATAAGATTTGTTAATATTAATTATAAAAAAATAATTTAAAATATAAAAAAATATAGAAAAGATTAAGAAACTAATTATTAAGAATCTAATAGTTTTGGTTCAGATTATAATAATATTATTTATTTTAAATAGTCGTAGAAAAGATTAAGATAAAAATAGATTAAGATAAAGTCCTAACAAGAGCGTGAGTTCTTGACTGATAATATTTAAATAATCTTATTTAAAATAGGATATTTTTATTTATCAAAAAAAAAAAATTGTTATATCTTAATTATTCCTGGTTTTGGAATAGTTAGTCACATAGTTTCAACATTCTCCGGTAAACCTATCTTTGGCTACCTTGGGATGGTCTAATAGTTTATAGGCCCTCTAATTATAAAATATTAAAAAAACAAACAAAAAAATTATTTTATAAAGAGAAATTTTACTGTATGCTGAAATATTCTTAAAAAAAATTTTTATTACTTAAATTTATATTGTAATTAAAAATAAATTTTTATTAAATAATAATTATTAATTTAGTGTAATAATAGTTTATTATTTTCGAATCTAATTTTAATTTTTATTAGACAGAATTAATCAGCAGGCTAACAGCCTCAGAGACTTTACGTAAAAAATTCTTATTATTAAGAATTAAGATATAGTCCAGCTCTAAATTAAAAAATTAACACAATATAAAAATATAATAGCTTTTTATTTTAATAAATGGAATTTTAGTAATAATACTTAAATATTTAATAAAATAGAAACTAAATAAATGACTAAATTGTTTTTGTTTAGCAGAAAAGTTTTTGTTTAGCAGAAAATTGCTTTAGTTTTATTTCTAACAGCTGCCAAAATTTAATTTAAATTGACGTACAATAAGTAAGTTATGAAATTAATTTACACATCAAAAATATTGAAATTTTATACCAAATAATAGAATTTTTCGATGTAGACGTTAAAAAACTAAATATTATATTGAAATTTTTATTAATGTTATTATTAAATAATTTAATTTAATTTAATTTGTCGTATATTATTTATTTATTTTTATATATTCTTAAAGTATATTCTAAATTAGTAAATTTATACTTTTTTTTCTTAATTTAATTTATTAGAGCTGTTATGCTATGTTCTCAATTGGAATCTTAGGATTCTTAGTGTGGTCACACCACATGTTCTCTGTTGGTATGGATGTGGATACTAGAGCTTACTTTACCGCGGCTACGTGCGCCATTTCATTATTTAAAATCTTGAGTATAATTTTATATTTAGATTATTTTAGTTCTAAATTTTTTAAATTTAAAGTGCAAAATACTCCACCACAGTTCTTAACTAATAATAAAATAACAAATTTAACAGAAAGATCAGATATTAATATAAATAAAGATAGTAATAAAATAATTTTATGAAATCATATAAATAATAGTAATTTTAGAATTCAAAAAGGAATACTAACTAAAATAATTAGAGATAATATTTCTATTATTAATTACCATAAGAGTATAATGGTAGGTATTTTATTAAGTGAAGGACATATACAGAAAAGATTTCATTGAAATCCCAGAATAAGTTTAAAACAAAGTATAAAACATTTTGAATATATCTGGTCAGTATTTAATACTTTTTCAGTTTATTGTTCATCTTTTCCTTATTCTAAAAATAATTTTATGAGAGGTAAATTATTTTATAGTTTAGAATTTAAAACTAGACAATTAAAATCATTAAATGAAATTTATAATTTATTCTATATAGAATTAAAAAGTAAAATAATAACTCCTGAATTATTTCATTATATTGATTATATTGCTTTAGCTCATTGGATTCAAGGTGATGGAACTAGACAAAATAAAGGAATAGTATTATGTACTGATTATTTTACTATTAAAGAAATAGTTTTATTAATGAATATACTTATTATTAAATTTAATATTAATTCTACTATACATTATGATAATAATAAAGCTAGAATATTTATTAATAAAAAGGAACTTAATAAAATTAAACCTTATATTAAACCTTTCTTTGTTAAAACTTTTTTATATAAAATTGAATATTAAAACTTTTAAATAAATATAAAAAAACAAAAATTATTAGGGTTGTAAAGCATTAAACTTAGGTATTCAAAGTAATTTGAAACTGACAATAGCATGTTTAAAAAAGAGATTTATTAACTTTATTTTTTTTTTAAGTTAAATGGTCATCTCTGAGCTACGATTCTTATGGTAAATTTGTGTGTGAATGCTTATAATTGTTAAAATTTATAAGATTAATATAGGGTTGTATGAGTAGCTGCATTCAACTATTAAGAACCTTTTTATTCCACATAGATAGGGATTTACCTAACAGAATATTTATGGATTTTAAATAAGAACTTGGGATCATCCTATTAACGAAATTTTTAGGATGACGGAGTTTTCATAGTAAATAATAAAGATAATAATTATTTTTATCTAGAGATTATTGAAGGGAAACAGCCTAAATATTAACTATTGATTATTTGTATATTTTTAGCTTTTTATTTAGGGGGAGAGCCGTATGCATTGAAAGGTGCACGTACGGTTCGGGAAAGGATTTTTAACTAATCTTTAATAATTAATATTTAATTATAAATTAATAATAATAAATAAAGAGGGTTAATCTTCTATTTCACAATGGTAATTGCAGTTCCAACAGGAATTAAAATCTTTTCATGGTTGTCAATCTCCTTCAGCAAGAGAAATTTGACCAGCAGAATTATTATAAAACACAAAAATACTTTAAATTTATTAGAAAAATTTCCTAGATCTAAAAAATAAAATATAATATTTACCTTATAATAATAATTGTAAAGAATTGATTGTTTATGGTAAAAATTTAACATCTACATTAAATTATCCTCATTACATTTCTGTAGTAAGACATATGGTAGATAATACCTAATTATTTAATGCCAATGTTAGTGGGATTAATTATATCAGATGGTTGGTTACAAATAAATAAATCAGGTAATACTAGATTTTAAAACAATTAATAGATAAAGCAACCTAATATTTATATATCTTCTAATTCTATGATAAATTTACAACCACATATTTTACCTTATTTTTTTGATTCTATGAAATATAAATTATTCATTTAAACGTTGTTATTTTTAATTAATTATTTTATTTTATTTTATTTTATTTTATTTTATTTTAATAATTCTGAAGTGGCAAACTCGAGGGAAATCTTAAGTTTAGAATTAAGAAATAAATTTAAGACTATCGTCGAACTAAGTCAATAATGCGAAAGCGAGGGAAACTATTATTGTAAAAGCGTAGAGGCCAGACGCCACATGACTATCTAAGTACAATAAATAATTTATATGTTGTATATGAAGTTACAAGGAATGGTCCGGTTCACCGGTGACGGATTTTAGATTAACACCTAAATAAAATATAAATATTTAATTATTAATTTTTATTTATTTATATTGAGAAATAAGCTAGCTGAACCTGAAATGGTTAAAGGCTGAACCCTGAGCAACTTTATATGGAGGTAGTTTAAGATTTACAACACCTTTAATATTCACAATTGGATTCTTAGCTTTATTCACAATTGGAGGATTATAAAAAACTATTTAGTCCTCTTTAAAGATTATTATGTGCTGGAAATATCTTATGGCTAAGATACTCAACCTTATAAAGATAAGGTATAAGTTAAAAAGCTTAGTCTTGATAAATCAGCAGGAAACCAACGGATACGCCTTTGTATCTTATTAGGTTCCTCAGAGACTATAAATGATCATTCAACTATTTATTAATTGGATAAGAGATAGTCCACGAAAATATTGATTATTTCCTTGTAGTTTTGTGTTATTACATTAAAAATATTTATTACATTTAAGATATTTACGATTATTCTTTATTATCTAATTGTTTTTTTATTTAAGCAGTAGAACAAGTTTAACTTGTTAAAATTTATACTAACTTTAATAATAATAGATTGAACTTTTTAAAATAAAACTGATGTTTATATACTTGTTAATTAGTAATTGGTCATAATTATCTCTGTATATCATGTAATCTTTCAGTTAGAATATGTGATTATCTAAACAAAAATCTGTTACTAAACTAAAAAATAGTAATATGTCTATTGTGAAAGCATTATTAAAAAAAAAAAATATGAACAAGATAACTTTATTGTTTTAATTGTGAAATATACTAATATTTTATGGTCTTTTAATTATGTAATATACATATCTAAATTATTGCATTATTTTTATGTATTAATAAATAAACTAAAATAAACTAAAATAAACTAAATATTTTTGTGTAACAGGAGTTATTTTATCAAATGCCAGTCTGGATGTCTCGCTTCATGATGTGAAAAATTATTTTATAGAAAATCAAATATTAATGATGACAACTTTCCCTTTATTAAATACTAAAAATGATAAATTTAAAGATTATATTGAACAATTTTGGGTTGGTTTACTTGAAAGTGATGGTTATATGTTAGTAAGAAGAAATAAACAAAATAAAACTTATGGTTCCTTTGAGATAAGTTTAAAATATTTAACTAAAAATGAAGAAATGTTAAAATTAATCTCAGAATATATAGGAGGTAAATTATATTATGAAATAAAAAATAAAGAAATAATTAAAGTAAAATGTCTCTCTATTTCTACAAAAGATGTACAAAATTGTTTAAATATTTTGTCTAAATATCCTTTATTAACTAGTCGTAAAATTTGTCAATTAGAACATTTTAAAAAATGTCTTGAAAATAAGAATTGGGATTATCATTTAAAAACTAGAGATAATAAATTTGAATTACAAAATAATTTGATTAATTTTTATAATAATAATTTTGTTATACCTCCTTATTTCAATGCTTGGCTCTCAGGCTTTATAGAAGCTGAAGGATGTTTTCGATTTAGAAATAACAAAGCAACTTCATTTTATATTTCTAAAAATAATGATATATTTATTTTAAATGCCATTAAAACAATTTTTAATTCTAAACATAAAATAGGTATAAATAAAGATTCTAGATCTATAAATGTACAATATAGAGTGTCTTTCTCAGGTAAACCTTGTTTAACTTTAATAAAAAATCATTTAATTAATTATCCTTTAATGGGAAATAAAAAGTTATCTTTTGATATTTGGTCTAAATCTATTTCATAATTTATATGTGTCTTGTGGTAATATCGCTGTGTTTAGTATATAATAATATTAATTATATAATTTAAACGGTAAAATTTGTTTTAATTTTGCTAACGGTGAACTCTTTATATTTTATTAAATAAGGGATTAATAAATTTTTGTGATATAAAGACAATACCGTGGAAACCAATTTATAATTTTACTTAATTTTTAATCATTAGAAAATATTCTAACTTTATAATAACAAATTTAATGAAATAAATGTAAAATGATAATAGTAGGATCCGTAGAGACTAAACGCGATACTTATTTTTAAAATAATTTTTATTTCTATTTTTAAATATCTAAATAATTAATTTAATTAATAATAAGAAGTTATAGTCCGATCTTAGACGTAAGTTTAAGTTAACTTTGCTGACGTATTACGTAGTAATTCATTCTTATATTGTACTTGAAAATTAAAAATAACTAATAACTAAAAATAAATAAAAATAAATAATGTTCTTTTTTACCATTTGCAAAACTTCACTTCTTGCGGGGTTTATTGAATTTTTAGAACTTGATAATTCAAAAGGAATAATTAAAATTTCATTTATTAATAAAAATTATTATTTTTAAATTATAATTAAAAGTGTGCTGCTACTTTCATATTGTAAAATATGATATAAAATTACAATATATGCTGGGATCTTTAAATCTTTTATTACTAGTTATAATCTTATTATTAATTTAAATTAGTTAAAATATAATAGAGTTAAGTTATCAGCAGAAAACCTTTTAAAACTATAAGTATAAATAAGTAAATTTATAATCTTAATACTAATTAGTATTAATTCTTTTTAGAAAAAAGACTTCTCAGAGACTACAAATGTTACTCCTTCTGTTTGGTTTTAACCTCTTAATGTTAATGAAATAAATTATATTTATTTTTCTTTAAGGAAGGATGAAGATATAGTCCATTATTTTTTAAACTTATAAATCTTAAATAGTTTAAAATAAATGAGCACACTTCCATTACGTTTTATCAATGGGTGCTGTTTTTGCTCTTTTTGCTGGTTTCTATTATTGGACTCCTAAAATTGTTGGTAGAACATATAACGAATTTTTAGGTAAAGTTCATTTCTGGACAATGTTTGTTGGGGTTTACAAACAATATTAATTTTCTTTACTTTTTGTTTTTTAATATTTATTTTATAAATCATGTTATGTTAAGTAATTTTATATCTTAAATTTTTTTATTTTTATTATACATAAATTACTTAATTATAATAATATTATTATTGATAAATTGATAAATATTCAAGCAAAAGCTAAGTTTATAAATATAAACTAAAAAAATATACATTTCTTAACATATTCTATATTTTTATAAGAAATTTTAAATTAGCCCCCAAATTTATTTTATTTGTAAACATCTTTCTATTTGCTGGAAGTTCCTAAAGCTAAATCTACCAAATAATATTAGTTCTTTTTAACCTAAAGTATAAATGTGAGATATTGGTAAAAAAGGTTTAGATATTATAATGGATAATCAGCAGGAAACCTAATATAATAAATAAATTTAGATCCTTAGAGACTATACGAAGGAAATTTAGATATTTTAAATCTTTCATAAACTGTTAAAATTATTTAGATTTATGATAAATTAATTTTTATTATTAGTTATTTAACTTTAGTCTAAATTAATAGATAGTCCAAACCAATTATAATTAATTGGAATAATTGTAATTTAACATTCTTCCCTCAACATTTCTTAGGTTTAGCGGGTAAATTTTTATTATTAATATTATAATAAGAAATTTAATATAAATATATAACATTTATTTATTTAATTATGTTATAATATTTTTTTCGTATTAAACTTTATTATTTTATTTTTATTGCCCCAGTAATATATTTTTTATATTTTTATTTTTTGTGATTATTTTTAATTTTTATTTTAGTTAGTTCGAATAAAGTAGATGTAGTCATAATTTAGTTTACTTTACTTTACTTTACTTTATTTTATAATATAATATTTTATATTAAGTTATAAATAACTGGTTGTATTTAAACTAACAGATAAAAATATAATCTAAAATATCTTATTAGCAAAATTGGGTGAATTGCAAGAAAGACCTGTTTTAGGTTAATTTGCAGCTTATCTTATTACGAAGTTATATTTTTGTTTGTTTTTTTATAGAGTTGAGTTTCATACAAAAATAGTAATAAGCGAGTTCAACGATTAATAGGTGAGTTACTTCAACAATAAACCTGATACAAGCGCCCAACAATTATTTAATTATAATTGATGACATAATCTGAACCCATTAGTAATATTGGGAAATAGGGTTTAAATTACCTTATGATAACAAAATTGATGCCAAGAAGAATTCCAGATTATCCTGATGCTTTTGCTGGATGGAATGCTATCTCTAGTTTTGGTTCTTTAATTTCTGTAATGGCTACTGTATTATTTGGTTATATTATTTATGATATTTTTGCAAATGGAAAAGAAGTTAATAATAATCCATGGGCAGTACCTTCATTCTTTACTTCTATATCAGAATTTGAAAATGAAACTGAGTCAGCTAATACATTAGAATGGTCATTACCATCTCCTATTCCTCTTCACGCATTTAAAATGTTACCTGTTCAATCGTAATTGATAATATTTTAAAATTTTAAACAAAATAATAGATATCCTTAATAATTAATTAGGTTTATATTAAATTTAACCCCCTTTCTTACAATTTACAAAAAAAAAAAATCATACATCAGATATCATATATCATACATCATACATCATACATAAGACATAAGACATAAGACATAAGACATAAGTTATAAGATATAAAATATAAGATATAAGATATAAAATATAAGATATAAGATATAAGATATAAGATATAAGACATCAGTGATTATAGTGTACCTAATTAAATTTAAAATCATTCATTCCGAATCTTAAATAATTTATATCCTTATATAATTAAGTAATTATTAATTTTTACATAATTAGTAATAAAAATGTAAAAATTAAATATTATAACTTTATATTAAATTTTAACACTTATAATAAATAATAAAAATTTGATAACTAAGTTGTAATATATTAGAAATAATTTATTTTTATAATATAACTTTATTTATAAAATTAACTTAATTAATTATAAAAATTTGGTTTTCTATTATAATTTATAATTACTTTTGTATTATTAAACTTATTTAATTAATGAGAATGAGACAATGAAAAAAAAATTAAATTATTGGTTTCTTTCATATATAAAAATTTATTTTCATTTATTAATGATAATGTTTATTTATATATTTTTAATGAGAAAATTGTTATTTAATTTACTCTCTTGTAATTATTTTAACTGATAAATTGATATATTTATTAAAATATTTAAGTGTACCAGTTATTTTTTTTTTCACCTTACTTTATACTTATATTTATTTCTTTAATTTATTGTTTATTTATTATAGAAACTTTTATATAAATTATAAAATAGGAAATTGTAACATTAAATATGTTCAATATCAATATAATGAATCCCTTTAAATTTTATATAATTAATATATTATTAATTATAAACTTAACAATTTTAATTTACATTTTCTTTTTTAATAAAGATACCCTCCATATCTCATTATAAATTTATACTATTTAAAAAATTAATAATTAATTTATATTACAATATATAGTTTATTATTTTATTTAATAAGAAAATTTTATATTAATTTATAATTTTTCATATTTTA
>Ga0209332_1000159_pt1 | contig 17678 bp, 14 predicted proteins | sample BlaSpr_A8_OM3_M1_FD_187974 | JGI IMG/M metagenome (GOLD analysis project Ga0209332, IMG submission 187974) | Forest soil microbial communities from Thunder Bay, Ontario, Canada - Black Spruce, Ontario site 2_A8_OM3_M1 (SPAdes) (version 2) | ecosystem: Environmental > Terrestrial > Soil > Boreal...
CTTTCGCCCACTGGTGTGCTCCGCCAATCCTGGAACTACGACACAACAGTATTCATCACTAAATATACGCCGCCAATTTGGAAAACACAAACCAGCTAGGTTAGTGTGGAGACGAGCGCCTCGCTCGTCTAGCCGAGCGAAACTCGGCACCAAGTTGCAATGAACAGCTCCAACCTTTCCGCCTAGTTGCAGATGTATCTGAAGTAATCTTGCCTTCACCGGGCCTCGCCGCCAAACTTACTCCAATGCAGGTTTCTCGCACCCATCTCGCGATTGCGATCGGCTCGGCCAGCCTGCTGGTGATCGTGTTTTTCGGATATCTCTACTGGCTTAGCAATCAGCCGCCGGTGTTATCGCGATCCGAAGAGCGCGATTCCCTGACCCGGATGCCAATCAGTATTACCATGAACCCGCTGCGGGACCGGACTGTCGAACGCACCGCCAACAGCTTCATCTCAGAGATGCGTGACGGTGATTGCCGCAAATTACTAGCTCAATGGGAACGAGATTATCGCAAGAAGCGCGCCGACTTTTTATGCGCGTCGGAAGCACAGCATCCGCTGATTTCCTGGCGCATAGTGGAATGGGAAGACGCGCCGCCGCTGGTGATTCTCCATTACAAAGGCGAGCGCTTTAGCAACGCCAGCCACGACGCAACTTACAAGGATTTATTTTCCGTGACTGAAGAAAAGAAGGATTCTGGCTGGATGGTTACTAAGTACGATTCTTTTTACTAGTATTTATCCTAATTGTCATCAACCTTATTCTTATTGTCAGGATGACAAGATTGCCACGAACTAAAAAGCCGGGTTCCCTCCTGGCCAAAGCCAGAAATTAGGGAGCTCCCGGTTCTGCAAATTATCGATTTAGTCCTGTTGATTTGGTTTCACTTCAATGGACTTGAAATTATTTCGCGTCAGCGGCTTCTTTCGCCTGCAGTTTCTGTGCTTGCACGTCCCCGCCCCTTGCTTCCTGCGCGGTTTGGACCGAAGTCTCGGTTAATTCCTGCAGCTGTTTAGCCGCGGGGCTGATTGTCACGGTATCCGTGGCGGCGGGCTGCGGTTTCCCGGCGGCTGGAGGCGCTGATGTCACTGGTTGGCGCGCTGCTGCTGCCGCCTGTTGAACTGGTGGCTGTGGTTGAATTGGAGCTGCATTACTTACTGGACTAACCATTTGTAAGAACCTCCTAATGTTCCCATCGGCGATGGAGGCTGGGACTTTAGGCTCACGAAGTAACCTGCCGAAATCTGTATTGGTTACTATGCTTGTTTAAAAGGGTCAAATTCTATGCGCAGCGAAGTCCTACCTCAGCGGTCAAGGCCGAGCTGAAAACAGGACCCGCGATTGCAGCGGTGAACCGCTGCGCCACCCAAAAACAGGCGCAACCTGTTGGAAGCCTTTACGAGGAGAGTGGGTATAGGAAAGATATCGTGTGGAGTTTGCGTCTCAACTGCAAACGTCTGGCTGCGAATCATCTAACTGCGAAACGTCTAGCCGCGAAACGTCTAGCCGCCAATATGGACCATTGTCCGTGAAGCGGGAACGAAGCCGGGCTCTCCAATGTGATGGCGTTCTTCCTTCTTCTCTACAACTTTGACGATAAATTCTGAAAGCTTCTCATCGCTCGCGCCACGCCGCATTAACTCGTGCAGGTCATGGTCCCACACCGAAAATAAACATGTTCGCAGTTTGCCGTCAGAGGTGAGGCGAATTCGGCTGCAGTGGCCGCAGAAGGGATGCGACACGGGAGCGATAATTCCAATCTCGCCGATGCCATCAGGGAAGCGATACCGCCGCGCTGTTTCGCTGCGCGCGTGGGGAATCTCTTCGAGCGGCATAAACTCCGCCATGCGCGCAAGAATTTCATCCAGGGTGACTACGATTTCAGGCGTCCAAACGCGATCTTCTTCGAGCGGCATGAACTCGATGAAGCGCACCACCACATGTTCTTCGCGCGAGAACTTTCCGAAGTTGGTGATTTGATCTTCATTGAATCCGCGCAGCAGCACGCAGTTGATCTTTACCGGATCGAGCCCCGCCTGCCTCGATGCGCGCACGCCGGCCAAAACGCTTTCGAATCCATTGGGAACCCGGGTGATGCGAGCGAACCGTTCCGCATCTACCGCATCCATGCTCACGGTGACGCGATCGAGTCCAGCATCTTTTAGAGGCTGCGCGATTTCTGCCAGCAGATGCCCGTTTGTGGTTAGCGCAATTTCGGGCTTCTTGCCCTCCAACGTTCGTAGCTTCGAGAGGTCGCGTACAAACTCAATGATGCCTTTGCGCAGAAGCGGTTCGCCTCCGGTCAGACGGACCTTCGTGATACCGAGGCCGACTAATATTCGCGCCATACGAAGATAATCTGCGAATGGAAGCTCGGCGTAGGCAGCGCCGTTGTTGCCGGTGCGGCAGTAGACACACTTGTAGTTGCAGCGGTCGGTAATGGAGATCCGCAGATCGTGAATCGAGCGCCCGAAATGGTCAGTCAGGTTCGGCATCTTCGTTGACATCTGCGTTGAAGGCGTTCAGCGACAGAAACACCGGCAGGAGTGACCCAGCGAGCGTTTCCTTTCCAAACACGGGAGGCGGGGACGTTTCCATCCGCGCCCTCGGATTGCGTCGATGAAAGTGGCGCAACCCTCGTCCTCGAAACCAGAAAATCCTTCAGGCTAGGAGGATCGGAAACTCGATCAACATTATAGATGCGGAAAGCAAACTCCGGGTACTGGATAAATTATTGAGTGGAGTCGCCGTTCTGCGATCATTCGTGTGGACGGGCGGGGACGCCCGTCGCTCCATGAGTAGCCTGTTAAACTTTTGTTATGAAAGCGCTGGTCATCGCACGTTTCGGCGGCCCTGAAGTTTTGGAATTGCAGCAAGTTCCGGATGTTCTTCCCACGCCCGAGCAAGTTTTAGTGAAAGTTGAAGCGGGCGGCCTGAATTTTGCCGATCTCATGACCACGCAGGGCGGATACGCCGGCACGCCCCCGCCGCCGCTCACCGCTGGTCGTGAATTCTCCGGGCGCGAAGTGGCCAGCAATGGCGCCATCGGACGCCGCGTGATGGGTTACACGCAGTGGGCAGCGTTTGCGGAAAAGACAGTGGCGCATCGCAACCTCGTGTGGCGCGTTCCGGAGAATTGGACCGCCGAACAGGCCGCAGCTTTTCCCGTTAACTTTTTCACGGCTTACTTCGCTTATTGGAAGGCGGGCTTGCTCGACAATGCACACGGCAAGTCGGGCGCACGCGTTTTAATTCACGCCGTCGCTGGCGGAGTTGGTACTGCTGCGGTGCAGATTGGGAAAATTCTAGGCATCGAAATGTATGGCACTTCTTCTTCCGAGGACAAGCTATCACGGGTGCGGGAACTCGGCCTGCAGCATGGCATTAACTACAAGCAGCGCGATTATGTCGATGCGATCAAGGAGCTAACTGCCGGAGAAGGGGTGGACGCGGTATTTGAAATGCTGGGCGGTGAACACGTGGCGAAGAGCGTCAAATGCCTGCGCGACTTTGGGCGCGTTATCGTTTACGGCGCCGCTACTGGCGAAACTCCCCAACTCGACACGCGAGTTCTCTACGCGAAAGGCGCCAGCGTCCACGGGCTGTGGCTTTCTTATTTGAGCGGGAACCAGCCGTTGATGCAATCCGCATGGAAGCAGCTTTCGGAATGGATCGCAGCCGGGAAACTTCATCCCGTGATTGGGAACGTTTTTCCAATTGAGCAGGCGCGAGAGGCGTACACGCTACTGAAGGAAGGCAAGAATTACGGCAAGATCGTGCTGAAGATCGGCTAAACTTCCATTGCTATGTTCGAAGGGATTCCATCTCGACCGCGCTACGCACCCAGTCAGCGCATGGTGACTGCGACTTTTAGCTTCACGCTTGCAATTTTCATGGTTGGAATTACAGCAGCCTATTATCGCCATTATCGCTGGCATCGACCATTTTCATTGAGCGCGAAAATGACGCTGGTTGACTTTATTGTCGGTGCTACGTTGTCCACTGCGTTTCTGCTTACCGCGAAGTCAACTACGCCGGAAGGTAACGGAAAGAGAATGTCAGCTCTATGGCTGGTTGTTTTGGTGCTTCAGGTAATCGCCGACGTTCTTCGTCCCTAATATCTTACTTGTTGGGTGTTAGACGGTGCTGCACTGTAGTCTTGTTTTCCAAGCGAGACAATCGGCTGTTTCTGCGCGAGAAGCTAGAACTCCAAACAAAACAGTTCGGCGCTGTTACTCCAATTAAAAGCCCGTTCTACTTTGCTAACGCGATACGACCCACCGCGTCCAATACGCATGCTCGTAACTAAAAACGTTCGCAAAAAATCTGGAACTTACTCAAACAGAGTTTCGTACCTGATAGCGAACCTAGTGGGGTAGAGAGAGATCTCGATCTGCTCAAAAGAATTTGCAGGGTGACAGGACTGGCGCAGGCATGGTTTGGCGGCCCTGGATGCGCCGGGTCCAGTAAAAAGCACGAGTGTGAACCCGCGTCTTTTCGCGTCACCCTGACATGCGCATTGTAAGACCTTGGCACAAAAACGCAAGCCCTCCGTCGGGCCAACCATCACCAGCCGCCCCGTATCCGGCAATCCCGGATAGAAAGCGAAGGAGCATATGAAATCGAATCATCTGGCGGTAAGTAACCTGGCGAAGACTGTTGTGTTAGGCGTGGCTGTGTTACTGGCGTCCAGCGCATTCGCAGGCAATAAGGGATCGATGCTGATCCGTGAGAACGTCGAAGTGAATGGCCAGCAACTCTCTGCTGGCGAATATCAATTGCGCTGGGACGGAACGGGATCTGACGTAGAAGTGCATTTCATGCGGGGCAAAAAGGAAGTTGCCAAAACTTCGGCCAAGCTTGTATCGCTCGATCAAGCATCGAGCTATGACTCCGCAGTAGTTGATCGCGCCAGCGGAAAAGCTGCAGTGTCCGAAGTGCGCTTCGCCGGGAAGAAATATGCGCTCGCGATTGGAACCACTGACAAAGCGGAAATGACCGGGGGTAAGTAGCTGACTCACTAATAGAGCTTCGAGCTTCGGGCCACGAGCTGTAAGCGATCGCATTCAGCACGCTCGCAGCCCGAAGCTCTTTGATGTCCCGTCTTACGATTTTCTTTCTTACGCCGTACCTCTTACGACTTAATTAGTTCCGGCTAGTACTTGGGCATCTTAGGATCGACGCGCTCGGCCCACGCGTTAATTCCTCCGGTCAAATTGCTGACCTTTTTAAATCCCGACTGTTGAAGGAATGCGACCGCCTTGGCGCTGCGTCCGCCCATCTTGCAGTGGGCTACGATCTCGCGGCTGGAATCGAGTTCACCGACGCGCTTCGGGAGATCGTTGAGGGGAATGAGGTGTCCGTTCAGATTGCATATCTGGTATTCGTGCGGTTCGCGTACGTCGAGAATGAAAATATCTTCTTTGTTGTCGAGCTTCTTTTTTAATTCTTCCACCGAAATTTCAGCCATCTTTCCTTCCGTTGCTCCTTGGGGCGCCGATTCAACTCCGCGGATACCGCAGAACTGGTCATAATCAATTAACTTCGTAATCGTGCGATGAGTGCCGCAAACCGGGCAATCGGGATTCTTGCGCAACTTCAACTCGCGGAACTTCATGCCCAGCGCATCGACGAGCAGCAGTCGTCCAACAAGAGAATCGCCTTGGCCAAGAATCAGCTTGATAGTCTCGGTCGCCTGAATCACGCCTACCAGTCCGGGAAGGATGCCTAGAACTCCGCCTTCGGCGCAGGAAGGAACGAGGCCGGGCGGCGGCGGTTCCGGGTAAAGGCAGCGATAGCACGGGCCTTCTTCGGTCGCGAAAACGCTGGCTTGGCCTTCGAAGCGGAAGATAGATCCATACACATTCGGCTTGCCTGTCAGGACACAGGCGTCGTTGACAAGGTAGCGCGTTGGGAAATTGTCAGTCCCATCGGCCACGATATCGAAATCGCGAAAGAGATCGAGAGCGTTGGCGCTGGTCAGCTTCGTATCGAAAGTGCGCAGATTCACAAAGGGATTGATTGCTTTTAGTTTGTCGGCGGCCGAGTCCAACTTCTTGCGGCCAACGTCGGCGGTAGAATGAATGATCTGGCGCTGCAGGTTGGTGTAATCGACGACATCGAAGTCGACGATGCCGAGCGTTCCAACGCCCGCCGCGGTCAGGTACAGCGCGAGCGGAGAGCCGAGGCCGCCGGCTCCTATGCACAGCACCTTCGCCGCTTTCAGCTTCTGCTGCCCTGCCATGCCCACTTCGGGCATGATGAGATGGCGCGAGTAGCGCAGGATTTCGTCGTTGCTTAGAACCGCTTCGGATTTGGCGTCAATCGGTTTGAGTTCAGAAAGCGTAGCCATAAATTCTTAGTAGCCGCCGGCGATCGACGGCACGATGGAAATGGTATCACCGTCTTGAAGCTTGGTTGCTTCTTTCTGTAGATAGCGCATGTCTTCGTCGTTGACATAAACATTCACGAAGGCGCGCAGCTTGCCCTCATCGGTATAAAGGTGCCGCTTCAGTTCAGGGTGCTGCGAGACGAGGCCATCAAGGGCCTCGCCTACGGTTTTTGCCGGAACCTCGACGGAGGCCTGCTTACCCGAATATTGACGAAGCGGAGACGGTATCTGTATCTGGGGCATGTAGATAAAGATGCTATGGCGACAGGCAAAGATGCAAAGTGGGGGGAAAGACAAGGAAATGACAATCGGTGGTGGACGGGCGGGGACGCCCGTCGCTCCATTGCGCGCCTACTTCTAGATGACTTCAATTTTTTCGTCTGCAAACTTCTTGTTGCTTTCGTCGGTGCCAGTCAGCTCAAATGAATTTGTGAGGACGGCCTTCCTTTTTTCCACGCTGGTAATTACATAAGAGCAGCCGAACCAGTGGGCTTCCGCAAGATCGGTAACAGACCACTTCGCGGGGTGATCGGGATGCGAGTGATAGAAGCCGACGATGTCTTCACCACGCTCGCGACCCTCGCGCTGAATGCGGATCAACTCCTTCGGGTCGATGTGATATCGATTGTGAGGCGAATCTTCGCGCGTGTTGCCGCAGCGAGCGGCGCGGGACACGGATTTCGAGCCGTCGTCCTCAAAGTGCCCGAGCAGAACGCCACAGCATTCATGAGGATAGGTTTCTTCTCCATGTTGGCGAAGGGCGGCGTAATCAGATGGTGAGAGCTTGAGCATGGCTAAAGGTAGAGGTTAGAGGTTAGAGGTCAGATTGCAGAAGTAAATCGCTGAGCGTTATCGGACTTACTTCTGCAATCTGACCTCTTACCTCTGCAATTATTCTTCATTCCAGAATCTCTCGCTCAAATATTTTTCGCCGGAATCGCAGAGGATCGTGACAATAGTTGCGCGCTGCTCTTTTTTCAGCGTCTCAATAATTTGCAAACTTCCTACGATAGCAGCCGCGGCAGAAACTCCCACCAGCAGTCCCTGTTCCCGCGCGAGGCGTCGCGCCATCGCATGCGCCGCCTCGGTCGAAATCTCAATGTTCTGGTCGGCCAGCGATGGATCGTAAATACGCGGCACGATGGCCGAAGGCAAATGCTTCGCTCCTTCAATGCCGTGAAAGGCGGAATCGGGCTGCAGCGAGATACAGCGAATTTTGGGATTCAGTTCTTTCAGGCGACGCGTCGCGCCCACGAATGTTCCGGTGGTTCCGAGCATGGCGACGAAGTGCGTAATGCGCCCTTGCGTCTGCTGCCAGATTTCGTTTGCAGTAGTTTCGTAATGCGCGCGCCAGTTGGCGTCGTTCGAATATTGGTCCGCGTAAAAATAGAGATCAGGATGGCGTTCCGCATATTGCCGCGCGATCTTGATGGCGCCATCGGAGCCTTCGGCGGGATCGGTATAGATGATATTTGCTCCGTATGCCTGTAGAATGCGTTTTCGCTCGGGCGAAACATTCTCGGGAACGCAGAGCGTGACTGGGAAGCCGAGAGCCGCGCCCAGCATGGCATAAGCGATGCCGGTGTTTCCGCTGGTGGAATCGAGCAGGATTTTTCCGGGACCGAGTTGGCCGGAGCGGCGCGCTTCAATAACAATGCGAGCAGCCGCTCGATCTTTAACCGACCCTCCGGGGTTATGCCATTCGGCCTTGCCCCAAAGTTCTACGTTGGGAAACTGGCTGATCAACGCAGCGAGCGACAGCAGCGGAGTGTTGCCGATCTGAGCCAGCACAGCCTCGCCGCGGCCTGGCGTGGAGTTTGCCGGCGCTGGGCTGGGTGGGGGCGCGGATTCGGAAGCAGTGGATGCCATTTGAAATTCGATGCCCTAGTGACTAGGGTAACGTGTATCCAATCGTAAAAAGGTATATCTATACTAGCGTTGCTGTATTCCGGTGTCATTAGATTCCCGAGACGCGGGTTTGGTTCCACCGAAACCGCGAACACCGCATCTACATCTAATGACGTGCGCCAAGAATCGAGTTTATAAATGACAGCGAAGATTGAACAGCGAACATACGAAGACGCAGTCAGCTGGCTGCGCGATCATGGCTTTGACCTGATTGAAGCTCCGGGAACTCAAACGCGCGTGTTTCTGAGGAAGTACAACTGCTCGGCGGCCATCCAGAAGACGGAGGATGGTGGCGTGAAGATTTTTGCGTACCCCGGATACATGGTTGGAAGCGAAATTTCGAAGTTGGTCAATCGCGGCTACCAGCAATTCTTGAAGACATCAAAGGCGGAAATTCCGGCGACCGCTGATCACCTGAAGGCGCTGCAGCAGTTTTCCGAGGAACTGAAAGAAGCTCTCGGTCTGCCCAGCCTGTACAACGAATCGCTCGGCACGGTCAGCGAGTCGTACCAATACGATCGCGTTCAAGATCGTGATAAGCCAGCGGTCGAACGGCCGAAGCGTCCATGGGAGACGGTGAAGGCCAAAGCGGCTGCGGCTTCGAAAAAAACTCGCGCGTAAAATTGTTAAAGTCAGGTACGCTCTGCGCTGAAAAGTGTGTAACAAGGCATCGCTTTTGGCGATCGTCGTTTTCTCGCCGGCAAGCCCCTGTAAGCGGTGATCACACTTTAGAGATGGGGCAAGCCCCGTCTCTACAGAAAGTGTTGGGCGTTACGTTATTTGCCTGGACCATCCTCGTTCCGTTTTCACATCCTGACAAGTTTCAGAAAGCAGTTATCATGCATTCTTGAAGTCACGGAGAAACTATGCGTGATTTATTTTTGTTTCTGGGAGTAATTGCCGCGCTGGGCATCTCAAGCAGCGGACAGGATGCCAACGATCCGGTCCTTGCCATCCGCAAAGTGATTGAAGGGCAGCAGGCCGCGTGGAACCGCAAGGATCTTGAAGGTTTCATGTCCGGATACTGGAACTCGCCGGAGCTGACATTTTTTTCAGGAGCGCGCGAGTCGAAGGGTTGGCAGGCGGCGCTTGAGCGTTACAAGAAGGCGTATCAGGGCGCTGGACACGAGATGGGCCGGCTGGAATTCGCTAATCTGCGTGTCGAAATGCTGGGCCCAGATGCGGCGTTTGTTCGCGGCGAATTTCATCTAACGATGTCAGATGGAAAGAAGCCGCATGGGCTGTTCACGCTTATTTTCCGTAAGTTTCCCGAAGGATGGAAGATCGTGCACGATCATTCGGCGGGAGAGTGAGGCTTTCAGAGTCTTTTGAGTTTATCGTCCTTTGTCCATCGCTTCATTGGCCAGGCGATCGGCGATTTGATTATGTTCGCGAAGGGCGTGGCGGATTTCAAAGTGCTCCAACTTGCGAACCAGTTGCTGCGCCTCATCGTATAACTTCCGCAACTCCGGATGCCGCACTTTATATATCCCCTTCATCTGCCGCACCATCAGTTCCGAATCGCTGACAACTTTCAGCGCGGTAATCTGCTTTTCGGCGGCATAACGCAAGGCTGCGAGCAGGCCTTGATACTCCGCATAGTTGTTCGTCCGGTGGCCGAGATATTCGCTCAACTCGGCTACTGGTTTTCCCGCTGCATCCTGAATGGAAACGCCATAACCCGCGGGACCTGGGTTGCCGCGCGCTCCGCCATCGACGTGAGCAGTGTGAGCGGCGGCCGCTTTCGGCGTAGAGGCTTTTGCCGCGGATGAATTCAGAGATGAGAAAAGATTGCCAGAACCAGAGGAGCGCAATGCCATGTTGCAAGTTTACAATGCCGCCGACGTTGGTCATTTTTTCCACAATTCTTATTTTCTTTCCCGAAATTTATTTGTCGAAATCTTTCGTCAAATTGATTGGCAGCAACGAATCGCCGATGAAGCAGAGCTTGGTGCGACGGTAGAGACGGGACTTGTCCCGTCTAAGCGCTGCGAGAAATTAATTTGTGAGAAAAGAAGTCGGGAGTTCGCCAGAATTCCCGTCGAGGAGTATGGCACTATGGGCGAACAAAAAGCAAATATAATTTGGGTTGGCTAGTTTGGGTCGGGCGGCCTTCGGGGTGGCAAACTCGTCCGGCACCAAAGTGGTCTATGCCTCGTAAGTCATCCCTGATAGATAATGGTGCCGACCGAGGGGGTCACGGGGAAACCCGTGGCCCTTTTTATCTGATATGACGACATACGTTAGAATCCTGGGGTTTGATTTCAAATTATGTTCGAGCAAGCTTTTAGAAACATTGATGATGTCCTGCGCAAAGAGGCGGGCTGCACTACCGAGCTCGATTACACCGAGCAAACCTCGTGGCTTCTCTTTTTGAAATATCTGGAGGATTTGGAGCAGGATAAGGCCAACCATGCGGCGTTCGAGGGGAAGAAATACAGCCGCATTCTTGAAAAGGCCTATCAATGGGAGAACTGGGCTGCGCCTAAGGGAAAGGACGGCAAGCTCGACCACAACAAGGCTTTAACCGGCGACGATCTGCGCGATTTTGTAAATGCGAAACTCTTTCCCTACCTGCACAAATTCAAACAGAAGGCGACTGGGCCGAACACTATCGAATACAAGATCGGCGAGATATTCGGCGAGATCAAGAACAAGATTCAAAGCGGCTACAACCTGCGCGAAATCATCGACCACATTGACGAACTGCGCTTCCGCTCCCAGACCGAGAAGCACGAACTTTCGCATCTTTACGAAGCCAAGATCAAGAACATGGGCAACGCCGGACGCAACGGCGGCGAATATTACACTCCCCGCCCGCTCATCCGCGCCATTGTGCAGGTGGTGAAGCCGCGCATCGGCGACCGCATCTACGACGGCGCGGTCGGTTCGGCGGGATTCTTGTGCGAGTCGTTTGAGTACCTCAAGAGAAAATCAGACCTCACCACAAAAGACGTAAAGACACTGCAGGAGCGCACGTTCTACGGCAAGGAGAAAAAATCGCTTGCCTACGTAATTGCGATCATGAACATGATCCTGCATGGCATTGAGGCGCCGAACATCACCCATACCAATACTCTCACCGAAAGCGTTTTCGACATTCAGGAGAAAGACCGCTTCGAGGTGGTGATGGCTAATCCACCGTTTGGTGGTAAGGAACGCTCGGAAGTGCAGCAAAATTTTCGCATTCGCACCGGCGAGACGGCGTTCCTGTTTCTCCAGCATTTCATGGCCAAGCTCAAGGCCGGAGGACGCGGCGGCGTGGTCATAAAGAATACTTTCCTGTCGAACACCGACAACGCCTCCGTGAAATTGCGCGAAGAGCTTTTGAAGAGTTGCACCCTGCATACGATCCTTGACTGCCCCGGCGGGACGTTTCAGGGCGCGGGCGTGAAGACGGTGGTGCTGTTCTTCGACAAAGGCGCGCCCACGCGGAAGATCTGGTATTACCAGCTTGATCCCGGCCGCAATCTTGGAAAAACCAACCCGCTCAACGATGATGATCTTGCCGAGTTCGTGAAGCTGCAAAAAACACTCACAGATTCGCCCAAGTCGTGGAGCGTTGACGCTAAGGGCATCGACAAATCTACCTTCGATCTTTCTGTGAAGAATCCGAACGGCGGCGAGGAGATCGCGCATCGCAGTCCGCAGGCAATCATGGACGAGATTGCCGCGCTGGACGCAGAGAGCGCGGAAGTGCTAGCGAGCATTAAGGCGCTGCTATGAGGAACGATTGGCAGATCATTCCGATGGGCCAGCTATGCTCCATCAGCAGTGGCAAATCCGATACCCAAGACGCCGTTGAAGAGGGAGCTTATGCATTCTTTGATCGGTCACGGATTATCAAAAGGAGTTCGCGTTACTTGTACGACTGCGAGGCTCTCATTATCCCAGGCGAAGGCAAGGAATTTCTCCCAAAACACTTCGTCGGTAAGTTTGACCTTCATCAACGGGCGTATGCGCTGTTTGATTTTTCTCCACAAATCGAAGTGAAGTTTCTTTATCATTTTTTAAATTATCTTTGCGATTATTTTCCGCGCGTAGCGGTGGGTGCGACGGTGAAGTCGCTGAGGCTCCGGCACTTTGAACAGCTTCCTGTCTCCCTCACTACTCTCTCCGAGCAGCAGCGGATCGTCGGCATCCTCGACGAAGCGTTTGCGGGCATCGCCACCGCCAAAGCCAACGCCGAAAAGAACCTCCAAAACGCCCGCGCACTCTTTAGCTCTGGATTTGGCGGCTCTACTCAGTCGGAGCAATCATGCTGGGCAATGACGACGGTCGCAGAAATCGCTAAACCCCAGAAAGGCTCAATGCGCACCGGGCCATTCGGCAGCCAGCTTTTGCACGACGAGTTCGTTGACGAGGGCATCGCCGTGCTGGGCATCGATAACGCTGTCGCTAACGAGTTTCGTTGGGGTAAAAACAGATTCATCACGCCTGAAAAATATCAGCAGCTTCAACGATACCGAGTGCATCCTGGCGATGTCTTGATCACGATCATGGGCACCTGTGGCCGCTGCGCCATTGTTCCCGATGACATCCCGACAACGATCAACACCAAGCATCTATGCTGTATCACTCTGAATCCTAACAAATGCTTGCCTGGGTATCTCCATGCATACTTTCTTTACCATCCTTTGGCCCAGGAGTTTTTGGCCAAGCGTGCCAAAGGCGCGATTATGGCGGGTTTGAATATGGGCCTTATTGAAGAACTGCCGGTTCTGCTGCCGCCTCTTAAGAGGCAGAGCAACTTGTTAATGCTTTCGACTCTTTGAGGGAAGAAACCCAACGCCTAGAATCCATTTACCGGCAGAAGCTCGACGCGCTGGAGGCGTTGAAGAAGTCGCTGTTGCACCAGGCCTTCACGGGCCAATTGTAATGAACGAAGCCGAAACCAGAGCCGAGCACATCGATCCCGCACTGAAAGCGGCGGGCTGGGGCGTGGTCGACGGCAGCCGCGTCCGGCGCGATTACATGATTTTTCCCGGCCGCATCGAAGGCCATGGACGGTACGGTAACCCGCTCCGGGCGGATTACGTTCTGGAGTATCGCAACACCAAGCTCGCCGTCGTCGAAGCCAAGGCATGGGATAAGGGGCTGACCGAGGGTTTGGCGCAGGCCAAGAATTACGCCGGAAAGATGGAAATTCGCTATACGTATTGTACGAACGGCCAAGGCATCTATGCCGTCGACATGGAAACCGCCAAGGAACGTGAGACTCCAACATACCCTACGCCGGACGAACTCTGGAACCTGACCTTCGCCAAAGCGAACGCATGGCGCGACCGCTTTGCCGCAATACCCTTCGAGGACAAAGGTGGTTCCCATCCCAGCCGCTACTACCAGGACATCGCCGTCGAACGCGTGATGGAAGCCATCGCGAATAGCCGGCAGCGTATCCTCCTCACCCTCGCCACCGGCACGGGTAAGACTTTCATCGCCTTTCAAATCGCCTGGAAATTGTTCTACAGCCGCTGGAACTTAAGCCGCGAACCGTCGCGTCGCCCGCGCATCCTCTTCCTGGCTGACCGCAATAACCTCGCCGACCAGGCCTACAACAACTTCTCCGCGTTCCCCGAAGACGCGATGCAGCGAATTAGCCCGGAAGACATTCGCAAAAAGGGCAAAGTACCGAAGAATGCGAGCGTGTTCTTCACTATCTTCCAGACGTTCATGAGCGGTCCCCCAAAGGACGGCGAGCCCTCGCCGTATTTCGGCGAGTATCCACCCGACTTCTTCGATTTCATCGTCATCGATGAGTGCCATCGCGGCGGCGCCAACGATGAAAGCAATTGGCGCGGCATCATGGATTATTTTGCTCCTGCCGTTCAACTCGGCCTAACCGCGACACCAAAACGTAAGGAGAACGCCGACACCTACGAGTATTTCGGCGAGCCCGTCTACATCTACTCGCTTAGAGAGGGCATCAATGACGGCTTCCTTACGCCCTTCCGCGTAAAGCAGATTGCCACCACGCTCGACGAATATGTCTACACACCGGATGACTGGGTCGTGGATGGCGAAGTTCAACTCGGCAAGCGCTACACCGAACCCGACTTCAACCGGATCATCCAGATCAAAGAACGCGAAGCGAAACGCGTGAAAGTGTTCATGGAGCAAATCAACCAGAGTGAAAAAACACTGGTTTTCTGCGCCACCCAGGACCATGCGCTGGCCGTCCGTGACCTCATCAACCAGATCAAAACGAGTACCGATCCAAATTATTGCCAGCGAGTTACCGCCAATGATGGCGAACTCGGCAACCAACACCTGCGAGATTTTCAGGACAACGAAAAGACGGTTCCGACGATTTTGACTACGTCGCAAAAGCTTTCGACGGGTGTAGACGCCCGAAACATTCGCAACATCGTGTTAATGCGTCCAATCGGCACCATGATCGAGTTCAAGCAAATCATCGGCCGTGGCACCCGCCTCTACGACGGCAAAGATTACTTCACGATCTACGACTTTGTCCGGGCCTATGTTCATTTCAATGATCCGGAGTGGGATGGCGAGCCGCTTCAGCCCGAAGCGTGCGCGAAGTGCGGTGCCTATCCCTGTGAATGTGCGAGGACCGCACCGCAACCGTGCGCCGTGTGTGGGACGCGTCCTTGCGTGTGCCCGAAAGAACCCTGCGAAGTTTGTGGCCAACGCCCATGTATTTGCCGAAGAAAGGCGACGGTGCAACTGGCCGACGGAAAAGAGCGCGCGATTCAGCACATGGTATCGACCCACTTCTGGCATCCGGACGGCACGCCTATGTCGGCACAGCAATTCATGGAGTCGCTGTTTGGCAAACTGCCGGAGTTCTTCAAGAACGAGGCGGAGTTGCGCGAGTTGTGGAGCGCTCCTGATACGAGGAAGTTGCTGTTGATGGGACTTGCAGAGAAGGGCTTCGGCCACGAACAACTCAGTGAGATGCAAAAGATTATCGACGCCGAGAAGAGCGATTTGTTCGATGTGCTTGCGTATGTTGCCTATGCTCTGCCTCCGCTAACCCGCAAGGAGCGTTCCGCTCGGGCACAGTTGGCCATCAGGCAGAGCTTCAATACCAAGCAGCAATCTTTCCTGAATTTCGTCCTGGCGCATTATGAGCACGAAGGAGTGGACGAACTGGATCAGGAGAAGCTAACTCCGCTGCTCCAGCTGAAGTATTCGAACTCTACATCCGACGCGATTGCCGATCTTGGGCAGCCTGAAGAGATTAGAAAAGTGTTCGTCGGGTTTCAGAAATTCCTTTATCAACCTAGCGCTTGAATCCGGTCGGACCCTTAACGCGGTTCCTAGCTGGTCCGGTCAAAGTCAACGATTGGGAAGTTTTGAAGATGAAGATTCGTCCGCCTGCCGCGTGAAAAGCCTAAGGGATTGGCACTCGAGAAGCCCACTTCTCAAACGCGAGAAGTGGGGCACCCGCGGTTATTTTGGTTTGAAATACACTTGGCTATTTTGACTTACCGTCCACAGACAAGAAGCGCCGAAAACCTGTTTCAGTGCCCAATTCTAGAGGCCAAAAAGTCAAGTGGTCGAAAGTAGGGTGGTGCAACTTTGAGGAGCACAGAAGCTAAGTCCTTACGCATCAGGACTTTGCCTCTAAAGTCTTTAGATTGAAGACTTTGAAAAAGGCGTGCCTATCTAAGTCGCTGATTCTAATATACCGGGGCCAAAAAGGGGGGGAGGGGGGTACCCTCATACTCGTAGCTCAACCACCGTCGCCCCGCCGCCGCCTTCGTTGTTTGGGGGCTCGGTTACGGATTCTACGTGGGGATGTTTTTGGAGGTACTGGCGGAGGGCTTTTCTCAGAATGCCCATGCCGCTGCCGTGGACGATGCGGACTCGGGGCATGCCGGCTAGGAAGGCGCGGTCGACAAATTTTTCTACTTCGCTGGTGGCTTCGTCGACGGTGTGTCCGATGACGTTGATTTCGGTGGGGGTGTTGAGGTCGCTGATTTCGTTTTGCAGTTTGACGGTGATGCCGCGGGAGCGGGCGGCGTCGACAGGAGACTGATTTTTTGCGGTCGCGGACGCAGATGATGCAGATAAATTTTCGGCGATGTCTTCGCGGGCTATGCGCATCTTCATCGATCCGATTTCGACGTCAAAATGATTTTCGCCAATTTGCTTTTTGACGATCGCGGCGCGACCGAGAGATTTGAGTTTGACAGTATCGCCTTCGGAGACGTGCTTGACGAGGCGAGGCTGAGCGTTCGGATCGCCGCGATCAGCTCCTGTCTGGTGCGCTACTACCGTTGAATCGAATTGCTCGCGGAATTCGCGGCGCATCTTGGCGATGCGGCGTTCGGCTTCTTTGGTTAACTTCTGAGCAGCAGCGCGATCCTGAATTGCGCTGACCGCCTCGCGAGCGTGGTACTCGAAGTCGCGGAAGAGGGCTTCGAGCTTCGACTCCATCTCGCGTAGTTTTGTTTGCTGCTCTTTGCGGCCTTCGTTGGCTAAGCGCTGCTTCTCGCGTTCTAGTTCCTGCTCGCGCTCTTGCATGCGCTTGCGCTCGGCTTCTACTTCGCGCAGGTCGGAGTGCAGACGATCTAAGAAGCGTCCTACATCTTGCGTTTGCGAGCCTAAGCGAGAGCGAGCGGAAGCGATGATTTCGGGATTGAGGCCGAGGCGCTGCGCGATGTTGATGCCGGCGGAGGCTCCGGGAACTCCGAGCTTGAGTTCGTAGGTGGGCTGGAGGGTGGTTTCGTTGAAGCCGACGGAGGCGTTGAGTACTCCGGGGGTGTTGGCGCCGTAGACTTTGAGCGAGGTGTGGTGGGTGGAGATGACGCTCATGCATCCTAGCTGGCGGAAGTGGTCGGCTATGGCTACGGCTAGGGCGGCTCCTTCTTCGGGATCGGTGGCGGAGCCTAGTTCGTCGAGGAGGACGAGGGAGTGGGCGGTGGCAGTGCGGGAGATGAAGTCGATGTTGGTGACGTGGGCGGAGAAGGTGGAGAGATTCTGCTCGATGGATTGGTAGTCTCCGATGTCGGCGAGGATGGCGTCGAAGACGGGGAGTTCGGCGCGGTCGGCGGGGACGGGGATTCCGGATTGGGCCATCAGGGAGAGGAGGCCGAGTGTTTTTAGGGCGATGGTTTTGCCTCCGGTGTTGGGGCCGGTGATTACTAGCTGGCGAGCGGTGCCTTCCAGGGCGATGGTGATGGGGACTATTTCGAGATTCTTTAGTTTTAGGTTGCGTTCCAGGAGAGGGTGTCTTGCTCGGTGGAGGAGGAGGCGAGCTGCGCTCGCCTTGGACGGACAAATGCGTCCGTCCCCACGCGAGCTTTCGCCCTCATGTTGTACTTCTCGTCTACAGTCGGACAAGGTTACTTCTACGCAGTTGTAGTCTTCGGCCAAACGCGCTTTGGCGAATTGGAGTTCGAGGTCG
>Ga0209332_1000160_pt1 | contig 17635 bp, 17 predicted proteins | sample BlaSpr_A8_OM3_M1_FD_187974 | JGI IMG/M metagenome (GOLD analysis project Ga0209332, IMG submission 187974) | Forest soil microbial communities from Thunder Bay, Ontario, Canada - Black Spruce, Ontario site 2_A8_OM3_M1 (SPAdes) (version 2) | ecosystem: Environmental > Terrestrial > Soil > Boreal...
GTCAAACTCGGCAGCAGGCCGGTCACATCGGGTTCCACGACGATCTCATGATGTTCGCAGCCGAGCTTGTGCGCCAGGCGCTGCGGAACTTCTGGATCGTCAATGGCCGTCTCGCCGACGCGATATTTTTTGGGGAAGGTAATGGTGTAGGTTCGCACCGGTTGCTTTCGCGACATCGCCGCCACGATGCTCGACGAATCCAGGCCAGCGCTCAGAAAGGCGCCGATTGGGACGTCGCTGACCATCTGCCGATCTACGGAGGCGCAGAAGCGCTCACGAATCTCATCGGCGAGATCTGCTTCCGTTCGTTCAAAAGAATGTTCTGCGGAAGGAAACGTCAGATCCCAATACTGTTCTATCTTGAACTCGCCACCCTGCCAGATTGCGAAGTGACCGGCGGGAAGCTTAAGAATTCCCTCAAACATTGTAAGCGGATCGGGCACCCAGAGAAATGTCAGGTATTTGTCGAGCGCCTCAATGCTCATGATCGCTTCGATCCCCGGCACCTCGAGCAGCGCTTTTATTTCGGACGCGAACGCTAGTTTTCCGCCGCGCTCGCAGTAGTAGAGAGGTTTGATTCCGAAATGATCGCGAGCCAAAAATAATTTCGGCGAAGCGCCGCGCAAATCGCAGATCGCGAACGCAAACATTCCATTCAGGCGATTGAGGCAGTCGACGCCATATTCTTCGTAAAGGTGAACTATTACTTCCGTATCGGTGTGCGAGCGAAAATGATGCCCCTTGCCTTCGAGTTCGCGGCGCAGATCGGCAAAGTTGTAAATCTCGCCGTTGTAAGTGATCCACACCGTGCCATCTTCGTTCGACATCGGCATGTGGCCGCCGGCCGAAAGATCGAGAATCGCGAGGCGGCGGCTTCCGAGGCCGATATATTCGCCATTAGGGAAACGCCGCTCCCAGAGCCCCGAGTCGTCGGGACCACGATGCGTCTGGACGTTCGTCATCCGCGCCAGCGTTTCCGTGTCGCCGCAATTCACGAGGCCACTGATGCCGCACATCGATCAGTTCCTCCCAGTTCGCAGCTCGTAGATTTTTGCCTTGGAGTGAAACATCTGCACGGCTTGAAACGAACAGTAAATCAATCCTGGGACGCCGTCGAGAAAACCCAAACGAAACACATATCTATAAAGGAACAGGAGAACGGGCGATCCTGGAACGCGAAACAAATGGCGTTTCAACCATCGTCTGCGCTGCGCCTGATTGCCAAACAGGTCGGCGCTCATCTCTTCGGGATCGCCTTCGCGCCGCAGAAGTACCCGGGACTCCCAGTTCGAATACTCGTTATGCTTGAGGATGTAACGCGACAAAGAATCGACGTTGTGGTGAACAAGCGAATGCCGCAACTGCGCGGTGGGTCCGTCAACAACCACGTGCTCGTGGATTTCGATGTCGGCCATGGAAGCATCCTGATCCTTCAATCGGCATTCAAAACGCCCCTTCCCCTTGCGGAAAAGTGAAAGCTTCCGGAAGCTCGCGTCGCCGTGCCGCAATATGCTCCCCAGAAAATACAACTGCAGGCGAATCGAATAACCTACGGCCTTGGGATTCTCAAGGATTTCACGAATTTCGTTGGTTAACCCCGGAGTCAAAACTTCGTCCGCGTCAAGCAAAAGAATCCAGTCATGGGCAAACGACAGAGTATCCATAGCCCATTGACGCTTCTTCGGCCAACCACCCGCGTAATGGAACTGAACAACTTTAGCGCCGTGAGCTTCCGCGATAGCAGCCGAATCGTCGGTGCTCTGCGAATCGATGACATAAATTTCCCCGACCCCGGTCAGCGATTGCAAGCATCTCGGCAAATTTCGGGCCTCATTGCGGATCGGGACAATTACGCTTACTGGCAGCGTCCGCATAGTAGGGCTCGATGGAGACATCCCAATCTCTGATTGCGATTCGATCAAATTCATTCTGTCGGAAGGAAAGAAGGTTGGTTTATATATTAGCTGAAGGACGCAGAATTGTTGAATGCGGCTTCTTTGCGTCTGGAGATTGCTTCTGGAGCGGATACACCAGCGTTAGAAGCAAGGGGCTAGATGCCCTTCCGCTCCATCAGATACGACTTCTTATATCCGACATAATTGTCGGCGTAGCGGAGAATTGTCTCTTCGTCTTTTTTGTCGAGGCGGCGCTGCAATTTTCCGGGCCATCCCATCCAAAGGGTATTCGGCTCAACGATTGTTTTCTCGGGAATTAAAGTGCCAGCAGCAATGATGGAGCCGGAACCGATGACTGCGCCGTTGAGGATAATGCAGCCCATTCCAATGAGACACCTGGCTTCAATTGTGCAGCCATGCAGGATGGCGCCGTGTCCTACGGTGACGTAGTCGCCGAGATAGACGCCGTAAAGTTCCTTCATGCCGTGCAGGACGCAATTGTCCTGAATGTTGGAATAATGTCCAACGCGGATCTGATGAACATCGCCGCGCAAAACAGCGTTCATCCAGACGCTGGAATGTTCGCCAACAGTAACGTCTCCGATGAGTTGGGCAGAATCGTCGATGTAGCAAGTTTCGGGAAATTGTGGCGTGACGCCTTTGTAGGAGCGGATCATGGATTTTAGATGCTGCTCGAACTGCGAACAGCCAACATATCATGGAAGTTTCCGAAGTAAGGCGCAAGTCGGTCAAAGAATTGCCGGAAGAATGAAAGGAGGAAAACTTTTGAACCGGCGAGGCGCCGATTCGGTTGCAGTGGAAATGATTTAGGCTACCAATCCGCTACACGATACTTAAAGCTGCACGCCGCGCCCAGCCCATTCATGACCGCTCCGCCCAACAAAACAGCGCGGCTCCGATTCTCACGGTGCCGGTGATGAAGCCAATATGCGGCTGAAATTTCGCTGGCTATGAGGGCGGCCATGGAGGCCACCTGGATCGAGGTGGTATGCACAAATGGACGCGCCATCGGATTGTATTCTGCTCCTCCGCCGTCGATGTTGCGGCGTGTGGCATAAGCGTCAGCACTCTTCGCAGCCGCGTCAAGCGCGACCAGCGCGATTGTAGATGGCTTCCAGAAGCGCGGTGCGGCGAAATTAACGTCGGCGGCCTTTGGCGGGGACGCCGAAATAAAGTGCGACTCCTGAGCGCTCATTACTCGGTTGCAAACGCAAATCGAAAGCAGCAGCAGAACGACTTTTCCTAAGGTAGGCGTTGAAGGGCGCGCAACTGAAACCGTCTCTTCCTGAGTTATCAGAAAACTAGCGAACATTCTTCATTTCCAAAACCGAGATTTAAAACTTTCTTAAAAATCGCCCGGTCCGCCGCTGGGGTGGCGGCTGTGTGGGGTCGTGGGGTGAGACCGGGCAATCTGTGTTTCCAGGATTGCAACTTGAATACTTTATAACTCCTCGGACCTAGTTTCCTAGGTGACGATGGTCACTTATTTACGTGTGACAGAATCACCCGGCGCTGTGACGCAAATCACCGCCCAGGCGGACAGCTGCGGCTAGTCTTGCTCTTGAATCCGCTCCATCACCAAACTTAGGAGAAGCACTCATGGCTTACGTGATCACCGACAATTGCATCAAGGACGAGCTTTGCGTGGAGGTTTGTCCAACCGACTGTATTCATCCCAAAAAAGATGAAGCCCAATTTGAGACGGCGACTCAACTTTATGTTGATCCCGACGGTTGCATCGATTGCGGCGCATGCATTCCCGCCTGCACCTCAGATTCAATCTTTCTCGCGGAAGAACTGCCAGAAGATAAAAAAGAGTTTGCGGCAAAGAACGCGGCATACTTCGCCAGCTAGTGGGACAACGCAGTCTTGCTCCATATTGCGACCGCGCGGATTTTAATGTGAAGGTGAGACGGGGCAAGCCCCGTCTCTACAGAAATGCCGTATTAATCAGTCGATCGAAGCGCAGGCGGATAGCCGATCAAATAAGTAATTCGAGGTCTGCCTAGACCGCACCTTTGTTCCCCCACATCCCACTGATAATTATTAAAACTCAATTTATCCACGAGATATTTCAGTTCGCACGGGCGATATGTTCTGAGACAAGAAACGATACCGTCGAACAGCAGCACCAATGGAATGATGGGAACAAGGAAGGTCCAGAGCAAGCGCGACCAGCGGAACGGACGTATCCAGGGAGTGCAGACGAACAATAGAAGAACCCAGGCTAGGACGAGCCCTACAGCTGCGGGCGCCCGCCTCGTTATTTCAAATATTCCAATCCCTTCGCCAGCATCGACCGCACTTTGAAGTATGTTGCGAGCATCGTCTTCTTGAAAATGATGAAACGCCGTGAACATCGTTCGGAACCCCGGCAACTCTGCGGGAACATTCACGGCATCAACCGAGCGCGGATATGAAGTGATGCGATGGTCGAAAGTTGAAGTCAGATTTTTATGCGCGCCCTGGTTCGGATATTTATCCGTCAGCCAAACCTGCAAGTCGCGCTTCTCCCCATTTGATGATTGGGATTGAAGCTTGAGAGCGAGGTCGAACCATGGCCCGCCGCCCCCTGAACACATGTCTACGATCTCCTGCGCACCGATCTTTTTTCCTCTGGCAGAATCCAATGCGCATTGCAAGCGCGGGGCGATAGGCGAGTAGACCCTCAAAAGCTTGAACCCGAACTGAAGCGCATCCGTGATTTCGTTCCTAATCGACGATGGGAACCAGGTCTGCTCGTGAATTTCGATGAATTGTATGCGACCCATGGCAAGTATCTTTTGAGTAGTATCAACCGCGACGACAACTCAGTCCATCATTCGGCGTCGATTGCGTAAAGTCCGCAAATCGCTTTTGGACGTTAAACTAATCAAGTCGCGCTTTGCGCCATCGTGCGGAAGGCCTGACGAAGCAAACATATTATTATCGACACTCAACGATTACTGCCGAAATGATCAAATCCCCCCGAGGAACGAGAGACCTTCTTCCCCCAGATACGGCGCTCTGGAACTTTGTCGAGGCCACGGTTCGCGACGTCTTTCGCGCTTACAACTTCCATGAAATACGCACGCCGATCTTTGAATCGACTGAACTCTTTGCGCGCGGAGTCGGAGAAGAAACCGATATCGTGGCAAAAGAAATGTTCACGTGGGAAGATCGCGGCCGCGCAGAAAGCGACAAAGGCCAGTCGCTCACTTTGCGCCCGGAAAATACCGCCGGCGTAGTTCGCGCTTACATTGAACATAAACTCTGGGACCGCGGTCTCAACAAGCTTTTCTATATTGGCCCGCAATTTCGTCGCGAGCGCCCACAAAAGGGACGGTATCGCCAGTTCTACCAGATCGGAGCCGAAGTCATCGGGCCGGTATCCGCGGGCAGCCAGTCTCCCGCCAGAGACGCGGAAATTCTCGAACTCTTAGCCACGTTGCTGGACCGCGTTGGCATCACCAACTGGACGCTCGAACTCAATTCCGTGGGCTGCCCCGCCGACCGGGCAAAATTCAGCGAAGCTTTGCGCCAGGCATTAGCTCCTGTGGTAGGCAAGATGTGTACGGACTGCCAGCGCCGCGCGGTGACCAATCCGCTAAGAGTGTTTGACTGTAAGGTTCCCGAAGATCAGCCGATTATTGAAACTTTGCCGACCATCAACGAATTTCTCGACGATGCTTGCCGAGTCCACCATGAAGAAGTTAAGGGCATATTGGACGCGCTCGCGATTCCGTACGTTGAAAACAAGCGGCTGGTGCGCGGTTTGGACTATTACACGCGAACGGCATTCGAATTTACGCACGGAGCGCTGGGTGCGCAGAATGCGATTCTGGGCGGCGGGCGATACGACGGTCTATCGGAAGCTCTCGGCGGGCCGGCCGCTCCGGGAATTGGATTTGCTATCGGAGAAGACCGGCTCGTGCTCTCTTTGACCGCTTCTGCGGAGTCAGTCGTGCGCAAGCCCGATGTGTATATCGCTCCGCTCGGGCCTGGGATGAATCGCGAAGCTGCACTGGTGGCGCGCGAGTTGCGCCGTCACGATCTTGTGGTAGACCTTGGCGATGAATCCTTCCGCTTAAAAAAATCGTTCGAGACCGCCGATAAGCTGGGAGCGCGGTTTATTCTCATCGTAGGCGAGAACGAAGTTGCGGCCGGTGCATTCGCCCTGAAGAATTTGGCATCGGGCGAACAAGAGACGGTTCCGCGCGCGGAATTGGCGCAAAGACTTTTGCGAAAGTAGAGTCAGGGCACCTATGTCGTTCCGATTTCTCCAACGCGAGCGGTTATAGTTTGTTGTTAAAGAAGCGCTTCATAAATTATTTGGAGGCGATTATGCGACCGATTCTGCCAATCACGGCTACGGTTCTGATGTGCTTCACCCAAGCGCTAGCTCAGACGTCTGCTCCCAAGCCAGCTTATGCCTTCGATCAGCAACTGATTGATCGGCAGAAACAGTTCCTCAATGCTTGTCTCAGTAAGAACACAGCCGCTGTCGACGCCGCTGTTGCAGATGATTTTGAGGGCATTCAGATAAATGGTGATTTTTACGATAAAGGCGAGATCGTAGAATCCGCGCGAACTGGAATCCCCGCGAACGTGCGGGCGTATGACTTCATAGTAGTCAAACTCAACGACGGCTCCGCCATAGTGGCGTACAACCTGATCGTGCCGGGAGAGCGCCCGCGCTACCGACACATGACTGACACTTGGGCAAGAATCGACGGCCAATGGAAATTAAAGTTTCGCCAGATCACGCCAAAACTTTGGAGCGAAAACGATGTAGATTAGCTAGATTCATCTTTTCGCACAAGAAAAAGGGGACTTGAACTTCACCGTCCCCCTAGCGAATCGAATTGACGATCAGAAACTATCTACTTCGCCATTTTCAAAGACATCACATGAACTTCACTTTTGTCCGCATTTACATGAGCGGTGAGGGTAACGTGATGCCCCTCGTGTCCCTTTACTGCGGCCGGATTGACGATGGTCCAGCTTTTGCTGTCTTTGTCGCTCACAAATGACTTACCGTCTTCGCTGATCTTGCCGGTTACGTCCACTGTCTTCTTCGCTGTATCAGACTTCATCGAATCACCACTCGTGCCACTCTTCATGGTGTCCTGAGCGTAAGCAATACCCGAAATTAGAATCCCCAACGCGAAACAGACTGCTATTAGTTTTTTCATGTTGTTCTCGTCTCCTTCAAATTGTCAGAAACTCGGCGTCGGGCAAGTATAAACTCGGAATTTCGAGTATTCGCTAAAATGTTTTTGGCGTTGAAGCCGCACATTAACCAACCTCTTTTACGATCGCGGCATCCGCCGCGGTACGGCCACAGACCATCCCATTTATAATTCGTAGTCCCGTTTACAGAAATTATTTCAGACTGCACTGATCTCAGGACAGATAAGGCGAAAACGTGCTCGATTTTCTAGGTGATCTAAGACGAACTCATATGTGCGGAGCGCTGCGGCTCTCCGATGCGGGCAAAAAAGTGGCGCTCATGGGATGGGTCAATCGCCGCCGCGACTTGGGCCAGATCATATTCGTGGATTTGCGCGATCGAACCGGCGTGACACAAGTCGTCTTCAATCACGAACTGAATGCCGCCGTCCATCAGAAAGCGGAAGCGCTGCGCAACGAGTTTGTAATTGCAGCCATCGGGACGGTAAAGCGTCGCGATGCCGACACCATCAATCCCAATATCCCTACTGGGGAAGTGGAACTTGTAGTGGAAGAGTTGCGCATTCTTAACGTGTCGAAGCCCCTGCCCTTCTTGCCTTCCGACACGGTGCTGGCGAACGAAGAGACGCGTTTGAAATACCGCTATATCGATCTGCGGCGTGACGCGATGCAGTTCAATATCGAATTGCGACACAAGGTGGCGCTTGCGATTCGCGAAAATCTGGCGGCGCAGGGTTTCTTCGAAATTGAAACGCCGTTTATGACTCGCTCTACTCCCGAAGGAGCGCGCGATTATCTGGTTCCGAGCCGCGTGCAACCCGGTTCTTTCTACGCGCTGCCGCAGTCGCCGCAACTCTTCAAGCAGATATTAATGATCTCTGGCTTCGATAAATATTTCCAGATCGTCCGTTGCTTCCGCGACGAAGATCTGCGCGCCGACCGCCAGCCCGAGTTTACTCAAATCGATCTCGAGATGAGTTATCCGCAGCCGGAACGAATTTGGGAGACGGTGGAAAGTTTTTTGACCGCTGCATTCAAGGCAGCTGGGCATGAGATCAAGACACCATTTCCACGCATGGACTTTGACGATGCCATCCGTCAGTACGGCATCGACAAGCCTGACCTAAGGGTCCCTGCATTTACCGATGTTGCGGATTGTTTTGCTCCCGCCGATCTGGAGCAGCTAGCGATCAATAAAGACTTGCCCATAATTGCGCTGCGCATCCCGCACGTCGGCGAGCTCTCGCGCAAGGAGCGTGACGATATCAAGCCGCTGTTTGTTTCAAAGGGCGGGGCGCGAGTGTTTGAGGATTTCAAGCGTATTGAAACAAAGTTTCTGGAGGCCGGCGCAAAAGTGCGGACGAAGACGGGTGCGGCAACTGACGACCTTATCGTCTTGGTGGTCGGTTCGGCGCAATCGGCTGCTAGTGGCGACGCGCACCCCGCCAGCAAGCGCAAGGTCACGCCAGCGGAACTCTCCATCTATGCGTCCGCGGGATTGTTGCGGGTCGCGCTGGCACAGAAATATTCCGACCGCCACAAACTTTTCCGGAAGGGCGACTTCCGCTTTCTGTGGGTTACGAACTTTCCGATGTTTGAGTACGATGAAGGCGAAAAGCGCTGGATGGCTGCGCATCATCCATTTACTTCGCCGCACGACGAAGATATGGACAAACTGGAAAGCGACCCGGCCATGGTTCGCGCTCTCGCCTATGACGTGGTGTTGAACGGCACGGAATTGGGATCGGGATCGATCCGTATTCACCGCCAGGATGTCCAGAGCAGAATTTTTCGTGCCCTCGGCATGACGGAAGCGGAGGCGCGTTCGCGCTTTGGATTTTTTCTGGAAGCGCTCGAATACGGCACGCCGCCGCATGGGGGCATTGCGCTCGGACTTGACCGCATTGTGATGATTCTCGCCGGCGCCGAGAGCTTGCGAGAGGTCATTCCCTTCCCCAAAACCGCAGCCGCCAAGGATCTGATGATGGAGGCTCCCACGCCAGTTGCGGAGGGACAGTTGCGAGAGCTAGGAATTGGAATCGTCAAGAAATAAGGGGGGATATAGCTAATGATCCGGCGTATGCTTTTGCGAATCGCATGTCTCGCCTAGGAAAGGCGCTAGCTTTTTGCCGCCAGCCGTCGCTCCACTAACTCCGCAATTCGATTGAGCACTTCCTCTTCGCTCATCGCCGTAGAGTCGAGCACTACCGCGTCTTCGGCTGCTGCCAGCGGAGAAGCGGCGCGTGTCCGGTCGCGTTGGTCGCGCTCGCGAAGTTCCGCAGCCATTGCTTGCGCGGAGGCGCCTTTTACCTTCTGCTGGTCGAGTCGTCGCTGCTCGCGAATTACGGGGTCGGCATCGAGAAAAATCTTTAAGTCAGCATCGGGAAAAACCTTCGTGCCGATGTCGCGGCCCTCCATCACGACTCCTCCGCCGAGGCCCATCTCGCGCTGCCGCGCCACCATCCACTCGCGTATCTTCGGATGGACGGACACGCGAGACGCTCCCTCGGTTACGTCGCGTTCACGAATTCGCGCCGAAATATCTTTTCCATTCAGCAAAACGCGGTTGCCTCCGATCGAGCGCTCCAACGTGATCTGCGAATTCTGAGCCATCTTGAGTAGGGTATCTTCATCATCAAACGACGCGTCCCACTCGATAGCTTTCAGCGCCAGCGCGCGATACATCGCCCCGCTCTCTAAATTCACGTAGCCGAGTTTGCGCGCCAGGCGGGAGGCGATGGTGCTCTTGCCGGCCCCGGCAGGGCCATCAATAGCGATAATAAGCTTTGGCCGGGACGAATCGTTCATTGGCTCGAGGACACGGGCTGAGTGCATGGCGAAGTGAGCATTGTACACGGAGCGTATCAGACCTTGAGCACAAAAATACAGAGAAGCACCGACAAAGAAGTTGAAAGAAAGGCATTGAAGGGTTCTAGCTCACGCGCTCTGGGCGCGGCTTTGGAACGTATACCTGTTTCGGTGGCGTTACCTGCAACAGCGATTTACTTCCCACGTGGATGAAGCTCAATTCGCGGGCCGAGAGCAGGGCATGGGTTGCTTCTTTCACTCTGGTGCGGGCAACGAAGTTCGCAAAGAAAGTTTCGACATCTGCTTCATCCACCGCGACCACACATTCCAGATATTTAGAAACCAGAGCCGAAAGCGCTTCGGGCACGGAAATTCCGACGCCTTCCCTGACTACTTCGGGCGCCCATCGCGACAACTCGTCCCACACCGAACCTTCGGCAGCGGTGTAATCCACGCGAGTAATGCGGAGTTTGGCCCATAGTTCGCTCAACGCGCGATCAAGGCCAGCGTTTGACACAGAGCCGCCGAGCATTTCGCCAAGCTTGGTTTTTGAAATGGGCCCACTCCGGCGGATGATTTCGAAAGCGTCACACGCCAGTGGAGAATACGGAGAACGCGGACCAGATGCCGGCGGTTGTTTCGGGTTGCGCTCCCCAACCAGCGAATAGAAGTAAGGAAACGCCGAGGGCGCCAGCAGAAAAGCATTGTTCTCGTCGATGAATGGCGCCTCGTAAGCTGACTTCCCGCGAAGCGCGCGCACCATCAGTTCGGTCGCCTCTTTTGCCCGAGGGTCAGCGTAAGCGTGCTGTCGCGCCGGCAACTTGTCATCCGCACCAACCCAGGCTCCTATAAAAGTGGGGGCTAGAATTACAGGCCGCGTCGGATACATCAGGCAGAATCCCACCGACTCGAGAAACACGCGTGCGTCATCAAGGGTACGCACAGGCTGACCGTCAAGGTGCCACTTATGCGCGCGAGCTTCCATGAGCTCCAAGTCAGTCATCATTAAATTAGAACACACAGATTGCGGATTAGCGCGGTGCTGTCTCAGCGGCGGAGCACGAGCCCTGAGCGCTCGTCCTGGTCCAAACTTAGATTGCTCGCAGCCCGAGGTTCACAGCTCGCAGCTCGAAGCTAAATCCGCTTGAATGCTTTCTGAATGTCCTGCATGGAATAGCGCAGCACCACCGGCCTGCCATGCGGACAAGTCATTGGGTGCTCCGTTTTCGCAAGCTCCGCGAGCAGCCATTCCATTTTATTTTGTTCGAGCGGCATATTGACTTTGATCGCGGCGTGGCAGGCGATTGAGGCTGCTATGCGGGTGCGCACGGCTTCCAGGTTGAGGGCCTGATCTTCCCGTGTCAGTTGCTCGAAGATCTCGTTCATCATGTGTTCGATCTGCGCCGCGTCTACTCCAGCGGGAGCGATCTTTACCGCCACGCTGCGCGCGCCAAAAGGCTCTGCCTCAAAACCATTGCGCGCGAGTTCTTCCGCAATTTCGCTGAAAATGGCTTGTTGCGCTGGCGTCAATTCGACGATCAGCGGCATAAGTAACCGCTGGCTCTCGACTTGTTGCGCTGAGCGTTGCCGAAGCACCCGTTCGAACAGTACACGCTCGTGAGCGACATGTTGATCGATGATCCACAAGCCATCTTCATTTACCGCGAGGATGAATGAATTTCGAATCTGGCCTAACGGCCGCAAAGTACGCAACGATTCGAGATTTGGCGCGGCATGTGGCTCTTCCGCGATTGGCGGCGCACATCCATGATCAGGAACTGGTTGCTCAGCGCTTATCTGTGAAGCAGCGGCGTCTTGTGGGGCGCGTTCGAGCGAGGCCGCTGCATTGGCGTCGACTGAAATTCCACCCTCGAATTCTAGATGCGCCGTGGTCGCGGGAATTGCGGGTGCTTGCAGCGCGAATCCTCCATCCGCCAAAGGCTCGTACAAATCCCGCCACGGCGCGCGTTGCTCATCGGCGCCGGCGCTCGCCTCGTCGCTAAGAGCGCGATTCCGCATTCCCGGGCTACTCAATCCGGGACTAGCCGTAGCCTGCGCTCGAATCTCCGTCAAGAACTGCGGCACCGGCCGCGCCTTCATCAGCGCCGCTCGCACAGATTCACGCACGAAATCGTGAACCACGGTCTGCTGGCGAAAACGTACTTCTGTCTTTGAGGGATGCACATTTACATCGACTTCAGCATTCGGCATCTCGATAAAAAGCAAAACGACCGGAAAGACTGTTGGCGGCAAAATATTGCGGTAAGCCTCTGTGATGGCATGCTGAATCAGGCGGTCGCGAATCAGCCTTCCATTCACGAAAATGAAAATTGAATTGCGATTGAGCTTCTGAATCTCCGGCTTGGAAACAAACCCATGAAGCCGGAGCTCTCCAAAATCATGTGACTGTGCCGTTCCCTCCCGCGAAGCCAGCGCCGCGTCGTCGCCGTTTTCACTGACAGAAGGTTCTGCACGCCGCCACGGCGGAGGCTGCGGCAATCCCACACGCTCCAGCGGTTGCACCGCTGCTAGCGGAATCAACTGATCCAGAGTCTCGCGCCCAAACACTTGAAAGACTCTTTCCCGATGACTTGCTACAGGCGGCGCGACCAGCAGGGCATTGGTTGCGGAGTGCAGCTCGAAATGTTTCTCGGGATGAGCCAGCGCGTAGTGTGTCACCAGCGAAGCGATATGCGAGAGTTCAGTCGATTCCGCTCGTAGAAATTTCTTACGAGCCGGCACATTGAAAAAAAGATCGCGAATTGTGATCGATGTTCCCAATGGCAACCCGGCCTCTTCCACGCGGATCATCTTGCCGCCGTTGATTTCGAGGACGGTTCCTGCAGCTTCATCAGCGGCGCGGGTTTCAAGGTGCAGCCGTGCCACCGATGCGATGGATGGAAGAGCTTCACCGCGGAATCCTAAAGTGGAAATGCTCAACAAATCATCGGTATCTTTAATTTTAGAGGTAGCATGACGCTCGAACGCCAGCATGGCATCGTCGCGCACCATGCCGCAACCATTGTCGGTAATCTGGATCAGCTTTTTTCCACCCGCCTCGATCTGAATACGAATGCGCGTGGATCCCGCGTCCAGCGCGTTCTCCAGCAATTCCTTCACTACCGACGCAGGACGCTCGACCACTTCGCCGGCAGCGATCTGGTTGGCAACTCTCTCCGGAAGAACGTGAATCTTGCCCATTGGTCGGTGAACAGCAGAGGTGCGTGGTCAGTGTGACAGATTTGCGGGCAGAGCGTAAAGGCGAGTCCGGTCCGACTGGGATCGCATCAAAGAATAACCATTGCTTTAGAGGAGAGCCGCATGAAACACGCAATTTTGGGGGCCGGAGCAATTGGCGGTCTGGTTGGCGCAGTACTGGCATCAATCGGCGAAGACGTCGTCGTGATCGTCCGGCCTGAAAAGCTGGCGGCCTACCCGAGCAACTTGTCGCTGGAGCGTCCCTCCGGCGTCGAAGCAATAACAGCGCCGGCACGAGCCGTTACCACACTGGAGGAGCCGGTTGACGTGCTATGGATCGCAACCAAGACATATCAACTGCAAGCTGCGCTGGAAACTGTAAAGCAATCGCCGCGCCACGTCGTCCCCTTGTTGAATGGAGTTGATCATGTTGAAGTGCTGCGTAAGCGCTTTGGAAAGGAAAGTGTAATTCCGGCAACGATAGCTGTGGAAGCGGAACGAAGCGCACCCGGAAAATTTGTTCAGCGCTCTCCATTCGTCCGGTTGAATCTCGCCGGCAGCGGCGAGCCTTTGTTGGGGACGATCGTTGAGAAATTGCGTAAGCTTGGATTCACCTGCCAATTCTTGCCAAATGAGCAAACTCTTTTGTGGAATAAACTCTGTTTTCTCGCCCCTTTCGCGCTGGTAACGTCGGCTTCGGGCATGAACGTAGGAGAAGTTCTCGCGGATGAATCCTGGCGGCAAAAATTGAAATCCGCGGTTGCCGAGGCTTGCGCGGTAGCAAATGCGAGCGGCGCAGATCTTGCCGCGTCGCAGATTCAGGCCGTGTTCGACGGCGTTCCTCCAGCTATGCGCAGTTCCATGCAAAAAGATGTTGCGGCTGGCAGACAGCTTGAATTGGACGCCATCGGCGGTCCCATCGTGCGTGGCGGGGAACGTTACGGCGTGGAGGTAAAAACTACAGCAAATTTGATGGCGGCGATTCGCGCCAAAGCTGCGGCCTGATCGCCCGCATGGCGCGGAGCAACTGCTCGAGATCAGCGGCACTCATTTCCCAGACTTCGGGGACGGGCTGGAATTTCCCACGTCAACAACTACCTTCCACTGACCATCCTTCTGCTTTTTCCAGATCGAAGTGTACTTGCCGTAGCTGGTCACGAGCTTCCCTTCTTTATTTTTCGCAGTATAGATGTAGTTGCCATAGGTGTAACCGAGGTCGCCTGATGCCGCCATTTCTGCCTTGATGGGCGTCCACGTAAGGCTTGTCCCTTCCGGCCATGGAGGCTGTTTGCGCATCGCATCTTTATTGTCGAAGCCGCCGCCATCCACAACTTCCACGCCATCTTCCGCAAAGTAGGTGATGAACGCCTCGTGGCCATGCAGCGCAACGTCCGCGGCGAAGTTGGCCTCGAGTTGCCGTAGGAGTTCTTCGCCTTTCAGAATTTTTGGTTTCGTAGCGCCAGAAGGTAATGCGAAAAAAAGCAATATGAGAAACGCCGTCGCGAATTTATTCATCTCGAGATAACTCCCAGTCGCCGCTTAAATGTGGTTCGTTGTATCGCCGATAACGCTAACATGCGCCTTCTCGCCCGTCGCTCTCCCGAAGCAGCTGATTTTTGGTTGAGACTGGAAGGCGCGAATTGGCAAGTATTTCGCGAAGCTGCGGAGCAGCAATTTCGCTGCCGAACTGAAGGGCATTTGCCAGCGACAGATGCTCTGTTCGCAGAAGGGCAACCTGGACTTCTCTGCGCTTCGACCACTTTGGATGCTTTGCAACCGCACTCACTAGAGTTGCTTTGGCCATAGGGCGGAGCACCGAACTGATAACCAGAGCTTCAGTTAACCTTGGGTTTTCCAACGCGGTTTGCATTACCCGGGTCTCTTGCGGCTGAGATTTAGTATTGAACTTTTTTCCGCCACCGAATTTCCTACCCTCGAATTTCCCAACATCGTCCGCTGGGGTTTTCCCCTCGCCATCCTCTACGTCCAGTAATAGTGCAGCAGCTACTCTGCCGGTGGCGCGGCGGGCGAGCGTCAAGCGTTCTCCTAGCGTAACCATCTTGAGGCGCGAGATCAGGATATCGTCGAAGGAAATTTTTATATCGACGGGGACGCTGGGTGAGAGCGCAACTCGCATCAATTCGGAGGTGTACAACTGGCGAGCCAACGGAACGGAGACATGGCGTGGCGTATGTCGATGGCTGACCAGCGCGATTTTTACTTTGCGGCTCTTAAGTACGTTCGTGTTTTTGGCCAGACTTTCGAGCACGTCCGCAGGCAAGTCAGCGCGCTTCAGCAGAGCAAGCGCCAGATCCTCGCTTAGAGAAGGATCGGCGGCGCTGCGTACCCATTCAGCAACTGCGGACTTGTCAACTGTTTCACTTGTTGGCTCAGTTGGCTCAGGCTCGAGAATCTTCTTATCGGACTTCACCTTGCCGGACATTCTGTCTTCAAAGATTTCCTTCTTCGGAAGTTTGCAACCATTTCTTCTGCCAGCGCGATGCTTTTAGGTAACTTTGAGCTCGCGAGCCCGCGCCAGCGCGCCTGCAACGGGTTCGGCGAAATCCTGGCGCACGTTAATGCCTGGAAAAGTCTTTTGCAGCGCGTCGCAAAACACCTGCCGCACTTCTTTAGATTGATGAAAGACGCTGCCCGTTGTTGCTACTGGCAGCATCTCTACTGCGGGCAAACCTCCCGCCAGTTGCGTCTCTCGCAACTGCGGTAAGAGCCTGCGGATGACGATCGACACGAGCGCAGCCAACTTTTGTCCAGCTTCGGTGAGCAATTCGCGGGCGACCCTATCTCCCTCTTCGGCAGCGCGGAGAACGACCGGAAACAGGCGCGGAAAATCTGGCCGTGGTATCGAATTAGCCTCCCGCACGAGGCCGTCGATGGAGTCGAGCTTCCATGTCTGCAAAACCGAACGCGTTAGCGCTGTTTCAAGTCCACGATCGCGGGCATTCAAAATAGTGGAGACCGCGCTGCGTCCAATCCAGTGTCCAGATCCCTCGTCGGAGACAGCGAATCCCCAGCCCCCGGCTCGCGCGGTGCGGCCATCGGCGTCGCGTCCGTAAGCGATGGAACCTGTGCCCGCGATCGCAATAGCGCCGGGGCCAGCGCCGAAAGCAGAGTGGAGAGCAATCACCGTGTCGCCGACAACTTCAACATTGGTCATCCCAAGATCGGTGAAGACGCTGAGAATCTTCGCCGCGATTTCGGGCCGAGCCGCACCGGATACGCCGATGCAACACGCGCGAACCTGGTTGGGAGAAATTCGGCCCGCTACGCATACTTGTTGAACAGCGCTCCGCAAAACTTCCTTTGCCTGAGTCTCGCCAAGCCGAATGATGTTGCTGCCGCCGGATATCACCCTGGCGAGAATCGTGGTTTCATCGCCCAGTACGCAGCGAGTCTTGGTACCGCCGCCATCGATTCCGAGATAGTACAGACCTATTTCTCCCCCAGCACTTTCGAATACTGCTGTGCCAGAACTCTTCCTATGTTTTCTTCGGTCTCAGTATGCAGCAACGCCGCGCTTGCATCGGATACGGCTTGCGAGAGCTCCTGACTGCCGAGATTCGAGAGGCTTTTCTTTGGATACCCTATTGCCGACCATCTCTGCAGGTCGAGCCACTTGGCTAATGTACTCTGCTGCATCGTCATGAACTGCTCTTGAACAACATAGGCCTGGGTATAACTTTGCACCTCGGCATAATCCATGTAGCCTAGTGCGCCGGTGCTCGCAGCCGTACTCCACGCGGTTGCGGGTAGCACGATAAGTCCAAAGGACCAGTCAAGCTGAGAGGCACGGTCATCTCGGTGATTCTTTTGATAGGCCACGATAGCCTCAATGGTTGCCCTCAACCGCTGCTCTGCTTCGGGAGCTGCGTCCAGTCCCTTTGCGAGCCGTTGTTGGTTCACACGAATTTCAGCAGCTAGATTTGATCGAGCTTCCTGGGCCAGAGATCGATGATGGTGCCATTCGATTAAGCCCTCGAGCGACAGTGCAATAACGATGCCCAAAATCACAGTGAGTAAATGAAGACAAAAATCTTTGAATGAGTTAACCGGCCCATAGGGAGGATGGATGTCCACGATAGCTCCTGCAATGTCGGGATGTCAGTGGGTATCGTTGAAGAGGATAAGGGTAACACAGCTTCGGCGGTGCCTTCGCTGACCGACCCTGCTTGTACAATGCTCCGAACTGCTGGTGCGTTATGGCGGCGCGGCAGTTCCGGTCTCCACAGTTGCACTACCTGGTTAACACGAAAGGAATCGCTTGGGATTGAATCGCATCGACCTGCTGATTATCGCGGCTTACCTAGTCGGCATCACACTTTTCGGGCTGCGATTCCGCAAACGTCAGCGCACGATGCGGGATTATTTTCTCGCCGATCGCGACATTCCGTGGTGGGCCATCGCCCTGTCTATTGTGGCGGCGGAAACCAGCACTCTGACTATCATCAGCATCCCAGGACTCGCTTACGATACGAACTTTACCTTTCTGCAAGTGGTGATGGGATATGTGATCGGGCGCGTCA
>Ga0209332_1000161_pt1 | contig 17550 bp, 18 predicted proteins | sample BlaSpr_A8_OM3_M1_FD_187974 | JGI IMG/M metagenome (GOLD analysis project Ga0209332, IMG submission 187974) | Forest soil microbial communities from Thunder Bay, Ontario, Canada - Black Spruce, Ontario site 2_A8_OM3_M1 (SPAdes) (version 2) | ecosystem: Environmental > Terrestrial > Soil > Boreal...
ACTTTCAGAGAAACATGTCGTTTTTGAAGCGGTACCACTGGTAACACGCTGTCCTACGTGTCGTACTAGAAGATTGGGAACTAAACCCACGCAATCGAGATGCCCGGATGGCGGGCAACCCTGAACCAATTCCGCCTTAAGTTAGCGCTTATGGGGTGGAGCCCCCCTTCCTTCAAATGGATATTTATCGCAGCGCTGGAAACGCTGCACCCTCCAAAATAAGAGCAATCCCCATAGCAGAGCGTTGTGACCTCACTCAGATATCAGATCGTGCCCGTACTCAAAATCCCAAGCGAAACTTCGACAGGCTGATTACTTTGGATGCAAGTGGTCTGCCAACTATTTGCGGGTTGCCTATTGCTAATTCACGCGACGTTCTCCTAGCATAGCGACTGAAAGCCGGCCTGCGGGGTTGGTGATGGCGGTAACCGATTTTTGAACCAATGCTGAATGAACGGGGACTCGACTCGAACTAGGATCCGGTGTGCAACGCTCCGCCATGCGGAGATGCCTAAAGGGTCTCGGCGGGTTCCCAACGTCTACCTGACGGTTCATTCTCGGCCCGTCACACGGCACAGTGGGTCGGCTTGATTTTTAGTTCGTAGACTAGGTTTCTACTACGGATCACGTCGCGGCCGCTCCAATTTTCTTCCTGTCATGCTGAGCGTAGAGCATCGCTTCGCAGTGCTCTTGCTCCGCTCAGCATGACAAATACCAGAGACCTTCCTGCTAAACTGGAATTGGAACAAATCTCTGTTTCCTGCATCCAACTTAATTGTGTATCCCCAATTAATACATTTCGGAAAATTCTTTCTGCCGACTTATGGCTTCTTGGTATCGCTGGGAGTCCTCATCGGTCTGTGGATCAGCGTGCGCAACTCCGAGCGGCTCGGAATCGACGGCGAAAAAGCGTGGAACCTCGGGATTCTGGTCGTGCTATGCGGCATCGTCGGCGCAAAGGTGTTGTACGTAATCAATGAGTGGGGGTACTACCGGGCACACCTCTCCGAGATCTTCAGCGTGACCACGCTGCAGGCCGGAGGAGTTTTTTCCGGTGGACTGCTGGCGGCATTTCTAGCGGCCTGGTGGTACGTGCGCAGGAATCACATGCCAGCGCTCGGGACTGTAGATGCGTTCGCGCCGGGTTTGGCCCTCGGTCACGCGATAGGGCGCATTGGCTGTTTCGCTGCGGGATGCTGCTACGGGAAAGAGACGCATCATTTCTGGGCGGTGACGTTTCATAATCCGCTCGCGAATCAGATCACCGGTACCCCGCTGAACGTGCCGCTCGAGCCGACGCAGTTGTTCGAGGCGGCTGTAGAGTTCGCGAATTTCTTCTTTCTGATGTGGCTGCTGAAGCGCAGAAAATTTGACGGCCAGGTATTTGGCGCGTTCATGTTCATCTATGGCGTGGCTCGCTTCTTTCTGGAGTTTCTGCGCGACGACCCGGGGCGCGGGTCAGTGTTCGGCGGAGTAATGTCAGGCACACAGTTGATTGCGATTGGACTGGTAATTGGCGGCGGGCTGATTTGGTGGCTGAGGCCAGGGGCGAAGGGCGTGACGGCGCAGGCGGTGGGAGCCACACGGTAACCGAGTTTTCCAATCCAGGAATTTGTGGATTAACGGCACTCCGAGTCAGAAGCCGGTTCTCTTGGCTTGCCTTCGGTTGCATCAATGAGTCGCAGGTCGTTTTCGTACGCTCTCCAAGCGGCCGGTGCCATGTCAGGCACGCCCTTGCATCCCGGTATGCGTAGAACGCAATCGACGTTTAGGCGCAGGATCTGTCTTTCCTGAATAGCCGAAGGACTAACCCAGACGTCGAAATGCTTGGGACCAGGATTCGCTGCAAATGTGTGATGCAATCGATAATACGGATTGCCGCAAAACCTGAGGTTGGGCGGACTAACTTCAGTGATAACGGAGTTGCTGACTTTGGGAGTTAAATAGACGAACCACTGTTCAACTGCCGAGAGCTTCCCGTTCTTAACCCACATAAGGATGTATAGATGCCATTCATTGCTTAAAATGCGCACCTTAGCGTACGCGAGCTTGGGATGGCGCACCCAAAAATCGTCCTTGTCGGGTGCCAGGCTTATCAGGCAGTTGGATTCCAGGCACGGCTGATCGTGCCAAGTTCCGGTCGCCTCGCCGTTGTATTTCCGACTGAATGCAAGCACGTCGGCGAAAGACGATGCTTGCACCTGCAGTTGGGCTACATCCTCCATCATCCGCTGCGCGTTCTTCACTTCCCAGCGATTTATCGAGTACACGAAGAGCGCGAACCCGAGTAAGGCCGCTATGATGGTACCTGCGCAACAGGCGACGGATTTTAGGACCCTCATATACAGATTAGACACCATCCTACTGAGATTGGATCGACGCGGAGCCGCATCATGTATCGATCTGGATAAGACTCCCCGAACCATTCGTTTAGACAGCCTGTAGTATGCTTCGCAGCGAATGTCAGAAGCGTTCCCCATCCTTATTTCGGCTGCGCCTGAAGACGCCGGGAAGCGTCTCGACCAGTTTCTCTCCACGCGCCTCGACTCGGTAAGCCGTGCCCGCGTGCAGGAAATGATCGCCGAAGGACTCGTGCTGGTGAACGACGCGCCGGCGAAAGCATCTCTCAAGCTGCGGGGCGGGGAGCGGATCAGCGTGCTGGGCGAGGCGCACCGGGCGCCGCTCAAAGCTATCGCCGAGGAGATTCCGCTTGATATCGTTTACGAGGACGACGATCTGGCGGTAATCAACAAGCCGGCGGGAATGATGGTGCATGCGGGAGCGGGAGCGACCGACGATGCCCGCAATCGTGGAACGCTGGTAAACGCGCTGCTGCATCATCTGAGAAGTCTGTCAGCGGTGGGCGGCGAGTTGCGGCCGGGAATTGTGCATCGTCTGGATAAAGAGACGAGCGGATTGATCGTGGTGGCGAAGAACGATGACGCGCACCGCAAGTTGAGCGCGCAGTTTGCGACGCGGGAGATAAAGAAGAAGTACACGGCGCTGGTGCATGGCTGGGTGAAAAAAGATTCGGGAACGCTAACCCAGAGCATCAGCCGCGATCGGGTGCGGCGCACACGCATGACGACCAAGCTCGAAGGCGGGCGCGCAGCAGTCACTCATCATTACGTGAAACGTCGTCTGGATACGAAGTTTGGAAAGTTCACCTTGCTCGACGTGAAGATCGATACCGGCCGCACGCACCAGATTCGGGTGCATGTGGCGGCGATGGGGCATCCGGTGGTAGGGGATACGGTGTACGGAGCGCCGCGACAGGCTCGGGGGAAAAATGCAGTGATCGCTTTGGCGCGGAACTTTCTGCATTCGGCGGAGCTGGAATTCCGCCATCCTAGGACCGGAGACCCAGTCGCGCTGAAGAGTGAGTTGCCCGAGGAGTTGCGAGAGTTTTTGCAAAAGTTGGAAGCACCATAGCGATAGCGCCCATTCAAGTCACTGCGGATATAATGAACACAAAATGAGGTCCACATCTACGCGGCACATTCTTAAAGCAGGGTCGGCCAGGCAATGGGCAATCAACGCTCTGCTCGTGGCGCTGGTGTATCAGGCCGCGTGGGGGCAGGCTGGAACGACGCCTTCAACTCCTCAGCAAGCGCCGTCCGCGCAGCAGCCGGAGCAAAACTCGGTCGAACCCGGCAGCGATTCCGGGGAAGTTTCGAAAATCCGTGTTGGCACCAACGAAGTCAACGTAGTCTTCACCGTAACCGACAAGCATGGTAAGCGCGTGACCGATTTGAAGCAGAACGATTTTCGCTTTATGGACGACGGCAAGCCGGCCACTGAGATTCGCAGCTTTCACGCGGAAACGAATCTACCGCTGCAGGCTGGGCTGCTCATCGATGCCAGCAGTTCGGTGCGGGACCGGTTTAAGTTCGAGCAGCAGTCGGCGATGGAGTTTTTAAATCAGACGATCCGGCGCCGCTATGATCAGGCGTTCGTGGTGGGATTCGACGTAACTCCCGAGGTGACGCAAGATTTCACGGACGACACGGTGAAGTTGGACCATGGAGTACGCGAGTTGCGGCCGGGAGGCGGCACCGCAATGTACGATGCCCTCTACTTTGCCTGCCGCGACAAACTGCTGAAGAAGCCGCAGAATGGTCCGACGCGGCGCGCGATTATTTTGTTGAGCGATGGCGACGACAACCAGAGCCATGTAACGCGCGAGGAAGCCATTGAAATGGCGCAGCGAGCGGAGGTCATCGTCTACGCGATCAGCACCAACGTTAGCGGCAGCAAAGGTCCGGGCGACAAGGTGCTCGAGCGCATCGCCGATGCCACCGGAGGGCGCGCGTTTTTTCCCTTTCAGCTGCGCGATGTGTCAAATGCATTCGCCGACATTCAGGAAGAGTTGCGCAGCCAGTATGCGGTTTCGTATAAGCCCGCGGACTTCAAGTCCGACGGCCACTATCGCACGATTGAAATTGTCGCGAATGACCGCAAGACTTTCCGAGTGAGGGCGCGCCGGGGATATTTCGCGCCGGCGCAGTAGCCGGCCTTCGGCTTCCTGGCTTCTGCCATCCAAAAGATCGAGCTTTAGATGCTCAAAAAGCCACTACCTCTCGGGGGGGCCACGGCCGTTTAGCCGTGGTGCCGAGAGGTAGTGTGCTGTCGCCGGTGTTAAGGCTAAGAGCACAGGCTGAAGGCAACGGAGCCAGTTAGCATCCGCCCGGTCAGCCTGGCTCGGAAAAATCTACGCGGTCCTGGTTCCCATCAAAAGATGGGCCACAAACGAAATGACCGCGAATAGCAGCAGCAAGTGAATCAAGCCGCTGGCCACGTGAAACATCAAGAAACCACCCGCCCACAGAATTAGCAGCAACAGGGCAATCATTAGGAAAGGTCCAAATCTCATTCACGGCCTCCGCGCGTTATCAAAATTTAGCCCGCCAAACCTGCATACCGCCAAATCACTTGACTGTTATACGATTTAGCGCGGCGGCGCACTATCGGCAAGAAACTGTAAGTGGCTGGTAAGGTAATTGTAGAAAGACGCCAGAAATCAAGGAGTTTCGCATGGTACGTGTGGGATTGATCGGTTTTGGGCTGGCGGGGCAGGCGTTTCACGCTCCGGTAATTCGGGGGGTGAAGGGGATGGAGCTAGCTTGCATTCTGGAACGCAGGGGTACGCACGCGCAAGAAAAATATCCAGAGGTGAGGGTAGCGAGGACGACAGAAGAGTTATTGGCGGATAAAGAAATTCAGCTGTGCGTAGTAGCCACCCCGAATGATTCGCACTTCGACTTGGCACGGGCGTGCCTGCTGGCTGGCCGGGACGTAGTTGTCGACAAGCCATTTGCGCCGACGCTCAAAGAATCCCAGGAACTGGTGCGGCTGGCGACTGAGCGCGGGCGCCTGATTACCGTTTATCAAGACCGGCGGTGGGACGGCGATTTCAGCACGGTAAAGAAGCTGTTAGCCTCGCGCAAGCTGGGAACGATTGTCGAGTATGAGTGCCGCTATGACAGGTTTCGTCGGCAGCCAAAACCCAATGCGTGGAAGGAACGCGCAGAGCAGCCGGGATCGGGCGTGTTGTTTGACTTGGGGCCGCATGTCATCGACCAGGCGCTGATTCTGTTCGGCGAGCCGCGGGCGATTACCGCCTCAGCTTTTTGTCAGAGAGAAACATCGCGGGTGGATGATGCGTTCGACGTTTGTCTCGAGTATCCAAATCTGCGGGCCGCTGCGCGAGCGCGAATCATCGCGTTTGCCCCGTCCGCGCATTTTCTGATTCACGGAACCAAGGGCTCGTTTGTGAAGTACGGAATGGATCCGCAGGAAGCGCGCCTGCGCGCCGACAATGTTCCCCAAGGCACAGATTGGGGTACAGACTGGGGAGAAGAAACTGCAGACCTGTGGGGTACGCTGAGTCTGGTGGGCGAACCGAGCGTGAAAATAACAACGGATCGCGGAGATTATCGCGGGTTCTATGAAAACGTTCGCGATGCGATCGAAAAGAAAGCCCCGCCCGACGTGACGCCGGAACAAGCTCTGCGAACGATGCGTGCGGTGTTGCTGGCGCACAAGAGCAGCCGGGAAAAGAGGACGGTGGAGTGGGGAGAAGCAGTAGATTAAGGGAAAAAGTCGATAAAAGCATCGAGGTCGACCGCGCTATTTCCGCGCCAGCGTGGTCAGAAAATGAACAATGTCCTGCGGCTCGGGGCGCTCGGTGTATTCTTCATCCGCACAAGCGTAGAGCACGGTGCCGTCGCGCTCGAGGATGTAGGTCGCGGGAATCGGCAACTCCCAACTGTCGTCTCCGTTCACGAAAGGCAGGTTGACGAAGGCGCGCTGATACACGGCTTTTTGATCGTCAGGGACGCGGTAGGTGAGACCAAACTGCCTTGCGACGTTGTTGCCGGCGTCGGAGAGCAGTGGAAAGCGCAACTTGTGCTGATCGCGCATGAAGAAGGATTGCTGCACGGTCTGCGGGGAAATCGCTATGAGGGTTGTGCCAGCTTGGTCGATTTCTGGCAGAACGAGATTCATGGCTTCCATCTGAGCAACACAGAACGGGCACCAGCGGCCGCGGATGAAGCAGAGAACGAGGCGGCCTTTTGCGAGCAGGTCTGACGAAGAGCTGGTCTTGCCGTCGTGATCGAGAAGGTGAAAGGCGGGAATCTTTGCCCAGACGGGAAGAATATTTGCGGCTAAGCGTTGTTGCTTCAGTTCGGCAACGGCGCGGGCGTGGATGGCTTGGGGTTCGGCGGGAACGTACTTGGCGATCAGTTCCTTGCGCTCGGCGAAGACCTCGCGCAGCGGGCGGATGTCAGTATCGGGTGAGGTCTCTTCGAGGGATCGCCATTTCATAAGAGGTTTTCAGCGGATAGCTATCAGACGCAATGGGTTCGCTGAGAGCCGATAGCTGACAGCTACATCCCTGGCAGCTTCATTCCAGCCATCCTACGTGCAAAACTGGGCTTGCCCATTTGTTTGAACATCTTTCTCATCTGCGCGTATTGACGAAGCAAATTATTGACTTCTTGCACGCTGGTGCCGGAGCCACGGGCGATGCGCTTGCGGCGGCTGCCGTTGATCACTTCGTGATGATTGCGCTCGTGCATGGTCATCGAGTTGATGATGGCTTCGACACGGTTGATCTGGCCCTCGTCCACGCTGTCGGCGGCTTTTTGCAGGCCGGAAAATGGGCCGATACTGGGCAGCATGCCCATGATGCTCTTGATGGAACCCATCTTTTTCACTTGGCGCAGTTGATCGCGAAAATCTTCCAGCGAAAAGCCGTCGCCACTGAGCGCCTTGCTGGCCATCTCTTCGGCTTTCTTTTTGTCGATCTGCTGCTCGGCGCGCTCGATCAGCGAAAGAATGTCGCCCATGCCAAGGATGCGCGAAACGATGCGGTCGGGATGGAACGGCTCAAGCGCGTCGTACTTTTCGCCGACACCGATAAACTTGATGGGCTGGCCAGTGACCTGGCGGATGGACAGCGCGGCACCGCCGCGCGCATCGCCATCCATTTTGGTGAGCACGACGCCGGTAAGCGACAGTTTCTTGTGGAACTCGTCGGCAGAGCGCACCGCGTCCTGCCCGGTCATCGCATCGGCGACGAAGAGAATTTCCGAGGGATTCAGCAGTTTTTTCAGCGACTGCATCTCGCTCATTAGTTCGTCGTCAATATGCAGACGTCCAGCAGTATCGACGATCAGCACATCGCAGCCGGAGACGATCGCTTCGCGGCGCGCCTCTTTTACGAGGCGCTCGACCGCAGCAGTGTTCGCCTCGCCCACTTCGCCTTCGTAAATCTGAGCCTTCACCGCTTGCGCCACAATTTTCAGTTGCTCACGGGCGGCCGGACGGTAAACGTCAACCGAAACCAGCAGCGGACGGTGCCCGCCGGCCTTGAGCCAGTGCGCCAGCTTGCCGGACGTTGTGGTCTTGCCGGAACCTTGCAGTCCGGCCATGAGCACGACGGTCGGTGGCTGCGATGCGAACTTAACGCGCGCCGTGTCTTTGCCGAGAGTCTCGACTAGTTCATCGCGCACGATCTTGATGACCTGCTCGCCGGGAGACAGCGCAGTCAGCACTTCCAGGCCTACGGCTTTGGCTTGAATGCGGTCAATCAGTTCTTTGACCACCTTGAAGTTGACATCGGCCTCAAGTAGCGCCAGCCGGATTTCGCGCAGCGCTTCGCCAATGTTTTCCTCGCTGAGCCGTGCCTGGCCGCGTAGCGACTTGAAGGCGCGTTGCAGTTTCTCTTGAAGATTCTCGAACATAAGGGTAAGAGATTATTTTAGCAGCCGCAGCGACAAGCCGCGGGTAGCCCTTGCTCCCCCGCGCAAGCTTCCCTATCATCACAAGAGAACACTGGGGTACTCATGCCGGAGAAAAAGCCGTCCAAACCGCAAGTTGTGGAAAATCCAGAGGCCGATATCTTCGATAACCGCCATCCGTCAGCTGAAGAAAAGCGGTGGGCAGAAAAGGTTCTGATGCCTACGCTAGATAAATCTCCAGAGAAGCCGATCGGCGCCGCCACCGGAGTTAATCTTGACGAACTCGGACGCGCGCGCTTCACGACAATCTCTGGAGTTCCGGTCAGGCGCTTGTATACGCAGGCTGATTTGCCCGAGGACTGGAGCGAAGAAAAATATCTGGGATATCCTGGCGCGCCTCCGTTTACCCGAGGCATACACGCCACAGGGTATCGCGGCAAGCTTTACACCATGCGGCAGTTCTCCGGATTTGCATCGCCGGAGGAAACGAATCAACGTTACAAGTATTTACTGGAACACGGCGGCGGGGGGCTTTCCGTCGCGTTCGACTTGCCCACGCTGATGGGCTACGACTCGGACCATCCCGCGAGCGAAGGCGAAGTCGGTAAGTGCGGCGTGGCGATTGACTCGCTCGAAGATATGGAAATCCTTTTTGGAGGCATAGACCTCGAAAAGACAACTGTATCGATGACGATCAACTCGCCCGCGTCGGTGCTATGGGCGATGTATCTGGTGGTAGCAGAGAAGCAGGGGGCGGATTGGAAAAAGGTTTCCGGCACCATTCAGAACGACATACTTAAGGAATACATTGCGCAGAAGGAATATATCTATCCTCCGGCGCCGTCGATGCGCCTGGTGGTCGACACGTTTGAGTTTGGATCCAGGTTCACGCCGCGCTTCAACACGATTTCGATCAGCGGATACCACATTCGCGAAGCTGGTTCCACGGCCTTGCAGGAACTGGCATTCACTCTGTATGACGGCGTCGAGTATGTGGAGTGGGCACAAAGACGTGGGCTTGACGTGGATGAGTTTGGTTCTCGGCTTAGTTTCTTTTTTAATGCGCATAATGACTTCTTCGAAGAGATTGCCAAATACCGCGCCGCTCGAAAAATTTGGGGACGGGTGATGCAGCAGCGTTTTGGAGCGAAGAACCAGCGCACCTGGCTGATGCGTTTTCACACCCAGACCGCCGGAGTTTCACTGCCGGCACAGCAACCGATGAATAATATTGCCCGAGTCGCGCTGCAGGCTTTGGCTGCGGTGCTGGGTGGCACGCAGTCGCTGCATTGCGACTCGTACGATGAGGCTCTGGCGTTGCCGACGGAAGAAGCAGCTCGCATCGCGCTTCGGACTCAGCAGATCATTGCTTATGAATCGGGGGTGACGCAAACTGTCGATCCCTTGTGCGGATCATATTTCGTTGAAAGCTTGACGCTTCAAATGGAAAGGGGCGCACTCGATTACTTTGGCAAACTCGACGCCATGGGAGGCATGGTGAAAGCCATCGAACGCGGTTATCCGCAGAAAGAAATTGCAGAGGCCTCTTACCAGTATCAACGCGCCGCCGAGGCGAAAGAAAAAGTCATTGTGGGGGTAAATGACTTTGTGATCGAGGAAGAATCGCCCCACATTCTCTACATCGATGAGACCGTGGCGCGACAACAGACGGCGAAGCTGAAAGCGTTGCGAGCCCGAAGGTCCAACGAAACCGTGCAGCGGGCGCTGAGCGCTCTGAAAAAAGCAGCGGCAGAGGAGCCGAAGGCAGGTCCTAACGGCAGTATTTCTCCTGCGAACACAATGCCCTACATTGTGGATGCCGTGCGGGCGTACGCGACGGTCGGGGAAATTTGCGAAGCGTTGCGTGAAGTGTTTGGAACCTATACCGAGGTAAGCATTACGTAGTCGGAATTATTGGTTGAATTGAGGTGCGAGACCGGGATATCCAAAATGGGAAGCTCGGGAGAGCATTTCACTGTCGAGGAATCTATTACAGCTGAACCGGACTATGATTGAGATCACAAATTGTGATCTCAAAATGAAGAAAAGAAAAAATGCAACGCTGCTCAGGATGCCGAAACGTAAAACAACAATAGCGTCAGCTGTGGAATCGCGTATCTTGATTCTTCGCCATCAAAGAGTAATTCTGGACGCGGAGCTAGCTGAGCTCTACGGAGTTCCGGTTCGCCAGCTAAACCAGCAAGTAAAGCGAAACCGTGAACGATTTCCTTCGGACTTCGTATTTCAACTCAATGCGAAAGAGGATGAAATCTTGAGATCACAAACTGTGATCTCAAGTGAGACGCACGGCGGCCGGCGATACCGGCCCTTCGCATTTACCGAGCACGGTGCGATCATGGCGGCAACGGTGCTTAATTCGGAAAGAGCGGTCCAGATGAGTGTTTTCGTAGTGCGGGCATTTGTACGATTGCGGGAAATGCTAGCTACAAGTCGGCGCCTCGCTGGAAAAATTAATGAGTTGGAAAGTCGTTTGGACACGCATGACTCCACCATCCAGGACTTGATCGAAGCGATCAAAGATCTTATGACTCCGGAAGAACCGTCACGTATTCGCATCGGATTCCAGCTTCCGCCGGGCAAAGCTAAGGGCTGAATCCTACCGCAGTTTCGGTATTCCAATAATTCGTGAGAACGAATCCGGCGGAGCCGTATCTTTCATGCTTCGGGCCGGATGTCGAGATGTTCGGGGGAATTCATGCGTAAGGCTGTGGGACATCTTAGAAAATCCGACCCGGTGTTGCAGGCGATTATCGAGCGCATCGGACCGTGCCGAATGCAGTTTAGTGAACCACAGTTTCATAGCCTGGCTGAGGCGATTGTGTATCAGCAGCTGAATGGAAGGGCGGCGGAGACCATTTTCAAGCGATTTGCCGCGTTGGCTGGGGAACCGCTGACGTCGCAGGGTATCCTCAAGCTGAATGACGAACAAATGCGCAGCGCGGGCTTGTCAAAACAGAAAACAGCATACTTAAAAGATCTGGCGGCGAAGACGGATGCGGGCGTCCTGGATTTCGCACGGCTGCACATGCTGCCCGATGCGGAAGTGATCGAGCATTTGACACAGGTGAAAGGAATCGGGGTGTGGACGGCGCAGATGTTTCTGATCTTCTCGCTACGACGCGAAAATATTCTTCCGACCGGCGATTTCGGCGTGCGCATGGCCATATACAAACACTATCTCGAGGTTCAGCGGGCAAAGGCCGGCAAAAAGTCAGCGGTGGCAAAAAAGGGCCGCAAGCGAAAAGTTACATTACCGAACGCACAGCAGATGGAAAAGATCGCAAAGTGCTGGGAGCCCTATCGCAGCGTTGCGTGCTGGTACTTGTGGAGAAGTTTGGACACCACGACTTTGTGACCAAGATCACAGGCCTAAGTGTCAGCAAGCGTGCGGCATGAAGATCGCTGTGGTTAAATGATTAGGTATGGCAGATCCTAAGATTCGCGTGTTGGTAGCGAAGCCTGGGCTTGACGGGCACGACCGCGGCGCCAAGGTAATTGCCCGCGCCCTCCGCGATGCCGGCATGGAAGTGATCTATACCGGATTGCGGCAGACACCAGAGATGATTGTGAGCGCAGCCTTGCAGGAGGATGTGCAGGTCATTGGGTTGTCGATTCTGTCCGGCGCGCATAATGCCATTGTCCCGCGAGTAATGGACCTGCTGGAGCAGAGCAAGATGGACGATGTTTTGGTTCTGGTCGGTGGAATCATTCCGGACCAGGATATCGAAGCTCTAAAGAAGCGCGGAGTGGCGGCGGTTTTTCAACCAGGAACGGCGATGGATGACATCGTCAAATTTATTCGGGCGAACGCGAAGGTCGCCGGTGTGGCGCTTTGAGGTTGCAATTTGCAGCCTCACGCAGAACTGCAAATATATCTTCTGAACCATCTCTTCCTGAATGCCACTTCCGAACCTAACCGGCATCCGTCAACAACTCGAGCGTACTGTAGGTCCCGCGCCGTGGTATTGGAAGACGTTCCCGGCGTTTCGTTCCGCGTCGGGACAACGCTTCGTTTGGACGCATCACGGCGAACAAGGACCGCTCGGATATGTAGTGACTCTGGCTCTGGAGCAGGAACCCGATAAACCCCGACTGGCGCTAAACACTTACTGCCGGCCATTCATGGCGTCGGCGAAGTATCTTGGAATCTGGTGCCCGGAAGGCCGCAACATTCGCTTCGCCGGTTTTGATCCAGCTCAGCTGAAATCCTTCGACCTGAGTGAGATTGCTGGATGGTTCAAGCAGTCTTCTGAACGGATCTATTCCGCCATGCCTCCTATGGCCGATATTGAAATTCCACTAGCGCTAGGCTCAGGAATGCACAAGATCGAGGTGCCGTTGGAACTGGCAACGGTTGATGAGTTGATCGTACCTACCAGTTACAAGGCAATGACCAGTGACGATCCTGCCTTCGCGTTGTTTGTCTTCTACTTGCAAGCGGGATTACTGGAAGTTCTGCCGCAGAAGTGGTTTACCGCCGCGCAGTATCAAGTAGGCAAACAGTGGATTACACGCGCCGCACGCGACCCTGATTCGCATCGCGTCTTTGGAGAATGCTATGGCGCGGGGACTTTTCTGCTGGAAGAGGATGGATGTCGTTTGGCGGAATGGATTGACAAAAGATAGGATTCAATTCTCGTTGCATGCTGTGACACTTGGCGTACCGGCTCAGTTTCGATGCCCGCGTCGTTCTTTCATCTCGGCCGAAATGACGAAGTGACAATCCTGCGTTTGCGATCTGAGGATGGAACAAATCGTCTGACACGCCAATGTGTAAGAGCCCTGCTGGCAGTTTTTCAGGAATTGCAGTCGGAGGAAAAAGCGCTGGTGATTTCGGGGAACGAAAACTTCTTCTCTGTCGGCGCGGATTTGGGGGAAATTGCTGGATTAAACGGCCCACAGGCGCATGAGTTTTCCACAATGGGCCAGCAATTGATGCAGGCTATAGATGAGTTCCCTGCTCCGGTGTTCGCGGCTGTTTCGGGCTATTGCATGGGCGGAGGTCTTGATCTGGCGCTGGCTTGCCACCGGCGAATTGCGGCGCCCAATGCTGTGTTCGGACATCGCGGGGCGGCTCTAGGGTTAATTACCGGGTGGGGAGGAACACAACGGCTCCCGAGGCTGGTTGGAAAAGAGGTGGCTATGCAGATGTTTGTGGCGGCGGAAAAGGTGGCCGCTTTTCGGGCCCTGGAGATAGGTTTGATTGAAGCGGTCGCGGATGATCCCATTGCCGCGGCCTTAATCCAGATCGGAGAGCGCAGGACTTGAACTGATCAGCATTCCCAAGCAGTCTGCCAACTCCTCCCTACGTAAGCTTCTGTTAAATTTCTCCAGCAGCAGAGCCGTCCGTTGCGCACTGCCGCGCAAGTGGTATACCGTAAACAGTCCGACCCCTTCATCATCCATGGCTGACCGCAGCGAAACGCTTCCCGAGAATTCGTCGAAGCCGGCGAACGTACTGACCACGAAAGTTGATCCGACCTCTGCGGGATTTGAGGCCAATATGCGTTTTTTAGCGGATTTGATGTCTCAGGTGCGCAATGAGGGTGAAAAGATTTGCGAGGGCGGCGGAGCGAAAGCCACTGAGAACCAGCATGCCAAAGGCCGATTAACCGCGCGCGCGCGGATTGATCTGCTGGTTGATCCGAAAACCTTCTTCGAGCTAGGCGTCTATGCAGCTCACGGCATGTACGAAGAATGGGGCGGCGCGCCCGCAGCGGGCGTGATCACGGGCATTGGACGCATTCACACGCGCATGGTGATGATCATTGCCAATGATGCGACGGTGAAGGCAGGCGCGTTTTTTCCCATGACTTCGAAGAAGGTGATTCGCGCCCAGAATATCGCCATTGAAAATCGTATTCCGACGATTTATCTGGTGGATTCTGCGGGTGTGTTTTTGCCTCTGCAGGAAGATGTTTTTCCGGATACCGACGATTTCGGACGAGTATTTCGCAACAATGCAGTGATGTCGGCTCTGGGAATACCTCAAATAGCAGCCATCATGGGCATGTGTGTGGCCGGTGGCGGGTACCTGCCCGTCATGTGCGACCATGTTCTGATGACCGATGGCAGCGGGTTATTTCTGGCCGGCCCGGCGCTGGTGCAGATGGCGATTGGGCAGAAAGTTTCCGCAGAAGATCTGGGCGGAGCGGCCATGCACTCGGCTATCAGCGGCACCGTCGATTTCCGCGAGAAGGATGATGAGGCTTGCCTGGCGCGCATTCGCTCTATCGTTGAGAAGTGGGGATACCGTCGGCAGTCTCCGTGGGACCGAAAAAAACCAGTCGAGCCCGCGCTGCCAGCGGAAGAGATTTATGGAATTTATGATTCGTCTCCGGCGCGTCCGTACGACATGAAGGAAATTCTAGCGCGCGTACTCGATGGCAGCCGCTTCGATGAATACAAGCCGGAATATGGAAAGACACTAATCTGCGGCTATGGACGCATCGGCGGCTTCGCCGTAGGGATAGTTGCCAATCAAAAGCTGCACGCTCAGCAAACCGATCACGAAGGAAAGAAGCGCATTGAGTTTGGCGGAGTGATTTACACGGAGTCGGCTGAGAAAGCCGCTCGGTTCATCATGGACTGCAATCAGAATCTGATTCCGCTGGTTTTCTTCCATGATGTCAATGGCTTCATGGTGGGTCGCGACGCGGAGTGGAGCGGAATCATCAAAGCCGGGGCGAAGATGGTAAATGCGGTATCGAATTCCGTGGTCCCGAAGATTACCGTGATCGTGGGCGGATCGTTTGGCGCGGGACATTACGCGATGTGCGGCAAAGCATTTGATCCGCGATTTGTGTTTGCCTGGCCGACGGCACGTTACGCCGTGATGAGTGGGGATTCGGCGGCAGGGACTTTGGTTGAGATCAAAGTGAAGCAACTGGAGCGCGGCGGGAAGAAGTTGAGCGACGCGGAAAAGAAAGATCTCTTCGAATCGGTGAAGCGCACTTACGAAGAGCAAACTGATCCGCGGTACGGCGCGGCAAGATTATGGATCGACAAAATTATCGACCCAATCGAGACGCGGGATGCTATTACGCAGGCTCTGGAGGCAACCGCGCTGAATCCTGACGTGGCTGAGTTTAGTGTAGGAGTGCTGCAAACCTAAGGAATTGAGCGATTGGGTGATCGCGTCATTGACGATCCCGGTTGCTTCGCGTGCTTCACAATCGCTCAATGGCTCAATTCCTCAATGACTCAATATGTCTGATTCCGTCAAGTTAATTGAGTGCCCGCGCGATGCCTGGCAAGGATTGAAGGGGCAAATTCCGCCTGACATCAAGCGTGCTTACTTGCAGGCATTGATCAGCGCGGGATTCAAACATATTGACGCCGTTTCTTTCGTGTCGCCGAAGGCGATACCGCAGATGGCGGATTCGGAAGAAGTGTTGAAGGAACTCGATCCTCCTGACGACGTAGAAATCATCGGCATCGTGGTCAACGAAAAGGGTGCGCAGCGGGCAATCGAAACGCAAGCGGTGAAGACGCTGGGATTTCCATATTCAATCTCGGAAACGTTTTTGCGCAAGAATCAGAATCAGTCCGCGGAAGATGCGCTCGAGGAACTGGAAAAACTGCAGAAGAGAGCGGATGACGCTGGACTCGATGTCGTCGTTTACATATCGATGGCATTCGGAAATCCGTATGGCGATCCGTGGAGTGTGGATGAAGTGATCGATGCGATCTCTCTGATGGAAGTTGAAAACGTGCAGATGATTTCTCTGGCCGATACCGTGGGTATGGCTACTCCAGAGCAAGTCGGTGAGCTCGTCGGCGCGGTAATCGATGAGTACGATTATCTGGAGATCGGAGTACATTTGCACAGCCGTCCCGAACACGCCGAAGCAAAGATTCTCGCGGCCTACGACACCGGCTGCCGGCGCTTTGATTCCGCATTGGGGGGTTTAGGTGGCTGCCCCTTCGCGCAGGATGCGCTGGTTGGCAACATTGCTACCGAAAAAGTAATTGGAGCACTAAAGCAGCGCGGTGCAGAGTTGCCGCCTTTGAAGTCGCTGGACACGCTATTGAAAGCAACTGCTGAAATCGGCGCCCGATATACCAATTCCGTCATCGACGAGTAACGTTTCAGAATATGAGCTACAAGACAATCCAGATCGCATACGGTTCCGGCGTGGCAACGATCACGCTGAATCGTCCCGACAAGCGCAATGCAATCAGCTTCGAGTTGATCGACGATCTGCTGCGGAGTCTGAAGGAAGTAGAAGGTTCGGATGCGATTGTTCTGATTCTGACAGGGGCGGGCAAAGCATTTTCTTCCGGCATGGACCTGGACAATCTGAAACAACTGATTGGCCGGACGCCGGAACAGAACCTGCAAGATTCTCAGACGATGGTGCAACTGTTTCGCTCGCTTTACGAATTCCCCAAAGTTACGATTGCTGCGGTAAATGGAGCGGCCATCGCCGGCGGCACCGGCCTGGCTCTGCTGTGCGACTTCACGCTGGCAGTGCCCGAGGCTAAGTTCGGCTATACGGAAGTGCGCATCGGCTTCGTGCCCGCGATTGTTTCGACCTTCCTCCTGCGCCAGGTCGGAGAGAAACAGGCGCGTGATCTTTTACTCACCGGAAGGATTATTGGTGCGGAAGAAGCATTGCGGATGGGATTGGTTAATGAAATCGTTGCTCCCGAAAACCTGGTGAATCGGGCTCACGAATTGGCGGCGCTGCTGATGGAGAATAGTCCAGCTTCGCTGCGGGCGACCAAGAAATTGCTCAGCGATCATGCCGGCCCGGATCTGGATGCGCAGATTGAAGCCGCAGTGCGGGAAAACGCTGCGGTGCGTACTACCGCGGACTTCCGCGAGGGCGTGACTTCATTTCTGGAAAAACGCAAGCCGGTATGGAGCGGGAAGTGAGTTTACAGCAATCACCGGCGATCAACGAAACCCGGCTCCGTGTCCGTTATGCGGAAACCGACCAGATGGGAGTGGTCTACCACGCCAACCATTTTGTCTGGTTTGAAGTGGGACGAGTGGAATTGTTGCGGCAGTTGGGATTCTCTTATCGCGACATGGAAGCTGAAGATAATCGCTTCATTGCAGTGGCCGAGGCTAAGTGCCGCTATCGTGCGCCCGCGCGTTATGACGAAGAAGTACTGATACGCACCGAGTTGTTGAACGTACGCGACTCCGTGGTGCACTTTGGGTATGAATTGCGGCGGGCTGCGGACGGGACACTACTCGCGGAAGGCGAGACAACGCACATTGTTACGGATGCCGAGATGAAGATCGCCGTGCTGCCAGAGAAGTATTTGAAAG
>Ga0209332_1000163_pt1 | contig 17468 bp, 15 predicted proteins | sample BlaSpr_A8_OM3_M1_FD_187974 | JGI IMG/M metagenome (GOLD analysis project Ga0209332, IMG submission 187974) | Forest soil microbial communities from Thunder Bay, Ontario, Canada - Black Spruce, Ontario site 2_A8_OM3_M1 (SPAdes) (version 2) | ecosystem: Environmental > Terrestrial > Soil > Boreal...
CCACCTGCCGAGACGGATAAGGCGGTCGAGTCGGCCCATACTGTCAGCACACCTGTGGAGGCTGCCAGCACACCTAAGGCAGATGCCGCTCAGCCGACGCACTTACGGGCACATTCCAGGAAACGCTCGGCACCAGCGGCTGCAGCCGCAATTCCTCCTGCTGCGACTTCCAGTGCGTCCTCGGAAACTAGCACCGCTTCTGCTCCGGACCCCACTCCACCCGCCGCAACTGCCAAAACGTCCGCGGAGCCTGTGAGTGCGCCGGTTGCCGCCGCAACTACACCCACGAGGCGCGGGTCCTTATGGCTCTTGATTTCGCTCGCCGTCTTGGTAATCGTCATTGGAGTAATGGTTCCTTCGCTCAGCCGGTGGAGAAAACGGAAAAGCCTGGAGCGGACGGGCGCCCCAAATCTTTCTCTTATGCCTGTGGCGAGCTCCACGCAAAACAAGGCTGATCAGCCACGCAAAGCTGCCTAGGCTAAGTGCAGAGGAATGATTTCGGCCTTTGTCGCCGGCGGCAAAACGCTGCCGGCGATAGCATCAACTAGCGCCAAAAGAAAATCCATCCCCGCGGGTGGGTTTTTTTTGCGCCCGACAATCGCGCGCTGGAGTCGAAGGTCGAATCCTCCAAAAACTGGCCCTTCATCCGCCTAGGCGAACGTTTTACGAAACTGCGTGTTTTATTTACAATCCTTCTATGCTGTCCGCCGTCTCCCCTTCGCTCGCCTGGGCTCATCCGCTGGTGCAGGAGTGGTTCACCGCGCGCTTCTCCACTCCGACCGAGCCGCAGGAGCAGGGTTGGCCCCACATCCTCGCCGGCCATACAACACTGATCTCGGCCCCGACCGGATCAGGCAAGACGCTGGCCGCCTTTCTAGCCTGCATTAACAGGCTCGTATGCAAAGCGCTCGCAGGCGAACTGTCGGACCGGACAGAAGTCCTTTACATCTCTCCACTGAAGGCTCTCGGCAACGACATCCAGAAAAACCTCGAAATCCCACTGGGAGAAATTCTCCAGAGGGCGGGTGAACGCGGCCTGCTGATGCCCGAGATTCGCACCGCGGTGCGCACCGGCGACACATTAATGAAAGACCGGCGGCTCATGCTGAAGCGTCCGCCGCACATTCTGGTGACAACACCGGAGTCCTTCTACATTTTGCTGACGGCGGAGAAAAGCCGAGCCATCCTTCGCGACGTCGAAACCGTGATCGTGGATGAAATTCACGCCGTCGCCGACGATAAACGCGGCGTCCATCTTTCGCTCTCGCTCGAGCGACTGGAAGAACTTACCTACCGTCGCCCCGTTCGCATCGGGCTTTCCGCGACGCAGAAGCCAATAGAAGAAGTCGCGCATTTTCTTGGCGGCAACTCCGACCTGCAAAATCCACGGCCCGTTCCGGTGATTGTCAATGTAGGCCACAAGCGTAAGCTCGATCTTGGAGTCGAAGTTCCAGCGACTGAACTCGGACCGGTCGCGTCGAACGAAATGTGGGATGAGATTTACGAGCGGATCGTGCAGCTCGTCAATGCGCACCGTTCAACGCTTGTCTTCGTCAACACTCGCCGGCTGGCCGAGCGTATTGCTCATCAACTCGGCGAGCGCCTGGGTGAAGAAAATGTGGCCGCGCATCATGGCAGCCTGTCGCGCAAGCTACGTCTGGAAGCGGAAAGAAAGCTCAAAGAAGGCCAGATCAAAGTGCTGGTCGCAACCGCGTCGCTTGAGCTTGGCATCGACGTCGGAACCGTTGACTTGGTCTGCCACATCAGTTCCCCGCGTTCGATTGCGGTTGCATTGCAGCGCGTAGGACGCTCCGGTCACTGGCGCGGCGCGGTTCCCAAAGGACGATTCTTTGTTACTACTCGCGATGATCTGGCGGAATGCGCCGTGCTGGTGCGGGCGATTCGCCTTGGCGAACTTGATCGGCTGATCTTCCCCGAAGCTTCGCTGGACGTGCTGGCGCAACAAATTGTTGCTTGCTGCGCTTCGGTGGGAGTTCCAACTAAAGCGGCGAAATCGAACGATGATGCAAAATCCGGCGTTCCTGAAGGCATTCCCGACAATGACGGCTGGGACGAGGATGAATTATTCGCGCTGGTAAAGCGTGCTTATCCCTACCGCAATCTCTCGCGCCAGAGTTTCGATGAAGTGCTCACGATGCTGTCTGAGGGCATCGCCTCGCAGCGCGGCCGTTACGGCGCGTACGTACATCACGACAAAGTGAATCGTAGGCTGCGAGCGCGTCGCGGAGCGCGACTGGCGGCGATCACCAGCGGCGGCGCGATTCCTGACAATGCTCTCTTCTCGGTTGTAGCCGAGCCCGATGGCGGAAATGTTGGCACCGTCGATGAAGATTTCGCGGTCGAAAGCCTGGCGGGAGACATCATGCTGCTAGGCAATACTTCGTGGCGCATCCGCCGCGTGGAAGCGAAAACTTCGCGCGTGCTGGTCGAAGATGCGCATGGCGCGCCCCCGAACGTGCCGTTCTGGCGGGGCGAGGCTCCCGCACGCACCGAAGAACTTTCACAGCAACTGGGTCAGTTACGTAAAGATATCAGCGACCGCCTGCCCGGAGTGACTCCAGTTGCGGGATGGCGCAATCTTCCAATCGTGGCTGACTGCGTTGCCTGGCTGCGAGAAGAATGCGGCCTCGATCTCTCCGGCGCCGAACAACTGATTCAGTACATTCTCGAAGGCCGCGTGGTACTGGGCGATGTGCCCACCCAAACAACTATTATCGCCGAAAGATTTTTTGACGAAGGCGGCGGGATGCAACTCATCATCCACGCTCCCTTCGGCGGGCGCATTAATAAAGCCTGGGGACTGGCGCTCCGCAAACGCTTTTGCCGCGGCTTCAATTTCGAACTGCAGGCTGCGGCCACGGATAACGGCCTGAATATCGCCTTGGCCGAGCAACACAGTTTTCCGCTAGCCGACGTATTTCAATTCCTGCATTCGGAAAGCATGCCGCCGATTCTGGAACAAGCGGCGCTGGATTCTCCAATCTTCGGAACGCGTTGGCGCTGGGACGCGACACGGGCGCTCGCTCTGCTGCGCTTCCAGGGCGGCAAAAAAGTCCCGCCGCAAATTCAGCGCATGCGTTCGGATGATTTGCTCGCCTCAGTTTTTCCCGACGTCGCCGCCTGCCAGGAAAATATCGAAGGCGACATTAAAATTCCGGATCACCCGCTTGTACGCGAGGTGATGAAAGATGTAATGACCGAGGCGCTCGATGTCGACGGCCTAGCCGAAGTGTTGCGCGGTATCGAGCAGGGACGGATTCGTTGCATCGCGGTTGACACCCCCGTGCCTTCGCAGTTTTCACACGAGATTCTTAACGCGAATCCGTATGCGTATCTGGACGATGCTCCGCTCGAAGAACGCCGCGCACGGGCAGTCGAAATGCGGAGAGTGTTGCCCGCATCTGTGCTCGAGGAAGTTGGCGCTCTCGATCCAGCAGCCATCGCCCAGGTGCAATCAGAAGCGTGGCCCGACGTTCGCGATGCCGACGAACTGCATGATGTGCTGCATACGCTGGTCATGTTGCCGGCCGAAACGAACTCTCAGCTCTCAGCTTTCAGTTCTCAGCAAAGCCAGACATGGTCCAGGATCGGATGGGAGAGATTTTTCGATCGCCTGCAGATAGAGGGTCGCGCAATCGTTGCGGAAGCGGCAGGCAAACGCTACTGGGTAGCGGCAGAGCGAGAACCATGGTTTCGAACAATCCATCGTGTAGAGACGGGGCTTGCCTCGGCTCCCTCGACGCATCGGGAGATTGGGGACGCCGTCGGAGACGCGGCAAGCCGCGTCTCTACAGTGACGTTTGATGATGCATTGTTAACCGCTGTACAAGGCTGGATGCCGCATCTCGGTCCAACTACCGCTTCTGAACTCGGCGAGTTGCTCGGCCTCCCCGCCTCTGAAATTGAGAAGGCTCTACTGCGCATGGAAGCGAACGGATCAATTCTGCGCGGCCAATTCCGCCCCGCGAGTTCGCGTCCTGCGAGTTCCCAAGGAGCGACTGCTCCGGGCGCGGCGCCCGAGATCGAGTGGTGCGAGCGCCGTTTGCTCGCCCGCATTCATCGCCTTACGGTCGCTACCCTGCGAAAGCAAATCGCTCCCGTAACCGCCTCGCAGTTCATGAACTGGCTCTTGCGCTGGCAGCACGTGGCTCCCGGAACTCAGGTACGCGGCGAGCACGGCACGTTAGAAGTAATTCGCCAGTTGCAGGGCTTCGAAATTCCGGCGAGTTGCTGGGAGCGCTTCGTGCTGGCGCCAAGAATTTCCGATTACGATCCCGCACACCTCGATCAGTTATGCCTGGCGGGAGCGGTCGGATGGGGCCGCCTGTCGCCGCATCCGGCGACGCTTGAAGTCATGGGAACTGATGAGAATGGCAATGTTAATGAGAGCCGGCGTCGCGTAATCCCCACGCGAGTTGCCCCAATTGCATTCTTCGTTCGCGAAGATGCGGATTGGCTTCGGCCGCATCATCCCGGAGCAGAGGATTCTTCTACTTCATTCTTGAGTCCCGTGGCACAAGAGTTGATGGAAATTTTAAAGCAGCGAGGAGCGTTATTTTTCCCGGACATGGTACGCGCTACAGGCCGTCTCAAAGCGGAAATTGAAACTGGACTATGGGAATTAGTTGCGGCTGGCCTCGTTACCGCCGACGGATTCGAAAACCTGCGCGCGTTGGTGACTCCAAAGAGCACGACTGGCAAAGTCAGGCGGCCGCGTCACGCGCCCGGACGCTGGTCTTTGTTACACACCGAAGGCGCCGATCGCGACCAAAGCGTTGAATCCTGTTGCTGGATATTATTGCGGCGCTACGGCGTAGTGTTTCGCGATCTGCTCGCTCGTGAGACGAATCTGCCGCGCTGGCGTGAATTGCAAATCGGATATCGCCGATTAGAAGATCGCGGCGAAGTGCGCGGCGGACGATTTGTCGACGGATTTCTCGGCGAGCAATTTGCCCTTCCCGAGGCAGTCGAATCGTTGCGCGCTCAACGCAAACAGGCGATCACGGGCGAGCGCGTGACCGGCGAACGAATCGTGATTGCCGCCGCAGATCCGCTGAACCTTGTCGGCATCATTGTGCCTGGCGAGCGCATTCCCGCAATTTCGGGAAGAATCGTCACCTTCCGCGACGGCGCACGGGAAGCGGAACCAGCGTCACTGGCCGCCGCTCTCGGAGATTGAGCAAATACTAAATCATGGTGTCATCCTGAGCGCAGCACCCAGCATCGCGAACCGAGGCTGCGAAGTCGAAGAGCCTGCCCTGAGCGGAGTCGAAGGGACCCCTACTCCAACCATCTCACCGTTCCGAGCGGTTCACGGCAGCTTTAACTTGAGCAGCGCTTGCGGATCAAGATAGACCCCTTGCCAACGTACGGCTAAATGAAGATGCGGCCCCGTGGCCCGCCCCGTGCCGCCGCTGACTCCAATCTCCTGTCCTTTGGAAACGTCCTCGCCTTCTTTGACGGTAAATTTCGACAAGTGAAGATAAAGGCTCAGCAAACCCTGGCCATGATCAATCACCACAAAATTCCCTTCAAAAAATAAAGGGCGAGCTAAGATGACGCGCCCGCTATTGATGGCGGCGACGCTCGTCCCACTAGGGACGCGGAAATCCAGGCCCTCATGCGTGCTCTGCACCGTCCCGTTAAAAACCCGTTGAACTCCGAACACATCGGAAATTTGGGCATCGGCGGGCGCAACAAACGATCCATTCCATTGGCGATCCGCAGTGACCGTTTTAAAAGTCTCCGCCTTTATTTCTTTTGCTTTCTGTATCTCGACCAGATCTTCGGGATTGGGCGCGGTGTAGCGCGGAGGAACCGTAATCGGCACCTTGGGATAACTTTGGTGGCCGACGCTGATTTTCTTTTCGAATGAAATTGCCTGCCCGGCGGCGCTTTCCGCGTGTAACTCAACCGGATAAATTCCGGGCTTGGTTTCGAGACTAGTCCCCGCCAGCGCAAACCAGTATTTTCCGGTGGCATTGAAGCTAAAACTGATTTCGTGTCCCAGCCAGCTTCCAGACAAACTGCGAAACGGCTTCTTTGTGTTGACGCGAAACAGTACCGGGCTTCCGTTGACCAGACGCGGCGGCTCGTTAACCACCGTCCACGTAGCCGCACTCGCCGAGATGCTCGCTGCCAGCACAAACACCGCCACTGCGAGCCGTGCAGCGGTGCCGAAGGTACTTCCACGCATTACGTTCTCAGGATTGAAACGAGGTTGGCGATACATGGTTGGCAGTTCTTTGGTGGACCTGGTCGGGATCGAACCGACGACCTCTTCCATGCCATGGAAGCGCGCTCCCAGCTGCGCCACAGGCCCACTTTTTTGCGGAGACAATTGCTATGGTCAAATTGCTCTGCATCAATTCTCGCTTAGCTTCGGCGCGCCGTCAAACTCTACCACGCCCGGTCAACGACATCGATGCGCACACTCGACTCGGATGGCGCACCTCAACTAGGATAGGATTTGAAAAATACGGCAAGATTAAAGAAAAAGAAAAAGATGATAAAAATGGCGAAACCGCAAACAATTCTGGTTCGGTCACTTATTGTTTTCTTAATGTCCCTGGCCCCCACTTGGACTGAGGCACAGGGCGCGCCCGGAGCGGCCGCTCCAGTCGCTTACGGTTCGGTTAACGAACTGAACGGGATCTTGACGCAATTGCAGCAGACGGCGCAGAGCATGGTCGCCGACCTGCAAAAGGCGCGCATAGAAAAATGGAAGACCGACGGCGCAACCAAGCGGCAGACGCAAGGCAACGTGGAATCCCTGAAGCGCAACTTGCAAACGGCGCTGCCCGATATGATCACGGAACTCAGCAATAAGCCCGAAGACACGGCAGCGAGTTTCAAGCTCTACCGCAACCTCGATGCCCTCTATGACGTGTTCGGTTCCGTCGTCGAATCAGCCGGAGCTTTCGGCTCAAAGGACGAATTTCAAAGCCTGAGCAACGATATGAACGGCCTGGAGAGCGCGCGGCGGAGTCTCGGCGAGCGCGTGCAAAAGCTCACCGCCAGTAAAGAGGACGAAGTGGTTCATCTGCGCGCGCAACTTAAAATGCTTTCCGCGGGACCTCCCGCAGCTCCCAAAAAGACCGTCATCGACGATACCGAGCCCGCCAAAAAACCCGCCGTAAAAAAGAAAGTCACCAAGCCGAAGCCGGCGACTCCCCCTGCGGCCACCCCGGCCAGCACGCCTCCTACAGACTGACCTGCGGGCATATTTCCCGATTCATCTCTACAGACTCCTGCAAAGTTCACTAATCGCCCAAAACCCTCTCCGACTACAGTAATCGCTGTATAGGATCAGGATCGTCTATCCGGCTACCATCGCAGAATTGTCCGCGAACTGAGCGTGATAAGTCGCCTTCCGTAAAAATGCCCCCGTCAATGCTAATCTGCCGTCGTGATGAGGGGCGGAAGCGCGTGCTCGGCATCATGGCGGCGATCCTCGCGGCAAGGAAGCTCTCGCAGTTCGATAGAACACGCGGGTGCCCGCCACGGTCTCCGCAATCGCAGACGCAGTCCGATGGGCGGAAGAAATCATGAAGGAGATTGACAGGCATTGGCCCAACGGAGCAAGGTGAACAGCGACACCGTTACAGATGAGGTTGCATGGAAGGCCGCAAGTCCGATTGGGAGCGGGTGCGGATCGTGCGGCCGCAAAGGATACCATCGAGCTCGGATCAAGAATTCTGTAAGTTGCATTTCGGGGGCGATATGAGAGTGAGATTCGCAGTGGCAGGGGCGGTGATGAGTCTCGCGCTGAGTGTCGCAGCCCAGAAGGAGATGCACATGGTCCATGCCAAAGGTTCTTTCGACATCAAGATGACTCCCGCCGAACCAACCGACTTCGAGAAGGCGAACGACATTACTCGGGTCACATCCGACAAGACTTGGCACGGTGACTTCGAAGGCGTCAGCCATGGGGAAATGATCACCGGCTCGACCACGAGCACCGGTTCCATGGCCTACGTTGCTATTGAGCGCATGACAGGCAAGCTTAACGGGCGACAGGGCACCTTCACCTTCTCGCACCGCGCCACCATGATGAAAGGCGATGCCCCCTCTGCGGGAGAGCTGAGCGTGATGGTTGTACCCAATTCCGGCACTGGAGAACTGACCAGACTCACTGGCTCGCTCATCATCCATATCGACGCTCAGGGTAAACACACCTGGACCTTCGATTATTCGCTCCCGTAGCCGGCCTCGCGTGGGCGCGCGTCAAATGTCTGAACCCGCCAAATGACGCACAACAGACACACCCACCTAGCAAACCAGTACCATGCCTGGCAGATCAAATTCGCTACCCAACACCAATTGCCGTAACGAAATTAGGAGTTTGCGAAATCCTGCTTCGAAGTGTGCGTGCCCGATCCCAGTGAGACTTCATGCCTGAAAAAATATTGATCGTGGACGATCACGAAGTCCTCCGGAGGAGCATTCGGTCTTTACTCTCGTCTCGCCCCGCGTGGAAGATTTGCGGCGAAGCGATTGACGGCCTCGACGCCATCGAAAAGGCGAAAGCCCTGGCGCCCGACGTTGTGCTGATGGATGTCTCCATGCCCCGAATGGATGGCATCGAGGCAACTCGCATCCTTCGCCGAGAGTTGCCAGAGTGCAAAGTCGTAATTGTCAGTCAGAACGATCCCGCGATTGTGAATGTTCAAGTTAAGGAGGTCAAAGCAGATGGTTACGTCGCAAAGAGTGAGCTCTTTGCAAAGCAAGCGGTCTACCAGGCAACGGATTTGGCTGCCTTCACCATGGAATTTAGCGTGCCTTTCGAACTATGCAGGTCTTAATAGCGGACGACAATACTCGGGTACGAGAGGGCATCAAGAGCATCCTCAATGGCCACAAGGACTGGCAAGTTTGCGGTGAAGCAAAAGATGGCCAGGAGGCCATTGACAGGGCGCAAGAACTGCGTCCCGATCTCATCCTTCTTGATATCAGTATGCCTGGCATGAACGGCCTGGACGCAGCCCGCTTGCTCCGCAAATCAACGAGCGCCAAGATACTGGTCATGAGCCAACACGACGCGACCGTATTAACTCGCCGCGCACTAGAGGCCGGCGGACATGGGTGTCTGGATAAGAGTCGGCTCAGTACGGACCTGATTTCGGCCATTGCCGCCCTGCTGGAATGACCCAATCCATCGTATACAAAAGCTCCGGCTTGACCCGCTCCGATCCATCGGCGCGGTGTTAACCAACGGTTCCATCCACAACCCTCGCCAATTCATTGGAAGCGCGAAACTTATGCTTGGAACTCCGCGGGTTGCGCCGGAGTCTAAGTATTTGAGAGCGCAATAGTCGCCTGGCAATCACCGGCCGGAATTAAAGTTCCGTTCGGCCTGAAGTGACTCTATAATTGAGGGCAACGCCATTATGGCGGGAGCTACTACCTTGGCCGATCTTGCCAGCGCTATCGGGTCTCGAACAGCGGAAGCGGCGGTTATCGCCGAATTGAAGGCTGGTTCGGAAGAAGCCTATTCATGGCTGATCGATGAATTTCATCAGCCGATTTATGGCCTGATCTACCGCATTGTGAATGATCCTTCGGATGCCGCAGATACTACGCAAGAGGTGTTTTTGAAGGTGTTTCGCGGTATGAAACATTTTCACGGCGAGTCCAGCCTGAAGACGTGGATATATCGCATTGCTTTGCATGAAGCCGCGAATCGCAGGCGCTGGTGGTTCCGGCATAAGGCGCAGGAAACGCCGATCGATCCTGTAGCGAGTAACGGCCAACAATATTCCTTGGCCGATCAACTGGTGGATCGGCGCGAGTCGCCATTTGACAAGTTTGCTCAGACCGAAGTGCGGCTAACCGTGGAAAAGGCTCTGCGGCAGGTTTCCGAGCCCTACCGGACGGCTTTGATTCTTCGCGATCTGGAAGAAATGTCTTACGAAGAAATTTCGGAAGTACTCGCGATTTCGCTGGGAACAGTGAAGTCACGCATCACCCGCGGACGCGACGCCCTGCGCAAAAAGCTAACGGGCTACGCGCAGGAAGTAGCCGCAGAGATGGGATTACTCGCTCCAGTTCGCGACCTGGGTATCGGGGACCAGGTCGGCGAGCGGAAGCATGGGCCCACTCCGATTGCATCAAGACGCCCGCGCTCCCATTCGCGCGGGTGGCAGACAGGCTGAGGCCACGTCATGAAGTGTGCTGAGATCAGGAAGTTGTTCTCGCCATATTTGGACGGCCGGGTCAGCGGCGCCGAGATGCGCCTGCTGGAACGACATGTCGAAGAATGTGCTGCGTGTACGCGGGAGTATGAAGCAACCCAACGAACCCAGCAGCTGCTGACGAGCTTGCGGCGAAAAAAGGCCCCGCCTGATTTGGCCTTGAAGTTACGAGTTGCGATTTCCCATGAGGCTGCACACCGGCGGCATCCTCGTTATGAAGGCATCGCAGTGCGGCTGGAGAACGGTCTTGAGGCTTTCATGGTTCCCGCTACGGCGGGATTGGTGAGCGCAATATTGTTTTTTGGGCTTCTGCTTGGCTTCTTTGCCTTGCCGGCAGAGTTGCGCGCGAGCAGCGTCGATGTTCCGCTGACGCTCTACACCGGCCCTCAGCTGGAACAATCAGCCTTCGGTGCGTCGCTAGGCAACATGGGTGAGGATGCCGTAGTCATCGAGGCCTACGTCGACGCAAATGGCCGGGTTCAAGATTATCGAATTCTCTCTCAGCCCGACGATGCCAAGGCCGTGCTACCGCAATTAAAGAATCTGTTGATCTTCACCACCTTCCATCCCGCACTCTCAATGGGACGCCCCACCGCCGGCACCGCAGTGCTGTCATTCTCGAAGATCAGCGTAAAGGGATAGTCCACAAGTTAAAGGATAGTCGACAATTTGCCGCGATATACGATCTCACAAACATTGTCATCCTGAGCGCAGCGAAGGACCTCTACCCTGCCCCGCTCTTTCCGTTGTCATCCTGAGCGCAGCGAAGGACCTCTACCCTTCCCCGCTGCCCAGGTGCATCTCTCCCTCTCAAAATGACAACTACCCACCCCCGCCGGTTTGACCGCGAATAAACCAGTTCGTACACTATTTTCTAGCTGATCCGTGTTTTATCTATGTCTGCTACCCGACGAAACTACCTGGGACAATTTGCTCTGCTAGCCATAGTTGCTAGCTTTGCGGCCGTGATGCCGCCAGCCACCTTAGCCCAAAACGCGCCGCAAGTGTCTCTCGAAACCAGCGAGACTCTTTTCACCATCCTCACTGCCATCAACACCTGCGGATACGATCAGGAATTGAATACCTCTGGCCCACTGCGAAAAGAGATCCGATCGGAAGTTGCCAGGGCCGTAGAAAATACCGCGGGCGCGCCCGAAGTAGTGAGCTCATTGTGCGCCTTCTACCGCCAACACCAGCCGCCAGATCCTGCGCGGGATTTGTCGCAGTACATCTCGTTGTCGCTTTACCTGGGCGAGCCGCCAACCTTCACTCCAAAAGTGAAGCAGGCAGAACTTCCGCCAGACGCTCTGGCAGTCGCTGATATCGTGCCACTCGCGCAGGCCTTCTATCAGAAAATAAACTTGCACGCCATCTGGCAGAAACATCAGGCACGCTATGCGGAGTTGAGCGAGGCCTACCACGCTCCGCTGTCGAAGATGACCTTCGACACTGAAATTTATTTGAAAATGCCATCGCAAGGTTATCTGGGACGGCAGTTCACGGTTTATCTGGATGCCATGGGCGCCCCGGGACAGACCAACGCGCGCAATTATGCCTCGGATTACTACGTAGTGATGTCTCCGAGCACGGACACAGCGGTCAAGATGCAACAGATCCGCCACACCTATTTGCACTATTTGCTCGATCCTCTGGCCATGAAAAATGGCGGCTCGTTCAAGCGGCTTGAACCGCTCCTCACCGACGTGAAAATGGCTCCCATGGACGAGGCCTTCAAAAGCAACATCTCATTGTTGGTGACGGAATGCCTGGTGCGTGCGATTGAAGTGCGATTGAGCAAGACTCCGGAAGTGGAGCGCGCAAAAACAATCGAGGAGGACGACAAAGAAGGTTACGTCCTGACCCGATATTTCTACGATGCGCTCGGAAAGTTTGAACGAGATCCGATCGGAATGCGCAACGCCTATCCGGACATGGTAAGCGCGATTGATGTGAGCAGAGAAATGAGGCGCGCGTCGTCGATAGCGTTCTCGGGAGAGGCGGCGCCCGAACTGTTGCATCTGGCGGGGCGGCCGGACGAACATTTGCTCCTGAATGCGGAGCGGCGGCTGGCGGCGGGAGATCCGGAAACGGCCCAAAAACTGGCACAGAAAGCGCTCGATGAGCAGCGGGAAGATTCAGGGCGCGCTCTATTTATTTTGGCCGAGGTCGCCACCGCAAATCGAGACATGGACGGCGCGCGCAATTTTTTTGAACGGGCGCTGCAATCAGCTCACGAGCCAAAAGTGATTGCCTGGTCTCATATATATTTGGGTCGAATTTTTGATTTGAAAGAAGATCGTTTCTCGGCCCTCGATCAATATCGGGCGGCACTGAACGTGGCAGGCGGTACGCCTCCTGAAGCAAAACAGGCAGCCGAGCGGGGACTGGAGCAGCCCTACGAGCCCCCGGTGGCAAAACAGCCGGAGTAGAAGGAAATCGAAGTTACAAAATTAACACGCAGAATTTTGGCGCTACAAAATCGTGGCCTGAAACGCGCCCCGAGAAAACGTGGCCCGAAAGAATTCCAATTTAAATTTCGCAATATGGGAGACAGCATGAAACCAACAGTACTCATTCTAGGAATCTTCAGCTGCGCGCTCTGGGCCGGAGCCCAGACCAGCACACAACCGGCGCCATCGAACACGCCAGCCTCTGGCCAGTCGGGTGCCGCGCAGAGCGGAACGCAAGCTGCAGCAGCACCTTCAGGAAAGCGCCCTCCGCAAGCCAAGACACAGCCCGAGTTCGATGCCTACAAGACAGCTGCGGCCAGCACCGACGCGGCAGCGCTCGAAAAAGCGGCCGACGATTTCGCGGCAAAGTTCCCTGACAGCGAACTTCGCGTGTTGCTTTATAAGAATGCGATGCGCCTCTATCAGAACACTAACAACGCCGACAAAACAGAAGCCATGGGACGCAAAGTTCTCAGCTTCGACACAGACGATCCCGAAGCCCTCGTCATTGTCGCCGAGGTGATCGCCGAAAGAACGCGCGATTCCGATATCGACAAAGAGCAGCGCTTTGGCGAAGCAACCAACATGGCGCAGAAAGCCACCCAAACCATAGAAACCGACGTTCAGGTGCCTGCCGGTACTCCGCAAGACAAAATCGACGCCTATAAATCGATGATTAAATCGCAGGCCTATTCGATTATCGGCACCATCGATTTCAAAAAAGAAAATTACCCCTCGGCGGAGCAAAATCTGCAGAAGTCGATCGACGCCTATCCGGCCGAGCCGGATAAAGTCGTAGTGCTGCGGCTCGCACTCACCCTCGACAAGGAGCAAAAATATCCCGAAGCGCTCAAGGTGGCCAATCGCGCGGTAGAGTTGACGCAGGACAATACTCCGATTGGGACTCCGGCGCGGCACGAGCGCGATCGCCTGCAGCAACTCACCGGCGGCGCCGCTCCTGCTCAAACGCAGACTCCGCCCAAGAATTAATCGCCCTTCTGTAGAGACGCGGCTTGCCTCGTCTCTTGCGCGGCACTTAGGCGCGGCAACTGCGCCTAACCAGAAATATGATTGGGAAGGATTGATTGATAACTGGCCAAGTTTTGTGATGAAGCCACGCGAAATCATTGCGTTCGAAGCAACATTGGGTTACACCTTCCAGCGCCGCGGATTACTCGAGCAGGCGCTAACCCACAGTTCGCAAGCGCGAGAGGTCGAATCACAAAACTCCGCCAACGAACCTGGCGGCGCTTCGTCTGGAGCTTCATTCAGCAGGGACAATGAAATACTCGAATTTCTTGGCGACGCCGTGCTCGGCCTCGCCACCAGTGAAACCCTGTTCCAGCGTTTCCCCACGTTTCAGGAGGGTCATCTCTCGAAGTTGCGCGCTCACCTGGTGGGGCAGCGGCATCTTTTGCGCGTAGCAGAGCATCTTCAAATAGGAGATTACATGCGCCTTGGCCGCGGCGAGGAAAAAAGCGGCGGCCGCAACAAAGCAAGCCTGCTCGTAGATGCTTTGGAAGCCGTGCTGGCGGCGCTCTATCTCGATGGCGGGTGGCCCGTGGCGCGAGACTTTATCGTGCGTGTGATCGTAGATCCGGAACTGGCGCACATGAATCTCGAAACCACCGCCATGCCAGTGATGGATTTCAAATCTGCATTGCAAGAGGCTCTACAGGCTCGGGGCGGGCCGCAACCCATTTACGCGCTCGTGAAAGAGGAAGGCCCGGAACATAAAAAACTCTTTACCGTCGAGGTCAAACTTGCTGGCCTTGAGATGGCACCAATCGTATGTCGCGCACAAGGCGCCACCAAAAAGCGCGCCGAACAGGACGCAGCCCGACAAGTTTTGGAGCATCTGACCTCGTTGCCAGTAATAGCAGCCCCGAAAGTCGGCAACAATGCCCCGTAGAGACGCGGTTTGCCGCGTCTAACACCGTCCCCGATTTCAGGGACGCGCCAACAGACTCTTGGCGAGTCCGGCGTCTACGCGAAATGTTTGAAGTAGCAACTATGTCCTTAAGCGAAAAAATTTCCGACGGAGGCGATTGGTCCTCGACCGTTCAATCGATCGCGGGGACAGTTGTCATCGCCGTATTTGTAGTCACCTTCTTGCTCCAGGCCTTCACCATTCCTTCCGAATCGATGGAACAAACTCTGCTCATTGGCGATTATTTATTAGTGGATAAGTTTTGCTACGGCGGTAGCACAGGCTGGAATCGCCTGTTGCCGTACCGCCATGTGAAACGCGGCGACGTCATTGTTTTTCATTATCCGGTGAATCCTGCCCAGGATTTTGTGAAGCGTGTCGTCGCCCTGCCCGGAGATCGCCTTCGCCTCGTCAACAAACGCGTATTCGTGAACGGCGTGCTCGTGCGTGAGCCCTACGTGCAGTACCTAAGTCCGCAGCGCAATTATTATCGTGACGACTTCCCCCAAAGCACTTCCGTCGACTATGGAGTGAACGCCAAATGGTGGAAGGAAATGCCAAAACTGGTGGAAGATCATCAGTTGATAATTCCAGAAGGGCATTATTTTGTTTTGGGCGACAATCGCGACGACAGCCAGGACAGCCGTTACTGGGGCTTTGTGCCGCGAGAAAATATTATTGGACGTCCGCTTTTGATTTACTGGTCGTCTGCCAATTTGACCAATGATCTTTCGGGATCGCCAACCGTGGGTGATAGACTTTATCACCTCGCCTACGCGGCAACTCATGTTCTCCAGATCACACGGTGGGAGCGTGCCTTCAGGCTGGTACGCTGATGAGTTTACCTCGAACTTAAAAGCACTTAAAAGGAATGGCCCACGTGCCAATTAAAGAAAGAACAGCTGTGGTGGACGAAACGCCGGTGGCAGAAAAGCCGCGCGAAACTACCGTGGAATTTCTGGCGTCGCTCGCAGGAGTACTAGTGACCGGCCTGTTCATCATCACGTTCGTACTACAGGCATTCGAGATTCCCTCCAGTTCAATGGAAGACACGCTGCTCATCGGCGATCACGTATTCGTCAACCGCGAGCAATTTGCCAAGGCAACGAATTGGCTGGGGGCCCTGCTGCCCTATCGAGAGCCCAGGCGAAACGATATTGTCGTTTTCCTTTCGCCCGAGGAGCAAGGACTGTTCGTCGTGAAACGGATCATCGGCGTACCCGGCGACCGCATTCACTTGCGCGACGGAGTTGTCTATCGCAACGGCGAGAAATTAGTTGAGCCCTACGCCCTGCATAAAATGGGAGATTACAATCCCTATCGCGACAACTTTCCCGCCGTGCCGCCATCGGAAATGTATGGCGTAAGAAATGAAACTTGGACCCAGGAATTGCCTTCGCACCTGTCCGGTGGCGATGTCGTTGTGCCGCCAAACAGCTTTTTTGCCATGGGCGACAATCGTGACGTGAGCTACGACAGCCGCTTCTGGGGCTTTGTTCCGCGAGCGAACATAATCGGCCGCCCCATGTTTATCTACTGGTCGTTTGAAACCCCGGACAACCAATACGAGATGCGCAGCATGGGCGACCGGTTGGGATTCCTGGCGCACATCATCATTCACTTCTTTGATGAGACACGCTGGTCGCGCACCTTCAGGATCGTGCGGTGAAGTTTCTAAGTTCCAAGCGCGGGGTAGCGGCCATCGTGGCTCTCCTGCTGATCCTGTTTCTGTTCCAGCCCGGCGTGTACAGGTTGCGAAACCGGATTGCCACGTCCATAGGAAGCGCTCTCGGACGCAGGGTCGCGCTCGACAAAGTACGTTTTCATCTTCTGCCGCGGCCGGGCTTTGATCTTGAGGGACTCGTCATCTACGACGATCCCGCATTTAGCGCGGAGCCGATGATCCGCGCGCAGGACGTTTCCGCCGCGATACGGTTCCGTTCCCTGCTCCGCGGGCGGCTCGAGATCGCCAACCTGAGCGCAACCGAGCCCAGCATCAATCTGGTGCGCAACATCCAAGGCCGCTGGAATTTGGAGAGCCTGCTCGAGCGTAACGCGCAGATTCCCGCAGCTCCGACCGCAAAGGGCGTTTACGAGCGGCGGCCGGCATTCCCCTATCTCGAAGCCGGCCATGCTCGCATCAATTTCAAGCTGGGACAGACGAAGAAGTCGTACGCGCTCATGGATGCCGACGTAGCGCTATGGCAGGATTCGGAAAATTCCTGGAGCGCTCGCATCAAGGCCGCGCCCGTGCGCACGGATTTTAATCTCACCGATACGGGGTTGCTGCAGATCAACGCCACGTGGCAGCGCTCGTCCAGCTTGCGGTTGACCCCGGTGCAGTTCACCGTGCGATGGCAGAACGGGCAACTCGGACAGATCACCAAGTTGCTGAGCGGAAAAGACGGAGGATGGCGCGGCGGCGTGAATTTCACGGCGAACGTATCCGGCACTCCGGAAGCGCTGATGATCGAGAGCCAGACCGCAATCGATGGTTTCCATCGCTACGACATTGTCGGCAGCGAGAACGTGCGCCTGGCAACCGCTTGCTCGGGACGGTACAACGCGGTCACCAGCACAGTTGCCGACCTGCTGTGCGAATCGCCGGTCGGCGGCGGGACGGTTCGCCTGCGCGGAGCGTTGTCCCTGGTGGCCCAAGGGCCCAATTATGATCTAACGCTGGAGGCGGAGAAGGTGCCGCTGACCTCCGTGGTTCGATTGCTGCGTCAGGCGAAAAAACAGATCCCCGGCGATCTCACCGCGAGTGGACTGCTGAATGCGCAGTTCCGCACAACGCGGAATGTTGCCGATGCGGCTCACAACGACATACTGCAGCATTGGAGCGGTAACGGCTCGGCGAGCAATGTGCGCGTC
>Ga0209332_1000164_pt1 | contig 17440 bp, 18 predicted proteins | sample BlaSpr_A8_OM3_M1_FD_187974 | JGI IMG/M metagenome (GOLD analysis project Ga0209332, IMG submission 187974) | Forest soil microbial communities from Thunder Bay, Ontario, Canada - Black Spruce, Ontario site 2_A8_OM3_M1 (SPAdes) (version 2) | ecosystem: Environmental > Terrestrial > Soil > Boreal...
CCCCTGCCGCGACAAGCTGCTCAAACAAGAACAATCAGGCCCAGTGCGGCGCGCCATAATTTTATTGAGCGACGGAGACGATAACCTCAGCCACGTGACGCGTGAGGAAGCCATCGATATGGCGGCCCGCGCCGAAGTAATTGTGTACACAATTAGCACCAACATCAGCGGCATGAAGGACAAGGGCGACAGAGTGCTCGAGCGCATCGCAGAAGCCACGGGGGGCCGAGCCTTCTTCCCTTTCCAGATGCGCGATGTGTCCGATGCATTTCTCTCTATCCAGGAAGAGCTTCGCAGCCAATATGCCGTCGCCTATAAGCCAGCCAATTTTGCTGCCGATGGCCGCTATCGCACCATTGAAATCGTAGCGCAGGAACGAGGCCTCAAAGTGCGCACCCGCAAAGGTTATTACGCTCCCAAGCCGTAGCTGAGAGTTCGCGATATGAGGTCGCGCGATATGAGTTCGCGTGATATGAGTTCGCGTGATTAAGGTGTTCATCAAGCGACTCTCGGGGTTAAGGTACCAATTCCAGTTGAGCTCTTTATGCCTGGATATTCAGGAACTCCGTTAGCGAAAAAGCTGGGTCTCAAGGATCATTTCCGCGCTGCTCTGCTGCATGTGCCAGACGACGTAAAGAACGAACTTCGCGATTCTCTTGCGAAATGCATAATCGCTAGCAGCAACAAAGAACTCGACTTCATCTTCTTGTTCGTTAAATCGCGCGCGGCCTTGGAACTCGATCTGCTCCGATCGGCCAAATCTTTAGCCCCGGCAGGCATGCTTTGGATTTCGTGGCCAAAGAAAAGCTCAGGCGTCGCCACCGACCTTACAGGAGACATAGTTCGTCAAGCTGGACTGGACGTTGGCCTCGTCGACGTGAAAGTCTGCGCAGTGACAGATGTCTGGTCCGGGTTAAAGTTCGTTATTCCGGTCAGGAATCGCGCTGCGAAAAATCATCTGAAATAGCCGTCTTAAAACCCTAGCCGGTATTAACCTCCGACATTAGTAACTTGCCCTGATCCGGGTACCAGCGTCTATTGAATGCAGGAATTTCAATATGCGAATCAAAATGTTGTTCGCAACAATCGCATTAATTATGCTTTCTTCGGCCGCATACCCTCAGACACCCGTGGCCGGGGCAGAAAATGCGCTCTATATTTTGGTCAACCAGGCACGGCAGGCGCAGGGATTACCCTCGCTTCGGCGAAACGGATCATTAGTGAAGGCAGCGCGGCGGCATGCTGTAATCATGGCGGAACACGGGACAGCTCAACATGACTTTGATGGCGAGCCGGATCTTTCAACCCGCGTGAAAAATACTGGCGCACGCTTTAGTTCACTTTCGGAAAACGTAACCCAGGGCCCAACGGCGGAATTCATTCACTCGCAATTCATGCATTCCCCGCCACACCGTTCCAACATTCTCGACACGGATATGGATTCCGTTGGAATTGGCGTCATCGAAAAGAACGGCAAGCTTTTCGCCGTGGAAGACTTTTCGCACGCTCAATAAAAGAGAGGCCGCTAGACTCTGCGAAACTCCGGAGTGCCAAAATACAAATGGCCCATGCTCGATTCCGCGTGGGCCATTTGTTTCATCCTCAAACTGTTGCAGGTCTAGTGCTGATCGTGGTCGTCGTGATGATCCATGTCATGATGCTCCGCGTCATGGTAGTCAGGGCAATCGCGCTTTACCTGTTCCAGTTGCTCGTGACGCCTGTGCGCCTGTTTGCTGTCTTCACCGTGCTTCTGAACCGCTTCGCGCAGCTTGTCTTGTGCTGCGTGAATGCGCCGTTCACAGCGCGCACGGTGTTCGTCCCGATCATCCGCCCGAGCTGGCAGGGACGTCCCCACCAAGCCGACAATAGTCAGCAAGGCCACGGCAAGAATTCTGATAGTACGCGTCATATGTTCTCCTTCATCGAATTTAACCTCGAATTTAACAACGAGAGTAGTCTTGACCGCTGTGATAAACGGATCTTAAAACAGACGAAGTTATGCTTTTAGGCATTGGCAAATCTTGGATGCCAGCTTAGCCGGCACTGTTGCCGCGGGGTAGTCCACTTTAGGCTGCTGGCGAGAGAGAATTTACTCCTCGTGACGAGGGGTGGCATAATACCCGCTACGCGCCTGAATCTTATACTCATGCTGCTTGGGCTTGATTTCAACTTTGCGGAAAGATCCGTCGCGCACGGTGTTGGTGGGGACGTAACCAATATTGTACTGGCTGCGCAACTCATGAGAAATTTGGTCGAAGGCTTCACGGAGCTTCTCAATCTTGTTTCCCACCTGGATCATACGGCCCCCGGTCTCCTCCGTGAGTTTTCTCATCTCCGAATCGCCGGAATACATGCCCATGCCGTAGAACCCCCGGTCGGCAATCAGCAGCACGTAACAGATGGCATCCGCTTTCTGTGCGGCTTCGATCGCGTCTTTAATTTTTAGGCGGCTCCCTTGATCCTCTCCATCCGTAAGTAAGATCATCGCCTTCCGCCCCACTTCGTGACTGAGCTCGTCATGCGAGGCAAGGTAAACGGCATCATAAAGCGCAGTTCCTCTGGGACCAGTTGAAGAGCACGGAATCGGACCCTGAGGACCGAGGGGCCCTCCAGCGCAACTCACTCCACCAGTGTTGATCTTTGCTTGATTGAGCGCGCGGCGGAGACGGCTTACTGAGTTGGTGAAATCCTGAAGCAGGGTAATGTCGACATCGAAGCTGATAACGAATGCCTCGTCTTTTTGGCGGAGAGTGCTCTCCAGGAACGAAGCTCCAACTTCCTTTTCCATGTCGAGAACACGCATCTGACTGCCGCTCGAATCAATCAGGATGCCGAGAGTTAACGGAAGATCGGATTCCGCTTTGAAATATTTAATTGTCTGCGGCTTCCCGTCCTCAAACAGATCGAAGTTATCTTTATTAAGATTCGAAATCAGCGCTCCATGCTTATCTTTGACGTTGAAGAATAGCTGAACAACCTCAACATTCACCTTCAACGTTTCGAGTGACTGATCCTGAGATTGCCCGCTGGAGTCAGAGCCCGCTGTCTGTGGCGCGGAAGCCGGTGCAGTCGAGTTTTGCGGCGCCGAATTTTGGCTGGCCAATGGAATCGACAGCGCCAGAGCAAATACCGAAATGAGACAAAAAAATCTGCGTTGAGAGTTGGCCATCAGTTTTTTCGAGACTTTGCTAGTCTATCCTGTACAAGGCTGTAGTGGTTAGATGCACCAAAACATCGAGCTCGGGCATCTCAAGGGATGAAAAATAAGCCATTGGCCGATTCGTAGAAACCGGCAGGCCGTAAGCACGCAGAACTCAACTTAGCAGCATTGACTCCGAATTGCTTGACTTGGAAAGAAAGACTGACTCAGAAAGATAAAAGGTGGCTGGATGTCCAGAAAAAGTAGCCGATTCGTGACGTTAGGGCTTATTTTGATGCTTTCGGGCCTATTGGCAGCGCAACAGAAGCCAGAGGATATTCCCGACGCTCCCTCTGCCACGCGGCCCATCCCCCCTCCCGCCCCACCCAGCTCGCGCCCAGGAGCGGACGAAGACAGCAGCTCGAACTCTCAGGCTCCAGACGATTCCGGAGCAGGAGTGACCACCGGATCCAAAGAACTACCTCGAAGCGCTCCCAATTCCGCACCTGCCGCCAATACTTCAGCTCCGCCGCCCATGCCGCCCGTTAGGACGGTCCCAGCTGGCAGCGTTCCGAAGGATTCAGAAACCGGCGCCGATCTTTACACCATCACCGTGACCACGAACCTGGTCCTCCTACCCGTCACCGTAACTGACAATGCCGGACGGCTGGTCGGCGGCTTGCTGCCCAAGGATTTTTCTGTCCTGGAAGCTGGGCAAAAACAGACTCTGAAGTTCTTTACCAGTGATCCATTTCCTCTATCCGCCGCCGTAATTTTTGACACCGGAATGCCGGACGTTGGCCTGCATAAAGTCCAAGAAACACTGTCGGCGCTACAAGGAGCGTTCAGCCAGTTCGACGAGGTCGGAATCTACACCTACAGCAGCACCGTGAGCCGAGTTACGGACTTCGAAGGCGTCGGCAAACAATTAACGGTTGCCTTGAACGAGGTCAAAGGATACAGCGGAGCGAATAACGGTCCCCCCGTGACCAGCGGCCCCCTTGGTCCGCAGGGCCCAATAATCAATGGTCTACCTGTCGGCGCTCCTCCCGTGACTCCGGTCTATACTCCACCGAAAGTCGCCCACGTGTTAAACGATGCCATCCTTCTGGCGGCTCGTGACCTTTCGAAGCGCGACCGAGCCCGCCGCAAGATTATTTTCATCATTAGTGATGGCCGCGAGCAAGGCTCAACCGCCAGCTACGCCGATACTTTAAAAGTCCTACTGACCCAGAACATCACCGTATACGCGGTGGGCGTGGAAGGCGCCGCAATTCCCATCTACGACCGCTTGCAGCGTGTCCACGTCCCCAAAACGGGCAAGTTCGTGGGATACAGCGATATTTTGCCAAAATATGTCAATGCAACCGGCGGCGGCGGCGTCCATAACGAGATGGCGCAGGCAGATATTGAACGAGCTTATTCGAAGGCCATAGGAGACGCGCGCAACCAGTACACCCTCGGCTACACGCCCAAGGCGGGCATCGGAGGCTATCGCCAGATCGAAGTGCGGGTTCGAGGACACGGAAGCGACTTAAAGGTCTATACCAAAGACGGATATTACCCTCTTCCCACCGCACGCTAACGACGTTTGCGATGCTAACCATTTGAGCCCGTAGTGTTTCAGTAACCTGGGTAACCTGCGCCAATGCCTGCCGGTGTGATATAAAAACCAGCAGTAACCAATGCTGTTTTCGATTGAATAGTAGCGAGAGACTCGCGCGCTCAGGCCCAGGTTTGCGAGAGTCCTTTTCGCGAGAGTTCTGAGGAAGCCTTTTGAGTTTCATCAACTTCGCAGCGCGTGAGATCAACTGCAAGATCGTCTACTACGGCGCCGGGTTGGGCGGCAAGACGACGAACCTGCAGTTCATCTTCCAGAAAACAGCCGAACAACAGAAGGGCAAGATGATCTCGCTGGCCACGGAGACCGATCGAACCCTGTTCTTCGACTTCCTGCCTCTGGATCTGGGCTCCGTGCGCGGCTTCAAGACCCGCATTCACCTCTACACCGTTCCCGGCCAGGTCTTTTATGACGCCAGCCGCAAATTAATTCTCCGCGGAGTGGACGGCATCGTCTTCGTAGCCGATTCGCAACAAGAGCGTCAGGACGCCAACGTCGAAGCCCTCGAAAACCTGATGTCGAACCTCAAAGAACATGGCTACGACTTCAATAAAATTCCCTACGTCCTGCAACTCAATAAGCGCGACCTGCCAAACGTCTTGCCAGTAGACGCCCTCTCCAAAGAACTGCGCAAGAAAAACGAACCCATCATCGAAGCCGTAGCCTTCCAAGGCGTCGGCGTATTCGAAACCCTGAAAGAAATTGCAAGGCAAGTGCTGCAGGAGTTGAAGCAGGCAGGGTAGCTGTCAGTTGTCAGTTCTCAGTTCTCAGTTCTCAGTAGAACCCAAACAAGCTCTACCTGTAGAGACGCGGCTCGCCGCGTCTGCCTTTGCCCGTGTAGAGCTGGCAATCGACAGGCCAAGTTACGTGTAGGACTAAAGATCATACCTATGATATGATACTGTCAGTATGGACAGCGTTGACCGAAGCCGAAAACAGCGACGCACATTTACACTCTCCCCCGGGAGCCTTGCCTATCTGGAACAAGAAACTCGTCGGCGAAACACCGACTCCCAGTCCGCCGTTCTGGACGAACTCCTGACCGAGAAGAGACGGGAGCGGCAGATAGCAGCGCTGGAAACTACTGTGACCTCCTACTACGACAGTCTGACGGATGCAGAGGTCGAGGAAGACCGATTGTGGGGGGAGTTTGCCGGAAGCCACCTTGCTCTGAGTGAGGAGGAACTCTCACATGCCCAATCCTCAACGGGGCGAAATCTGGTTCACGAAACTGCCAACCGACCCTCCGGAAAAAGGGAAGCGCCCGGTCGTCATCGTATCAATCAACGCAAGAAACAATCATCCGCGCGCTAGCACGGTATTGGCAGTTCCGCTTAGTACCTCAGTTCATAAGGACGAAATCCCCACTCATCTGGTGTTGGAACCCGGACAGACTGGACTCCGCGAACGTGTTATCGCCAAGGCGGAGGACATTTCAGTAGTAGCAAAAGTACACCTCGACCCTTCGCGCGACCGGTTACGGACGCTTAGTTCGCACCATGTATGTGAGTTGGCACGTATGGTAGAACTGGCTATGGGATGTGTACCATAGCCGAAGCAGGGACAGTCCTACTCTAGGCTGGGCCGCGACCGGGTTCTAATATGCTGCGTGTGAATCGTGAACGCCTCGCACTCTCGCTCAGATCGCTTATATCCGTTCTAATGTTAACGGTTGTTTGTCTAGGTCAATGTCAGAAAGATGCCCAGAGTTGTAAAACGGCGGTGCCGGTTGAATCGTTCGCCTCGAATTTCATCGGCTGTTACGAGCGTAGGGTCGGAAGGTGGTGGCCTTGGGATTTGGTGAAGAAGACTCGTATGTAGCGCCTCCATCTCGCATAGAACTTCTATCGGAGCGTCTGACCAAAGGCTTTGGGCGGGATGGCTTCCTTCTTAGGACAACGCTCAAGAGTGTGGTGTCGCAGCCCGGAAGTCGCGAGTCGTCATATTGGCAAGCCAGATCGCCCAATCAAATCGATCTGATCTGGACGGACGGGTTTACTGGCGTGCGAGTGAAGCTCGAGAAAAATGGAAATGATTTAAGTGGGTGGGCCCGTCCGCACTTTGACATGGTCAAGCTGATCCCACGCACCGCTCACGTCACCGCGCACAGGATTTCCTGCGATTTGTACTAAGAACGCTTAAAGCTCACCTTCTAAAACTCCGGACAACTTTTCCCACTCCTCCATGGATTTGTGTAACTCGTTCTTCCGGCTAGCCAGTTCCTGGTTCTGTCGCTGAGTTTCTTCCGCGCTCACAAATCTCTGGAGCTCGGTTTCGTTCAAGGCAATCGCAGCTTCGGCGCGGGCTATTTCTTCTTCTATTTCGTGCAGACGGTCTTCCATCTGCTGCCGCTTGATTGGATTAAGGCGCTTGCCTTTGGGCTCGGCTGCGTCGACGCTGGACGCAGCCGGAGACGCGGCGAGCCGCGTCTCTACAGCGGAAGATCTGTCGCCGTTTATGGGGACGGATGGCGGGGCAACCGCGGACGGCTTCGGCTTTTCGTTAGCGACCGCGGCTCGTCCCTGCTTCCGCCACAAATAATCTTCGTAATTCCCCGGATAAATTTCCACCTTGCCATCGCCAATCTCAAACACCCGCGTAGCCAGGTTGTCGATGAAATAGCGATCGTGCGAAACGAACACAACCGTGCCCGTATATTTCATCAGCGCTTCCAGCAGCACATCCTTGGCGCGCAGATCAAGATGGTTCGTAGGCTCATCAAGCAGCAGAAAGTTCGCCGGATGCAGCAGCATTTTCAGCAGCGCGTAGCGATTCCGTTCGCCTCCGGAAAGAACGCCAATGCGTTTAAACACGTCGTCTCCAGAAAATAGAAAGCATCCCAACAGACTGCGCAGCTCGGTTTGCGTGGAGGCCCCCGACAATTCGCCCAGATCATCGAGAATGCGCGCCTCCGGATCGAGCTCTTTATATTGATCCTGCGCGAAGTAGTCGAGATGAACCTCGTGGCCGAGCTTGTACTCGCCAGCGCTCAATTTTTCCTGCTGCGCCAGCAGCTTAATCAGCGTAGACTTTCCCGCCCCGTTCACTCCCACCAGCGCAATCCGCTCACCGCGCTCGATCATGAAATTTACTTTGTCGAAAACTTTGTGTTCGTTCACTCCACGTTCGCCGTAACTTTTAGCGACGTTGGCAAACTCCGCGACAATGCGCCCGCTAGGTTTCGGCTGCGGGAAAGTGAAGTGGACGGTCTTCTCTTCCTCCGGAATCTGAATCCGCTCCATCTTCTCCAGCTCTTTAATGCGGCTCTGCACCTGCTTGGCTTTGGTCGCCGTATAACGGAAACGGTTGATAAACACTTCGAGCTGCTCTATGCGGTCATGCTGCGTCTTGTAAGCGGCCTCCAACTGTTCTTTGCGCGCCGTTTTCCCCGCCAGGTACTGGTCGTAATTCCCGGCGTAAAAATGCATCTGCTTGTTCCAGATTTCCACGATGCGCCTGACGGTGATGTCCAGAAAATAACGATCGTGCGAAATGATCACGTAAGCGTTGGGATACGAAGTCAAATACTCCTCAAGCCAGTTGCGGGCTTCGAGATCAAGATGGTTGGTCGGCTCATCGAGCAGCAAGAGATTCGGCTTCTGAAGCAATAATTTCGCCAGCGCAATGCGCATCTGCCACCCGCCGGAGAATTCCTCCGTCTGCCGCTTCCAGTCATCGCGATGAAAACCTAAACCCGTGAGCACCTGCCCAACCTGCGCTTCGAGCGTATAGCCATCGCGCGCGACAAATTCGTGTTCGAGCTTCTGATAACGGTCGGCGACATTCGAGTACTCGGAACCTTCATGATCCAGCTCCGACATGCTGCGGGTGAGCGCCTCCATTTCCTTCTCCATGGCATGCAATTCATCAAACACGGCCATGCACTCGGCAAAAACCGTGCGGCCAGTCATGGTTAAGCCGTCCTGCGGAAGATAGCCGGTCGAAATACCCTTGGCCCGCGAAATGGAGCCATAGTCGAGCGTTTCGCTCCCGGCAAGAATTTTCATGATGGTCGATTTGCCGGTTCCGTTGGCTCCGACCAGTCCGATGTGGGATTCGGGCGTGATCAGCCAGTCCGCATTTTCGAACAACAGTTTGTGGCCATAGCGCTTGCCAGCGCCAGAAAGTTGAATCATGTCAGTTCTTTTATCGTCTCATGAAACGCGGACGCAGACGCCGGTTCGCTCGAAACCAGGCTTATGCCGGGTTTCGTCGCGGTCTCTGTTTTGCGGATACAGACCGGATGATGGTGCGGCCCTTGCCGAAGGACGGCAGCGGCGACTTTGACTGCTGGAGCGCGGCATTCAGCAGTTTTGTCACGCCCGGCTCTGCGAGCGTTTTCTCGCTCTCCAGCCGGATGAAGCGATTTTGATTTCCGCTGCCTTGAAGAAGTTTGTCCGGGTCGGGCAAAGTCGCGCCGTAGTAAAAAGACAGGCTGACTCCCTTGGCCTGCGCGGCGATAGAGAACATGCAATCGGAAGGGCGCTCAGTCGTGCAGAATCCTATAACAAAGAAATTGTAATTGTCGTAGACCAGCTGGTTTGCCGAAGGGAACCGCGCACTCAGAGCCCGGCGCGCCGCGCGAATAAGCCGCGCATTTTTCGCATCAAACTTCGCAATGAAGCTTGTAAGTTGCGTAGCGCTCGAAGCTGATGATGAAGGCGATGCGGAAGCCGCGGGCCGTTTCACAACATCCTCCTGCACGCGGCAGAAATGCCGCCGCCAAAACTCTAGCGCGCCGCCGCAGCCATATGCGCAATCCCCAGTCGCTGCAATGCGCGGTCAATCACCGTCTGCAATTCATGGGCATACTTCACTTCACGCCCCTTGGCGAGAATGGCGCGCGCTTTTTCTGCATCGAACCAGGTGGGATTCCGGCCGTCTTCCTCCGGCTCGCGGGTCTGGCGAACCTCCATCAAAAAAGCTTTGACCACATGTTCCTGCACCCCGCGAGGCTGCCAAAAAACTCCCTTGGAATGCACGTAGATATGAAAATGCCGTGGCTCGATGACGCCAAATGCGCCCGCCTCTTCTTTGGCTTCGCGTTCTGCGGCCTGACTGTGCGAGAGACGCGGCTCGGGGGCTCCCTTAGGAAAGGTCCACTTGCTTCCGCCGTTGGTGTGCACTAACAGAAACTCGGCGTGCGAATTTACCCGGCGATAGCACACTGCTGCGACCTGCAGCGGCAGCGCGAAGCGAGAGACCCGAGGCGAACTCATTTCCCGTAGTTTACTGCAAAGATGTTTCACGAGCGTTAAATGTGGCGTAACTGTGCATACCTTTGGTACACGGGCACTCGTACCATAGGCCGCATTTTGCCACCCTTAGTTATTGGTAGCTGAAGCTCCGGTTTGGGGCTGCTTCTTGGACTGCGCGATCATGTCACTCGTCTCCTTCAGAAGCCGCTGCTGCACCGTCTCCATATACTTAGTCATGATCGGCATCATGTCTCGCATAGACTCCGCCATTATCGCCGGCAGCTCCCGCAATAACTTTGCACCGGTTGGGGAAGAGTAAAACGCCACCAGATTGTCAATATCGCCCTTAGTGAAGTGTTTTTGATAGGCCGGAACCATCGCCTCCATCATTTCATCCATGGGCATATTGTTGAACATGTCGTTCATCATCGCATTCATCTTAGCTTCATACCCAGGCGGCAGTTCGTCCTGATGCTTCAAATACTGCTCGTGTGTCATCCGCTGAATACTCTGCGTCATCGACGCCATCAACTTCTTCATCATGTCGTTGGACTTCGCCAGTTGAAAGTATCTTTCGACATCGGCTTTCGTAGCCGGAGACTCGTTTGTGGAACTCTGCGCGAAGCACACCCAACTTAAAACAAACATTACAGCACTAACATGGACGAAGCGCTTCATAACTACCCTCCTAAGTCGCAGCGAGTATAGCGCGAAGGTACTTTTCAATCCACTTATTCCATTAACTTATTCCGTTAAACCGGAGCCAAAGCTCATGCCGGAAAGCCTGGAAACTATCCCGGAATCAATTGCTCTGCTAGCCAGCAAAACTTGGAAATTCTCTCCCATTCCTTCAGGACTAACCAAGTGTTTCAGTTGCAAAGCCACTTTCGCCCGCTCCTGCGGGACGCGGCAATCTTCAAAGGCATCCGCAAATTGATTCTTCTCGCCAATGCCCATCAGAAATTGCGATTGCGTGAGCAGCTTTTCGCAGCGCATTCCCTCTTGCCCACATGCCGCGGCGAGCGCTGTGAAGTTTACGTGGGCCGTCAGGTCTTGCTCACCGGGAGCCTGGTAAGGATCAGGGCTCGCGGAGTGATGTCGATACGCCATCAGCGTGCCACGATGGCGGCCCGCGAGTTGTTGGTTGCGCGTGTATCCGTAGTCGATCATCACTAGCAAGCCGCGCGTTATAGACCTCGCGATTTGATGCATCCAGCCTTGCGCGACGATCGGTACTTCAATGCGCTCGCCTTCCTCAGGATGAACGCCGTAGCGGTCGAGAAATTCCAGTTCTTCGGCCAAAGCCGGTAGCCACATTTCGGTTAGCCGATTGTTCTGTATCCCTATGTGCAGTTTTCCGTTACTACTGAGAATCTCAACCGGCAAAGCGTCGAAGAATTCATTGGCAAAGACAAGAAGCGGTACTTCGGACTTAACGGCGCGGTAGATCTCCGTATCACCCCCAACTTGGCCAGACGATGGCGCTCTTCTTCCCACCGCCGCGAGCACAGCCTTTCCGATCGCGAGGTGTTCGCAAAGACTATCTTGCAATTTGCGTCTCAGGGCAGGCGAACTTTCTTGCACGGTGTAAGTTAGGGCGGCAAAAAAGTCTGGGAGTTTCTTCTTGGACCAATCGAGCACATCGCGAGCAAATAATCCTCGCCCTGGACCAAGTTCGAGTATTTCGATTTGAGACGGACGATCAAGCACCCGCCATATTTCCTCGAACTGCCGCGCCATCAGGCGTCCGAAGACCGCGTGCACATCGCTCGAAGTGTAAAAGTCTCCGGCTTTGCCAAATTGCTCGGCATTCGACGAATAATAACCGTGCGCCGGATCGTAAAGGCATATTTCCATGTAGCGCGCAAATGAAATTGCCCCGCATTCGCGAATCTCGCGCTCGATTTGGTCGCGGACGGACAAGCGTTAACTTTCCCGCCTTCCGTCGTCCGCAGAAATTTCGTTTCCGTCAACGCAGCGATCCTGCGGAGTGCACGTAAACATTTCAACGAAATAGTCGTGCAAGCCATCGTAGAGTTGGCGCTGCAAATGCCATGCGAATTGCGGATGATCCAGATCTCGAGCATGAATCGGCAAAACATAGGTATGTACCGGGACAGTCGAGTTCTTAAGATCGATCAGAATCTCGATTTCGCCGCCATTGTCGCGCGCGGAAAAGGCGAGTAACGGATGTTCATAGCGACGTAAGTGATCGAGAACTTTCTGCAGGGAGTTGCAATCAGACACCGGTTCATTGTACTCAGCGCCGGGCTAAGACGCGGATGGACGCAAGCCGCCCGCGGCCCCAAGGAAGACCATTCTCTATTCGTAGCGCAGGGCTTCAATGGGATCGAGACGCGATGCCTTAATTGCCGGAAGCATTCCGCTGATCACTCCCACGATTCCAAGAATCATGGTCGACGCAATCAACGTCGTGGAGTCGATAGCGAGATGAATATCCCCCTCGCTTCCATTTTCTACAAAAGCGCTCCACAAGGTGAGTGAACCGACCGACCAGGAAACAATATAAGCGAGAACTACCCCAGCCATGCCCCCGAGAAGCGTGAGGGCTAGTGCTTCCGCGAGAAACTGCACCAGAATATGCCACCCCCGCGCTCCAAGCGCTTTTTCAACGCCGATTTCGCGCGTGCGCTGAGTGACCGAGACCAGCATGATATTCATCAAGCCCACGCCGCCGATGCCGAGCGTCAACAGTCCAATAAATCCAAGAAGAATTTTGATTCCGGTAGTGATAACTCGCAGATCAAGCAAATCAGCAAATACGTCGAACACAAACACGGCGCGTTTATCTTTAGGATCGAAATCATGGTGGAACGCCATCGATCGACGCACCGCCCCTGCAACTTTTTCGTGATCGCCTTCATATTCCATGGCGACGGCGCTCAAATAAAAAGTGTTCGCAAGATCGCTCATGGCGCTGAACGGGATGTAAACCTTCCCATTCATATTTTCATCGCCATTCTGGATGACATGCTTAAGCACACCAATTACTTCATAGGAAATACCTTCAAGACGCACTTTCTCGCCTAAAGCATTTTGCCCCGAGAACAGCTTCTTCTTCACGTCGGCACCCAGGACTGCAACTCGAGTGCGCGTATTTTCGTCAAGGTCGGTAAAAAATGTTCCCTCTTCAACCTCCATTCGGCGCATGTGCGAGTAATAAGGATAGACTCCGCTGATGCTATAACTCCCGCTCCGGGCGCCGTAAGCCACGCTGCTTTGCTTAGAAGTCTCGGGAGAGATGCGCTTGAGCAGAGGCACTTCAGCCTGCAGATAATCGAGATCGTTGACAGTAAGCTTAACTTCGCTCCCGGCTTTCGTGCCGCCCGCCTGCAATGATGTGCGCCCGGGAAAAACAAAGACCAGGTTCGTTCCCCAAGAACGGAAAGCTACCCAAAGTCCGCGCTCGAAACCGGATCCATAGGCAAGCAACAAAACCACTGTTGCAATGCCCCAGGCCATGCCAAGCATAGTGAGAATGCTGCGGCGGCGGTTGTGCTTCAGCGCGTTATAAGCCTGGCTGGCGAGTTCGAGAATCATAGCTATTCCTGGATAGACGCGGCCCGCCGCGTCTCCCTCGCGGCAAATGCAAGCGAAGCATGCCGCGTCTTGTACATCTCCGCTACTCCTGCCGCAACGCCTCTACCGGTTGCAATAACGCGGCCTGCCGCGCGGGGTAAAGGCCCGCCACGATACCAGCACATGCCAGCGATAGGATCGCAACTGCCGCCGACGATGGCACAATCCGCGGCGTGTCAAATCCCTCCGGCGCCGGTAGAGCGGCCAATACCGTTACCAATGCCGTCGTGATTGCCAGTCCAATGCCTCCGCTCAAAGCAGTCAGAAATGCGCCCTCCACAAAAAACTGCGTCAGAATCGCCCGATGCGTTGCTCCCAGAGCCTTGCGCAGCCCAATCTCCCGCGTACGCTCGGTAACCGAAACCAACATGATGTTAATGATGCCAATCGCGCCGAGAGCCAGCGTGATGACGCCAACAACGCCGAGAAAATAATCCATGCCGTCGAAGATTTTTGCCACACGCTTGTTATTCTCAATCGTGTCCCAATCTTCGAATGATTCTTCAAGCTTCGGATCAAATCCATGACGACGCGCAATAATGCCGTGCACTTCCTGTTTCGCCGTTAAGTGATCCGCCGGCACAAACGGACGGTAGTTGAGAAACGAGATGGCATCTTCGCTATTCTTCTCTTTCAGCCGGAAAAGATTCCGCATAGTCTCGATCGGAATGAAAATGCGCCCGTTAGTCCCGTTATTGCCGTCCTGCCCAACTTTGCTAAGCACACCGATAATTTCGAAGCGGATGCCATTCAGCAGAATCGACGACCCGACCGCGGGACGGCCCGGGAAAATATTCTTCAATAACTCCCAGCCAACGACGGCCACGCGGCGCGTTTCCGTATTGTCCTCTTCATTGAACCACCGCCCCGGCCCCACCGGGACATTGCGAATCTGGTTGTACTCGGGCGCGATCCCGAACACTTGGCCGTTCGTAGAGCCGTAATCGCTGACAGCGCGAATGTCCTCCCGGTTCAGCACCGGAGAAAGATACTTGAGAGAGCGCGCCTCATTGCGGATGGCAACGTAATCCTGATAAGTGAAATGGTACGTGCGACCGGACTGCGTGCTGCCTTCGACGGCGGGAATTCGTCCCGGGAAAGTGAACATGATGTCCTGCCCAAGCGTCTTCAGTTGCTTCGACTGACCACTGCGGAAGCCTTCGCCTAAACCTACAAGAAGAAGCAGCGAACCAACCCCCCAGGCAATTCCGAACATAGTGAGAAACGAGCGAAGCTTGTGCGCCCACAGAGTGGCCAGCGATTGGCGAATAATATCGACGAACATCCGCATGATTTGAACCCACAACTTCGGCGCGAGGCCTTCACTGTCCGAGCAAGGACGCGCATTCCCCGGTCTCCATTGATACGAAGGAAGGTAGAAGCGGGTTCCACGAAAAACACACTTCTTCGGAGAATTAGACGCCAAAGAAGGCGCGAGGTTAGCCGCGCACTGCTCACCTATGGATTCGGAGCGCGTCTAAGATGCCAACCCCGGCAGGGCACGATCCCTGCCAGTTTTCGGCAAAATCTTGAATCGATGTCCAATGACAGAGTTAACGAGTCAACGACAGAGTTAATGACAGAGTTCATGACAGAGTTCATGACAGAGTTCATGAAAAGCTAAGGAGGCCGTCCTATGTTTCGAGCAATTTCGCGAGCATCCCTATTCTGCCTGCTGATGGCAGCGATGCCGGGTGTGAGCCCGGCGCAGTCATTCGTACTTGATCTGCCCCTGGCCAGCCAGCGCGCGGAAGTTTCACAGAGAATCGGCGTCACAGATATCACGATCCGCTATCACCGCCCGTTGGCGAATGACCGCAAAGTGTGGGATGGCCTCGTTCCCTACGGCAAAGTCTGGCGCGCAGGCGCGAACATCAACACCACCATCACTTTCAGCGATCCGGTCATGGTCGAAGGCAAGCCGCTCGACAAAGGAACCTACGGCTTACACATGATCCCCAACGCCGATGAGTGGACAATTATTTTTTCCAAAAACTCAACCTCGTGGGGCGCCTTCACATACGACCAGGCGGAAGACGCTTTGCGCGTGAATGTGAAGCCTAAAACCGCCGACATGCATAACGCCCTGACCTATGACTTTGACCAGTTGCATCCGGATTCTGCGGTGGTCGAACTGGAGTGGGAGAAGGTCGCGGTCCCCTTCAAAGTCTCGGTCGATGTCCACGACCTGGCGCAGGCTAGCCTCAAGAAGCAGCTTCGCGATCTATCCCAGTACACGTGGATAAGCTGGGACGATGCCGCCAATTATTTGTTGACAGAAAAAATCGCATTAAGCGATGCGCTGACTTATGCGAACAAATCCATCGAAAATGAAGACCGCTACGACAACGAAATCACCAAGTCCAAAGTGCTAACCGCGCTCAACCGCAAAGACGAAGCCATGGCCGCACAAAAGAAAGCGCTAGACATGGCCAGTCCGCTGCAACTTCACATGTATGCTCGCCAACTGCAGAGCGAAAAGCGCAGCGATGAAGCATTCGTAATCTTCCGCGAAAATGCCAAGAAGCATCCCGACCAGTGGTATGTGCATTCCGGGATGGCAAGAATCTATTGCTCCCAAGGCAAGTTCGACGATGCCGCAAAAGAAATGAAACTCGCCCTCGCCACAGCTCCGGACAACCAGAAGAGCTACGTAGACGGCTTGGTGAAGCGACTGGAGGCGAAGCAGGACATCAATCAGTAGCGGCCAGCGTAGGAGCGCTGGGGCGAACCGGCCCCAGGATCGGGCTTGCATCCGGCCATATAGCAAGTTGTCATCCTGAGCGAAGCGGGGACTTCACGAAGTGAAGTCCACGCGGAGTCGAAGGACCCCTACGCCCAGCCGGCTCCTGCGCGTCCGTCAAATATCCCTTTTCAGTCTCCTACAACATGCCGGGTGCCCCACCCTTCGTTTTTTGAAGGGTGGGATTCCACGGTCGTCTCCCGCGTAGTGTTTCTTACCAAGTCGTTCGGGCGGGTGCCCCCTTCGCTTGAGGAGTTCGCTATCCCGAATGATTGCTGTCGGTACAAGTCGTTATGACAACCGGATTACACCAGGAAACCGGTCAAATCCGGAATCGAAACTCAAGATCTGCTCTATTCCATGACGTTTCATTACCGCGAGATGCACAGCATCCCGGGCCGATAGTTGCCGATACCCTAAAACAATCTCCTTCGCACGTTCGGCGATGCCTTGATCGACAGAGAACACTTCATCGACGATTCCAAGCAGAGCGTCAAACGCTGGCTGGATGGCATCACGGCGGTTAATGGCGACATAGCGATGCAGTATCTCCTGAAGCACTTCGGCGTCCGTAACCAGGCGCTGCCGATCGCTGACAACTTTTTCAAGCAACCGTAGCGTGTCGCTCTTGTGCGGATGGGACGCGCCGACCAAATACATCGGGATGTTGGAGTCGACGAGAATCACTCTGGCAGGTCCGTCGGATATCCCTTTTCAATGTCGGCCAACATGCCGCTAATGTCACTCACCGGATATTCATGTCGCGCAGCCGCGCGAATGACTTCAAGTTTCTTCCCGATCCCGCCAATAGGTTCCCGGCGTCGAGCCACAGCGAGCGCCTGTCGAACCCACTCCGCAATCGACATGTGGCGCGCCCTCGCTACCAGTTGGATTTCCTTGTATTCGGGATCTTGCAAGATAACTTGCAGTCTCTTAGCCATATGATGAGTCTAAACGACTCATATCTATGAGTCAAGATTGCTTAACACAAGTTCTTACGGGCTTTTAGGTAAGTACAGCAAGTGATTGACTTTACCGCGGCACCTAGGTAGTCAGTGGGCCAGGAAGGGTCGAATTCGTTGATCCATCCTCAAGCTAACGCCTGGCGCAACATCTCGGTCAAGGCCGGAATGAACGGA